>JAABUP010003049.1_pt1 | contig 30423 bp, 30 predicted proteins | sample 5559201 | NCBI WGS metagenome assembly JAABUP01 (sample SAMN10711887, study PRJNA513373) | rock metagenome | isolation source: Antarctica rocks | place: Antarctica | reverse complement strand
GGCCTAGCGCAGGAGGAGCTGCCCATTTCATGTGGGCTCTTGCCACCCTGGGCCATGAGCCTGCAGACCAGAGCTTGACAGACGCTGTTTGTGACCATTTTGCCATGCTCATGAAGCATTCTGACGAAAGCAAGCGGCCTAATGCAGGAGGAGCTGCCCGATTCATGTGGGCTGTTGCCATGCTGGGCCATGAGCCTGCAGATGAGGGCTTGGCAGATACTGTGTTCGAGCACTTTGCCATCTTCATCAAGCACCTTGATGCAATCAAGCACCTTGATGCAATCAAGCAGCCTTCTGCACAAGAAGCAGCAAACGTGATGTGGGCTCTTGGGAAACTGAAGCATGCACCGTCGGGTGGTGTTGTGTCAGCTATTCTAGAGAGGCTCACGACTCTTTGTGATTTGCCAGGGCAAGCACCAAATGCACAAAGCTTGAGTATTACTTTGTTTGCATGCGCTGTGCTCCGTCTCCAAGTCAAAACACATGTCAGCACTGCCTTGGTCCATGGGTTGTTGAGGATAGATAGGTCAGTGGTAGACAAGCAAGCATATTGCAATGCTGCCTGGAGCTTGGCTGTTTCCAGCATGCTGTCTGTTGACACTTTTTTTGCATTGCTGGAAAGATTGCAGCCTGTTGGTGAACTAGTCCATGATATTTTATCCAGACGAGACCTTGGTCAGTTGTATCAGGCTTTGGACTTTTTGCAACCTCTACCAATGGCTGCTGCCCAACAGTTGCAAGAGATGGTGACCAGATTGGGACCCAGGCCCTTGCCAGATGAGAGGACAACAGCTGATCTGTCTGCTGGCAAGCACCTGTGTGCGGCGCTGGGGCAGCTTGGCTTGGCCTTCACAGCCAATGTCCCCTTGAGTGGATACTGGGCACATGCTGTGCTGCAACCTCAGGATGATAGAGCAGCTCCAGTTGTGCTGGTTACTGATGACTGTGGCTATATAGATAACAAAGACACCAGGTGCGTACAATACTTCTTCCTGTGTCTTTATGTCATTGCTTTGGACATCACAGTAGCTATTGATTGCATTGCCCAGAGTATAGCTGCTATAGCACTTGTAATTGGTATTACATTCCAGTGGTGTTGCTCCATGCAATAGCTGGAAATATCAAAGTTGTGAGCGAAATCTAAGAATCATGCAATGATGCCTGTCATGTTGTGCTCATGCCCTCTGTCTCTATATAGGCTACAAGAGTTGCAAAGCCTTGAATGTTTCACGTTGATTTTAATTGAAATGTCTGTGCACGCTTCCGACAACAGCAGCATATATGCACAGTAGCAACAAAAGTGTGAATTTTGGTTGTCCCTTCCTTCCTTCATGACAGGTATCAGCAGTGAAATGACCTGCTAAGAGACCATGAGTCTCAACAAGAGCAGAGCTGTTGACGCAACTTTCAGCAGTATTTGTGCCGCTACAAGCTATCAAATGCAGAACAGTGAGTTCTGTTGTGTTTGCAGGTCAATTGGACGTGCGGTATTCAGGAGGACATTGCTTGCAAAGCAGGGCAAGCTGGTGCTCATACATGACCAACTGCTGAGTTGCAGTGTGGCTGACCTGGCAGAATATGTCCAGTGGCAGGTTGAAGCTGTGACAGGAGACTCTCTGACGGCTTACATGATGTGGTGAATGTTTGCTTGATTTGCTCAGTCGCCAGCAGGTAAGACCTATGATCTTGTGTTTGTCTAAGCGCAATCTATCTCAGCATTTGACTTAGTGTCTAAATGACTGAGCTCCTCAACTAGTGCTGGTCTGTGATTTTACTAGATTGAAGCATACTGCAAAACAGCAATAACAATATTGATGTAGCGCGTTCCAGCTCATGATGAGCTAGGTATGGTTGGCGGAGGTGCATGTCGTACTTGCATGTGCGTTCCCCCCCCCCGCCCAGGGCTTGGGTCATGGCCATTACTTGGGTCCCCATTATCACACGAAAACGCATAAACACTATTCATGGTAACACGTCAAGGGGGCCCTCCACAGCGTCGATTTTCCCGGCCCCCATTTTGCAGACAATGTCATGACTGTCAACGGCATCAGTGTCTTACTTGTATGGCTCGGACAAGCTCCACTCCTCTGGTGCTGTCATGGTCACACACATCACGGACACAAGCAGCTCTGACCGTGCGCAGCATGGGGCTGGCATGAGGGTGTGTGTTGTAGAAGCCTGACAGGCCCCCTAGCACCCCATTAAAGCCCCTGCCTGTTGTCAGCCACATCTGGGTGTGCATCTTCAGCGCTAGCACATGTGACAGCTCTGGAGCGCCTGCATGGCAGGTACAGCAGCTTCTTTTAGCTATTTTCAATCACAAAACACCTAGTTTAATTCAGAAACATCCTTGACAAACAAGCTTGCCGTTAGTGGCTGTGCATCTTGTCGTCTAAAGCACGCAATACTTGTGAAGATGCATGTACAAGTTGCAAGCAGACTTGATGAACTTAAAGCACATCAATTGCTCCATTCACCCCGTACATAGAAATCTGGACATCTTGATGCTTCATGTGGGGTGAGTGTGTGCGTTGGAGGTGTTTGCAGAACCCTGATAAGGTTTGCAGATTAGTAGTTATTTCCAGCATTGTAATGTACTTGCCTGAGGGAGTTTCCGCAGTGCTCTGTTGTGCCATTTGTATCCTGCCCATGTCATCAAACTCTTTTGATGCTGCGATCAAACTACCAACAAAGGATCAAGCTGAGAAACAAGACATCAGCAGTGTTGCAAGGCCTAAATGCACCGCATTGTGGTGTGTCAATCAAGCAAGTTGATGCTCAGCAGGTTGCTGTGGGACAGCAGCATCAGGTGGTTAGTGTAGGCGCACCTTTCTGCGAGAAGGGCATGAGGGCACGTTGCACAAAGGGCAGGGCAGTCTGGTGCATGGCCATGCACGGGATGGCCCTGATCAAGGCCAGCTGCACCTGAGCATGCTCAGCTTGCTGCCCCTGAGCCATATCACCTGCAAAAGAACAGAAAAATGAAAAGAAAAGAGTAAAGAAAAGAGTAAAGAAAAGCAAAAATACATCATTTGGCATCAATTGTGAAGCCAAGTAGGATACAGGGCTGCCCAAAACCACCTGCAGACTTTGCAGTTGTTGTTGCTGCTCTGGTATTAGCGCATGTTGACAGAACGCTGCATGAAGTGTGCTGTTTGTGTGCTTTGACCTATAAACATGTCGTTTCAACACGTGCTATACAATCCCACCGCATATACAAGTTGAACGCGTAAGTACAGAAATATAGCACAATGGATGATAAACAGATATCAACAAATCTGAAACACTGCTGAGACATGTTGGATTCAAGAGCTTGACCCTGAATCACTTGCCTTTGCACATCACCTGACTGCACACCACACAAATGGACTACAAAGCTTGTCTACATAGCATGTAACCAGATGACCACTGTACAAGCCAAAACAAAGTAGCAGCTCAGCTCTGCGGTTGCTGAAGCTTGAGCATGCTCCAAAGTACTTCGCGCAAAGCACTTCAGAGTGCATTTGAACATGCAGCAAAGCTATGATGCACATCAAATCTTCAGAGGAAACAAACATACCATGTTGGGTTTGCGCTACACTGCTTTGCAGCTTGTAGATCAGCAGGGGGAAGAAGGAAATGCCGCAAAGGGGGAAAGCTTGCACTGCTTCCCCACATGCTGCAGCAGCTGCTGCCTGGACTTCCAGCTGGAGATGATCCAGCAGAGCTGTCAGGATCATCCTCATTACCTCATCCTGCTGACTGTTCAAGATCCTCTCACTGTCCTCAGACTTCTGACTGTCTGCTGTCTTTGCACTATGTAGGGCTGCTCGAAACTGCCCTAGCCATGTCAGTGGGGATGTCCTTATCTGCTCTGGCGGAAAATTTGACCCTGCTGATGTGTCACCGTTTGTCTTCTTCCCATCATTTGCAGTTGCATCCCAAGCCCACATGTTGGTCAACAGATTGGATGCCTGTTGAAGGAGACAAGGCAGACCATGAAAGGCAACTGGGGAGAACAAGCCTTCATCAGAAGGCAAGGCCCTTTTGGGGATAGAAGCCGGGCTGATGCCGGGGTGGGGGGCAGGGCGGAGGGCTGTGAGGAGATGCCCTGCCCAGGCCTTGAGGGGTTGGGAGGGGTGGAGGGCCAGAGTGCTCATCAGGGGTAACGACAGCATGCCTGCGTAATACAGATCCTTTACGAGAAATGATGCTTGGTCCATGCTCATCATGGTGCAGTAACCAGGAGCCGAGCAGCCAATGCAAAACAGATGCTGGCACACATAATTTGTCATACTCTTGCGTGCTTAGTTCGACTTTGTGCAGTCTTAGTATATCTGTCTGTTGTACATCAGAGCATTTCCCTGAGTGGCGCTTAAGCAGTAGGGAAAGCAGCCCAACTTGACGCCAATGCTGTTGCAGGAACCCTTATTGCCATAGCTGTGAGCAAAGTCTTGCAGGCGCAAGCAAGTTGAGATGCAGAGAACATCCAAAGCTGTGGTGCCGTCAGGCTTTTTGGGGACATTGGGTCCCAATGATCGGGATGTGAAAAAGTGAGTGTCGTACCATAGATTGGTGAGCTGGTGTAGTCATCAGGGGACGCCTGAGCAGCTTGTACCATGAGCTGCATCAAAGACGCTGCCTCACTGTTTCCTGCATTCATTACAGCTGGTAATGGCTTGTTTTGTGCAAGTATCATGCTACGCAGCATTCATGAGAAACAGGATTGCGAGTACTGAGGTTGACCTTGCAACTCTCAGCAGCTGCCTGCTCAATCAGAAAGCATTCATGCCTTTTCCCCTACAAATTAGATCGCACAATTCCTTGATCTGTTTTGTTTTTTATTTTGCTTGGGTTTCTGCTTCTGCTTCTGCTGTGCAGGCACATCGAGACTGGGCAGCTTTTGGAGAGACCGTTTTGACAATCTAGCCTAGTCACAGGTTTCACCATGCCTGACGAAGCATGCCTGGCATATTTCATGCACTCAGAACACTGCAGAAACATATGTTCTGATGGGATATGAACAGCGTTGATTGCAAATGTCTGGTGGCATTTCAGGCTGGGTCCTGGTGCAGAGTGCAAACTACCAAAATTAGGCTGCAAGCACAGCTGTGGCACTTGCAAACACAGCTGTGGCAATTGCGAACAGAGCTGTGTCCATGTGCCAACATGTGCTCTGGTGAGGCAAGCATCCACAAGAGGGAAGTACAGCATCATCATCAGCATGCAAATACGCTGTGGAAAGCCGCTTGCGAGCACAGTGACATTGTTGAATCAATGTGGTAGGCCATCAGGCAAGAGGGGGCCATGAGGAGGCCAAGACAGTGGGGGGCAGCTAAGAGGGAGCCAAGAGAGGGTCAAAAGGGGGGCAAGAGGGGGCCATGGGGGGCTGGAGAGGGAGCCAAAAACGGTAGCCAAGAGGGCAGCCAAGAGGGCAGCCAAAGGGCAGCCAAAAGAGGGAGCCAAGAGGGAGGCAGCAGGTGAAAGGGATCAGCCAAAAAGGGATCAGCCAATGGGGGAAGCAAAGAGGAAGCCAAGAGGTGACTTCAGATAGTCAACAGAGCAGGCCACCAAACTGTGCAGGAAGGACCACAAAAAGGAAAGATGAACAAAACCTAACACCAGTGACGCTGCATGACATCAAGATATCCAGGCTGTCACCTGCAGCAGTGATGCAAGCCCCCAGGAGAGGGATGTAGGGGGTCAGCAGTGAGGGCCATTCAGATGCAAGCCTTCTCAGCCCTGCCAGGAAGGGCTGCAGGCTGAAGCCACACCGCTGGGCCTCAAACAGCAGCTGCACCAAAACTGCAGCCAGCTGCTCTGCTAGGTGGTCACCTGCATCAGCAGAATTCTGGTCCTGACACTTCTCATGCATTCTGGTCATGACACTTCTCATGCTTGACGAGGACTGAAGACCACAGGCTGCTGCTTCAGGCTGCGTTCAGCTTCCTAAACAACAGGGGGGAAGGAAAACTCAAGGTATGCAACAAGCCAGACGATAAGAGCGCACAGAACACTGCTCTATAAGCTCAGACTGGGAGCTATGCAGCCAACAAGATTGAGTAACAGGGACTCTAGGAGAAAAGTTGAAGTTTTATGAACTAAGTAAATATCAATAAAGGTGCTCCGCCAGGTAAGCCCCTACAGACAGAAAAGAGGATTGATTTGAACGTCAGGAACAAAGCAGTATGAACAACGGACAACGCATGCTAGGTGCATCAGCCTAGCTAAGACGAAGATGCACAGCTGAGAAAGCCTGCTGAGAGCAAAACCCCGGATGGGTCAAGATCAACAGCAGATGCTTCAGCAGAAGGACGGAACAAACCTGCAGAAAGAATCAAAAGCAAAAAGGAAGACATGCTTTGGTCCGCCCTGCTATAATTCATGATGAGAGGAAAGCAGCATCACTGTGAAATAACAGAATATTAGAAAGCTGCTCTGCAGTCACCAGGACATGCTGATCACCACATGACATACCATGCAAAGCATGGGCAAAGCATGTGGTCTGCCCAACAGCAGCTGCTCACCTCTGGTCCCTTCCACGCTTTGTACAGCATCAACCACGTCAGGAATGACACTGCTGAGCCAGGCAGCTTCCAGGGGGTCACCCCAAGAGTAGGCTGCCAAGTATGACACCAGATGCCCTGTTATGTATGGTTGCAGCAATGGTAGAGTGCAGACTGCTCGTGCCAGCTGTGCATGCACGCCTGTTTTCAAGGCCATGTGCTTGCCTGCATATCAGACTGGGCAAATTCATGCCAACCTTTGCGACTGTACCCGAGGTGTCTTGGTGTTGTGCTTCTGCAAGACTGTGCTTTAGTTGTGCAGCAGCACAGAACTGATTATGGAACTCATTGTGTGCAGAGATCATTGAGCGCCTGATTGTGCGCCCAGTTGTGGAGGCTGCAATGTTGGCTGGGCTTGTGACTGCAGCAGTGGTGGATTGCAGGGTTTGAAGCGTACAGTCATGACATGTAGGGTCTAAAGTGTACAATTATGGTGAACAGAGGGTGTGAAGGAGGCTCAAGTGCTGTCCCCAGTGGTGAAATTTAAAAACTCAATTTTGGTTTGAGATGTACATTACCAAGCGCATGCCTTCAACATGCAGGCAGATTGTCTATGAGTCAAAGTGCAGGGCGTGCACTTCTTCTATGACAAGGGCTCTTCCACGCAAGGCTGCACTGACAAAGCAGGGCAGACAGCAAACACCATCAGAGATCAGTAGATCAGCCCTCTGTGACAAGCCATGTGTGTGCTGGCCTTCCACGGGCAAACGTGTAATAAACCGCATGCATTGCATGTGCTGTAACATACATTCATCTGCCACACAATACCACTGGCAATTGTGCAATGCATGTAGTCTCACAAACAGCCATCTGCCACACACCACACTGACACGCAACATGTAAAGGCTTGATGAGTCACCTTGAGCGTCAGGCTGCAACATTACAAAGCTCATAAAGGGCAGCAGCAGCTGCTGCAGAAGCTGCTGTGGCTGCCGAGCACCTGCTTGGGAAGCTGCATTGAGGATGCGCTGCATACCCAGCAGCAGGCTGGGTTGACTAAGGGGCTGTGCCAGCAGTGCCTTGATCAAGGGATGAGCTCGCCATGATCCCAGATGTGCCTGTTCTGCATGCAGTAAGCTCTTTTCAATCCCAAAACGTCTATTTTAATTCAGAAACGTCATCCCTAAACTGGAAGTCTAAACTCAGAAATGTCTGGGGACGGTTCTACATTGTGGAGATGTTTTAGGTGCAATCACTGCAGTGAGACCACTATCGGCAACACAGTGATGGTGAGTGCAAGGCAGTACAACAACCAAGCCACTCCTTCTAGGGCTACAAAGCTGTGCTGGAAATGGCACAAGACTGGCCCAGCTATTGATTGATGCTGAGAGGTATCTGCAGTGGAGTTGTCAGGACGTTCAGATACTGGTAGCCAGCAGAAACAATAACACCAACATGCATTGCATGCGTTGCATTTGCAGATGGCTGCTAGGCAATATGGGCATTGCAGACAATGAAGGTGTTTGCACACGGCAAAGCTTTACGTGTGATTGGCTTGAGGGCAAGGGGCCAATGCAGCATGACTTGATCACCACTGTAATAGGTGATCATCGACATGGTAGCACACACAGCAAATCTCCTGCATACATGTCTTGCAAGTGTTGGTGGGCTTAGCACATGCTAGGTATGAGCTTGATGCAGTGTTACCCTTGCCAATGACCAACGGCCTGAGATGCATCAGTCATGATATTTATGGGAGCTGTGGAAGCACTCACCAGACCCGTGCACCATGGTCTGTAGCAGGGCAAACAGGCCATCCACCAAGCTAGGTATGACAGCCGCGGCACCTGGACCAACAAGGGGTGAGGTGTGAGACAAATCAAGCCCTGACCAGATTTTGGTAGCTGGTGCTGGCTTGACTGCTGCCGTTTTGTCACAGATGGAGATTGATCACAGCAATGAGTCAGGGGAATGTGATGGAAGCGAGTGACGTGTTAAGCCAGGAGGGAGTACCTGGAACTGCAATAGCTGCCAAGATCATGTCTACTGCATCCTGTAGACTGAGACCTGCGCCCAGCATTTGCAATTCAGAAAGCTAGCATTTTGCATCACATGTGGCAGATCAATGGCATATGATCTGGGCAGTATTGCTTCCAGATCTTGAACTGGTGTGCACTGTCGACCGCAGTCTGTGTCACCTGATTTAGGCACAAACGCATGCAGCTGTTGTGCTGTTTCCTCAATAACCTCCTGCAAGATGACAAAGAACAAGCGTTCAAATCGTGTAATTTCACCGAAGACGGTTGACGGCTGAAAGCAGCATGCTGAGATAGGCTTCTATCAGTATGCATATTGGCCAGATCACTGCATGCCATCAATGCCGCGTGTGATCAGCATGCTATGGACGCAGAGTTCGCCCAGCAGCACCAGGCAAGGTAGTTGCCCACCTTGCTCGATTGCTTGAAGCACTCTTGCAGCGCATCGTGTCCTGCCTTGCTGCTGTATGTGTTATGCTGCGCAAGCAGTTGAAATATGCTCGCCACTGCATACCGTCGAACGATAGGGTGCTCATGCTGAAGACGATCCACTTGCTGCTGCAGCTGCTTGCTCATATGTATAGCTCCCAAGCGGTTGATGCTTGCGTCAAGGCTTGTCGCGCTTGTCAGGCAAGCGTTTCACCACATACAGTAGAGAACAAAAAACCCTTGTCGAGACCCTTTGTTGTGCGAAACGCCAGGCACCGATTCGGTCGCGACGTCGGCGTTAAACCTCGTTGTCTGGCACAAATTGCAGCAGCAACTAGAACAGGATGTTCTTCTTTCCTTTGTGTATCGAAGTCGGAAGCACTGACAACCCTTGTCGCTGCAAGATCATCGGACCTACGCTAGGATTCATTTTCGCCATACTTGCTTGCATTATATGCTGGCCGTGCGCGTGCGTTATTTGGTGCTGCGACCAAAAAGCTGCCAATCGACTGTTTGAGTTTCCACTGATGAAGGGATACAACGGAGTCAAGAACAGCATCCCCGTTTAGGTGTGCAAGAAACGGACCTATTCAGGTATCCTCAGTTTTGTGTCCAAATGTATGGCTGTCAGGCAAGCGTGCACTGCGTACAAGCTAAACTGCCTGTGAGTCATGCTGTGTTGTTAGTGCAGTTGAGCATTGAGAAGGTTCCGATGTTAAGGAGAAGACATGAAGGATCAACATGACTTGTATCATGCTGATCCTGAGCAGTCACGGCAATATGGCACAACAGCTTTGATGCTGAATTTTGAGGGCTTTGTTGCTTGTATACGCTGCGGAGCAGCATTCCTGATGATATATACATATACGCAGATACCTGTACGCTACAGCCTTTTGCCTGGCAGCGCTGTCAAAGTCAAAGCAGCAATTGTAAATGGCACACTATGTGTATCGCTCGGCGCAACGGAAGCTGTACTCCAGCAAAATGACTGGAGCCTGCATCGGCGCTGCACACTGTCTTAAAGGAGACAGTGTAGACGTAGAACATGGCCACAGCAAAGCATGTCACACCTGCTCTATCAGCCCTTGAATATTCGTTACTGTTTCTATACTGAACTTTCTAAGATTCAGTTCTGTTCCTGGGACACCCAGCCCTGACTTGCCAATGTGCCTCCCTGTAGCAGCCGCCAGCATTGCAATTGTCAAGCCTTTGATCGCTTTGAAGGATTGTGAGCCTAGCTGTGTCCCTAGTTCAGGCTGAAGCCTCTTGCTGAAGTGTTACGTTGTACTGAACACTTTCTCGTACTCTTTCAAGTCAGGGCAGGAGAGCTGCAGCCCAGCTGGCCCAGCTGGCAAGCACTGGGAGCCCAGCTGGCAAGCACTGGGAGATGATGTAGTCAATAGTAGAGCTGTTGACACAGTGCTCCCACAGGCAGACACACTAATAACTCTAATAACACTAATAGCTGCCTGGATGTCGGAAATTGCGAAGTCATCGACTTTAGTTTTGAAGTCACTTCAGCATGCTTATGGTTTCGGAGCATTTCTTTTTTGTCCCGAGGAGCTGCATCGCCATTTTCCCATCAAACACGCAGCATTCCAACTCCAACCTTTGTGCTGTGAAACGTGGTTGATATTCAGGACCCGAGTCGTCCGTTGCCTTATGCAAACAACGTGACACTCACCTGAACAGGTGTTCTTGAGCAGCTCAACCCAGGCGTAATTTCCTTTCGCAGCGCACTCGGTCTTGTCTGCCGGATCGAAGCTCTTTCCTGCACCCATTCTGGATGCGACAATCAGCATGATTGTGTGTGCTGCTGTGCTCGGACAAACGGTGCGCTACAGTGATCAGGCCCTGCTGCTCCTCCTGGTGGGGTGTAGTCTTGACGGGCTGGGCTGTGAATGCAGAATAACCCTCTGTACCTTGAGGTCTTCCAAAGCAAAGGCAAGCAGGAGGATGCCTTGAAGTTCCACTACATTGTACATTGTGCTCTCGATGCTGTGGAAGAGAAAGGTGGTAAAAACGGTTTGCGGAGCACTACACTTGTCCTGCTCTTGTTTCTTGCTCAATTGTGGCTGGTGTTTCCAGTTGCTGCTCCTCGCAAAGCCCCAGGCGAAGTGTTTGACACTTACCTTGGCATGCTGTATCCAACCGAAGACTTCAAGGTTTATGGCTACATCAGCAACACACGCATCAAGTTTATGCTGGTAGTGGATGAGATGCTGCAGAAGGAGGATGAGATGCGGATGGTGCGTTCGGATACATCATGATCTGAAACAAACTGTTGCAGTCCTGCCAGGTTGCCCAGACCTGCCCAACATACTTAAGTTGGTCCCAAGAATGAGAGGCAGCTGACAGTGCTCACACCGTTTTGCAGATGTTCAAAAGATTTCACACAGCCTATGTAGACGCTGTGTCAAATCCCTTTTACACCACAAGCACGGTAAGCCTGCAAAGAACTGCAGTTTATGCTCCCCCTCAGTTTGCTGTTATTGGCTTTTACAGCTGGCTATTGCATTACTTTCATGTTGTCTCCTGATGTCTCTGCAGTCAGTGACCTCTAAGCGCTTTGATGCCAGTGTGCGCACCATGGTCACATCTCTTGGAGCAAGCTGACAGCAGACAGCAACTGCCATATAGCTGGGTCGGTGCAACACTATTGGCCTGATCATGCCAGAATCAGCACAAGCATGCACTTGTGCTGAGCAAGCAGCCTCATGTCCTCACCGTGATAAGCTTGAAAAGACAACAAAGCAATAGGCAGAGGGCAGTACCGTAGCTCAGCGCTAACATGTTGACACACCTGTGCTTCTGAGGCATGATTCATATATGTGTAGCTGTTGCTAGCAGACAGCGCTGTCATATGATGCATGCTCAACATCTGTCAAAGTATTGCTGAAGTAACCAATGGTGCATTCGCATGCTGGTGCGTGGCAGGTGTGCCTATGAAACCTACAACAAACTGGGACAGCTTGGTTGTGAAAGGAGAGAGAGCCAACATACCATGCCCTGCGTTTTGCAGAAAAAGAAAAACAAGGTGCCTAGTCAGCTTAGTCAATTGTTTCCAAAGCGTAGACGAACGAAACTACGATGTGCACAGGCAGAACACTCGCAGAAAGCAACGCGTACCGCATTGTACCTGTCTCCACTGGCGGTGCACATTTGCGAGCAGTCGAACCAGGTGCTGTCTTCGCTTGAAGTGGTGCAATATCCGATGTCACGGAGTAGAGGCTCTACACTGATCAGCAGAGTGCTTCAGCGGGGCTCAGGTGTCTGCAGTTGTAGTTACTCTCCCAGCGTCGCAGAGAGCATCCCGGCCTTGCATTCATCGTACTCGACTTCAACAGCACGCACTGTCCCAGGCTTACCTGCCATCCTCACACAACTCAGGCTTGAAGCGGTGAGTCAGCTTGAGCGCAGCTTGAGATGGCTGACGATGTCGCGTGGATCTGCTCGAAGCATTTTGCATCTTATATGATCATGCTCTCGTGCAGGCGCGCTGCAGACAATCTTTTGCCATCAGGCCCTTGTCAGGTCAAGCAGGCACTGGCAGGGCTTTTGCCGGCAGCGCAAGAGAGCAGCATAAAGCAGAAAGGGCAGTTGTCAGCAAGAAAGACACTTTTGATGAGATCACTGATAAACACATCCCGCAAAGACCTATGGGCGTTGTTGAAGGCACCTCATATTCGCTGGTGATTCTAGCTGCCATTGGATTTGGCATTGCCTTGCTGTGGACAGCTGTCAGCTCATTGCTTATACAGCCAAAGGAGTATACATGCTTCAACGTGACGCTAGACAAACTGCGCGATGACCCGCGTGTCACAGTTAGACTGGGGACGCCTATCAGTGGCTATGGCCAGGAAAGCAGAAATAGAGCAGCTAGGCAGAGAATTCCTCACCGAGCATACAATGATGACAGTGGCACTGAGCACTTTCAGGTATTGCAATTGACTGCGTAATTTCTGTTTTGCACCTTTCAACCCACATGATGTCATAGGTGCTACCAGGCCACTGTGATCCAAGGTTTCTGTGTGTTCAGGTGCAATTTCATGCAAAAGGACCCACAGGCGCTGCACTGATCAGTGCAGACATGTACCAAGATGCAGCAAAGCAATGGCAGTATGCGTTTCTGTTTGTAGATGTCACCAATCCAACACCACAACGGCTAGTCTTGATAGGACCCCAGTATTAGTCAGTCAGTTCCACAGCTGCCACTTGCTGTCACAACAATGCTTGCCTGTATACCAGACAGCACAATACCATGTGTGCTGGACTGCTGTCTCAAAAGAGTGTAGCCATTGCCCATGGAAGAACAGAGACTGAACCTACCAGAACTCCAAGTGACCTTGGCACTGTCACAGCTTGCTTTGGTCACATGCTGCAAGTGATGCAGTCATGAGACTGTGGCGCTCACACAACTAGCGTGGTGACAACTATTTGTCGCTTCTGAACATGATGCCCCACGCCTAGGTGCAGACAGCCTTTTGCACTGCCACACATGCTTTTCGCAAAGCTTGTTTCGACCTTCCTCATCCACCTTGAGGTTTAGTTGAGGTGTGACGCATCTCATTTTCCTTATGAGTACCCAAATTGCTTATTTCCTGCAGCTACGCAGTATACTGTGCAGGCACTCCACAGACTCATTGTTCTGTTCTGCCTGTATGAGATTAACTTGCAAGCAAATGGAGGTTGATCCTTGCCACCATAGCATATATGACTATGCATAAAGCAGTGTGAATGTTGGCAAACGTTCAGATGTAGTGTGACAACATCAATGCTTGCCACAGAATGAGGCGCCGCCGTTCAGGTCTACACCTGTGCATAGACTGCCAATCCAACTGCATTGCTGGTTTTATTCAGCCTACTCATAGCCTTATCATTGACTTTACAGGTCAAGATCATGATGTTTGAAAGTCTGTATGGGTAAGCTATGTTCAGCAGCCAGCTGGCTGAATGTGCATGACCCCACCCATGCCAGGCATCATTTCCAAAGGCCCTATTGGCACTCAAGGTTCCAATAGTCTTCAGCATGCTTCTGAGTTTCAGCAGTATGCCTTTTGCACAGCTGTGACTGCCAAGCTGTGGTGCTTGCAGTCTTGCAAATAGCAACCGTCAATCAAGCAAGTTTGGTTCAGCATCCAAAGTCGGATCTGTTTGGTCAACTTGTGCTGCCAACTGACTGGCAGACTCAGTTTGTGCGCACTGGCGGAGATATGCGTGCGTATTCCGATTCATTCAGCAGAGCAGCTGCAAGCAAATCGACATTGGCCTAGGCGTCTCTGCAAACACAGACAGTGCATAGCGTCAGCTCTTCCTTTGATCCTGAACAATCTCCAACTTTTGAACAAACCAGCCCAATCGAGGCCAGCGACTAGAGCACGCTGCGTTGTTTCTGCCATGGCTGCTTCAGTGTTGAACAAGCCATACAGATTTATTTTGGTGTCGGACCTGGACTGGACTATGGTGAGCATCAGTGTATACGGGTCTGCCTTGTCCGGCAGCCAAGTCACGGGGTCAGGCCGTTATGTCTTACCTATACCATGTATTAGATGTCGACGTGCAGGTTGATCATGACGACAAAGAGAACACATCGTTGCACGTCTTCAACAAGCTCTGGCAGTCTGAGTTTGCTCAAGACTGTTTGCTAGTGTTCTCAACGGGGCGTTCCCTCAAGCTGTACAATGAGCTCCGGGTAATTTGGCAACTTGTCTGCTGCATCTCCTATATCACAAGCAATTGGTCCTGCACCCTGTTTGCTGTTGCTTGTACACCCAGATAGTTTGAGCAATCGACTGGATACAGTCACAGTGCTTCATGCATTATGATGCCAACGAGTTGCACAATGCTGTTCACCATGGTGCCAGTCAGTTGCGAAACACTGTTGCGAACTGTTAGCCAATCTGCAGAAGTGATAAGCAGACTGATACTTGACAGGAAGAAGTGCCACTGGGTGTTCCAGATGTGCTTATCTGCTCTGTTGGAACAGAGATCTTCTTTGAGAAGCCAGGCTCAGATGGTGCAGAGCCACAGCCAGACAAGAAATGGACACAGCTATTGGACCAAGGCTGGAACAGAAAAGCTGCTCTTGAGGCAGCTGCACAGCTCAGTGAGCTGAAGCCTCAGGTTTGCCTTGTCAAGCAATGCCATCAATTATCGTTATGGATTCTGTTCACTGTTGTTTCTGCTTGCAAATGCATAAGCCACTTAGGTTGCTGATGTGCTGAGGATGACATACATCAAAGAAATAAGCTGTCATGTCAAGTGAGCGATCTTGAAGCTAAACGCACACGATCATCATGTATTCAAATACTCTGATTGCATCTTCACCACGCTGTGACTTTCCACAATATATGCCATCCCAATCTTGACCTGCCTATTCTTACTTTAGGACTTAGATCTGCTTGACATGCTGAATGACATGTTGCATATACTGCAGAGTGAAAGCGAGCAGCGGCCACATAAGCTGAGCTATATTGTATCAGTCAAGGGTGATGCTGCTGAAAAGGTGGTGTCACAGCTTGAGCACAAGCTCCAGGCTGCAGGTGTGGTCCCTTCCAACTCATGCACAAACGTGGTCTGCAGCAGAACGAGGCTGAGGCAATATGTTTCTTGATAACGTCGAGCAATGTTTTGCATGTGATTTGCACTTCTGTGCCACTCTTTTGTATCCGTATGTTGTTCCTCGAAGGTTTCAGGCAATGTTTACACATTGTTGTGGCCAAAACAGCGTAATTGTCAGTGCATAATTGCTGTCATTTGGGCATCTGAGCATGATGGACCTGCACTGTTGATTTTGGCAAAGTGTGATGACATGCAATCTTCCTGGATTGGCTGAACTTGGTCATTTTGATCATTTCCTCAATCAAGCTGACATATCTGCATGCTGCTGCACTTCATTATCAGCATTCAACCTGCCTTGTACAGCTCGCAATCAAGTACCACTCACCTCTTCATGTGCAGGTGTGACAGCCAAGGTGATCTACAGTGGGGGAGCAGACCTGGACATCCTGCCACAGCATGCCAGTAAAGGCAAGGGCCTGGAGTTCCTCCTTGGTGAGGTGTGTCACTCACCTCTTCATTCCTGCAGATAAAGTACACCTGTCCCTCAGCACTGCATACATCTGTCCTGTTTATTCTGTATCTGTATTTCCCTCTGTATGTAAGGATGTGGTGCAGTCGCAGCCTTCTCTGAGTAGTATGCTCGACCTGTGAGACTGATATCGTTTGCATTGATGTAGGTTGCCAAATACACCTGACTGGTGCTGCACTTCAGCACAGCATGCATGTTGCTATGGCTGATGATCACCATGCAAGCCACTTCATGCCGGACTATTCTGCAGTTATGCATCTGCAACTTGCTGGTGTGCTGATCTGATGCAGTCTCCATCAGGCATCTTGACTGGCAAATCAGAGCAAGCTAGGGCTGCTGGCCAATGCATGCACAAGCAATGGTCATAGGCATCGGTCTGCAAGTAATGTTTACTGATGTACTTTGCAGGTGAAAGAGCTGGTGGGAGCGCCCAAGGATGGTGTACTAGTCAACGGTGACTCTGGCAATGACATTGAGCTGTTTGCTGTGCCTGGAGTGAGGGGTTGCATGGTCGTCAATGCACACCCAGAGCTGAAAAAGTGGTGTGATGCACACCCATCTCCAAACCTGTTTCAGGTATACCTGCATCTGTGCATGGGCATGACAGCCGTGCTGGCACAATAAGTACAAAAGAATCCAAGTGGCAAAAGCAGGCTGTGTTGTCAGCCACAGCACACATTGTCACAATGAATTGCCTGCCATGTCACACAAAGTCTGGACCTGTCACTCACCTGTTTCTGGTTGATCTGCATCTTCATTGTGAGACTGCATACTCACTTGGCAAGGACGTTCTAGAACATGTAGGCATGAACCTGCTGCAGGCGTCCAAGAGGTGTGCTGGTGGCATTGTAGAGGCTCTTCAGCATTTCAAGCTTGCCAAGCACACATGATGGAGGGTATTACACAACATCATCTGATTATTATCAGTCTGATCAGTCACAATTGCTGCCAGCCGGCTGATTAGAATCCCTAGGGCTTTGCCGTCCAAAGCTGTCATGCATTTTCTAGTCGAGAGTGCATGAGCACCTTACTCGGCAAGACTTACAAGAGCTGTGAGACAAGAGCTCTGTTGCGTATAGATCACATCCGTTTCATGCTGATCTGGAACCTGCAAAGCTATGTCTGCTCAAACTACCTTGCATCATTCATATGGTGCAATGCCACATATGTGCATCGTTCATGCATGCAATGCTACCTGGCCAGTCCATGGAAAGTGGGTGAACAGGCCAGCACAGGCCGTGAGGTTGCATGGGCTGCGATACTCCCGGTGAAGCCATTCAATTATCTGCGCCCCTGAGTGAGGCCAAGGGTGTTGTAATGGCTATGCTCTCTAGTCAGGGATCGAGCCGGTCCCGGAACAATGCAGAGGACAATGAATGCCAACCTGAGCTTGCCAAGTTCTGCGCATGCCTTCGGCTGTCAGACACGGACATTCTGTCGGTCCACGTTTAGCGTCTTGTCAAATTGCTCAAAGCAACCGGGCACCTCAACCCAGCTCAGACCCAACGAGCAGCACCAGGCAAGTTGATCAAGAGATCACAACCCTATTTTGCACCTTGAGCAAATTGGCTTTCCCCGAGCTTATGATGCATGAGCTGTAGTTGTTTCAGGTACATGACAACTCAGGCGACCCTGCGCCGGATGTAGACTCACTGGAGGACCCTGATTCTGAAGTGCACACACTGCAGCAATTGGCGGACCAAACAGAATATCTGGACTCCGACTGACGATGACGAGCAAGAGGTGATGCTGCACTAACAACCGACATTACTGCCATGGACGCCAGCTGCCCCAATTCACTGATTCCAGCGCGCATTCATTGCAAACATGCTGAGACATTGGGAGATCTTCGAGAGAGAACTTGCGTGTCTCAAACTTTACACTTTTCAGGACCAACAGCAATTGCGGGGTTTTCATGAATTCTTTGACATAATTTTATGCCAATTATGTTGAAGAAGTCAGGAAAATCCCTCACTTGATGTAAAATACGTCACAGAACTCAAGTGGTGCCCCAAGCCAGGCAAGCTGGCAGACTTTCTTCAACACTTTCCCAGACAACTGTAAGCCAGGCAGTGCTATTCCTCTAGTCTGCCAGGCAATGCCAAAGGCAGACCTTTAACAGCTGGTCAGGCATCAGCATAAAAGAGCACTCAAAAGCTTTCCAGACTTGTCGTGCCCCAGCTCTGTTGGTGGATTGATGGAGCCTGTCAGGCGTTTGAGTGCTTTTTAATGCTGGCGCTTGACCAGCTGTTGAAGGTCTGCTTTTGACATTGCCTGGTTTGAAATGCTCAAAGTTACTAGCAGACTCCAACTCTCACCCATGTATCAACAACAGCACTGCCAAGACCTGCTGGGAATGGCCCATGAATGATAATATTGACAACAACAACAATAATAATAAGGATAACGATGATAATACTAACACTAAGACCCACACCCACACCCACACCCACACCCACACCCACACCCACACCCACACCCACACCCACACCCACACCCACACCCACACCCACACCCACACCCACACCAATGCTTTCCAGCTCACGATGAGCTAGGTACGTGCAGGCCAAGTCTTGTCTCTCCAAAGCAGCCTATCTTGAGCAAGCCTAAAAGGCGAATGTATGATCACGCTGACATGTCTGCATGGCTTTGCAGCTCGTCATTTGCATTCAGCCTGCCTCTCATTCACTTCATACCTTACAGTCTGGGGTGTGGAGCCATTTGTGACTCATCAGAAAGCACGGGTCAACAGCTCGCAATCAGCTGCCACTCTCAGTGTTGTCTCATGTGCAGGTGTGACAGCCAAGGTGATCTACAGTCGGGGAGCAGAGCTGGATAGTCTGCCTCAGCATGTTGGTAAAGGCAAGGGCCTGGAGTTCCTCATCAGTGAGGTATATAACTCACATCTACATTGCTCCAGCTTGATGACACCCGTCCCTCTGCATTGCATACATCTGCCCCACTTCTTCTGAGTTTGTATTTTCATGTGTCAGCACCTGCTCTGCCTGTCGTGTAAGGTCTGGGCGCAGTCACAGTCTTCTCTGATTAGCATGCACCAGCTGTAGCACGCACCAGCTGCTTTGAGAATGTCACTGTACGCATTGATGGTGGCGACAGGCCGCAACTTTCACCACACTAATGCTGCAGTTCAGCACAGCATGCATGTTGCTATGGCTGATGCTCAACAGGCAAGCCACTTCACACCGCATCACTCTGCAACTATGGCATCCGACATTTGCAGGTGTGCACTCTGCAGCTATGGCATCCGACACTTGCTGGTGTGCTCACCTGGTATAGTGTCCATCATGAGCATGTAGGCATCTTGACTGGCAGATCAGAGCAAGCTAGGGCTGCAAATGAATGCATGAACATGCAATGATCATAGGCGTTGGTCCACAAGTGATGTTTGTTGAATTGCTTTGCAGGTGAAAGAGCTGGTGGGAGCACCCAGGGACGGCATGCTAGTCGACGGTGACTCTGGCAGCGACATTGAGCTGTTTGCTGTGCCTGGAGTGCGGGGCTGCATGGTCGTCAATGCATGCCCAGAGCTGGAAATGTGGTGTGATGCGTACCCATCTCCAAATCTGCTGCGTGTCAGGTATACCTGCATCTGTGCATTGGCATGACACCCATGCTAATACATTAGTCACGGAACAACCCAAACGGCAATCATCCATATGGTGCAATGCCACATGCAATGCTACCTGGAAAGTGGATGAACAAGCCAGCACCAGCCAAAGGGTTGCATGAGCTACAATACTACATCACTGCTGGAGCCATCCAATTTTCTGCACCTGTGAATGAGGGCAGGGTGTTGTAATCCGCTGTTCTGGCCGTGCTCTCCACCCAGGGATCAAGCCGGTCCCGGAACAATGCAGAAGATAATGAATGCCAACCTAAGCTTGCCATGACTTTGGCCCACACGGCTGTCAGACACGGACATTCTGTTGGTCACTGTTTAGCATCTTGTCAAACTGCACAAAGTCATGGCGGGCACCCCAACCCAGGTCAAACCCAGCGGCTGGTCTGGAGTATTTGCCATGACTTTGTGCAATTTGACAAGATGCCAAACATCAGCCAACGAGCAGCATCAGGCAAGTTGCTCAAGAGATCGCGTCCCTATCTTGCATCTTTAGCAAAACCCTTTTTTATCCAGGGCTTTTGGTGCATAAGCTGTAGTTGTTCCAGGTATATGACAACTCCGGCGACCCTGCGCCGGTTGTAGACTCATTGGAGGACCTTGTTTCTGATGTGCACCATACAACAGCAGCTGAGCAAGTGGCGTGCAAAACAGATTGCCTGGACTCCAATGACGTTGGCGAGCAAGAGGTTATGCTGCACTATAAACCGCCACAACTGCCATTGACGCCAGCTGCCCTACTTTACTCATTTCAGTGCGCAATCATTGCAAACATGCTGCTCAGGTTTCAGGTGGAGTACTGAGTTTTCTTCCGGAGAGTACTCATGAACAACCCTCGCTTGCTGTTGGTTCTGGAAGTTTGCAAGTTTGGCGCCTGCAAAGCCAAGCAGCTTGCAAGTCTCAAACGTGACAATTTCCAGGACCAACAGCAAGCGAGGGCTTTCCATGAGTTCTTTGACAGGAAAGAAATCATGTGGTGCCCCAAGCTAGGCAAGCTGGCGAAGTTCTTCAACACTTCTTCATACAACTGTAAGCCAGGCAGTACTATTCGTTTGGTCTGTCAGGCAATGCAACAGGCAGACCTTCAATAGCTGATCAAGCATCGTGAAAATACTCAAAAGCCTGACAGACTCTGTCAACCCCCTCCCCCACCCCCCCCCCCCGAGCTTGGGACAGACCCCCAGAGCTTGGGACAGACATGACAGCTCTGGAAAGCTTTTGGGAATTGGCATCTGCTATCAATGTTGAGCATATTCAGCAGTTGTTGGCAGTGCTGCTGGTGGTACATAGCTGGAAGTTGGACTCTTCAAGATTCCCAACTTTCACCCATGTCTCAACACCAGCACTGCCTACAGCTGCTGGGAATGGCGCAAAGATCTGAGTCCAATGCAGTACGCAAAGAGGCTAGCAGGTCTCTTTGCGTAAGAGACCTGCCTGCCTGTGTGCGAACTGCATTGGACTCGGGGCAAAATTGTCGAGAGACAAGGCCAAGCTGGATCTGGCTATCAGGTAGAGACTTTTTTTGACTCAATTTATTGGGAGCAGGGTCTTGCTCAGCCTGGATGCCAGCTCTTGTTACCATGTTCTATGAGGCTGCAACAGAAACTGATATAGCCACCATGACTGCTTGACGTGAAGAATGACGTTTTGCATACATTGCAGACTGAAAGCGAGCAGCGACCACATAAGCCCAGCTGCACTGTGTCAGTCAAAGGTGATGCTGCTGACAAGGTGGTGTCACAGCTTCAGGACAAGCTCCAGGCTGCAGGTATGCTTGCTTTTAAATCATGCACAAAAGCGTTTTGCAACAACACCTGGCTGAGGGAATATGCTTGTTGAATAATGTCCAGCAATGGTGTATTTGTGATTTGCACTTCTGTACCTTCATGGAAGTCTTCTGTATATCTTTGTACTATTTCTCAGGCAGTATTGACATGTTGCCATGGCCAAGGCAGTGTGACAGTTTCATTGCAGATTTTTTTTGTCATGTGGGAAGCTGAGCACAGCAGATCATTGTGGACCTGCACTGTTGATTTTGGCAAAGTGCGGCGACATGCAACTTTCCTGGTTTCATTGATGTTGGAGACAGCATAGCATGATCCTTGTGACCCATGGTTCTCCTCGGCTGCATGTGCCTGTGCATGAGCTCACAGTTGGCACTCAGCTGACTCAACACTCACAGGCACCATTGCATTAGCACTCCATATGTTACATCAGGCCAGCTCAGAACACCTAGGTCTTCCACACACTGTGTAGCGCAAAGCAGCTCAACGCACACAGCAGCTCAGCACATATTGCTGGAACCTCATTGAACCTATGAATAATAACAATGACAATAATAATAAATAATAATAACAATGACAATAATAATATTAATAACAATAACAATAACAACAATAATAATAATCATAGTAATAATAATAATAATGATAATAATAGTAATAATAACAACAATAATAGTAATAACAATAATAATGATTACCAGATAATAGGTCGGTGGAATAATAATAATACTCGTGACAATAATGATACTGATAATGGTAATAAATAATGATAACAATAATGGAAGAATAATAATGATGATTTTCAGGTCATGGTTAGCTAGGTACATGCAGGCCAAGTCTTGTCTCTCCAAAGCAGCCTGTCTCGAGCAACCCTATAAGACTAATCTGACATGTCTGCATGGCATTGCAGGTCGTTTGCATTCAGCCTGCCTTGTATTCACTTCATACCTTACAGCCTGGGGTGTGGAGCCAATTTTGACTCATCAAACATTCTGGCTTGAAAGCACAAGTGTACAGCTTGCAATAGCTGCCACTCTCGGTGATTTCGCATGTGCGGGTGACAGCCAAGGTGATCTACAGTGGGGGAGCAGACCTGGATATTCCCCCACTGCATGCCAGTAAAGGCAAGGGCCTGGAGTTCCTCCTTGGTGAGGTATGTCACTCACATCTACACTGGATCAGCTGAGTGAAACCCGTCCCTCTGCACTGCATACATCTGTCTCACTTCTTCTGCAGCCGTAATTTCCTGTGTCAGCACCTGCTCTGCCTGTCATGTCAGGTCTTGGTGCCGTCGCAGTCTTCTCTGATTAGCATGCACCACCAGCTGGACCATATGCATGCACCAGCTGCTTCAAGACTGTCATTGCATGCATTGATGGTGGGAACCGGTTGCAATTCCCATATCACAATTGCAAAGGTGATGCAGTTCAGCACAGCACGCATGTTGCTGTAGCTGATGGTCAAACTGCCAGCCACTTTGCACCATACCACTGTGCAACTCTGGCATCCAACACTTGCTGGTATGCTAACCTGATATGGTCTCCATCATGAGCATGTAGGTATCCTGACTGGCAAATCAGAGCAAGCCAGGGCTGCAAATGAACGTATGTACAAGCAGTGGTCATAGGCATCGGTATGCAAGTAATGTTGACTAATTTGCTTAGCAGGTGAAAGAGCTGATGGGAGCACCCAAGTATGGTGTGCTAGTCAACAATGACATTGAGCTGTTTGCTGTGCCTGGAGTGCGGGGTTTTATGGTCGTCAGTGCACATCTGGAGCTGAAATTGTGGTGTGATGCGCAACCATGTCCAAATCTGCTGCGTTTCAGGTATACCTGCACCTGTGCATTGGCATGACACCATGCTAGCATGTTAGTCACGGAACAAACCAAATGGCAATCATCCATATGGTGCAAAGGCCACATGCAATGCTACCTGGAAAGTGGGTGAACAAGCCAGCACCAGCCATAGGGCTGCATGAGCTACTGTTCTACAACACTGCTGCAGCCATCCAATTTTCTGCACCTCTGAGTGAGGGCAGGGTGTTGTAACCCACTGGTCTGGCAATGCAGAAGATAATGAATATCACCCTAAGCTTGCCAGGACTTCAGCCGACACGGCTGCCAGGCACAAACATTCTGTTGGTCATGTTTAGCATGTCAAACTGCACAGAGTCATGGCGGGCCCACCAAACCAGGTCAAACCCAGCGGCAGGTTTGGTGTGCCTGCCATGACTCTGTGCATTTTGACAAGATGCTAAACATCAGCCAAAGAGGAGCATCAAGCAAGTTGATCAAGAGATCACGACCCTATTTTGCATCTTTCGCAAAGTGGCTTTCCCAGGGCTCATGGTGCATAATCTGTAGTTGTATATGACAACTCTGGCGACCCTGCGCCGGTTGTAGACTCACTGGAGGACCTTGATCCTGACGTGCACCATACTACAGCAGCTGAGCAAGCGGCGTGCAAAACAGATTCTCTGGAATCTGATGACCCTGATGAGCAAGAAGTGATGCTGCACACTAAACCAACACAACTGCCATCAACGCCAGCTGCCCTACTTTACTGATCTCAGTGTGCAATCGTTGCAAACATGCTGCTCAGGTTGACTACTGAAAGAGCTTTGAGAGAGAAACTTTACAACTTGCCAGGACCAACAGCAAGCAAGTGGTTGTCATGAGTTCTTTGACGTAATGTTATTTTGCCTGGTTCAGGGCACCACAAGAGTTCTCTGATTTCTTGTCAAAGAACTCATGTGTTGCCCCAAGCCAGGCAAGCTGGCAGAGTTCAACACTTTCCCAGACAACTGTGAGCCATGGCCAGGCAGTGCTAATCCTCTAGTCTGCCAGGCAAAGCCAAAGGCAGACTTTCAATAGTTGGTCAAGCGTCATAAAAATGTACTCAAAAGCCTGACAGACTCCCTCAACTCACCAATTGAGCTCAGGACAGACATCACAGCTCTAGGAAGCTTTTGAGAATTGAAGTCTGCTGGTAACTTTCAGCATTCCCAGCAGCTGTAACAGTTGGCAGTGCTGCTGTTGATCCTGCCTGAATGTTGGAGTCTTCAAGAATCTTCAAGAACATTCAAGATTCCAACTTTCACCTATGTATCAACAGCAACACTGCCAAAAGCTGCTGGGATTGCTGCAGAGGTCTGAGTACAATGCAGTACAAAAGCACTTGAAAGTCTGACACACTTCCTAAACCCACCAATAGAGCTGGGGACAGACATGAAAGCTCTGGAAAGCTTCTCAATCTTTCATGTCTGTCCCCACCTCTGTTGGTGTGCTGAGGGAGTCTGTCAGAAAAGCTTTCCATAAGTTTCATGTCTGCCCCCAGAAATTATCAAAGTCGCCAGCAGACTCCAACACTCACTCATGTATCAGTAGCAGCACTGCCAATAGCTGCTGGGAATGGCTTACAGGTCTGAGTGCAATGCAGTACGCAACCTTTGGGCCATTCCCATCAGCTGTTGGCAGGTCCAGCTTGGTCTTGTCTGTAAGCATGTTTCTTTTTTGGAAAAAAGAAAACTGCTGAGAGACAAGGCCAAGCTGGATGTGGCTATCTGGTGGTGACATTTGGCTCAATTTGTTGGGAGCAGGGCAACCAGGTGTCCTGCTCAGCCTGGATACCAGCTCTTGTTGCTATGTTTTTATCAGGCTCCAATGAAAAACTGATAAAGCCACCGTGACTGCTTGACCTGATGAATGACATTTTGCATACATTGCAGAGAGAAAGCGAGCAGCGCCCACATAAGCTGAGCTATGCTGTGTCAGTCAAGGGTGATGCTGTTGAGAAAATGGTGTCACAGCTTGAGGACAAGCTTCAGGCTGCAGATATGATCTCTTCCAACTCATGCACAAAAGGCTTCTGCAGCAGCAAATGGCTGAGGGAATATATGCTTGTTAACATGTTTCAAGCATTGATGTTTTGTGATTTGCACTTCTGTACCTTTCTTGATAATTCCTCTATATCTTTATGCCATTCTTCAGGCAATCTTCACGCACGTCGTCATGGCCAAGGCAGTGTGTGACAATTTTACTGCTAATTTGTATGTCATTTGGAAAATTGAGCACAGCAGATCAGCGTGGACCTGCACTGATTATGTTGGCAAAGTTCGGCGACATGCAATGTCCATGGATTCAGTGACGTGTGAGACTGACTAGAATGATCCTCTTGACCCCAGGTTTTCCTCAGCTGCATGTGCCTGTTCAATAGGCTCACAGTTGGCACTCAGCTGATCATGATTCAACACTCACACTGTCAGGCACCATTGCATTAGCACTCCTTGTGTTACATCAGGCCAGCTCAAAATACATGTGTCTTCCACACACAGTGTAGCGCAAAGCAGCTCAACGCACAAAGCAGCTCAGCACATATTGCTGGAATCTCATTGAACCCATGAATATACAATAATGACAACAACAACAACAATATTAAGGATAATGATGATAGTAATAATAAAATTGATAATACCACTAACACTAAGACCCACACCCACACCCACACCCACATACCCCCACCCACACCCACACCAATGCTTTCCAGCTCACGATGAGCTAGGTGCAGGCCAAGTCTTGTCTCTCCAAAGCAGCCTGACTTGAGCAATTCTATAAGGCCAATCTATGAAAACACTGACATGTCTGTATGGCATTGCAGCTCTTCGTTTGCATTCAGCCTGCCTCTCAATCACTTCACATACACGCAATGGTCATAGGCGTCATCAGTCCACAAGTGATGTTTGTTGATTTGCTGTGCAGGTGAAAGAGCTGGTGGGAGCACCCAAGGATGGTGTGCTAGTCGATGGTGACTCTGGCAATGACATTGAGCTGTTTGCTGTGCCTGGAGTGCGGGGTTGCATGGTCATCAATGGCGATCCTGCGCCGTTTGTAGACTCACTGGTCGACCTTGATTCTGACGTGCACCATACAGCAGCAGCTGGCGTGCAAAACAGATCATCTGGACCCCGATGATGATGACGAGCAAAAGGTGATGCTGCACTTTGTACCAACACAACTGCCATCGAGGCCAGCTGCCCTAGTTTACTGATTTCAGTGCGCAATCGTTGCAGTATTTGCGTTGAGTACTGGGACATCTTCGAGAGAGAACTCATGCAAACCCCATACTTGCTATTGGTCCTGGAAAATGACAAGTTTGACACCTGCAAAGCCAAGCAACTTGCAGGTCTCAACATTTACAATTTCCAGGACCAACAGCAAGCAAGGAGTTTCCATGAGGCTTTTGGCATATGAGACCTGTATGGTGCCCAAGCCAGGCAAGCGGGCAGAGTTTGACATTTTCTCAGACAACTGTAAGCTAGGCAGTGCTAATCCTCTAGTCTGCCCGGCAATGCTAAAGGGAGGCCGTCATGCTGTTTTCAGCTGTTTTCAGCTGGTCAAGCATCAGCATAAAACAGCACTCAAAAGCTTGACAGGCTCCCTCAACCCACCAATAGAGCTGGGGACAGACATGACAGCTCTGAATTGTAGCCTGCTAGTAACTTTGAGCATTTCTATTTGAAAGCTTTCCAGAGCTTCAGAGTTCAAGCTCTGGAAAGCTTCCAACTAGAAGTGCTCAAAGTTGCGAGCAGATCCAATTCTCACCTACGTAAGAGTAGCAGCGCTGCCAACAGCTGCTGGGAATGCGCACAGGCCTGACTCCAATACAGTACGCAAAGAGGCTAGTAGGTCAAGAGAAAATTCTGAGAGATAAGGCCAAGCTGGATGTGGCGATCAGGTAGTGACTTTTGAGTCAATTTATTGGGAGCAAGGTCTTGCTCAGCCTGGATACCAGCTCTTGTTGCCATATGGCAATATAACATAATATCACATATATGTTTCATGAGGCTCCAACAAAAGCCGACAAAGCCATCATGACTGCATGACATGATGAATGACATTTTGCGTACATTGCAGAGAGAAAGCAAGCAGCGGCCACATAAGCTGAGCTACACTGTGTCAGTCAAGGGTGTTGCTGCTGAAAAGGTGGTGTCACAGCTTGAGGACAAGCTCCAGGCTGCAGGTATGATCTCTTCTGTCTCATGCAAAAACATTCTGCATCAACAGCTGGCCGAAGGAATATATGCCTGTTGAATTTTGTAAAGCAGTGGTGTATTTGCGATTTGCGCTTTTGTACCTTCACGGAAACCTCTTCTGTATCTGTGATGCACACCCATCTCCAAACCTGTTTCAGGTATACCTGCATCTGTGCATTGGCATGACAGCTGTGCTGGCACAATAAGCACAAAAGAATCCCGAGTTCTTCAAGTTGAACACTTTCCAAGACAACTGTAAGCCAGGCAGTGCTATTCCTCCAGTCTGCCAGGCAATGCCAAAGGCAGACCTTCAATAACTGGTCAAGTGTCAACGTACAAAAGCACTCAAAAGCCCAACAGACTTCCTCAGTCCACCAATAGAGCTGCGGACAGAGATGAAAGCTCTGGAAAGCTTTTGAGCATTGGAGTCTGCTAGTAACTTTGAGCATTCCCAACAGCTGTCAGCAGAGCTGCTGTTGATACATGGATTAGAATGTATCAACCGCAGCACTGCCAACAGCTGCTGAGAATTTTAGAAATGCTCAGACTTACCAGCAGACTCCAATTCTCACGCGTGTATCAACAGCAGCACTGCCAAGACCTGCTGGGAATGGCGCAAAGGTCTGAGTCCAATGAAGTATCTTTGCGCTTTTCCTAGCAGCTGTTGGCAGAGAGGCTAGCAGGTCAAGAAGAAAATTTCTGAGAGAAAAGCGTTTAGGAAATCCCCTTGGCGCAGGTGGGGAGGCGCAATCATTGCGCCTCCCCATTTGCAACTCCCCTTGCAGTGATCTCCAAGTATTCAACCTAGGTTTAATACTTGGAGATCACTGCAAGGGGAGTTGCAGGTGCCAAACTTGCCAGTTTTCAAGAGCACTAGCAAGTCATTGGGTATCATGAGATCTTTGACATACAAAGAACTCATGTGGTGCCCCAAGCCAAGCAAGCTGGCAGAGTTCCTTGGTACTTTATCTTGCAAGTGTAAGCCTGGCAGTGCCATCCCCTTAGTCTGCCAAGCAATGCCAAAAGAAGACATTCAACTTCTGTGCAAACGGCAGCACAAGACAGCTGTTGAGTGCTGTCTTGTTTTGGCGCTTGCACAGAAGTTATAGCCTCCCTCAACCCACACATAGAGCTGGGGACAGACATGAAAGCTCTGGAAAGCTTTCAACCAGAATTGCTCAAGGCTATAAGCAGCTGCAGACTTCAATTGAACCATCCACTGTTCAGTTGAAGTCTGCAAATAGCCTTGAGCAATTCTAGTTGAAAGATGCGACTTTCAGCCATGAATCACCGGCAGCTCTGCCAACAGCTGATGGGAATGGCGCAAAGGTGTGAGTCATAGGAAGTGCTGGCCTGTTTACGCACTTCCTCAGAGTCACACCTCTGCGCCATTCCCATCAGCTGTTGGCAGAGCTGCTGGTGATTCATGGCTAACACACGCCAGTGAGTCAAGAGAAAAACTGCTCACAGACAAGGCCAAGGTGGATGTGGCTATCAGGTAGTGACACTTGGCTCAATTTATTGGCAGCGATGTCTTGCTCAGCATGGATACCAGCTCTTGTTGCCATGTTTTATGAGGCCCCAGCACAAACTGATAAAGCAACTCTGCTTTCACACTGTGTCCCTTAGTATGTCGCTGACCAATCTTGTTTCTGTTGGATGCAGGCAGATAACCCCATCAAATAGCCCCGTCAAATAGCCCTGTGGTCAAATCACCTCAAGCTTGCAACTCCCCATCAGCTTCTACTCACCAGGAAATAGGCCCAGGTAGCATTCCTTTTCACCTGATTCTTGCTGTGAGCAAACAGAAGCATGTTCACATGATTGATGATGTATTATACATGTACATCGACACTTGCCACTGGACGACCACAGTCATGTCACTGTCTTCACGACCTTGTCGACCATTTGAGACGTCATGCATTGCACCTCTGCTGCACATGTGACTTCTTGCATGACCCCGCATTGCTTGCGGTTGCAGAAGATGCAAACTTCGTGAGGTACCTTGATGCTGGTCGTGGAGGCGGCCTTGGTGTTGGCATTCCCTGCTGTCTTACACTGGCCCTTCTTGGCGCTTTGATTGGCTTGCTGTACTGTGGGTACCCCGCGCTACGCTTCTACAGAATCACATGACAGCTCACAGCAATCACCGCTGATCGCCGGTGATCACCGGTGATTGCTCAGAGCTGTCATGTGATTCTGTAGAAGCGTAGCGCAGGGTCAAGCAAGAAATCATACGTGTAGCACAAATGCAGTGCATCATCTGTCATCATCATCTGTCAGGCCACACAAAGCAACATCAATTGATTGCAATCTGGTCAGCCACCAATGATATTTCCCACAACATCAAAGTATATTCCTTCAAACTCATGCAGTGCCAGCATGTTTGCTCGCTGAAAAGATGTGTTGGTACAAAATGCAACTCATGCATGACTTATGCAATTCATGGCTGTTCAAAATATCATCAAGTGTTGCACTGCTCAACTCTGTCATGCACGTTGCTTACGGTTGCACAAGATGCAATTTTAATTGGGACTCCCTGCAGTGCACCTATGTCAGATACCTTGATGCCACTCTTGGAGGCGGCCTTGGTGTTGGTAATTCCTGCTGTGTTGGACTGTCCCTTCTTCTTCTGCTGGTCGCTGATCTTGGCTTGTTGACTCTAAAGTACTCTAGAGTACATTCTAGAATCAACAATCCAAGAACAGCAATAAGCAGAAGAAGAAGATCTGGGTGATCGCTCAGAGCTGTCAAGTGATATCATCGAAGACTTCTACAAGATCGCTTGACAGCTCTGAGCGATCACCCACTTAGTAATGCGCATGACAGAGTTGAGAGGTGCAAAGCTTGACAGTATTTTGAACACTCATGAGTTGCATTTTGTTCCAACACTTCTTCTCAGCGAGCAAAGATGTTGGCACTGCAG
>JAABUP010003048.1_pt1 | contig 30425 bp, 55 predicted proteins | sample 5559201 | NCBI WGS metagenome assembly JAABUP01 (sample SAMN10711887, study PRJNA513373) | rock metagenome | isolation source: Antarctica rocks | place: Antarctica | reverse complement strand
TGACTGGGATCGTGGCCAACCTGCAATTCCCATTTTGAAAGCTTATTGGTTGTGGCTTATGGCGTCCACATGCACCTTTGTTTGGTCATAAGCGGACGCTCGTACTGTCAAAATCTTTGATCGATCGCTGGTCCGAGCTATTCTTAGCCTCTTCAAACCAGCGCATCAAGGTTGTCCCAAGTACCTGCCCTCTGAGCGTGTAGGACAGGGCAGAATCTCAGCTGCCTGAGAAGGACTTTGCTTGTCAGCGCTGAGCAAGGCGGAAAGCAAGCGCAGTCATGCCTTGTGCACCACAGTTGACGCACCGGCCTGGCCTTTCCAGCGTGCTCTGCCAGTGCAATACTTCGGGGTCGATACATCGCTCAGCTGTCTTTCGTGCACGTACTGCTTGTGTCACTCTCCGACAGCAGCACCTGCCTTGGCGGCGTAATAAGTCTTCCTGGGAACACTTACAGGTGTGTTTGCTGTGTATGATGACTGCCTTGACGTGTGCTTGCTGATTGCCGTATATTACTTGTAACTAGTAGTAGACATGCATTTTTGGATTACAGACACCTACAAGCGCAGCAGCTGTTGACGAAGTTGTGACAGCTCTTGAAGATGTTGTTGATCAACTACCAAGCACGTCACACCTGCAACGAAGTGCCACGGCGGTCGTGGACGTTGTGGAGGAAGTAGTTGCTCCTAAGCATCTTGCTGAAAAGCGGCTGAAAAGAAAACAGCAGAAAGCCAGGTATGCTAGCAGCTGAGCAGGCCAGTCTCTGCACCAGCTGTGCCCACACGCTGACAATTGTGCTGTTGGCAGCATGCATGCAATGATGCTAACTCAAGCATTGTTTCGCAGAGAGCAGACGGTGTACAAGATCTCTGCAATTGCAGCTTCTGCAGCAGTCATTGCTCTGGCAGTAGGGGCAGTCCATTATAGATTCATGTGGCATATGAAGCAAGGGCATGAGTTTCCTACTGCTGAAGCCCTTGCAACCTTCTGCTTGACTATTGGCGGCATTGTGAGTTTCCACTCCTTCTGTGGGTTTGCTTGGCATCACATAGGACTGTAGGATCACCCTGCTTCCTCAGCTGTCATCGCAGCATTCAGTGGCCTGACCTCATCTTGTCCTTGCTTTCCTGATAGTCACTGAGAAGTTTGCCATCAACGTGCATTCACAGCTGTTGCATTGCTTATTTGTGATCAAGCTGTGATTTGTTCAGGTTGGAATGGAGATGTGGGCCAGATGGGCACACAAAACATTATGGCATGACTTTATTCCAGGATGGAAGCTTCACAAGTCACACCATGAACCCAGAACAGGACCTTTTGAGGACAATGATGTGTTTGCCATTGTCAATGCCGCCCCTGCAATGGGTCTGTGCTTCTACGGCTTGATTACACCCACAATGGTTGGCGGTCTGTGCTTTGGTGCTGGTCTAGGTATCACTTTGTTTGGCATTTCATACATGTTTGTTCATGATGGACTTGTACACCGTAGATTCCCTGTTGGGCCCATTGCTGAGGTGCCCTATCTAAAAAGAGTAGCTCTAGCTCATCAACTGCATCATAGTGAGAAATTTGATGGAGTGCCTTGGGGACTGTTTTTGGGTCCTCAGGAATTAGAGGCTGTTGGTGGTAAGGAAGAACTAGATAGGCTGTGTGAAAAGCAGTGAGGTCAGGTATTCCTGATATGCTTGTGAGTTTGTTGCTTTCTGTAATTTGCATGTCTTCTGCATACGCAGGTGTGACAGCGCAATCAGTTTTTCATGAGGGATATTCTTTGACAAAGACACCATCATGCCAAACTACGCACTGAGTAGCACACTGCTGTCTTGCTGACTCCTTATCTCCTGGTTATGTACTAGTGTACCTTATAGTCACTGTGGTGTTAGATTAGCTCTTTTTTTTTCGCCTCGCGTTGTTTCTGACCTGGTCTTGCAAGCTCAGGCAACATTTCATGCTGTGGCATCTTGGACCCTGTCTGGATGCTCATTGAGTTGTAATGTAAACACCTTTCAACATTTTGCGCCCACTTGCATGTTCAGTATTTGTTGCGCCCACTTGCATGTTCAGTATTTGTAACAACGTGCAAGCAAGGCAGCACCATGCGCAGCCCTGTGCAATGCACATCTAGTCAAATATACAACGCAGTGAAGATGATGGCAATATTGATTCATCATAACTTTCAAAATTTGTCTCACACCCTTACTATATGTCATGCTGCATATGCCTGCAGATTGTGACACTGAGGCATTATCACTCCATCCATCCCTCAGCCTGAGCCCTCTTCAGTAATATCTGCCTGGAGGAGTGGATTTTTGCGCTGAATGCAAGGGAGTGGGATTTGAGTCGCAGATGGTGGTCAGAACCCTGGTGAATGCAGAATGCTCCGAGACCATACGCTCAGGTGCTGCAAGAACACAGATCTGTGCCGAGCGCCCGTTTACCGATTGCTGCACGAGCTCAAGGTCTGTTATTGACATCCATATTGTTGCCGAAGCCAGCCGATTTGCGCTGCAGCGATTCCGACCGATCTCGCAGCATGCGGCAGAGCGCAACCAAAACCGCGGCGCTCTTGCTAGTCATTTGGTCGTCCACAATTTCTGCAGCGGTGAGTGGATCATTATATGCACACACGTAGCCGGCACTTGCATTAAGCGTTTTGCAATCCTGCAGGTGGTCTCACGCAAAAGCGTTTTTACAGAGCGGAGTCAAGAGCTCGCACGTGCTGCAGCCGGGCATGATGGTTCTTTTAAGAACAGGTAGCCGTTTGCTGACATCAGAAGCAACCAAATGGTGCACATCAGCTTGGTCAAGCAGTACGTTTTATGGGTGATCCATCGCTGTTGATGTAGGTTGGCGTCTGCGTACCAAGCCGTAGTCGCATTAGACTCAGTGGACAGCCTCCAAACCTTGAATGCGGAGCAAGTATGCGCAGCTACAGCTAAAGCTGTCTCAGAAGACATTCAGTTGGACACCGCTTACTATGCAACACAAGTTCTCAACCACCTAAGGTCACACAACTGATAGGGCAACAGCTTCTGTTTCATGCAGGCTGTCACTGGCTTGTGATTGTCAAAGCTGCCTTTCGCTTGCTTGCAGGTGTCTTGATCAGAGAGCAAGCTCAGCTGCTGCAACAGTTGCCATGCAACACCTTAGCAGCGCTGACAGTGTCCAGTCAGCTTACCAGAGCATCAGCATCCTCTCCACATTACACAAGGCTAAGAGCCTCCCACACCGCATTGCAGCAGACCAGATCGAGCGAATCATCAATTTGTTCAAAGAGCTGAGTGACAGTCAGGGCAGATTCAAACCCTTCACCAGCAGTCCCCGCCGCAGCATTCTGGCTACAGGACTGGTCTACAGAACTCTGGCAGATGCCAGGTCACTAGAAGTTCCCCTCAGCTCACAAACCGAGGGCACTGTTGAGGAAATCAGAGCATCTCTTGCTCAAGTAAGGCTGCTTGTCTCAAACACAGTCCGAACCTATGTCACATGCGGTCTTTCGCAATCTTGAATCCTGCCTTTCATCTTAGCAAGCATGTCCATGACCATGCTGCAAAATTGCCTGTTGTACACCTGCGCTTGTGCAACTTTGTGGTGCATACAATCAAGTATACATGCAGTACTTGTTCAACAGTGCTTGGGTCAGCATCAGCATGCAAAGACTTGTGCAAAGCAAGCAGACTAGACTCCAGATCACCATTCAGCAATGCCAGACCTACAACATGAACACTACAATGTGCTGCAATATGACTACGCCTGGATTGTGGTATCTGTCGCAGATTTTGAAGGGTGGCAAAGCAGGGCAAGCAACACTGGCCCTCCCTGCAGATGAGGACAAGCTGCAGGCTGCTGCCCAGTTGATCATTGGCGCACATGCCATCTATGACGGCTCTGTCACTGCTATCTCTGGTTCTCAGGTAACCCCTTGCCCAGCTCTCATGGCATTCAATCACCACTCATACTTGAGTTTCAGAGGGCTTTAACAAGCAAACAATGTAAAGGCAGAAGAAATTTGCATCTCCCCTATTCATGAACAGAACAACCTTCTACCAAAAGTTTTGGCTGTGGCCACCCTGGTGGATCATGTGGTTTGACTGTACACAAAACACCTGTTGACAAAGGTCATTGCAGACCAATTGTGGTGTTGAGTCTTGCAGCTTTCCAGTGCTGCACAACTGCTGGGAGCTGCATATCATGTGAGCAGCCTGGCAGACGCTGCAGCTGTTGGCCCTGCCCTAAAGGCCCTGGTGGAGTCAGAACTGCCCCAGCCCCTTGCAGCCACCCTGGCCTCACCTCGCATCACTGGATCCCACCAGGTGCACTTCACACAACACCTTCACAACCAGACAACATATGCTGCAGTGCATGGAACAGCATAAGTGCTGTGCCCTATGCAGAGCTGAGCGACTTGCCGATCACTAAGTCTTGGTGCACGGATGTATAGGGCTGCATCAAGGCAAATGAATGCGACATAAGGAAGCATCATCAGCCTTGCTTGCAGACTCACTCACTGGCTTTCATGCAGCCATGTGTGACTGCAGAGTGGACCTCCCCCCATGTTGCCTAGACACACCCAGCTACTTGGCGTACACAATGCTGCAATCGTTCCAAAACAAGTGTTCTGCACAGCGTACAAAGCTTGTAGTCAACCAGCAGCAGCCAGCTGGTGAACCTTTGCAGCTCAGCAAAGCATATGTATCAGGCAAATCCTGCCTTCGCTCATGGTGACCCAATTGAGCCAATTGTGCCAGTTAAGTATGATGACTGGCTAATCTTTCCATGTTCACATGGAGTGCAGGACTCGGTGGTCATCACCGTCAGGGATGCTTGGGGTAGCCCAACCCCAGCTGGGTCTGTCACGGTCAAGAGCTCAGCAGTGGATGCAACAGGCAAGGGTAGGGCCACTGGCAGCGCCCCTCAGACTCTGCAGGCAGGCAGCAGCACAGGAGAGTACCTGTACAGCACAGCAGACCTTCATGCCAGCCCAGGCATCTACAAGTAAGCGCCAACATCTATACGCTCTTGCATCACTGTCAACACTTGACGTGACGTGAAATGAAGCCTCACAGCATAGTCTTGGCCAGAGTTTTGGCCAGAATATGCTCCTGCAACCTCCATCTATATAATGCCAGCTGTACCTGGCTAAGCTTCAATGCCAGCTGGTATGCTGCATGAGGTGGAACAAAAGTTCATGATCATTTGCATGGGGCTTGGCTCCAAGCACTGCTGCTAAATTCAACCGCATCAATTCCTGACATGCCCTTCTTCCAGTGACCCATGCCACTGTCCCTGTGCCACAAAACATGTTGTTAAGCACTTGCTGACAGCAGAAGTATTTGAGTATAATTCTACACACCACCCAAGGCATCCTGATGACGTATCTTGCATGCAGGGTACTGAAGGGTGTAGAAAGTTGCATCAGCGTGCTTTACTGGCCATTCACATGTCAGCAATGCTGCTAACACTGGGCAGTTGATCTTAGACGTTGCATTGTATCCATTCACTCTGCATGCTAATCAGCCTGGACACACCAATTTACTTTGCACGCTGGCAGTGCATGTGTAACACACTTCAGGCTCCTCTGCCGGTCTGTCACATCTGAGCAGTGCTGCTGACAATCCTCAATCCCCAATCAGAAGACTCTGTACGCAGACAGGCAGGCTAGTCCTGCAGCACAGGCAGGCTGCTCCTGCCAGCTGGTGAAGGCATGCTGAGGAAAGCTGGTCCTGGCATGCAGGTTGGCAGTGCGCGTGGAAGACGCTTCAGGATTATGTGCTGGCGAGTCAGAGCTGAGCCTGACAGTCAGCCGTGAGGTTCAGCTGGAGTCAGTCACTTTGGCTTTCAGTGAAGGGGAAATCCAGGATGCCATCAATGAGACCCTACCTTACCCCCAGGCTCTGGCCACCCAGTCAGCCACCCTCGACCCCACCCAGACCCTCAAGGTACTCTGCACACAAATAGCTGCCATCCACAATCACAAATTGAGCAACATCAAGGGGACAACAGCCAAGTCATGTACGACAGCATTGTCTGCGCAATTGTCTGCAAGGATGGTGTATGTTTGCATGCATGCAAAGCTTGAATTGGATGGAATGGAACGCCGGCTGACTTGATGCGCAGCTATACAATCCTGTTGCGTCCCTGTTGCCTCAGATGCCTCTTCTTGGCACAGTGTAATGACGACCTCAACGATCCGAAAGCGTGTTGCCTTATGGAACTAAGGGAGCAGCAAGCCTCATCAATGTCACAGCATGGTCCTGTGATGCCTGAGCGCGTGGCTTCACTCTGAGACATCTGCCGTGTCATCAAGCTTTTGTCATGTCAGATTGGTTGAGTGCAAGCCTGCATGTGCAATTGCTGCAGGTGAGCTTGGCGATGAGTGCCAGCCATAGCGGCAGCAGCTTTGTGCCTCAGCAACGCATGCTGCGCTTCATGAGCCACAAGACAAAGACAGCCGCCTACTTCAACCTCAAACCCAGCAAATTGAGGGAGCAAACCTACACCATCACAGTCACCCCCAATACTGTTGAGAAGCAAATTGGCAGCCAGGTACATCCAACTGTGCACCAGGGCTTCATCTCCATTGAAACTTTGCTGATTAGGCATGTAGCAAGAACAGACGGCAATGTGTTTGTGCGTGTGTGAGAAGGGTAGGACGTGAGGCTGCGGCCTGTCCTTGACATGTAATTGCAGCAAAGGTCAAGTTGCTGATGTGACATTGCCAGCAACCATCACTGCTTTGCAAGTTCTGCAGCTCGACCCTGATGCGTAAGATGTCTGCAGCGTTTTGAACACACGCTGTTTGCAGTCCAGCATATCAAGCTTAGCCACAGCTTGCCCAACTGCAGCCTGTGTTTTGTACGGCGCAAGCCAGCATGCCGTCGCACTGAACATACATTGGAACCTGTCATACACTGCCTGAAGACTGTTTGTACCTGGTGCTCCACAAAGACATGGGTTTGACAAGGGAATGGCTGATTCTATCATGTCAGATACACTGTGAGCTTATGGTTGACAGGACGGAACATACAGCATGGACCTACTGATTGGAGACAGTGCCATAGATGTGCCAATTCAGTGGGCACTGGGAACAGTTGCAATCAGCCATCAAGCAGGTGATGATGGCAGCCAATCCAGCCTGACGGCCATCAATGCTCTCTTCCAGCCCAAGCCAGAGATAGTGCACCTTCAGAGGGTTCCAGGCCGCAGACCACCCAGTGCTGTGTCTGTGCTGTTCACAGCTTTGGCGCTGGCACCGCTAGGCTTACTGTTTTACATGCTGTCGTCTGTGGGAGCAAACTTGAAGGTCAGTAATCCCTCAGTGTTGCAGTTTGGAGCATGTTCCATGCCACTCTCCTTGTCACTGTTGAGTTGCATTCTGTTCTTCCCATAGTTGTGGTAAGTGTTGCTGCCTAAATGGGCAAATAAGGCTTTGTGTGCACTGTGTCTGAGTTCAGGCTAATCAACCTAATGTAGGATTGGCAAGCTGCAGCATGACTCTTTTGGTTACCGTGCTGCAGGGCTTTCCCAGGAGTGGCCCTGCTTTTGTTGCAGCAGTTGCGTTCCATGGGGGCATTGCCAGTATCCTGGCCCTCTACACACTCTTCTGGCTGAAGCTCAACCTCATACAGACTTTGCCCATCTTGCTGGTGTTGGGCATTTTTACAACCATCGCAGGCTATAATGCCTTGTCACAACAAGCTGACTCCAGACTCAAGCAGCAATAACAACACAAGACCAACAGCATTTGGAACATTGCAACGTTGTCAAGATTCTGCCTGGCATTTGTACTAGGCGATACCAGCTGAAATGAGACATCTCACAAAGGCATGTAACTGCTGCGACAGCATCTATTTCACGATAGCCATGTCAGGATAGCTTTTCCCCGATTGCTGGTCCATTCATATAAAGAGTTGCTTCTGTGTACCATCAGGCAAGCTCTGCACGACGACAACCGTCCTCATGGGCCAGAAGTGTTGCATTCAGAGACATGCCCCCAACGATGCAGGACAGTATCTGAAGCAAAGTCAGACGCAGAGAGCGCTCAGCTAGCTTCATTTATTTTAGTGTAAATGACGTGTGTATGGGGCAAGTGCATGCAGGCAGGATTACACGCTGTAACAAGACAAATGAGAATTCGTGCCAACAAGAGGTACAAGACCAGATGACGCTGTTGATGCACTGTGTCAGCTCCCAACCAGGCATTGAAGTGCAAGCGATTACAAACAGAACAGATTGTACAATCACATATTATACATGGCAATCTTAACAATCAAAAAGTAAGGCCTAGCATTAGATTTTCAATTTTGCACAAGTTGGTACATCAAGTTTGCTCATCCATGCCAGTCAGGTAGCCATAGGGTACTTCTACATGCTGCCCTTTGTTGTTAGCAGGGTTCATGTGATTCAAGAGCATTGCCTTAAGTGATAAGACACCTCGGCCTGGTACGCCATCACCAATTGCATCTTGGTCCCATCGAATCACTGGCATCACAGGAAGGCTGCTTCCAGTCAGAAACACTTCACGTGCTGATTTAGCTTCCTCAACACTGAAGGGCCGCTGTACTATGCTATCAATGGCATGCAAGTCATCAGTCCCCATGGCCTGCAGGCAGACATGTCAGACTGACAAGCAGCTTGGATCAAGTACCAATATGACAACTGATCTGCTGTGGTGTCTGGTGGGTGGGCAGACAGCATCAGCACGCAAATTCAAGTGCAACTTGAAATGCATGGCAGCAGTGGTCAGGTACAATGGAGTAGAATCAAGGCCTGTGGCTCATGCGAAAGATGGTGATTGTTTGGTTGTTTCGTCATCCCACTGCTGCCTGCATACTGCAATGTGGACATGCTATGCCACAACATTCAATCTCGCAGAACAGCAATAATATGACTTGTAAGAAGCAATGGACAGACAGGCTGGACAGTGACAGACAGGCTGAACAGCAAGCGTGCAGTGACAGAGAGGGACACTGACCTCAGGCACCAGGTCCAGCAGAGTAAGGATGGTGATGCCTGGCAAGGAGCTGTCAAAGGGCGGTATCTGAAAACCAGTGACACAGTGTCAGGTCAGAATTTGCTGTGTACCCATCTGACACGTGCAAGACAACAGTCATGCAAAGTCAGACTTTGATACACATCGCAAGTTCATCGGCAGCACGATGAATTTGGCTTACCACAAGCTCATTGTCGCGAGTGATGATGCCTAGATTCATATTGGGTCCTTCTGCCACCATGTTGTTTTCATCTACAAAAATGCCCTGCAGACCAGCCCTTTATCACAATTTAAAACGCAAAAGCAGGCAAACCATATGCACACTTAAGGGCCAGACATGCATTGTATCATGCACTGCATCAGCAGCAAGACATTGAGTGCGTGCTCTCAATATGCTGAAGGTATGCCTCAATATACTGAAGAGTTGCCTCAACAGATCTGTGTGCAAGAGACGGCGTTGCTCCAAGACTTTAACACCTCTAAAAGACGCAATCAGCACACATGTTGCAGCAAAGTAAGAACCTGATCAAAGCCATCTGCTTGCGCATCCATAACATTCAGAGCATTGGGCAGGTAGTTGTTGGACTTGACATTGGCAAAGAAGGATGGCTTGATGGGCACTTCAGATGTCTTGACTGTGAGCGCGCGCTCGCTGTCAAGATCTCCCACAGGCGTGGTGTACACTTGGCAGTAGAATGTTGGCCCCAAGCACTCAGCGCCTGATAGGCCAAAACCACCGCGGCCAGCACCCAGCCAGTACTTGACGTGACCTGCGTCAGCCTGCCAACTGGTATGCATTCTGTAGGTCTTTGCGCATGATGTGCATACTGAACATCCCGGCAGGATGCATCCAGTGCTGGGGGAACTCAAGACAGACCATACTTGACTGGAAAGCAGCAATGCACATACTCAGTCACAAGTTGCGCGGTACAGACAACAGAAAGCTGCGCGGCAACAGCTGCTCACAGAATGCACAGCTGTTTGCAATGCAAGAAAGCCCATGAACCCACCATTCACTGCTCTGCTTGCTGCTGATGTCTCCAGGATGATTCGGAAGATTTGCTCTATGCTGCAGGGCAGAACTAGTCCCGCCAATTCAGCAGACCGCTCAAATCTTGACAGATGCTCTGGCAGCTGATAAAGATAGCCATCTACTATGATTGCGGTGTCAAATACAGCATGACCTCTGTGGACTAGGTGGTCGTCCATGTGCACAACCATAAGTCCTGGGTCAGTAACAATGCCTTGCAATTCACTGGAGTAAAATGCTGCATAGTGCTCTGTTGCATGTTGATGAATGCTATTGTACAGAGCGTCAAGCACCTGCAGCATGACAAGCCATGGTGCAAGTTGCAACACTTCACAGCCATGCCTCGGCACCTCAGCAGTCTAGATATTAAAAAATGCCTCTTCTTGAAGGCAAAGGTCGGCATGCAGCAGGAGACACATGAAAGGCGCCAAGTGCGAGAGGCAAACAAGTGGACTGACCTCCTGAGGATCCAATACAGGTGACGGTATTGTCCTGGGACCCAGCAGGTCGAGGATGTCATCAGATAACTCTTCAGGAGCTTCGGGACTCTCTGCAACTTCAGTTTGCGCCGCTCTGCAGGTGACAGCCGCTCGTCGAGGTCTGGGGCGTGTAACAGAGACTGTGTAGCTGCAAGTGGCTGAGCTAGACGATACGAGTCTGGCGTGCAGCTCAGCCGCTGGGCGACTACAAGTGACGCCACTTGCAAGCAGACCAACGCTGGCCATTGAATTGTGCGCGGTAGACCAAAGCGTCAGCCCAATGCAATGCCAAGGCGGCAGGGACGCTTTGCGTAATACTGACGGACGGCGTGAGAGGATCAGATAGGTTTAGAAAATGTGATCATGCAGCACCTGCCAACGCAGTAGTCGATAGCAAAACCGACAGGTGTTGCCCTTCGAAGGCGCAGTACACTCACAGTCTCCAGAAGCCACAGCATCAATCTTGCGAAGATCAACTAACATTGCTGTCACAACTCCAAGGTCCATAGAGTGGCAATCATTAAATAATGGTCCAGACTGGTATGCAAATAAATGTGTAACAGCTTGAAACATGTGAAATGAACCAGTTCAACACCAGTTCCGGCTGCAGACCCTGTATGCATACACTCGCAAGCAAGCGCTTGCTGACACTAAACTACCTGCAAACAACTTTGAAGTCCTAAACTGCTCTTACATCTGCAATAAATTTGACTTGATCAGGGTCAAGAAGCAAGCACCATACATGAACCAGCAAGTACATGTCCACCAGCCACAGAAGTCTGCTATGCAAGCCCAGAAGCTGATGGGTATCTGCAAAATCTCTGCTGACTTCGGATGTCCACTGCTGAGGATGCCGGATTTGCCATTATCGCTGTGCTGTAAGATTATGATAGTGCAGCCTGTTAAGATGATGGCTGGAGTGATGCATTGAATTGCTACCTGCAACAACAATTCCAGGCGCAAGTGAGGTGTCTGCTGTGGGTAAGCATTATGTTGGAGAAAAAGACAGCTATTGGACAAGAATTACAGCAGACATGTACCAGACACCCGTCAGTAGGCTAGAATGGCATGTGGGTTGAGGCAAACAGGTGTACATACTTGAGGTGCTGTCTCTGTTAAAGCGCTCAACTCCAGGACAGGGACAATGGTCTCACCTTGACCAGCAATGTGTTCACAACTCTCAATTTGAAAGCAATGACTTCTCCTGTCTTGGTTCCTGCTGCGCCTGCTGGGGGCCCATGCTTCATGCTGTGCCACTGCCTCAGCCCTGAGTTCAGGTACGATTGCACAAGGCTGCGAGTGTTGACCAGCTGGACCACAGCTATGCACATCATGATTGCAGCTTTGATTTTGGGCATAACTTCATTTGGAAGCTCCAGTGGTTCCTGGAACAAGGGAGTCACCTGCACGAAGTAGTATTCTGAGACTCAGTTGCAAACCCTGTTTTCAAATTGACCATACTCAAAATCACATAGTAAGCACACCAGCCACAAATCATGACCTAGGTGATGACTCATGGCAACAAGGACGGCCTATGGCCCTCAGCAACTACAGCAGCAGTTTCTCGGATAGCAGCAGCCAGCAGGAGTGAAAGATGACAGCCTGCGAAGTAATGCTCAAAAAGTCCAGTGAAAATGTTTGCATCATGATTGGTCTGTTGTGCATGTGTCAGAAGGCCAGCTTCTCCAGACTGGTGGCAAGCTAAAGCTCATGCTGTTGAACTCTGTACTCAAATCACTTAGTGGTCTAACATGGCTATCTGCACAACTCTGCTGAATCATGCGTTTGACTCAGGATGCAGATGACTGCTTACCCAGATGACTGTGGCCACTGCTGGCAATACAAGGTTCAAATGCAAGGTGAACTTGAGCCAAGAAGGAAGTCCCATCTGGTCTTGACCCCACTCTGGCGGGTCCACAGCTGAGGCAAAGCTGCGGGTGATGCGCATGATGGGGGTCAGCAGCAGGCCCCCCAGCATGGCACCAAGCACTGCCAGAGCTATCTCCAGAAGCAATGGGTCAATTGAAGGGTCTGGCATATGCTGCACTGCAAGAGGCACAGTCATCAGTGCTGTGTCTGACATACTCTTTTGACATTATGGCAGGGCCATGCTCAGCCGTGGCTGAGTAACCTTCAATGAATGCATAACAGCAGTAGATCATGTTAGCAAGCACCAGCAGGGGTAACACCAACAACCAAAGCAGGCAGATATAAGAGGTTGCATTCTAAAGTGAAAGGAGCTCTGGGCAGTAATACAAGGGCTTGCTTCTTGCAAATATCTTGATTGCAGCTTGATCTGCCACACATGCAGACTCAAGCAAGAGTGAAGCTAACACTTTGCTGGCAGAGCGCAGCAGAATGTAAGATTTGCAAAAAATGGGGTAGCACCTTTCCAGCCTCTGTGCTAGCTTTGTTTCTCATCAGAGCGCCAGTCGCCTGACTCAGGGCATGTGTGGCCAATTTAGTGTCAAAGCTCAAGACGCCTTCAGGGCAGATTGTCAGGACTGCCATGGCAGCCACTCCTGACAAGATAGCAAAACCCACGGTACACCCTTTGTCAAATGCAGGCGACAGGTGTGTCAGGATGGTCACCTGTTGCAAGCAAATGCCAACTGAGCCAGCATAGCCAGGCAGGATGGTCTTGATTTGTATGCTGTACAGTGGGTTATTAGTCTTATTGACTGGGTGCCAATGTCCTCTGCCAGACATTGCACTTATGCAATGATCTGATTGGACTTTGCAATGAGATCATGGTTCAGCCACTCAACATGCGTAGCAGACACATAGTACAGCTTTGAGGAACGGTGTGCCAATAAAGACTCGAATGCCAGCCTGTGGTCCAAATGCATTCAGCACAGCAGCTCACATTCAGAAGCGCCCTTAACGCAAGCCCAATTAGGATTGCACCAGCCAAGGCTGGCAAGAAGTTTCCTGAAAAGCCCAGGGCCTGCTGGATTTCCCCCAACACATAGTTGGCTATTGCAGCTGGCACTGCTAGCACCTGCATACTATTAGAACGGTTTGCACGAGGCATCTATCTCCTCACACTGCCTATACTCTGAGTACTTGCACGCCAAGCCAGAATAAGCTGTGATATTACTCATACCCACCGCCACGTCCAAATAGGAATAAAACGCTGTAGATTCGACTTGGGAGATGGACAGAGGGACAGTTGTGACTGCGTTTGCCTCTCCCAAGTCATTGTCTCTTTTCTTAGCTTTGGCAGCTTGTTGTTTTGTAGGTCTTGGAATTGGTGTGTTTTTGCTGTCCGTGGGTACAGACTTAGCTGCCGTGGCACCAGCTGCTGTAATGGTGAAACATCTCAACCCTCTCAGCAGCCTGGTTGCCAAAGCAACACTGCAGTAGCAGCCAACGTTGAAATGAGCAGTGTCTTGCAATATGGTGCATTGCAAAAATAACGTACCGTCTCTGCAGTGTCCAAGTGATGACAGCTGTCAAAATGATATTGCCGGCGCTGGTGCCAAAGATGGCCATCGCTAAGAGCTTATAAGAGTATGGCAGCCATGCGCGCGGCCAACACAGTTCAGCTGTAGCTCTGTGAAATAACAGAATAGGGTTTTTCGAATCCACAGACGATGACTGTACAGCAAAACTCTCGGAACGAAACAGTACTGGTGCAAAAGCTTTGCCCAGCTTAGATGGAAACACGCCGATGCGATCACGAGAAGTTGCTATCGCATCGATGATGCGGTGCTGACCATGCTGCATGGGTCATTGCTAAGGCTCGCAGTGCATAGTGATCTCGATCATAAGAGGGACAGCTCCACTCCTGTCCGTGACGTTGCTTGATGTGGTGCAACAACGTACCGGGCAGCTCCTTAGCCGTTGTGAGCGTATGCTCTGCTGTCATTGAGTGCGCATTTTGCCTCACTGACGACTAGTAGGACAATGGGTATATTGACAGACCTGCTCCTTGGCTTTCAAGAAAATGAACGAGCTGTACGGCGCACCCTGCCCTTCTTCAGATCGGATGGAAAGCCTCGCCATAACAGCGCAACGTTTCGTGCAGCTATGTTGCGGCACTATCGGCAAGCTGATCAGCCACGTGTACCTGCTCCTGCAAAAGTGACGCCAAACTCGATTGTCCTGCTCCTCATGCTGTTCAAAGTCATCAAATCTGTTGAAGGCATCACAGGCTTGCCAGCTGGCACCAAGCTCCTACTTGCTGCCAACTGCTTGCCTTTCCTCAAACCTGACGGGTTTTCCTTGCCTACCTTTGGCTTGTCACCGTTCATGGTATGGGAACACCGGCAGTTCTACCGATTGCTGACTGCAGGCTTTCTACATGCTGACTTCAATCACATGGGTGAGTCAACAAGTCCTTGTGCAAAAAGCATTTCATGAAGCAAGCACTGCTCTTGTCAGGTTGGTGCGTGTAAGCAGCTCTGCAGCTTGCCTTACATTGTTTGAGCATGACATTGCATGTCTGCAGTGTCCAATGCAACAAATCTGGTGATCTCTAGCAGCTATCTTGAAAGAGGCTTGACCAGGGTCCAGTTTGCAGCAACCGCAGCCTCCTTGACCCTTTCTTCGCACGGTCTATATGGTAAGGCTGCACCATCTGCACTGCTCAGTGACAAGCGAACGAAACCTGTGATCCCCAGCAACATGGGCATTATCCATGTTGTGCCAGTCAACGCATGATTTTGGACGGTGCATTTCCCAGAAATGCACTCATCCTCTCAGTTCCCCAGCAGCACACATCATTCTTCACAAAGGACAACTATATGCAGTGCTTTCCTCTTGGGTGGACTGCCGCTGGTTTGGCTTGTGGCGCCAATACTTTCTTGAAGGCGCTGTTGGAGCTTCCGGCCTCTGCTTTGCAATGCAGGTGAGCTATCTTATCAATTGCATCCCTTGCTGTTATGCCCATTGATTAGCAAGCATTATTCATGTCACCTGCGACAAGGTTACACTATCGGGATTATAGCGGGCCAATGCTTCCATGGTTGTCTGCAGGTTGTAGCAGATCACATGCGTGGAGGCACAGTCAGCGTGTTTGGCATAAATGGCTTGGAGGCCCGGCCAAGTTCTCATGTTGGATCAGCTTAGCAGTCACCCAGTTCCTTGTTCCCCAAGCTAGCTTCACTGGGCACCTGTGTGGTGTCCTTGCTGGCCTCATGCATGTGTACATCCCAAAAGCAGGTATGAAGCCACAATGCCCCCTGCAAATTGCAAGCACCCCTGTCATGGTTTCAAATACCCTTCATGTGCTTGTCTGGCTCCAGCTTGCTTACAGGAAGGAAATAATGCCTGTTATCTGTTGCTGCTTGGCTGCAGGTTTGCTTTTGCTGGTGGGTTGTAAGCTGCATTGCTTTTGGCGTTCGTGCCCTCTTGGATGAATGTCGCGAAAGTTCAGCGTGATCACATTGTGTTTTGTGCATCTTGCAGTTCAAGAAGTCAGATGGCGATTGGCATGGCAAAACGATGACCAGCGGATGCGCTCTAGGCGGGTTGCAGCAAGTAGATCCCTTAGCCTGGACAGGCCAGTCGAGTTTGCAGGCAGAAGGTGGCCTGACTGTGTGGTGCATGCAGCCTGCTTTGGTCTGGCAATATTAGCTCGATCTCTGTTGCGTTCACGTAAGAAAGCCACTCCCCTGGTGTGGTCTTTCTGAGGCTGCATGCTAGCAACGAGTGTGTACTAATACTGCAATTAGCAAGAAGGGTTTTGTTGAGCGTCAATATGTGCATGGCAGCTGAGCCTGCAGGTAGCTACCAGGCTGGCTTGTGCATGCCTAGTCTGAGCCAACAAGTAGCTGAGGCACTACCCTGCGTGTACAAAAAGTGTACAGTGTGTTCATATGGACTGTATACTGTGTACTTGTATATATAGGTTGCCTGTTGCTGTGCAATGGGCATGATGAAAGTTGCTGTATAGCTCTGTTCAACCTCAAAACGTCTGCTTTAATTTAGAAACGTCCACTCTATCGTAGAACCCTGTCTTGCCTGCTGCATTTGGGCGTTTGATATGTATTGCAACAAAATCACATACAGATGGCGAGCTGCCAGCATTTGCTATGTACAGATGGAATTTTTTGGAGTGTACCTATACTGTATTGCGTATCATCTCGATTGTCTGAGATAATGGTCGCCAGCTAAGCTGTAACGGGGCGAAGGTAAAAGGTCGTGCTAGCGTGTCAGGGTGCGTATCATCCACCCTGTTATATAAGCTAGCACAACTTGATTACAAAAGTTCCTGGTCAGGACTGAAGGGCAGCAATTGAACTTCAAGTTGTCGAGTAGCACACCCCAGCAAACCAGCAACAAACTGCATGTACATGTCAGCTAAACATAAGGCTCAAGTCATCTCCCATTGCGCCCACTGTCCAGATAACTAATTTGAGCTCAATCACGTTTATATGCCTGCTGTCATTAAATGAATGAAAAAAGTGAAACGAAGTCACCCTGCCAGAGTCCATAATAAAATGTGACATCTTCACTAACATCAATTAGTCTAGCAGTCTTCTGTCTGTTGGCTTAATGCCTGGCGTGTGAGCAAATTTACGTATGATGAGCATATGATGTGAAAAACACATTGCACATTTGATTCTGCCTCAAAGGCATGCTCAGCAGTGTAAGTTTTGGACGGTGAAAACATGGGCCTCATGGGCAGGGGCAGATGACCTCTCCCTGCATTCCACCCTTGTGCTTCTGCCCATGACTTGCTCAACCAAGGACTTTTCAACAGCTGCAGTGACAACAAATACCACTTGCATGTGATGACTGGCCTTGGACAATGCTGCCTCCAAATTGCGCAGCCTCATTGTCAAAGTGCGCACTACCTCTGAAGGTCTAAGACGGTCACCTGCAAAAGTGTAACACATATTGTCATGTACTGATCCAGCACCAAACAGACTGCATGCACTCATTGTGTGCCCTTAAGCAGTGTGAGAACATGAGCGGCAGCAAGTAAATCAAAACCCACAAGAGCCAGCTGCAAAAAAGCAAAGACAACATTGCAGCCAGATTGCAGACTCACCAAGAGAGTCAGTACAGATTATGTTGCGGACTTTGATCCGTGAAGCTGGCTCTAACATGCGCATGAAGGTCAACCATAGGGCATCCACTGCAATGGCCCGCTGGTACGCAGAGGACTCCCAGGTGTCAGTGAGCTGGGGGCACCATGCATCCACCCACACCTCCTTCAGCTGCAGCACATGCAATCCCAAATCAGAACCATTCTTTGTACATGACTGCAGTCATTTGTGCTCCACCTAAGGTTGCCCTGATATCACTTGAATGCCCAGGATGCATGTGACTAGAACAAAAGTTTGTTGGCACAAGATGCAGATTGAGTACACTGACAAACTGCAGGCGATTTCCAGTTCAGACTGATGTAATGGCTGCTGATGTTTGCACCTCTGGGGCTGGTCGCATCTTGTTGAGGGTACGCAGCAGCATCAGCAGATCATTCAGATGAAACGCCCCCTTGACACCACCGAACCCAGTTGCCTCAACAACTTCAAGATGGGGACACCGACGCAGGCAGTGCTCAACAAAGGCCATTGGAGGCCCTGCCCCAGCCACTTGGTGGCAATTTGTAAGGATGACCTTCTTGGTGGGACTATCCTGTATGCCTTGCTTGTATGCCGTTGTACTTCGTGCAACCAAGTGATCCAGCAGTTTTGTGCTGACCTGCAGAGCATGCATTGTCATGAAGCGATGCCTGTTTTGCGTGAGTAATACGAGTGCCTGAATTGGGATGGCTTCACAAGAAGTGACACACAGCACAGGCAAAATTAGCACGACTGCTTTGCCTGTGACAACTGGACCATTTGCAGGCAGTAGACATACCTGGCGTCGCCACAAATCATCTCGGGCAAAATCTAGCACAGACAAGACTTGCTGGTCCAACAAGGCTTGTCGCCACTGCTTGGAAACGAGCTCGGCGCTCCTGATCCGCTGACTCAGCGGCAATAACGCCAGCAGCTGTCTCAAGTTCGCCTCCGGAAGCAGCTGCACAACCATGTCGGTTGATGCGCGCCCGCACATGATGATGCTGAGCAGGTCGAGGGATATAACGAGCTTCATACCTCGAAACCAGATGCACCTTGAACGAGACCAGCTCGCGTATACCATGGACCCTCTACCAGCTGCACGTCGCATGACTGTTCATGAGTGAGCGCAGCCATGGTAATGAATTGACGGTGCCGATACCTTTGTTCAGAACAAATTGTTCTGGCAGTCTGAAAGCTCAGAGCTACAGGTACGTACACTCTACACGTAAGCTCAGGAGCAGAGCGAAACCTAAGCCAAATTGGGCATAAACCTAGACTCTATGAACAAATTTGATAACAGCTCAGATATACATTGACACCTGACGCTACAGAACTGACCACTCTGCACTGCATAATATACAGCATACAGCATTTAGTGTTTTGGTTCAGACTCTTTGCAAGAAGCGCAACATGCAGCCGAATACGCTAACGTCTGCTTGCAACCGGCATATGAACTGCTGGGCCCCGTCTCAGCCACCCGTGTTTAGACCTTGCAGACTGAAGACTCACTTGCTAGGGCTGGCATTCGGCTCGGGAAGGTCAGTTTTGTGTGTGTGATCATTGTCACGGTGAGGCAATATAGGAAAGCCAAGGACAAGAGGTCAGGTGCATGTAGGGGAAAGCAAAATTGTGCCGTCCAGAAACTTCAGAGCCATCAGTGGCAGACTTGCAGAGCCAGAATCGGCAACGCAGAAGGTATGACCTAAGAGCTACTCGTTTTGGCGACATGTTTGTTTCAACGCTAGTATTTTTTTACAGGTAAAGATGCAGCAAACTCAGCACAGGCTAACCAAACCACTCCACCAACACCGCCAAGTTCGCCCAAGACAAGATCTACAGGTGCAATTGATGCTGGTGGAATTTGTGCCCATGAGGGATGGCGTTCTATTGTTTCCTGTATAAAAATCGTGTTTCAGACCTTGTGGCTCGCTGAGCCTTTTAGACAAATTGCATGAGCTGATGTCACCATAAACGACACAGATGAGGAGGATGACACTGCACAGAGTTCTGGCAGCAGCAGCAGGTTTCCAATCAGTAAAGATGATGCTGTCACCATAGCCATAGCACTGGCTGTTTCCACTCTCGTCAGGACGTACGTGACCAGGCGGATGTTGAGTTGATTAGTTGCAATGCACAGCTGCTGCTCTTTGCATATATTTGCAACAGTTTGGGCACATCAACATGCTGGTAGTGCAGATTTGTTGCAGAGCCACGATTCATTCCCAGCCTTTCTATGTTCCCTCTCTTTGAGGTCAATGACCATATTGTCTGTGAGAAGCTAACATACAGATTTGCAAGGTAAGACATATGCAAGGTTCAGATGTACATGCCTGCTCACAGACATGCTGTATCTGACAAGTCTGGCGGTCATCAGGGATCCTGCGGCAGGTGATGTCATCATCTTTCATCCAGCAGCAGGTGCTCTTGAACAGAAACAACATTTCTGGGAGCAAGACCCTGTCTTCATAAAACGTGTAGTTGCTGTGGAGGGTGATGAGCTTGAGGTGAGTCATGTTCACTCGCGTTGCTGCCCCTCATCTTTGCAACTGGTTGCCTCCATGCACTCAGAAATCTACATGCTGTGACTGTTGAGTAGCGCATCTCAAATCCAAAATAACAAAGTCATGTGTGCGGCATTCTCCTGATTGCAGAAAGCGTCACATTGCCATGACGCATGCTTTGCTGAGAAACATATGGTGTTCAGGTGCACGATGGCGAGCTTTACGTCAATGGTCAACCGCGCAAAGAGCCATACATCTACCAGGCACCTGCCTATACAATGCAGAAACTTAAAGTGCCAGCCAACAAGGTAATTCATGCAGCAGGAGGCTCTTGACAAGCTAATCTGTGTCTAGCTGGCTTGTTTCTTCTGCTGCATGTTGCACACACATTGGCCAGGCTGAGTTGATAGTGTCGGTCTGCAGGTGTTTGTCATGGGGGATAACAGAAACAACAGCTACGATTCACATCTTTGGGGTCCATTGCCTAAGGAGAACATTCTTGGACGAGCTGTCTGGACATACTGGCCACTAAACAAGTTTGGAAGTTTGCCAAATTACATGCAACTAGAAGAGCGCAAACAGCTGCCAACAGCACCCCCTGTTGTAGACAGAGACATCTCTGGACAGCACAGCGACCTGAACTTGATGCATTTGACCGCTGGACCATTCACACTACGTATCGGATCTTAGTCATATCATTTCTAAAGGGCTTGCATCTAAATTTTACTGATGAAGTATACAGAGTTGCACATCCTGATCGATGCAATAACAAGTCTAGCAATATTCAGCTACAATTTGGCACAAGCAACAAATACTATTTGTGAACGAATTGGCTATGACCCATCAAAAAAGACTAATTCAGGATGTCAGGTCCCTTTTTATAGGGTATAAACCGCCTCACGCTGTTGTGAAACGACAGGACCACTCCACCAAGATGAGCAGCACATCTGTACTGAATGTGCTATTTCTAGGAACATGCTGGGGCATAGAGCATCAAGTGATGATCCGGTCTCTGATGGACACCAAGACGCCTGATATGATGGGCAGGCTCAGCACTGCCCGAATAAAATATGCTGCTGCTTTCAGTACCAAATATATTGCACCTGCATGTGCATCTGATGTGGACATTCTAGCTGCATCAACAGGTACTGTGCCAATGTCCATGCAGCAAGCATCACCTATGGGCATTCCCAGAACAGCTACCAGCAGAGCTGCCATCAAAATACTTGCAAGAATAGCTTCTGTTACCTCCAGAACTCGCCTCCTGCAACAACAGGTCACTATACAAAGCGTGAACTCTGCACGGGTCCCCCTTGTGAAGCGTAGCACAGCTTTAAGCTACTGAATGCCCAAAAGTACTCAAACATTCACCTGCCATTGCTAGTTGCCAGGGTGAGCAAGACATTGAGAAACACCAGCAGTGCTAAAGGTGTCAGAATGCGGCCCATTGTCAAGACATGCGAAGCGGGTAAAGATCGGGTTTGCCATCCATCCAGCATCAGGACCTGGGTGTCTTTTAGGTCTGCCATGCGCGCGTGGAAGAACCCGCCCACGGCGTTCATTGCCAAGGTAGTGTTGCTTGCAAAGTACTCAACGCACAGTTACGCTATCATTTGTGTTTGGATATCAGGTAAATGCAGTTCAGGCGCCGGTGATCTCAAGTCCATCTACAATCCACTGCACCGGCACTTGTTTTGTTTGCGTGTGAGGATCTGCGCTTCAAGTCCACGATTAATTTGTGTTGAGCTTAGCAAGCAGCTCGAGCGACGACTCTCACCAACGCTGAAAAGCATGTATAAATGTAGATCCTCGATGTTCTTAATGCTACGAGAGTCGTAACGAGACTCACGAATCATGGGCCCCTCAGCAAAACCTACTCTTGAACTCAGTTCTTCCCTGAATGCACAGATGTGCACACACAGAAGAAATGCACGAAGAAGAGCCTCCCAGCGTCAACAAAAAGCACAGTACCAGAAATCTGAAATCAGAGTCAGGATGTTGCAGCGCTGCTTGAATCGAAATCTGGTTGGGGGAGTGTTCTTAATGAGAGCTGTGCACTGCAGCGCAACACCAACAGCAGCAGGTCCTCAAATACGCTGTGTGACAGGTTGCTGACAACACAGCCTCCCTTATGCATCACAAAGCAATGCAAGCATGGTCCAGTCATGGTCACATATGTCCTTCACTACTTTTGCGATTTGGGACCACTGAAAGACGAAACTGCTCAATGGTCCACTTCTTGTAAGCCTGGGCAATTAGCTGACATGTCATGTTCATCACCGTACTGCAGCAGCAGGGAGCAAAGACTAAACCAAGCTTTTGTGAGCAAACTTCCACCAATGCAGTGAGATCTTCAAGTGCCAAGATGCGCACATATGAAATGGGCGTGGAGGCAAGTAAATCAGGCATCGTGTCATTGACCATGACTAGCACTCATGCACAACATCAAGCTCTGTATCAGGTATCACACTTAAGGTCAGCCCTGCAGACAAAGCTCACCTGACTTCCACAGAAGATACAGTAATGGTGCGTTTGGCGTAGATAATCTAGCACCAAGGCAAGCTTGGCTTGTACAGGCCAATCCTCCCAGCTGGGCTCCTGTGCCACTTCTTCCACAGCACTCGTGCTGCTGTCTTGAGCCTCGTTTTCCTGTATGGTATCTGACTCAACAGCTGCTGCAGGTGGTTGAGGCCACATTTCTGAACTCTGTAGCCCTTTTCGTCTGTCCAGAGTCTCACAGACCTGGATGGGGACAACTGGATAAACCATCTGATGCGGTCATGTTTTTGCAGTGAATTGTACGATGGCCTTGAGTGTCTTTGCTCTTTGTCAGAGCACAAGTATGTGCTGTGCTTGCATCTGATTTTGGCTGCGGTGCCAGGCGAAGACAGAAATGCACTGCATAAGCAGGCTACCATTCTCACACATGGCATCTGAACACAAGCTCCCATGGTACAATTGACCGTGCTTCACCTGTCGAGCTTGCAGAAGCTGAGCCTCGGCCCTCCTGTGTGCTGCTTTCATTGCCGTTGTGTTTGTGTGCTCCACCCGCATGTCCTGCTGCATCCGTGCTCGCTTCAGGTCTGCATAAACACCAGCTTCTGGTGCAGCAACTTATGTGAATTGCAAGTCTCCTGTGCCTTATGTCCCTGCGAGCTTACCGCATTTGTCCCTTCATAAGTAGATTCTGCTATGAGCTGCATGGTTTGTGACTTACATGCACATTGTCTGAGAGTTGCCTAGCATTAGCATGGCGTGGATTAGGCTGTGCAGATGCAGCGCTGTGGAACTTGTGTAATACTGTAATCTTGCAAAACACAGACCTTGCTCCTGTTGCTGCTGTTCCACTTCCTGCTGCTTGCGCCTCTTGTTTTGTTCAATGCCTAGACCCTGCCTGCCTGCTTTGAGCTGCACTGGGATAGGTGCAGATTGCCCAGCTAAACCTCTGCCAAGTCCTCGACCCGGCTGATAGCCCATGGCAGCTAGCATCTGGAACCCCCTAGCCAAAATATTCAACCAAATAAAGTCAAGGTGCCAGCTTTTGCCAGACATATCTGGAAACCCAACATCTACCATCAGAATCTGCCAAAGTCAGATATGCAAGCGCACCATACTTGTTGTCATTGGCAATCGGAGCATCAAGCCCTTCTTGTCTGACCTCCTTCATACTTTTCTGACGTTTGTTCTTCGACTTGAAGGTTTTTGGCTCAGCAGCTGCGCTGTCTGCTTTTGCTTGCGCTTCATACTCAGCAAAGAGCTTGTCAACATCTTCTGCCTGTACCAACGTGACCAAAGACTTGGCATATTCTTGCAAAAAAGCTACATGAAGTAAATGATGTGCGTTCTGCCACCGACCAATATCATCACTGAATTCAAGTAGTGACTGCAAATCATAGTGGCAGAGCAAAACTCAGGTGCTGTCCTCAGTTTCAAAGCATGTGCCTGGTTTGGCACTGGTTATGAACTTGTCTTTCAGAATGCTCATGCATGTGACCAGCTATCTGCACCCTCTTATGGCTGATGGATAGTAGGGTGTCCTTGTTGCAGGCTCGATGACGCTGCGCTACCAAATTGATCCAGCAGAGCCTCTTACATTTCTGGACGTCAAAGTTGGCAAACAGGTGAGAAAATTCCTGTGGTTACATAACAGGTCAAGCATAGTGTACCTTGCTCACGGCGTCGGTGTCAGACCACTTATCAATGCTACGTATCATGTATTGATTGCAACTGCATTGTAAATGTGCAGAGCAACTCAGCCCAAGCGCGAGCCTGTTACTTTGATGTAGCCAACAAGTGGGGTGCTTTTGCTAGTGTGCCATTGACTGTTGGCCACAGCGTCAGCCCAGTGTTTGGTGTGAGGTATAGCAGCCCCATTGTGACAGCAGGCGGCATGATCAGCCCCACAGACAGCAAAATGCACTGCTTGTGGCTGGTGCGTCTTCCCTCCAAGCAAAGCATTTTCTATCATCTTCACACGTTCTGGTTGCTCTTCTCTGATTGCTCTGGAACACAAGCACCCTGAACAGATTGTATCTGCCCAAATTTGTCAGTCTGCACCATACAGCCTTGTTAATTGTCTCAGGGCTTGTACTTTAAGTATTGCCATGCCAGCTGTTGAAACATAGCTGTGTGATATTAGTTTGCCAGAGATACAACTTGATGCACAGGTGCAGTCATGCTGGGGTGTATTGAGGGTTTGACCAATTTGGTGCAGGCTGGCAGAAGCAATGGCTTTACAGCTGGCATACAGTTCCGCCCACACGGGCCCATGACACAACCTCTGCAGTATTTCCAATCTAAGGGCTTCAGCAAAATGTCAGAAGATATTGCTGAGCACATCAGCTATGCTGTTGCCTACTCACCGGAACACGGATCCACATTTGGTAAGATGGCCTCACTGAAAGGAGGGCAGGTGCCAGCTTCCTAAGGACCAGCTCTGTCTGCTTGACACAACCCAGTGCATGCTTTATGCTAAATGCTGAGTTGCATGCAAGGCTGACTGCACAGCAGCCTGTCATACAAGGCAGACGCAAGGTAGTGTTACGCCCAGTGCATGACTAGCTTTTGAGCACAGTTTTGCAGCTGTAATGTGAGTTCAATCCTTTCAATGCAGGCAAGGGCACCTTCACTGCAGCTGTAGAGGTGCAAGGTCAAAAGCAACTGGTGGTGTCCTTTCTGCACCATCAGGCTGTGCAGCGTCTGTCCCACAACCCCTTGGAGCATCAAGATGTTGTGGGCGTCACCAACTACCTTGATGTTGGCCTGCAGGTCGGCTCTGCAAAGTTGACAAGTAAAGTTGCATGCTTCTGACTGTCTGTATATACATCGTAATGGCAAAGCTGGTTGTGTCTTCATGCGGCATCCTGTGCCTTGCTCAGATGCTTGTGTCTTTCATACTGGCGGAAGGTTTTTGTGGGCATCACATGACAAACAGATGTGTGACTGAGATGAGAGACGATTGGATGGAGGCAGTTTGTACTAGGCTGCCTCCAAAACACGTTGCCATTGCAATACCAGCTTAAAACCCTGCTCAGAGCTTGTTTCTCCAGCATGGAGCCACGAACATCAGCCTTGCAGCAGTAGGTGCCACTCATGCACCAATCAGCATGTGTGATTCAACCTTGGTTCATGTTTCATTGGCACATTAGCCTGACATCTTATGCCTGCATTTGTGTGCAGGTGGTATCCAGCCTAGTACCTGCAGAGGTGGGGCAGGGCAATGGGGACCCAGCCTCCATTCCCCTACCAACCACTGATGCAGCAGAGCTGCAACTGGCTGTAGCTTGGCAGGTCTGCCCTTGTCTCTATATCTGTATCCTGAACATGTCTGGTGACAGAAATGCGAATGGCTGACCAATCAGATCATGTGTCCACTCAGGCTGGTTGCAAGCTCCTGCAAGCTTTGCGTCGCTGCCATGTTCATGTATGCTGTGAAAACAACACTGGATTTGCAAAGTCAGCATTGTGTTCCAAGGTGTTTTGATCAGTGATCACACCTCTGGTTTGACGATACACACTGCATTGCGTTACTAACACCAGTCATTTCGCCAATATGTTAGTAATTCACACAAATCAATGAATTTTGACCACCATAGTGTGCTGGCACAGGCAAACAAAAACACGCTGGTGAAGGCAATGGTGGGTACGGGAGGGGTGATGGCAGCAGTGGCCTTCAAGGCCTGGTGGCAGCCCAGCTTCTGGGCGGCCCTCTCTGGAGGCTTTGACTTCCGCATGCGCCAACCCAAGTTTGGGCTCACCCTTGGCACTGAGAATTACGGCAACATTAGGTTTGCAAATTCAGAACTAGGTCCCTGTTCTGTCACCGTGGCAATAACATATTCCAACAACACGAATTGTTTGCATGCAGAGCATTTTGTCCTGTTGTCCTTGCACGTAGAGGGCTGTGCCCTTTTGCCATTGACAGGCGTGTGCTAATGCTGTTCAGCCAAGACTGCATCCCTGGCATCTTGTCAAATTGCGACCTGACATTGAGGGTCTCGTGATTTGAGAGAGATGTTCAAGTTGCATGCGTCACAATGATGATTGATCATCTGCGGTAATGTGACTGTGCAACAGGTATGAGAGGTCACAGAAGCTGGCTGCATTCGGGCGAAGTCTGGTGCAGCGGCACGTGGCCTTACCAGAGGACCTAGCAAATGAAGCAGGGGAGGGCTTGCTGGTGAGTCCCTGCTGTGCATGTCTGCACACAGGCCTGTGTGCTGCATTTGTCAGGTTTCCATGAACCTTCCATTGCTCCTCTTTTGCTGAGCTTAACATCCTGCTATCGGCTCACTTTTGCTCATGTCAAGGGTTTAAAAGAGAGCCAGCAGTCTGCGACAAACGCAGTGTGGTGTGAGCTCGCAAATGCACACTCCCATGGCATTTTGCTGATGCAGGTACAAAAGCAGGATCTGAACAATGCAGCTTTGCTGGGTCAGGTGCAGACAGAGAGCAGCCAGTATCTATAGACTTGCACCCTTACAATGCAATTTGCTAAACAGCACAGGCATACACAGGAATACCAAAAGTTTGGTAGCAGCCATATGCCACACTCCTTTGCAATTGTGTGCTTTGCTTTCCCTTGAAACAAGCACTGAACAGATGGCGCATCTGATACAATCACCACAGATACTTTATGTAAGCGTCCTCAGAGCATCACGTCACCTCGGGGTCCCCCAAACTGGAACAGATTGAAACAAGTTTGAAGACAGCTATTGATGTTCATGCATCATGTATGGCACACTGTAGGTTGCAGCTGCAGGGATCAGGGATCACATATGAGCACTGCTTCCTAGGCCTACTGCGCCTGAAGCCCTCGATTCTAGATAAGTGTGTGCAGTCTGTGGTAAAGGCTCATGTTAACTTAGATTCATCTAATGACAATTTCGTGACACATTAGCATTTCGTGACACATTCTGCATTTAGATGTCTGTCTTGAAGTGCATCGTTGAACTGATCCTCGCGTTGAAGCCCGGGTTGCAGCTGCCTGTATGACCCCCTAGTCTTGCACGATCTTCGCCGCTTCACTGTGAACTTACAAACCTGCACAACCGCGTTGGCCCTCAGCTCTTTGGTCCTCAGCTCTTCGATCCTCAGCATCAATATGCAAGGTGACGCATGCTAGTGTCGCCCTGCGTCATCTTCGGACACCGTTCATGTGTGATCCGCCTTCGACATTGTAGCATAATACAGTACATTAGTGCTGGTCAAACATTTTGCGTGCGTGGCGCGGTTATCTGAAGAGGAGTGCTCACATATATGAACTATATAGAAGTTCTGTACCCGCAGGCTTGCAGGCTAAGAGGGCACAGAAACAGCGGCTCAGCGGAACCCAGGTCTCCGATTCCCTCCACACGATGTTGCACAACTGGGGCGGAGTTGTACCTCATTTAGCAGAGAGCTTGCTATAACAGCTTCCTCTGATCTTGCAGGTGCTGGCTGTGTGGTCCTTGTACCAGTTTGCAGCTGTGTATGCAACAGATCCTAGCATCACGCACCTGTTGGACATTTCAAGCCGCAATTGCTTGGAAAGTGGTGTTGTTGGAGCAACTGGTGGGTTGACCTTGCAGCCTGGCTGTAACGTCCCAAACGATAACCAGGCAAGGCTTTTCAGCAAAATCATCGCTCAATAATGTGCACCTGCGAGTTCATTGGTGGGGGCTGATTTGACAGCACACAACTGCTTTCCACCCCTCTGTATCATCATTTCAACATCCGCTGCCCCCACAGGTGTGGGAGCTCACAAGCGACGGGGTTTTGATGCAAGCAGCTTTGCAGACCTGTCTTGTGCCAGCCAGCATTGGTAATTATTTCGAGCTGTTCTTCAATGCATAATGCTGCGTAATGCAAACAAGGGCCAACAGAGCATGCACAGCAAAGAGCATCCCCTCCTGCTTTTTGAGCATCTGATGCAATTGCAGACACAACAACTGGGGCTGCAGATGTTGGCAGCAATGTCACAATCAGTACAGTAAGATTCTCGACATTCTTGACCATGATCACCGTCTGGTGCAGCTTTGAATACTTTTGCATGATTGCAGCCAACTGTGTGTCACCTGCAGCAGATTTACAACTCAGCATAGCCAATAAACTGTGATAGTTGCATTGAAGTGTCAGTTTCGTTGTTTGGTAACTTGTGCTATTTGTCGAATGCTTATAGGCTTGCAATGCTTCTCAGTACCCACAACTTGTCTTTGAGATGACTCACGGAGGGTCCCTCAGGTCTGAACCCTTGCTGTTGCCTTGTTTGCAGATCAAAGCATTGTTCTGCAATCTCAGCACTACTGTGTGAATGCTCATCAAATAGGCAGCTTGCAATATTGACCGCCTGCACGCGCCCTGCATTGATGCATTCTTGGTCTTGCCCAATCTGCAAGTCAGTAGAAGGGCTTGTGCCAAATCTTCTAGACTTTCAGTCTATTGCACTGCATCACAGCTTTGAATGTGACATCATCATTTCACATCTTGTGGCATGGCACTTTGGCAGGGTCTCCTTGAGTCATGCCTGTGCAGGCATGTAGCAAGTGGGCTACAGCCTGGCTTGTGTCTGCAAGCCTCTTTGAACGGACTCATTGCCCTCACTGAAGGCTGCAACACAGCCTTCCTGCAATGGGCTTTCTATTCAGTCAATGGGGCCTTGGCTGCCTTTAATCACTCTGCCACCAATCTGTGCCTGCACCCAGCTGGTGACTTGTCCTTGCCTATGCATGGTGCTGCCTGACCAGCAGCTTGTTGCATGCCTTGTTCAGCTTTGTTGCACATTTGAGCATCGCCTTGTAGATGGTGCTTAGTACCCTCATGCCATACATGTCGAATACTGGTATATTGCAAGATGCACTTGACTTGCCAAACTTACTGCAAGTTGGCACTCAGCACTTTTGCACGCAAGCATAAACGTGTGATCAGTTGGAATGGGATTGTATGAATGATGCAGGTGAGAGCATCAGTGTGAGCAGTGGAAGTGAGGTGTATCTCACCTCCAACTGCTCAGAGCCTCTGGCTGACTTTGCTCTCAGCCCTGATGGCATTCTGCGTCATCAATACAGCGGGCTGTGTGTTGCGGTGAACCCTTCAGCCCCCTCCACCACCCCGCCACCCCCTCCCCCTGAGGGTGCTGCTGCTGTTGAAAGCGCAAGCATTGGTATGCAGCATTTTGCAACCTATATCTTCAGTGCTGTAGTTACTTAGGATGACGCGCAAAGTGTCAGAGTATGCAATCATCTTCAGTAAGCTCAACCCCTTTTTGACGCTGCATACATCCCAAAGTGCAAGTACACAGATTCTAAAGTCAGGCATATTAGAGTGGTTTGTAGTGAGCATGCTCATGAAAGATTCCTGACTGACCACAACCCTCTGACCTGTTCGCCAACCTAGACGATGTTGTCTATGCGGCAACCAAGGTAGTTTGAGAAAACAAATTCTCTGATGCCACAAGCACACATGCCAAGCAAGATTTGTTTCACAGGCAGTCCTGATGCTCCAGTGCTATTAAGCGCCGGCAAGGACAGTGTGCAGAGCTCCACGTCAGGGCAGCTGGTATCAGCCCTGGCTGTGGATGGCAACACTAGCAGTGCATATGGCTCCTGCGCCACAACCCTGCCGCAGGGAGCGCAATACTGGCAAGTTGACCTGGGAGACATCTATCAGATTGCCAATGTCACTGTCATCAACAGGTATTGTGTGTTTGCTTCCACTTCTACACCAGGATTGGCTAGTGTGTCTGTGTCTCATGTTTGTGTTGGTAAGTGATCAACAGTAACAGCATCAATCATCAGCATCAATCATCAGCATCATCATCATCATCATCATCATCATCATCATCATCATCATCATCATCATCATCATCATCATCATCATCATCATCATCATCATCATCATCATCATCATCATCATCATCATCATCAATC
>JAABUP010003047.1_pt1 | contig 30434 bp, 37 predicted proteins | sample 5559201 | NCBI WGS metagenome assembly JAABUP01 (sample SAMN10711887, study PRJNA513373) | rock metagenome | isolation source: Antarctica rocks | place: Antarctica | reverse complement strand
GTCTCTCCAGCCAGGTAAGGAATGCACAGAGCACATGCAATCAGCACAACTCTGAACATACCCATTCTGTTTCCACTTCCAAGCCATACTCTTCCTCTCCATCTGCTGGGCACCCTTCTTCCTCTCCATCTGCTGGGCACCCTTCTTCCTCTCCATCTGCTGGGCACCCTTCTTCCTCTCCATCTGTTGAGCACCCTTCTTCCTCTTCTGCCTCTGAGCAGTCTTGCTCAGCCTGGCCCTTGAAGTAGTCCAGAGCAGCCTGCACCAACAAGCCCCATGTCACTGGCCAGCATGGTGCCACACCACAGCTGAATCAACAGTCAGCGGTGCAGAGGTACACAAGCTGATGGGTGAGCATAGCATGCGCAGCACACAAGCAGGTGAGCATAGCATGCGCAGCACACAAGCAGGTGAGCATAGCATGCGCAGCACACAAGCAGGTGAGCATAGCAGGCGCAGCACACAAGCAGGTGAGCATAGCAGGCCCAGCACACAAGCAGGTGAGCATAGCATGCCCAGCACACAAGCAGGTGAGCATAGCATGCCCAGCACACAAGCAGGTGAGCATAGCATGCGCAGCACACAAGCAGGTGAGCATAGCATGCGCAGCACACAAGCAGATAATGAACAGCAATGGGCTGATGGGCACATGGCATGCAGATGAGTAGTGAGGACAATAAGCTAGCACAGAAGGCTTTGCTGAGCCTGAATGGCGACATATGCACAACCAGCAAACTGCAAGCCTCTTCTGCAGCACACAACACATTTGACATCTCAATGTGCAGATGGTGCAGAATGCAACTGCACCATGACAGGTAGGTGTGGCCTCAAAGATCATTCAGTGCAACAAGACCGCATCTGCAGATGCATGTGGCAAAGCCAGTGCCATGACTCAGGGCTCACCAATGCAGACTCAGAGATGGGAGGCACGACCAGATCAGCATCAGCATCATCGGCAGCCTGATCAAGGCTAAACAGGTGAGCCAGGGAGCCCAGCCCCTTGCCCGCACTGCTCACACAACCTGCCTGCAAGTCATCATCACCAATGTCTGTGCCAACCAGGCTACAGCCCCTCACATGACCCAGCCATTTCCAGGGCTGCACGTGCAAAACTGAGGTTGCATGGCATCAAATGCAAAGGACCAGCTACTCCCAGACATCATGTTCATAGCAAGGGGAGGGGGGGGGGGGGAGGCGCCCAGCAGTCATGCCTTCACATCTCTCATCAGAGCCTGAATAAGCATACGCAACAGAGGAATACCTTCACTGCAGGGCAGGGGGCGGTTGGGATGAAGCCTCCAAGAAGCTGTGCCACATCAGCGGCCAACAAGAAGCAGCCCAAGATGGCAGGTCCTTCTTTGAGAAGCACCCCTGCAAGGGTGTAACCATCTGGCAGGCTCTGCCACATCTGGTGGCAGAAGTATGGTCCCAGACTGAGGATCAAGCCAACACAGTGGCTGCACAGCCACAATCCAGTGCTGCATGCTTGGCGCGACCAAAGGCTCCATGGCACGCTTTGAGCATGGGCAGCCACACAAGTGCTGAGGCTGAGGACCACTGGTACAAGGCAGGTGGCTTTTGACCGCCATTGCTGCAGCTTTGCAGCTGCTTTGACTGTGGTCTGAACCACAGAGGGATGGCGGGCGGGCTGTGCGATGCGGTGGCAGCCAGACTGGAGGAAGTGAAAGGTGGCTGCAGCCATTGCAGTGCTGCCCTGCTTGGCCGCTGTCACTGTCCAGGAGACTGTGCGTGTCACAGCCTTCAGCGCATATGACAGGCATCTGCCAGCTGTGCTGAGCAAGGGAGATGAGGGGTGGGGCGATGCAGGCTGGGGGGACCCTTCTGATGCCTCCTCCACCTTGGGGCTAGGTGTCTGGTCCCTAGGACTGTGCTCAGTAGACTGTGCCTGCACATTCATTCAACATCAATCAATCAATCAACTACACTTCTTGTCCTTATGACTCATCAGGGGAGTCAATAGACAATGACTGGGAAAACAATATACACTAAGCACTCAGTGTTCAAGGCATGCGACAATAGAGAACCAATTAAATTGCTGGTGTGATGCTGTAATGAAGGAGGGCGCTAGTACGCGACTTCACACGCTCTACACTAATCAAGTTCTACAAACATCAGAAGCCAAGCTAAAAGCGGACTGGCCAAAACAGATTATCTTTTAGCAAAACATGGCTTGAGATAACTGTTTACCACATTGGGTTGGTCAGTATCCAAAAAAGCTGCTACTGAAGGTGAAGCTGAACGGAAAAGGTGGCTGTACTGCTGACGTATGTGATTGTATGCGGGGCAGTCAAAGAGAAAATGGTGTTCGTCTTCTACTGAGCCAGACATGCACACAAGACATGCCTGTCAGGACCTGGTCATGTGCTTGGCTTGACTGCATGACATCACTTCTGTGCATGGACTGCACCACACAGCACAGCACAGAGCGTCCAGCCAGAACCACATGCTGCCCACACACATTTGCAGACATTCAGGTCAAACACAAGATGAAGAGGCAGTGCAGACCTGAGGAGCAGGGCGGGATAGTGCAGGGCGCCCGGCACTCCTTGATGCATACTGGCCCCCAGGGGACAGGGGGGAGAGCAAGGTGGGGGCGGGTTCATCGCTTGGTGGGGCTGTGTTGCCCACTTCAGCAGGCTGTGGCCTGAAGGCGGGGATGGGATCATTGGGATGCAGGTGGTCCTCTCCACACTGAAACAGCCCATTAGTGAAAATCTGCAGCAACACCAGTTCATCAGCATTGCGCGCCAGCATTGTATTAGCAAGCTCAAGGGCTGCTTCTTGAACAGGTGCAACACAGGCCAGAATATGCTAGTATGATATGGGCCACATACAACACCATGTATATCAACACTGCTGACAGAAGTGCAACATGAGGAGAGGTGCACTCTTGGGGCTGACTTGCAACCTCCGAAAGGTTAGGGCTACAGCCCTTTTTCAGAGGCTCAATAATGTCAAGGCATAGGTTTGCCAGAAGGACAATGCAGACACTGCTCCACCTGTTGAATCGGATACTGACCTTTGATTCGATTGCATACATTGAAACCTTTCTGATCTTTGAATTAACTGAAAAGTGCTTTCGGCTTGTCAAGTGCACCTGACCTTTCTATTTTACTCATTGACCCTTGCTGCAAATTTCCTGCCTGTGAAGTAATCTTCCCTGTTCTATGAGACTTGATCAAGAGGGGGTTTGCCAAAGCACATAAAGTTTGTTGAGACGAACACAAAATTCCTCTTGCAAGTGTGTCAGATGAATTGGTTTAACTGTACCTGTTCTGCAGTGAGGTGCAAGCATATTGTGACAACAAAATTTTGACCTGTCTGTGGCCCAAAACAGCATTGAGTGAATTGTTTTCATTCAAAGTCAGCATTCTCAGTGTGCTTGCGGCCCTACAGCAAGTTGGTGTGAAGCTGTTTGGCGAGTGTTATGACAAGAGCGGTTTTTAAAGTGAATCCACAAGAGAAGGACTCTGTCTGAGTCCACAAGGAAAGAACTCTGTCTGTTGGCCCCCCATACAGTCCCCAGAAAATCTGGAACATGAGTAACAAACAAAATTAGGTATGGCAAGGCATGCCACTGTAGCCTGGAAAAGCGGCGGTGCATTGATGCGGTGCAAAAGCATGCAGAAGAAAGGAGGCAGCAAGCCCCAAGTCAGCACTTAATGGCGATTACAGCTTGTCAGGAGGGGCAGAGGCGTGCCTGAGATGGCCTGTCTAGTTGGGGGGGCGCCTTGTGGCCTTCAAGGTCATCCAGGTCTGGCAAAGGCTGCCCTGCAGACCAAGGGGACTCCAGCTGGGGTGGGGAGGGAGGTGCACTGCCTTGCGCCTCTTCCTTGTCCTCCTGCAAGCCAGCGTATCTCTTGCAACCATGTGTACCAGATGTCATGCTTCATAGCACGCTTGGGCATTGCTAGTATTAGCTATTCAAAAGATGACGTGGCAACCAACTGATATGTAGGCATGTAGCCTGCAACAATGTGGAGCTGTGACAAGCAGATCTGCAACAAAGCACTTGTGAGGAGCTGCAATTGACTTGCACCTGGACTGAGGCTGCTGTCCTCTGCCGAACAGGCAAGGGCTGCAAACCACTCCCAGTGTTCATGCCAGCTGCAGACAGGGGCTGCGCCCCCTGCTGGTCAGGCAGGCTCCCAAAAACCTGCATTGCTACACCTGGTGAGACACTGAGTGAACACAACAGCGCACATGAGCACCTGAGCATAGACACATGCAACTGTGCCAAAGCTGCGCAGCACTGCTTTGTGTGTGCACAGATGTCCAGGCTGGCATTACAAGCTCAATTCTGTGCTAGCCGAGAAAGACACGTACCTCAGAAACACCTGAAAAGACCCAACCACAGGTGGATGCCAGGCTTCTCACAATACAGTTGCACCTTGTTGCAGACTCCCCGGGTGCCAGGGACAGGTAGTATCCAACACACAGCAGCACACAGGTGGCTGCCACCACCACCCCAAGCATGGCAGGCCCCTTGTTCAGGAGCAGGTGTCCAAGTGCATAGCCATCTGGCAGGCTGTGCTGGCAAAGGTGCAGGCCTGTGATGAGCATCAGGCCCTTTGAGTGACCCTGCAGCCCCTCGCCGTATAGCTGAAACAGCAAAAGGCTTGACAGCAGAGACTCAAAGCTGCCTGCATAGTAGACGGCGTAGCTGCTGAGCAGCGGAGCCATGACTGCCACCATACTGACTCCAGGCTGCCCACGCTGCAGCTTTGCACATGCGGCCCACATGGCCTCCAAAGCACCAGGAATGTGCTGGGAGGCTTTGAGGCAGAAGGCATGAACACCGTGAACAGTAGCTGCAGCAGCTGCTATGCTGCCTTGCGTGACTGCTTTTGCTGTCACCAAGGACCTCTGAGTCAGGATGCGCAGGCAGGCTGATAGGAATGAGTCTGCTGTGGCTTTGACAACTGGCACTGCAGCTCTGGCTGTACCTGTGACCCTGTAAGCTGCTGCTGCAAACCACAGCTTACAAATGGCAGCTGCAGCTGACATGATGGATGTTGCAATCAAACCTGCTGCCAATAAGGTGGACAAAACAATAACGCCAGTGGTCAGGACTGCGGCGCCTGTGATGACCAATAGGTGGCACAGGATCGACCAAGCTGTATAGCAGGAGATCTGAATAGCTGCTCCTATGCTGCTCCAGATGCTCAGGCAGGCGGACAGAGATGAGGCTGCTGTGGTTTTCACTACTGGCGCTGCGGATGTGGCTGTACCTGTGACCCTGTAGGCTGCTGCTGCAAACCACAGTTTACACATGGCAGCTGCAGCTGACATCATGGATATTGCAACAAAACCTGCTGCCAACAAGGTGGAGAAAACAATGACTCCAGTGGTCAGAACTGCGGCGCCTGTGATGACCAATAGGTGGCACATGATCGACCAAGCTGTACAGCAGAGGATCTGAACAGCTGCTACTGTGAGTACTGCTGCCTGCCAGCTGGATGTCTGGATGGCTTGACTGATGCATCCAAACAAGGTACAGATTGAAGCTGCCTTTGATTGTGCGTATGACCAGGATCTGCCGCTGGAGTGGCAGATGGCAATCCACAGTGCAGCTGTGGAGGTCCAGGCACTGACACCAATAGTGCGTACAGCAGCAAACCTTGAAGCTGCTGAAGATCGGACATACAGCCAACTATGGGCGTTTAAGCGCCACATCAATGTAGCTAGAGCAGCTGCAGCTGACCAGCAGCAGCACCAGCTTCTGCTCACTGCACTCCATGCCTGCACTGCATGCTGCTGGGCATGCCTGGCCAGATGATGAGCTGCTGCAGACACCTTGGCTCGCTGCTGTGGTTCTGCTGTCGCCAGGCACATCAAAGCTATTGAAGCAACAAAGGCTGCTGGGTGGCGCGCCATGCTGACGATGAGGAAAGTTGTGACCTGGCATACAATCATGTAAACCAGCAGCTGCAGCAAATGCTGCCTATGGAACAATGGCCGTCGGTGTGATTGACCATTGTTCTCTGCAATTGGCGAAGCAAAGGCCACACCACAAAGAGAGCGCACTGGTGACAGGGACTCCGCTGAGGCTGGCAAGCTGATCTCCTCAGCCAATGCATCAAACCAAATTTCTGACGCGTCGACCTGCATTTTGTAGTGCATGGAGTCAGCAACAAGCCGTGCCAAAAAGTGCATTGGTGCCAAAGTGGAGAAGATGTTGCATTGAAAGGGCTTTTTTTGCTTGATTCCCATGGCAGCATACCTCTATGTCGCTTGTTTGCGTACTGACATGATGGGTGACCAAGGGCTGTTTCTCAAATTGCTTTCTCACTGTGGTCAACTGCACCTCACATAAACCAATGTTGGGATGCGCAGAGTTTGGACAGCTCAAACATCGCATATGAAATGGCAGAAGCAGCACTGTGGCATCAATGTACAGCTGTTGAGATGTTGCTCCGTGTCTAGACGTTCGACGCTGAAACTGACTAGGGAGTGCTGAGTCACTTCAGGAACACACGGGAGGTATGTGTTGAACGCTGGAGGCGTTCTGCCCCTATTGGCAACTCACTTGATGTTCCTCTTTCACCGGGGAGTCTCCGAAGCAACAGACCGAGCGCAAGAGCTTCTTCACTCCCATCTATAGAGTGCCACCTGTGCATAAGCGACCTATCAGCACACTGTCAAGAAACCACTCGAACAAACATATTGGGTTGCCGTTCCAAGAGGCGAATCGCAATCGATGGCATCCCTACAGCTGTGTGGCCGGTCAAGCCTCACCTGAGCCCGATGTCAGGGTTCAACATGATGGAAGTCGTGACCCGTCATAACACTTCATGCGTGCTATGCTGCAACTTCGATCGTCGCAAGCGTGCCACAAACAGTCTCTGGGCAACTTGCGGGGAAGAGTTTGCCTTGGTGCAAGCTGAAACATTGCCAAGGAATCTGCCGTGAGTCTAAGCTCTGCGCGTCAAGGCTTGCGACTAGGAATCTGAAATCTACAAGTATTCGTCCCAAGAAACATGTGAGATCATGAAGAGGTGATCGACATGACAGATATGCCACGTAGCGGGTACACGGAATGTTGCAGTCAATGATCCACTGCCAGAAGCCATAAGTGCTGTAATGTTGCTGATTGCACAGACACATCTCAATATTGATGACATATATGAGTATATATCCTGTTCCCTTCTTGTTCTCAAAGCTTTAGCGGTCTTCTCAAGTCTAGATCTTGGGCTAGAGGTTCCTATCTTGAGAAGGCTGTGAATTTTTTTAAAGGATAGGGACACTGCCTTATTTGCTGTATGGTGGCATTCATTATTGTGGATTTCACATTGTAATTTGATGCCACTTTGTCCTTACAATATTGTAGTATTAATATTGATGCCGCTTCGTAAACAGCGCTGGAAAATTGCACGGCGCATGTCAGACAGGACAGTTGTTGCCGCTGTCAATACGAGTCACTGTATGGGATGCGATTGAATGACAGACACGTCATGTCACGTGATGTGACGCATGTCAGGCATGTAACCGGGCACCGCGGTTTTTGTACAGAGAACCTGCCCGAAGCAGGCCAATGAATCTTCGGTCACTGGATCTTCAGTCGCTGCATGAATCTGCTGCAGTCAGGTCTTAGAGACGAGTCTCATGGCTTGTGTCTGGCCTTTACTTGGCTTGAGCTGAGCAATTCACGTCGGAGCCGATCAGTGGCCGCCCACTTTTTGGATAGCACATCAGGTGAGAAAACAGCCAGCACCTGACTTGCGTTGGGTTTGCCGTTCTCAAGGCTGTGCATGTCCCCAGTTGATGGCAGCGCGCTCTTTTGCATCGCCAGTCCTCCATTAATCCTGCTTGGCCATGTCGCACCGCTGCTCTGTCACAGTGCTTGGAATTCGCCGGCTTGTTTTGATGGGGCTGACAGCAGGCGTTGCTACAACAAGCTTTGCAGCTGTCGCACAATGGTCCAAGAGCTTCACTTGCTTGCATGCAGACCAGCATGGCGGAAAGAGGTGAAGGTGGGGCTGATGGAGGAGCCGGTGCAGGTGGAGGACGGAACAAAGGAGGCGGAGCTCCAGCGGCTAATCACGCACATGTGCATGATGCAAGCCGTGATGGCAGGAGGCAAGGCGGGATTGCGCAGGTATGCTGATTACTTACTTATGAGTGTCCTTTGCTGATTGGTTCTACAAAGTTTGGGAGCTAAAAGTGGCAACAAAAGGGTCAATGCAACATTGCTTGCTAGCACAATCTTTGCTGACTATACAATGCATTGGTATGCTGACCATCGTTTTCATCTACATCCTACGAAATCTTGTGCTGCCCCCGGCACTATTGAGGTGCAATGCAGAACGCTAGATTGCTTGAGTATATTGCACATGCAGCTAACTGCGCAACCCCGGGGGGCCTCCTAGCACATGCAAGATCAAGCACAGGCATTCTTGCTAATGCAGACATCTATATATGTATGAATGTACATCCACTGCTTGGCATAGCCATGTGCTATAGTGCCTCAATTTGATGCTGTTCAGTCATGCTTGCATGCTGTCATTTTTAGTCATCTTGGAGCTGCTAGTGTGTACAACAAATTTGCCATCTTGTAAACAATCAAGCTGGATCTGCTTTGGCACATGTTGTCATTTTGACACTGGGAATGTTCTGCAGGCTGCCAACCCTACTGGTCGTATGACCATTAAACAGCGCAGTGGTGCTGAAGTCCGACAGGGCTCCACTGGCAGCCCCCCCCAACATCAAAGGCGCCAAGGGACATTTCAGTCACACGCTTCTGGAAGCCCCTCCCGGCAAAGCAAAGGTGTTCCGGGTCGTCGGCCGCGGCCCCATGAGCAAGGTGGTAGCAAATTTCTGAGGAGGAGTGCAGCAGCCTATGCAGCTGGTGATGCTGCTGCAAGAGCAGCACCACGTTACAATTTGCCAATGATGGATCCATCTCCTCCAGAGCCGTACAGATCTGGACAACGTATCTGCCGGCTTACTGACTTGACAACCAACAATGAAGTAAGGCACTCTTGACACAATGTTTGTGCTGCCCAGTGAAATGCATCCTGCTATGTCTGTCAACATGTTGTGTGACTCATCAAATGAATGCATTTGCTGCAAGACTGCAACAATACACAGTATTGCTGCAAGGGCATGTTGCATTTGTGGTAATAGAGACCTCACAATTGCCTGCAGTGGTAGCATACGTTATTTAGCTTGCATCCAAAAAGCTCTGTTGCATCACATGCATGTAAGATGGTGTTTACTTTACCATGCTTAGTGGCTGTTCATGGCAACATGTACACAAGATTGGCCCTTGAGCACATGTCTGCGATGTGCTTGACAGCTGCACACCCTTGCGATAAAACAACAAAACGAGTGTGGAAGTCTGACAAGGGCCTCACAGTTGTGACCCTATTTCAACAGCTGCTGTATTCCCTGCACCTTTGCCTCATAGGTTCTGCAGCCCTGGATTGCAGTACCAAAAGGGCAGGTGGATGCTCTGTTGACTCAGTCCTGCGAGTCATACATGGAGGTGAGACGCTTGGAGGAGCAGGTCCGCCTATGTGCAAAGTACATAGAAGATGCCCACTATGCAAAGGACCAGTTGCAAGAGGTGCTCATCGCTGAAGCTAAGGCCCAGAGTGACAGAGAGGAAGAGGAGATTAAAGCTCTATTCAAGGAGAATGAAGAGCTGCTTGCAGAACACCCTGGAGGTGCGTATGGCTTTTCTCTGGCAGCACACAGCAAGGCGCTTGTTTCTCTTTTGTCTGCAGTGCACTCTGTTCTTTTGAGATTGCATGTGAATGCTGCTGTACATGACATGTGAGGTCATCGCTGTTGCAATTTGATATGAGACAACATCTGTTCTTGGCAGCAGTCCACCTTCTGACTGTTTATGTGGTCTGCAGGGTCTTGAGGTCCCAGGAAGCAACTCTTCATTACCTTTCTGGAACCAGACGCAACATCAATGCATGCAAATGCAACATTTGCCCTGGCAGTGAGGTGGAGGTTTTTTAGAATATATCTGTGCAGCATGCCGGTGTTGGCTATTGACATGCGATGTTCAGAGTATGATTGGCATCAGATGCTATGATGCATCAGTCCCACCATTGTGCGTGTCAATAGTGAAGTTGAGCATGACTTCTCTAGGCTCTCAGGTGTACATGTAGTAGAAATTTGCCTAGATTCCTGACTATATGTCACTTAGGGTCTGTTTGGTTCACAGTGACATTTGAATGAAGGGTCTAGTAGGCATTCAGGCAGCAGGTTAGATAGCATGCGATGAGGACTTTATCAGCACTACGCACTACGCAGTGCAGGTGTACCTGCAGATTGAATAGTGGTAGGAGGCTGCTGTATAGCAACATGTCGTCCTTGCAATTCAGCAACATCCATTGTGTAGTGTTTCAATTCGTCAATGTACTGCTGCAATGCTGCACAACGCAATGCTGCAACCTTTGCATCCATCATTGCTGCTGCTACAACTTTTGAAAGGCACTGTCTTTCCCCATACCGTAGTTCATGCGGCAGAAACAATACCTGCCATGCTGGCTGTACACAAGTGCTGAACAAAGCAATTTGCACACGAAATCGACGAGGTGCAATCTATGGCCAGCTGGCCTTGATCCTGTCTCTGCTAACAGTGCAGCACGGCAGCAATAAGAGCACATTGCAATGAAGGCGAGGCGGGGGATGCACTACTTTCAGCGGGATTCCCCACTGACTTCGCATCGAGACAAGCACAGCTGCAATGCAGGTGGTCGTGTTGTAAAATAGCAATGGGCCAATGGTCTAATGTCAGCTGCTCTGTGGTGGTGGGGAACCACGTCAGGTTGAGGTGCCTGCTGTGGAGGTAGGATCCAGCTTGTCAGCAAAGACTAGCCTGCTGCTCATGACGTGAAGGACAGGTCGTGGGTAGTGTCTGACCATGCCTAATATCAGCACTTGATCTAGTAGGAAGCTCTCCGTTCTTCCTTCCAGCAACGTGAGCTTGCAGCTCAGCATGCAGCTCGCAGGGATTCGCCCGTGCTGTGCATGCTGTGCAGCTGTGTGTGCATGAAGTTTAGGCAGCAACTCGCAGTCTGTGTGGCGCAAGCATTGCATTGCGGGCAATCGCGCGAATTTCTTGCTGTACAAGACGCCGGAAGCCGAGGCAAAGTACTGCGTTCCACAGCTCACCGTGACCCCTGTCTGCGTAGTGCGAGCTGCCATCACTGGATCAGCGCAGTATACATTGCTTTTACTGCAAAGCTATAACATGTCAGAAGGTTGTGTTGACTTGACGTCCGACCCAGAGCTCGAGCCGTCAGGAGTCGTTCAGAGACGTACAAGACACACAGGCGAGAGTCTAAGAATTTTACTGGTTCATAACATCGAGAGTTTTGACAAAGGTGTGAGCAACCTGTGAACGCGCAGAGGTGGTGTCGTTGCTCTCAGACTCCGACGGCGATGCGAACTCTCCTCCAAAGCAGGCTGTCGCTGTTTCGGGTGAGCAGCTTGGGTGTATGCACTGCCTACACAAGTCAGACAATGCGTGCAAAGTCCAAATGCTGCCCATGTCATCTGCTGCTCTGTGTGGCAGGAATAAAACGCAAACGCAGTGAACCAGCCCAAAGAGAACAGAAACAGCCTGCAAGCAGACAGCTAGCTTCTGACACCCCTTTGCCGCAAACCTCCTCATGGGTAACCAGCTTAGTGCAACAAAGCAATGCGCCGCAAGCAGCAACTATGCCAGTACCAATAGATGAGGACGATGACCTGTGTGTTGAGCTAAATTTTGCCAAGAAGGCTAAGCCATGTGCAAAGAAAACCAGCGATGCCCCTGAAGTGGCTGCATATCCTAGTGGCGGCACTGACGCAGCACTCGGCAGCTTTGCAGCCAGAAGCGCCTCAGATCTGGCTTGGCCTCCATCATCACAGCAATCCTTGCAAGACCAAGCTGCAGCTGCTGAAGATGATGAAGTGTATGATGTGCCAGATGATTATGCACCACAAGCACAGGGTGCAGCAAAGTAGGCTTGTTCACATTGACTGAGTCTGTATGCTTGATGCAATTCATCAGCTGCAGCATCGTGGCAAAAGGGGTGAGAGTGCATCTTACATGTTGTCCGTTGTGTACAGAGCTGGCAGAAAGAAGGCGAGGCAAGATAGCAGTGATGATGCAGAAAGGGAGCTGACCAAGGAAGCAAGGAAAGCCAGAGCAGCAGAAGCCAAGGAAAGGAAGAAGGCTGAGGCTGCAGCAGAGAAGGAGAGGAAGAAGCTGCACAGGTACTCACAACAGTCTTTGCAAAATGGTGGATTCGAGCACTGCGTCTTTGTCTCAGGGCTTGAGTGATTGCGCAGAGAACAGGAGAAGGCTGCCAAGCTGACAGCAAAGGAAGTACAGAAGCAAGAAAAGCAGAAAGAGAAGGTTGAGAACCGCGCCAGCAAAGGTACTTCCATACATATGGCAGACTGGCTGAGAAAAGCTGCAGGTTATGCAGTGCCGGCAGTCATTGACAGTGAGACTGTGGCCAGATACATGCAAGAGGCTGCAACTGCGGTCATGTGCAACAAATGGAACAAACATGTCAACAGTTATGCACCAAGGCCACCCTGATCGCTAGCCTTGCTGCACACGCTTGCAGGGTACTATGCTTTGCAAGAGATCACCGCCATTCTAGATACGCAGCTGGTGACAGACCCGCTTGGGTCAGCCATCATGGACAAACTCAGAAGCTGTACTGGCAAAGCAACTGCGCCATGCACCGGGATCCAGTTTGAGGTCCAGACAAACCCCATGAAGCCATACAAGTCAGTTGTATGGAAGCGGTGCAGTGTGCCTGAGCCTGGCAGGGCTGTGGAGGCAGAAGATGCTGAGGATGTGCCCTATGTCCTGCTGTATTTCACAGTGAGTCATAGTGCACAACTGCATTACACTTTTTGCATGTCCAGCTTACATGGTATTGACCTTTTGATTTTATTATTTAGTCGTGATAGGCCTATTGTACAAGGCATAACCCGATGGTTGCCAGCAACTCCCGCTAAGACTAGGGCCCTGCCCCATGAGGGGGCATTGGCTCTCGAGATGGTGTTGACATCTACATCAGCATGCTGTGGCTGCCTCACTTGAATATCATGCCATAGAAACCCATGCCTTGGATTTGCTGTACTTTTCCTGGAAGATCGTCCATATTTGGCATTATATGATCCAATGCATGTGAAAAATTTGGGCTTGTGAGCTTGATTGCTTGGCCTGCATGCAGCTTTTGGCTGTCACTTGGTGACAGATGTCATTTTGTTAATTTGGTCCAGTTGAGACATGTGCCTTGCATATGCAGGCTGCAGAGTTTGTTGCAGAGGTTGAGAAAGACCAATTTCAGAGCGTCATGCGCAGATGTGCTGAGTTGCACCCGGATCACACCTTGGGCTTGATGGTGGACAGCTTGATGGCTACTTGAAGCAGCAGGACGGCAAAGGCTATCGGGAGAAGATGAGGAATGGCGTGAGCACTGCAGGGGGCTTCAGGTCACACCTGCTCTGATACATACAGATACAAAGCATTCGTTTTTTGGCCCAGGCTGCCTGTTTTCTGAATGTTGCTGCCTATTCAGACCTTGAGTGTGCAGCCATAAGGCATGACCAGGCACTTGAGCTATTTTGGCAGAACAGCAGTGATTGTGTGCAACTAAATAATAACACTGTGCAATGAGATTTACCAGGTCATTTACGGGAGCTATGTGTTGTGTTGGCGATGCAGGAGAGGCAAGACCGATGAGTTTCTGGCTGACTTGGCGGTGCGGTGGCCTGGGGTGCGGCACATGCTTGCAGTGGACCCCCATCAAGCTGCAGAGCATGTCCTCAATCTCACAATGGCGCTTGGTTTGCAGCCTTACAAAGCCCAGGTACATCCAGATTCATGGTAAAGCTTGCTTTTACTTTGTATGCATCAGCATGCTTACCACCATACTCATAACTCTGCTTGTGCACATTGCAGTCAATTCAAAAGCAGCTTGGTCAATTCTGCGGCTGTCGTGCATTGTACAGCCAGCTGCAACATGTATCCTTGCAATGCTGATTGAAAGCATCACTTTCAATGGTCTTGATGCCGACATCAGCAGTGCTAGCATCTAGTGTTGCTCTGGGCTTGTGCCAGGAGACATGGTTGTATGCGTTTGGGGGTACCAAGGACACCCCAGCCCTGAGAAGCCTGCTGGTGGAATGCGACATGCCACACAGAGAGCGCCAGGGCTGGTTTCATGCGCTTGCACACGTGCCCAGCGTTGCACCTGGCATCGCACATGGCATTGCCTGCCAGTTTCCTAGCATGGGCGCTCTGCTGGCAACTTGCATGGACCCTTGCAAGTAAGTCTATACACTGCATCCTCAGCAAAATTGTAGTAGCTGGATCAGCTAAATGCTTGCCTGACAATCATGCCTGCTGCACCTTGATGCACACGGCAGACCTGTGATATTTATCATGCCTTCCCAGAGTTTCATGACTGTTGGAAGATGGCATGTTCATGACAAATGTACATGGTCTGGCAGGGACAAGAGGGACACGCAGAAGCTTCTTGAGAATTTGATGCAGCATACAGCCAAGCGCGTGGGTCCCATGGCAGCTAGAAAGCTGATAGGCTTGCTTACCTCAGAGGACCCATTGCAAGCAATGGATGATTTTGCCAAAGCGTAGCGCATGAGCCTGTGCACAAACTGCTAGGCTTGGACACCACACACCAGTATAGAAGCACATCATGATAGTTGCCCTAACTGTCTATATATTCAATCATACGGCAGATATCAAGATTAACAGTCTCTTGACTGAGCTGATTATGCCAACTGTTGGCAGATGCTGTTATTTTTTAGTGATCATTCTGATGCAAAGCTGTTGTTGGTGCAAATTGTGCACAAAAAGCTGTTGTTGCTGCGAGTCAATGCCCACAGCAGCAAGAAGGCCTCTGATATGACCAGTGCAAAACAATCAGGTGCAACATCACACTGGGATATTGTGCAGTACTGTGGCCTGGATTTATTGAACAATTAAGCCAGCGCATAATACAAACTAACATCAGTTACATGTTTCTGTCTTTCTACAGTATGCAGAATCTGATCTGATGTGCAGCAGGATAAGGAGCAGAAAGACAACACCATGCTAAAGCTGTAGCAGCAGCATTGGTGAATACGCAGCATGTGTTGAGCAAATGCATCCTTGTAGAAATACATGAACTAAATTGAAAACACATGGTGCATGTCACCAAACTGCAGCAACAACAGCATGCTGCGCAGCCGCATATAACTAAAGACCTGACAAAGTGCTCATGGTGTGCATAGGGTGACTGCTTACATGCATGCTAGACCCTGCACTCAATACAAAATTGTGAAGCACAAAGACCGTTTCACAAAGTGGGAAGACAAAGCAAAGTACTGCTAATCTACATCTACAGAGCTTGAGCTAAGAGTCTAAAAAGTAAAGGTGAGCATGGCCTTCTTGACTCAGCTACAGTAAAGACACAATACACAAGATGTGACTGATACATCATAGCAGACCGTATGATGCTAGTCAGATGCTGAATAGAGCTTGAGCATAATGATGGCCAACAGCACCAACAAGCAATGTTGCACATACAAATACACAAAACGTCTCCACCTTGCTGCTTGGGCAAATGTTGCAGCTTCAGGCATTGGTTGCAGCTGTTTGCAGCAAAAGAATGAACAGGTGCTTTCTACAAACACGTATCTAGCCCTGCAGACCACGTAAACAGTCAAGAGGGCTGACCGCCGGTGTGAACAGGCAGACATAGTCCTTTGTTAACATGCACTGATGCTGGCATCACACCTTGTACACGGCCGCAGCATGCACTTGGAACATCAGAAATGCACCATCCACCATCCAAATGGCAGGGCAGCAAACAACACATTGTCACAATGCATTGCACATGAGTATCATCAGAAACAGTACACCACTTTACTAATTGCATCACGCCAAAGGTCTGGTGATCAAGTGACAATTCTTTTACTTACATCTATCATGCTGCTAAGCCTGGCTGCTCTTTGTGGATAGCTGCTTCGCAAAGAGGCATTTTGCTCTTGCAATCTAGCCTTTTCCTCTTGCAACCTCTGACCCTTTGCCACCACCTCTGTCCAGCTGTCATGTAGGGCTTGCTGAGATTTGTAGGCCTTGTCAGCAATGACTTTGCAGTCTTCCAGCTGCTTCTTCAGTGTTGCAACAGCAGCCAGCTGGTTTGCGTGAGACGCAACCTGCTCAGCCATGACGCTGCGCTTGACTTGAATCATCCCCTGCAATAGTATGCCTGAGGGTCTTGTTCCTATCAAACAGCAAGATCAGAGCTGCTTGGCTACTGTACTGCTCTGCAGCTACACTGCTCTATTGCTGCCTCTGTCAATCTCAAGCTAGCTCTAGCTTGTACATTGTGGCTGGTGTTTGTATTGCATTGAAACTCTAGGTGACCAATCCAGTTCAAGTTGGTCTTGTTTCAAAACTATGCTACAAGTGTTCACATTGTCAGAATCAGTTGGAAAATGCTTGCACTTCAAAATCCACACAAGCAACTCTGGGCCACAATCGGAGATGTGTTTGATGCAGTGCAAGTGCTGAGTATAGTAGTCACAGTTCCAGACAACTAGCATTGGCTAATGAAGACAACTGGGAGTTGTCATTGCAACCAAGGAGAAAGGGTGTGCTTGCGGATTGTGGCAATCAAGCTCATAAAAGACTACCAGCAAGATGGTAGAAACATCAGCGTGCCTCTAAGCTGATGTGCAAGTGCGTTTCCTGCAGGGAGATTAAGCACACACACCTCTTCAATGACTGAATCCCTGCTCCCAAATAAAGCCAGACAGGTGTCCCTGTTCAAACCGCTGGCAACCCTGGAAACCGCGTCCATGCACATTTGGCTTGGTTCAAACTCTGTTGGTGGAGATGGGGGGGTTGTTGCAGGGCACCGTGGTGGTCTTACAATTACTCCGTTGGACGAGATGGTGTAATCATGTTCTCGCAACTGCAGGCACAACAAAGGCTGTCTTTCCACATCGGCGTCAAGTAACTGGTAACAGGCATGCCTTAAGTAATTCAAAATAAACATGCAACATGCCCAAGGCGTATGTGCAGCCCTCACGCCACGAGTTGTGACAAGCACGCAAGCTCAAGCAAAACAAGTGTTGACAAGAGCTTGTGAGGGTAGCAGCCAGTGTTGGTCAAGATTCTAGGCTCATTCTGCATTGTGTCTGTTACGCACCTTTTGACAACAGGCCAAATATGTGCTTTGTCTGAAGCAAGCATGCCCATACTACAGTATTATCACGATGTCACACCAGCTTGTCCTTGTTGCTTTTTGCATGACTCACCTTCTTGAAAAAGGATGCATATGTATCCGCTTGTTCCCAACTTGAGTGGCTATAACAGGGAGTAGCTCGCTGTGCCATCAATCACCCCTACACGTGTACACACTTCAAGCTTTGGCTTGTGCCGTACACAACCCTTGTGCAAGAGACTTTTCAACCTATGAGCAGGTTCCTTGCCGGCCCTGATGAGAAAGTAATGAGGTCGTCCTCATCAACAGAATATCAACAGAATATGGAACTAGCTCAGGACAAAAGTGGTGCATGCAGGTGGGACCGGAACAAGACGCACTCACCATCGCAGAGACTAGCTAGCAGTGCTTACCTACGAACACCCAACTGTCGTATAACCGTCCTAAGTGGGTCCCAAAAGCCTCAAGATCCTGTACTGAGTCGTTGAACGCTATCAGAGCCACTTCATGATCAATTTTACGATCTCGAAAGTATTGTGCGATTGTGAGAATTGCTCCCGGGCGTGGGTCTGGTTTCGGTGCTCGAGAAAGGACTGTTGCCCTCAGAGCGCGTGTCGGACCGCTGTCGTTGAGGCACAGTACGTCCCTAGATGCCGGCGTGCTCACTACCTCCACTTTTTGCAATGAGAAAGAGCGTGAGGGGCAAGAAAGTGGATTGCGAGGTGCATGGATCAATCAGGATCAATAATCTGGTTTCTCGCCCACAGATGCGGGCAGGAACGCAGGAAGCGAGCCAAGCTCGGCAGCGGCACGAAGAAACGTCAGCATGCCACAGAGTGCGTAGCCTTGTCAAGTGTTGAACCGTTCTCTCTTCTCAAAGGAGGTTGAACGGTCTTTGCAACTGCAGATACACAAGATGCGTTGACACTGTCTCAATTTGACAGGCCTCCCAGGAGCCTCAGGCTTTTAAATCTGACATGGCAAACAGCTCTACTGCTGTTTATTCTGCAACAGAGGCTGGGCAGACTCGTGCAGAGTTTTGGCTCTGTTTTCAACACTGACAATCACAGCCACACGTAATGGTCTCGAGGGCTGCTGATGAACAGACAACAGAGCTAAGTCTACTCTGCATGTGCCTGGCTGATCTGCATTCACAGCCAAAACTTGAATGTTGGGGGTCTGGTGGCAGAATCAATTTGCATGGTTGACCTTCAGAGCTGGACATTGTGCAACCCAAATGAATCTGCTTCAGCAACGTCAGAACAGTAGCAGTGGACAAGGGTGCAACCCATCAAGCAGGAGATGCATGGTCTGCGGTGGACAGCAGATGCGTCGTGAGGCCACTCCAAAAAGACTGCACATGCTCCGTCAAATGCCCTTCACTCTCATGACTGGCTGTTGCTGTGATGTGTGAGCACAGGCACAACATTCAGTGGCACAAGACTGAACAGTCAATTGATAGCTGAAGGCAGCCCGCATGTCTCTCTGCTTGCAAGCGTGAAGCAGGTGCAGTAGTAACAAACAAGATTAACAATGAGGCTTGCTGCTGCATACACTCAAGGGAAGGCTACGGACAGCTTGTCTACATGCAGTTGTGCAGAAGCGTCAAAGCTTGCTGACTCTTGCAAGCCGGCTGTGGGGAACACCTCCGACCGGCGGAAGACTATGGCAATATTGCTGCAGTGGTTGCAGCGCGAAGCTGCAGTGATGCTCACGGCCTCCGGCTTGCCTGTGTCCTTTGCAAAGACCAGCTTGGTTTACCGCTGGCTTCTGTGCAGCTTCAGATACTCCTTTACACAGGACTAGGACACTGGTGCACCCTGCTAATAACTATGCCCACAGCTCTGGCAAGCAATATATGGAAGACAAAAGAAGCCTCCATGCCAGTTGCTCTGACCATATGCATCCGAGTTGACTAGTCTGACTTGAGTTGAGCTTGCCTGATCAGGCCACAAGGCAGTCGACCATGAGATCTTTTACCAGCTGTCGAAAGTTTGTTCTTGAATATGTCATGCCATTCGATCACATCAGAGAACCAACGCTGGAAACAGTCATAGCTGTTAGCCAACTCAGCCATCTGCATCGCTTGGCATGCTGCAAGGACGCTACTACTCCCTAGTCTAGCTGCCACAAGCAATGATATTCAGCAACTGTTTTGCCACCTGGCGCTGCACACCAGTACTGCATGCTGACTCAAGTCAACGAGCTTATCTCTACAACTCATGTCCTGCTTAAATGGTCTGCATACATCTGCTGCCATACGTGACACATGTCAATTTTCTAGTGCAGCTACACCAGGTTCAGCTGCCTTGAGCTCATACATATAGTACAGAAACTCTTCATGATACCAAGAAACGTTCAAAACATTGTGCATGATTTCAGTGAAGGTCTTGGCACCAGCACAAGATGTCACTCAACAAGCCAACTTGGAAGGTCAATGCTGGCAGATTATCTACCGTACTCAACTCCACCATAAATCCTCAATGTCAACACTGTTCATGAGAATAGAACGCACTGTAATGTCATCAAAGGCCTGCTTTATCCACTGTCAGTGAATGCTCTCCAAAAAATGCATTGTAGTGCGGCAGAGACTGTCTGGTAGCCAAGTGGCAAATGAAGATTGAGGCGAGGTGTTGAAGCTGTGAGCGTCGGAGATGTGCAAACAGACTCCCCATGTCATGCTGGGGCAAATTTAGCAGAATGTTAATTCATCCAACACTCAGCTGGGCCCCATATTGTTGAGATAGGCATGTGACGGCCTGTGGCAACCTTCTCAAGACTTTCACACTGTCTGAGCTGCTTAGTTTTCTGGCCTTGGGAAATGGTCCTGTCTGGGGTAGAGCTTTGAAGCTTTACCCTGGTGATCTCCAGAGGCTCTTCATCGTGGAGAGAGCCCGCTGAGCATTGCCAATGTACACAATGCCAGCTGAACGGTGGAAACAGAAGGCACACTCTACTGTTTTGACTTCTGATAGACTTGATACCAACCTTTGAAGTGGTCGACATGCTATGCTTGTGGTATTGACCCATCATGCTGCTGCTATGTATACCGTTGATATTGTTGGGCTTGGCTTTGCTTAGTGAGGCAGCAGAGCCTATATGACTGAGCCTCAGTCATTCCGCGCTTGCAATCTAGGAACTTTTGGACCTGTCAACACCAGCTTGACTGTCAGTCAGCAAGCCTGTTGTCTATAAGCAGTGTTCATGTCACACAAGATAAGGCTGCATGTATGTTGCATGCAGCAGCACTGCGATGTCCAGGACTGCAGGGTACAATCAAGCTTTGCATGCATACATATGATGCAATAAATCAACCACTGCTGGTTTAGTGAAAGATTGGTGGTGGTGGTGGAGGTGATGATTGTGTTGCATGAGCTGTACTGCTGCAGTGCCTTCACAGGCAGTGTACAGAGCAGACTTGTCTCGCGTGCGCGTGCTGATGTCAGCAGTGCAAAGACAACTTGACCTCTTGCAATGATAGAAAGGCAGCATTGGTTTGATGAGCAGAGTAATGCAGTGTTATACCTGTGTCTGGTGGCAGCCCCTCAAAACGCTGCCCCAGCAGGGCGATGCTGCTGCGATACACTGCGCTACCGCCCTGTGGTGTCACTGCCTTGTGCAGCTGCTGTGACAGCTGTGCAATGCCATGCCAACTGCGTGATTGGCCCTTGTGGGCCAGCTATTGAATCCAAGGAGATCCAGCATGTGGTCTCTCTGTGGGCGCTGCTGCTGTCAAAGACTGCGATGCCACCCTTTGTCGCTATTGTTGGCTGCAGAGGGCCAAAGATGAAACTAGGAAGTCCAGCATTTGGGCCGGTCTAAGGGCGCTGCTGCTGTCAAAGACTATGGTGCTACCCTGTGTCGCTGTTGTTGGCTGCAAAGGGCCAAAGATGAAACCAGGAAGTCCAGCATTTGGGCCCATCTGAGGGCGCTGCTGCTGTCAAAGACTACGCTGCTACCCTGTGTCGCTGTTTCTAGCCTTTGATGGCCAAAGATGAACCTAGAATATTCAGCATTGGGCCTGTCTGAGGATGCTTGCTGCTGTCAAAGACTGCGCTACACCCTGTCTTGCTGTTGTTGGCCGTCGGGGGCCAAAGTCGAATCTAGAAGGTCTGGCATGTGGTCTGTCTGAGGGTGTCAGAGCTCACACCATTGGTCCCTCAAAAACCTGGACAAGAACACCATTTTAGTCAGCAGCACACACAGAATGGGACCTTGCATCAATCTGTGTCCTTGTGTGGTTGTCTCAAGACCTCAAGATGTCACAACAATGTGCAGCACTGTCTTGTGTGACCTTGAGCAAACTGCATGCTGCTGAAGACATAATGCACATGCTGGTCAGAGTGAGACTGTATGCTCAAGGCATTGGCATCACTGCATTGATGTTACATGCACATGCCAAACAGCCCAGACAGGAGAGCACAAAAATCAGCACATCAGGTAGACATGAGAGTGCACGTGAGTGGGATATAAGCCAGACACAGAGTTGCACATGAGTAGGACATGAGAGTACACACACAAGACAGCATGAGTCAAACAGGAGGGTGCACTGATATGCACAATGGTCAAGCGACAGACCTGTTGAATACACCAGAATCACCACCAACATCCTTAGCAGCTCTGCTTCTGCTGGCTGCGGCTAATCTTCTTGAGCAGCCTTGATGCCGCAAAGGTGGCAGCACCAATAGTCACTGCCATGAGGCCTGACACAAAGTCCAGGCTGGTGCTGAAAGTTGACTCATATTTGCCTCTGAGCCATGCCCTGGTGTCAAACATGTCCTGCAGCATAGCAGAGTCACAGTGAGCAAGCATAGGTCTGCATTACAGATTGGACTGCTTGTGAGTGCTGCGAGTAACTCAACACAATATCAACAACAATTCAGCTGAGTGTCACCTTGCCAAGCACAACCAGAATGACACCACAAGACTTTGCTAGTGGTTTAAAAACACCAAGACACCGGCACAAGAACGCAGAGTATTAATGAAATGCTGAGAGGTTGAGCTTCCTTGCTTGTGCATAGCAATACCTCTGGGGATGCTGAGGCTGCTGTTGCAGCTTGCTGAGCTGCGTGAGACACGTCCCTCTCAGCTGCACCCAATGCCTGTCCATCTTCATCATCAAGAGTGACATCCTCAAAGGCAGCTGGCAGGATCACATCTGGTGCCTCCTGGACAGCATAGGCCTGCAAATATATCAAAGTATATAAGATCATATGACAGGGCATGTAAGAGCATTACCTTAGCAGGTGTAGTCATGGTCAATACATTCACCATGTCTTGTTTCATATAAAGCTGGCATCAGAGCAGATGAAATGCATAACAGCTTGGCTGAGAGGCAAGCTTCGACAATTCAGCACAGGCACAACAATTTCCTGCAAGCTTGTGAAATGCCCTCATGCTGTGCAACCAGCCTTGCAGCAGATTTACAAACATCATATATATTTGAAATGTAAGCAGGCCATTCCATGGCACTGCACCATTGCAGGCCAGATATGCAGCAGAAGTATGTTCAAAATATTGTGCATTAACGCACTTCAGTCAATGTGCTTTCCCTTACTGCAAGAGGATCCTGAGCCCCAGAAACACCGTTACTTTGACACAAAGAGCGCTTTGGACGGCATATGTGACACATGTAGTGCCTCTGTAAATGACTGTGACGTTCCTGAGATCCTAAGAACGTCTTGCAGTACAACAAAGCTTCACCAGCAGCCTGTAGGCAGGTTGATGCAGTGCATACAACCTCTGGCAGAGAATTTGGTCAGCACTCCAGCTGCACATGGCAATCACACAATGTACCATCAAGAAGAAATGTGTCAGTCAACATATATGCCGTACCAGCTCAGCTTCCATGCCTGCCTGCACCTCCTCTGTGCCTTGAGGGTCTGTGAGCACCCCTGGTTGGCTGGTGATGGTGTGGTAAGCCAATGACCTCATGGCTTCATTCCGGCGCACCAATGCCTCCCAGTGTGCACTGTCAGCATCACTCTCTAGGTGCAATGCGAGCTTGGCAGAACTCTGCCTCCTCTGCTGGACTACCGGTGTCAGCATGCCCCGTGTGTAGTCATGGCTCTGAAAGACGTCAAGAACCTCAGAGCAGATGCAGGGTATGAGGTGAGATGAGGCGCATATCAGCTTGGCTGAAACACCAGCTTCAACAACTCAGCACAGGCAGAAAGTTTCTTGTAATGCCCTCATGCTGCGCCTCATGCTGTGCAACCAGCCTTGCAGCACATTCAGAAACATCACACATATTTGACATGTAGGCAGGCCATTCCATGGCACCGCACCAATGCATGCCAGATATGCAGCAAGAAGTACATTAAAAAATATTGTTCAAGGTGCTTTCCGTCACTGCAAGAGAATCATGAACCTCAAAAACACTGTAACTTTAATACAGAGGTGCTTCAGGCAACACATGTGACACAAAAAGTCCTCTGGCAGAGAATTTGGTCAGCACTCCAGTTTCACATGGCAGCTGCATGATGTGACATCAAGAAGATTCACATCAGTCAACAAATCCCATACCAGCTCAGCTTCCATGCCTCCCTCCACCTCTTCTGTGTCTTGAGGGTCTGTGACCACCCCTGGCTGGCTGGTGGTGGTGTGGTAAGCCAATGACCTCATGGCTTCATTCCGGCGCACCAACGCCTCCCACTGTGCACTGTCAGCATCATCTTCTAGGTGCAATGCAAGCTTGGTGGAACTCTGCCTACTCTGCTGGGCTACCGGTGTCAGAGTGCGCCCTGTGCAGTTATGGCCCTGAAAGACATCAATAACCTCAGAGCAGATGCAGGATGTGAGGTGAGATGAGTAGCATATTAGGCTTGGCTGGAACACAAGTATGACAAGAGAGCTCAATCAATGTCAGATGAAATGAGATGCGTGACGTATCAGCTTGGCTGAATAGCAGCTTTGACAGATCAGCACAAGCAGACCACTTTTTTGAACACAGAGCCCTGATGCTGTTCCTGAAGTCGTGCAGCACGCCTACCAATATCACATGCACTCATGTTGGTGGGCCACTCCATGACAATGCACCAGTGCATTTCAGATGCAGCAGTTGTATGCATGCTTGCACAAGCATCAGTTGCTGCTTGCCTGCAGTGCTGTGACAGCTGCAGTTGCAGAGCACCTCAGCCTTTGGCGGCACAGCCGCACTTTATACAGCCGTTGAACCACAATTGCTGCTGTTCTGTAGGTCAGGAATTCTTGCCGCAACCTGTGGCCTCTGACCGCAGTCTGGATCTTCAAAGCTGCAGCCTTCAAGCACACAAAGCGCTGACGCTGCAGATGGCATCTGTAGGCAGCTTGGAGCTTGAGGGCTGCTGTCTTCATCAGTTGGAAGCGCTGGCGGGCCTTGTATCCAAACCAGACAGCCTCGATCTTGTCAATTGCTTTGTATCTGTGCAATCTTTGAGGCCGTCGTTGCTGTCTGAACAAGGCCAGTTCAGCACGCCACCTGAGGCGTCTCTCACTGACAAGATACCTCCTCACAGCAGCCTGGATTTTGGTGGCCGCAGCCTTCATCACCAGGAAACGCTGCCGGGCCTTGTATATTTTCCAGGCAGCCTGAATTTTGTCAACTGCATCATACTTGCGCAGTCTCTGAGGCCATTGCTGCCTGAACAAGGCCAGTTCAGGAAGCCACCTGAGGCGTCTTTCACAGCCAAGATGCCTCCTCACAGCAGCCTGGATCTTGGTGGCCGCAGTCTTCATCACCAGGAAGCGCTGCCTGGTTATGTTGCCTCTGAATGCAGCCTGAATCTGAGCAGCAGCAGTGCTCTGCTGCTTGAACTTGTGCACGTCCAGCTGCAGCTGAAGCCAGTCCTGGTGGGACAAATGGCCTTTGAAGCCAGGCCATTTGTCCCACCGGGGCGGCTGTTGTCTTCATCAGCAGGAAGTTTCGCTGGCAGAACCAGGCTCTCCAGCGGGCTTGTATCTTGACTGCTGCTTCCCTCAGGCCTTGCAACCGCTGGCGGCACAAGTGGCCTCTCAGGGCTGCCTGGATGGTAGTGGCGGCGCTTGTGATCAGCTTGGGGGCATCAATCTTGAAGCCAGCAAACCATAGTTCTTCAAGGAGGCCTCTGGTTGGCTGGGTCACAGATGGAGTCCCTCTCACAAGGGGTGCAGAAAGGTTCTGAGCCTGCAAGGCAGTAATACCATGGGCCTTCATGCACTTTGCAAATAGGTACTGGCAGACGACACATTTCCATAGATATTTCTCTTTTTCAGGAATTTATATAAAACATACATGTGTACTATGGATTTATAATAACTCTTTGTGTTCTATATAAAAACTTATAAAGTATAAGTATGTGTGAATGTGGGCATTCAGCAATATGAATGCCAGACGATGGTTTTGGACAGGCAGACATCAACAACATTTATCTAAATGCAAACAAACTGAAGTGGGTCCGACAGCAAGAAGGGTCTAATATCAGGGAAACACTTCAGTAGTACCACTAGTGCGCTGTTTGTAGCAGTGCAGGGGGTACTTCTGCATTGCGGCCCTGCCTTATGACAGGCTCAACAGAGGCACCATGAGGCAAAATAGTCCTCACGAGAACACTTGCCAGGCTGTGCCATAAGGTGCATCTACAAATGCATTGATCTGTTGCAGCGGTGCTTTGACATCACTTACCACCCAGAAGCCATCTGAGTTGCCAATGGGCTTTGTCATGAGGGAAGATGTTGGTAATGAACAGCACATCTTGTGGCAGCCTCACCAAGACCCTAGAGTGAGTGTATGAAATTTGGATGCACTCAAACATAGCCAATGGTGGCTGGCTGCAGTTTGTTGTCACTGATTAGACGCTTCCATGTAGCTCAAGAACATACCTGTGCTTGAGGTGCGTCTACAATGTGGCCTGACATGAAGACAGGCTCAGACACAGCACCAGGAGAAGGCCTCTTCAGAATCCTTAGCTGCGGTACCTATGAGCATGACAACAGCTGTGAATATATAAACATATATCTATCTGTATCCACAGATCCATGTAGGATACACTGCAGCAGAGTTTCCTTACGACGTTACAGGCACTGATCAATCAGAGGAAAATTGAGCTGCAACCAGACTGAGACGGCATCTGAAATCCAGAAAAATTAGAGGGTCACACAGCTAAATTTGCGATCCCTGTCAAAGCCACCATGTCTAGTAGCAAGGCCTGCTCCTTTTATGATGTACAGCAAATGAACCCCAGCAATCAACTTCTAACGCACAGCACTATCTGATTGGAATGTGCATGCGTAGCCATAGAGCACATGCCTGAGTTGGGGCACAGCTGCAAGATTGTCTGGTCAGCCAGCAGGCTCAGCAGCAGCTACACAGATGACTGCTTTTGTTTACCATGTTGATGAACTTAGGTACCTCAGCAGAGTGTTCCAGGAAGGTCTGACCATCATTTTTGCAGAGTACCACAAAAATGATGGGCAGACTTTCTTGGAATACTCTGCTGAGGTACCTAAATGCATCAACATAATAAAGAAAAACAATCGCCTGTGTAGCAGGCATTGCAGCAATGCTGTCTGGTGCATGACTTGCATCAGTCATTGTTCACAGATTGAGGTGCCGTCTAACAGCAAGAAAGAGTTTGGCTGCATGGAACACAACAGATGACATCCGTTCAGCACAGCAAGCCCCGCAGTGCCTTCTTGCATATTTAGATGCGCAGCACGCAACTGCAGCAGCACACAAACAGCAATGTGTTCTGACTGAAGGTGCATACACAGCCCAAGGGCGTACCTGTGTAGCCTCTGCTCCATTGCCTGGCCTGACGACAGGCTCAGCACCAGCACTGCAAGGAACCCTCCTCTGAACACTCTGCTGAGGTACCTATGTGCATTGACATCATGACATAAGTGTAGGAATGTAGTGAACTGTAGAGCATGCACTGCAGCAACAATGGACACGCATGTAACATTCAGAAGTAGCCATAAGACGGCTTGTAACAGCAAGAGAAGTGTTGGTTGCATGCAATACAACGGATTAACTCTGTTGAAGCCGTTGAGCCCCTCAGTTTGTTGTTTTTAGACGCACAGTACACGAATGTAGCATATGCGAACTGCAGCAATGTGTTGTAATTGATCAAAGGTGCAAACATAGCCCAAGAGCATACCTGTGCAACAGGTGCTTCTGCACTGTGACCTACCCTGATGACAGGCTCAGCACCAGCACTGCAGGTGGGCCTCCTCAGAATCCTCACCTGAGGTGCCTATGCATGTCAACACAGCCTTAGAAGTTGTGAGGTGCATGTACAGATGCATTGATCTGTGCAGCATACACAACAGCAGCCCTTCCTCCTCACAAAGGCCAGAGCTGGCAAAGCTAGCAAGTGCTACTGACCTCCAATGGCAGCATTATTTGCACTCAACAAGGAGCAGCAGGAAAATGCATTGCCTTGCACACATCCGATTGAGAACAAATCACCAAATGAGCTGTACCCTTTGGTTCTATATTGCACCCTTGTATAACAGTAGAATGCTGAGTATGTATGACACAGAAAATATATAGAAGATTGAGTCGTCTGGGACAGCAACAACACTAGTGCTGAGTACAGCAAAAGACCTGCTGCATACATTTGATCAAGCTGCAGAATCAGAGTCTATGACATATTGCAGAAGTCAGAGAGATATGGTTCCTCTAGGTGTGACAGTAACCTGTCAAGCTTTGGACATCAAGTATTGGGCACTGCTACTTACCATGTCCAGCTCCAGAGATTCATGTTTGCTCTGTTGTGTGCCCTTTGGTGACAGGAGCAACACAGTGTCTTCTGGCATGCCCTTCAGGATGTCGAGTGGTTTAGCCCTGCGCAGTGAGATTTGCAGTGGGCTCAAGCATCACCAAATTTTGCAAATGGCACTCAGGAAGTCATTGGACTCTTTTGCAAGATCCACAAAACATGCGTTTGAGACACAGGCCAAAGAGATACAGCATGGAAAGTGGTAGTCTGCTTGTGAAAGACTCACCGCCTTGAGCCATGGCCTCTGCGCACTTGACCCTGACCAGCAATCAGGCTTCTCATGGTACTCTGGGCTGGAGGACTCATCAAAGAGCGCTTTTGGCGATTTGAGTTGCTGACAGTACTGTTTGAGGGTGCCTCTATTCTAGAGGGCTGCGCAGCTGCCACAGCAGCAGCATTGTGCTTTGACATTGCAAGAGACAGCAAGCTCTCCAAATGCTTGCTGTCACTTGAGACAGCTTGTGCAGGGATGCTGTCTGCAGAGCCAGAGCCTGTCAATGTGGACAATCTTGGGTGGGAAAGCACGCCTTGAGGTTGGTTGGCTGTTGTCTTAGATACTGCCATGGACAACAACGCTTGGAGATGTGCACTGTCAGGTGATGCAGCTTCTGATGCAGGCCTGAACACCACTGAGGAGGTCTGCCGGGATGCCTTTGGCGACAGCTGGGTGCTGCCAGCACCCACAGCAACTTGTCCTGATGGTGGGCTGTTGTCAGTTTTGATCATAGCAGCTTCAATTGCTGCCGCTGAACTGGCATGCGCTGGCTTAGCCTTTGTGAGAAGTTTCACCCTGCCATACTGCAGTGGTTGAGCTTGTTGTGAGCGTTGAGGCCGGGCATGACGCTGGGAAGACTGAGTGGCAGCACTGCAGAAGTCGTTGTCAATGCTGCTGCTGCGAAGCCTGCCATCCTTGACATAGTCAGCAAAGTCTGGGGTGCCAGGTGCAGTAGGAGGGGACTGGGAGAGAGTGGCGCCCCTGCCTGACGCGGTGTGGTGGACCGACTATGTTCTTATAGCATTGAGATGATGGGGCTCTGTCACCATTAAAGTTTTGTCATCCTGGGTCTTGACCAACAGGATTGAAGAGGCATGTTGTTGATTTCCTGCAGGCAGACTTGAGTATATATGTAGATGTGACATGAAATGCTTGCAGCATGCCAGCAAAGACAGCTATCAGGAGTCAAGCATCAACACACGCAGCCAGCAGCTTTGCTGTTTTGACTCTTTCTTGAACTTTCTTGATCACCTCTGGTGCTGACTCTGTCCAACCCAAACTGTCCTGTGATTCTTCGTCCCAAAAACACATTGCTTGCTTGAATGGCAGCGGCCGACCCTATGTGGCTCACTGTGTCCTGCAAAACAGGAAAACAGATTTTGATAGAAATTGAGTAAGCTTCTTCGACTTAGCAGCCAGCAGCAGTTGTCGTACGCGTCTCGGAAAAGCAGAAGGTGCAAGCTAGGAGCAATACATGCTTGTAGTTGGTGGGAGTCAATTGCTTACCATACTTTCCAGGTGAGACATGTCACCAAGAGTTGTCACGGGCCTGCGGCGAGAAAAGCACTGTTTGGTCAGATGTTTCAGTCGGCATGAATAACTTCCGCACAAAGAGCTTGCAACGCAGCCACAACTGTGGCATGTTGCCAGCCACACTGTAACACACCTGAACGAAGGGAGTTGGGGTGTCATGATCACAAAGAAGGCACCTTGAGCAGGTATGAATTTGCTCAAAAGAGGGATATAGTCCTTATGGCTCTGATTTATCAGAGCGTTCTCCTGCAGACCAATCCCTTACTTGAAGGCAAGCGCTCCAGACATTTTGCATACGATCTACAAGCTAAGAGACTAATTTTGAAAGCACCTTCCCCGTTCCTCATTGCCCTTGCGCTTTGCAGTCACCGGTTCGCCTCCTAAATTCAGTCCTGGAAGTTGCGGAGTTTTGTTGAAGTTTTCTACGCGCAAACTGTGCCTTGTTGAAGTACATAGCAGCCCTTACACAGTCAAGCGAGCACTTCCAGCTGCAATACCGTCAGTCATGGACGTTCCAAGCGGCAAAGTGCAGCAGCTGCTGCAGCAGATCGAGCAAGACTCTGGAGGTGAGCGCACCGATATTTACCCTACATGGCAGCTAATCGCGGGCCCTCCAATTGACGTTGCGTTGCAACAGGGGCCCCAATCGAAGCTTTGATGCAGAATGGCAAAGTCCAAGAGTTGTTGCGACAGATCCAGCAAGACTCTGGCGACAAGCCAAGCACTGTTCCCGACGGCGGGCAAGAGGTGACACCACATGCAGGGTAGGTGATAGTCTCGCAGCTAAGCGGGTTAAGTGTAGTTGCATGCAACAGTTGCGCGAGGCTGCTTGCAGGTTCGTTGTCAAAACCACTGATCAGGACAAGCGCAAAGTCTTCATCAACATTTGTGGGTCTGACAAGGTTCCAATGGCTGGCGGATGGTCTGATGGCAAGGTACAGG
>JAABUP010003046.1_pt1 | contig 30438 bp, 42 predicted proteins | sample 5559201 | NCBI WGS metagenome assembly JAABUP01 (sample SAMN10711887, study PRJNA513373) | rock metagenome | isolation source: Antarctica rocks | place: Antarctica | reverse complement strand
TACAGACCAAACCTGATGTCATATCCTTCTGCCCACTCAAAGTTGTCAATCAGCGTCCAGTAGAACATGCCTCGCACATCAATGCCTTCCTTGATGGCTTTCTCAATCTGCAATCAGCACAAGAAATACCCAAGTTCATATACTGTGCACACATATACATTTGCACTCCCTGATGCACAGGCTCTATCAGCTCATCACAGCAGAAAGAGAAGGCACACACTTCACTCAATGTGTCTGCTGCATGTCAGGCCAAAAACATCGCAATGATGCAGAACAATGCATATGTATTGCCGGTGTGTGCCCATGACGCATTACATGGCGCCCTCACCTGCGGAATGTATGTTTTGAAGAACTTCTCACGCTTGTTGCCTGTTCTGTCAGGGATGCCAGTCTCAGTGACATACACTGGCACTTGCAAGCTGCTCAAGGTCTTGATTCCCTGCAGATTCCGTAACATTGTGTCGCTAGTGATTTGCTGCTGTGTACCTACCCATTGACAGACAATGCAGATGCGCACTGTACACAGCTCTGTGATCATAGCCATTCACGTATTACTGTTGATCAGTCACAACTTTGCCAGGTGTAACATTGCTTACCTGATACATGTCAGGACCGTACAGGGCAAAAGGCATGTCCCCCATCGTCTCTCCAGGCTTGCAAAGAGTGGCAAACTTCCAATCTATCCGCACTCTGCATGCAATGCACCATGCTTTGCATTCGTCTATATGTGCTTCCTCAACTCTCTGACGCTTTCATCTGCATGCCATGCATGATCTGGGTAATTACACCAAGTGCTGCAGGATTTACTGATACCTATTCTCCTTTGGGCAGACTGGTGACTGACTAGATTGTAGGCGGAGGTTGCAATGCAAGCTAACATCACCACAAACGGTCATTGTCAGCATGACATGCTTGGATTGACTAGGCAAAAGTTGTATGCTAATGGGACTCCCTATGGCTGGTAGACACGTTATATGTTGGTCTGATGCTGCGCTAGCTCACAGAGGCAGGTGTTGTCGTCAGACACATTGCAATTTGGCACAACGTACCAAATACAAAGGACAAGATGCAATTAATTGAGGCGTCTTGTCGCATGCCTGCTGTAGCATTTGCGGCCAGAGCAGTTGTGATATACTCTTGCACAAGGCACAGAGAGACTGTCAGCACGGACACGAGAGAACAAGAGACCTGAGGCACACCTGCCGTAGTAATTCATGCCAATGAAGTCCAGGCCAGGTTTGCTGCCTTCATCAAACTCAACTCTGCCTCCAACAGGCGCTTGCCACAAAAACTTGCCCGTCTGGAAGTATTTCAGCAGAATGTCTGTTCCCCAGATGTACTGCATGGTGTTGCAGACAGGCTGTAGATACCATTTAGCTGCCCAGGTGTCAGTGTAAGGCTCATAGTTCATGTAATTGTGGACCAGACCCACTTGAACATCCTGACCACCTGCAAACCACGTCAGGCGTCAGCCTTTGCGTTACATGCTTAGCACTAAAGCACACCTCATGCCACCTTTGCGAGCTGTGCTTGATGCTACCTTGGCTGGATGTTATGCTGTTACTATGCTGTGAAGCAGCAGCACATCTGCTGCTAAAGTTGCTAATCCAAAATTCCATGGCAATTGAAGTCTCAAAGAAGCACCATTGCAGGGCAAGCTTCTAAACTATTGGTACGGCCAACAATGCATTTTCATAGCATGCTTGCGCTGCAAGATCGCATCAACATCAAGCCCAGGAGGCACTTGCCGGACTGCAAGGCAGCTGGATGCACGCGTAGTCATCATGCATCTGCGAACCAGGCATGGCCTTTCACAGCTTTGTAAGCGGCTGTATGCCTTCTCACCGCATTGCAGATGCAACTTTGACACATACATGTGATCACAGCAAATGCAGGGCGCGATTCACCACGCCTGGCATGGCCTTGATAGCTTAACAAGCAGCTGGGTGCACTCTCAGCACCACTTCATATACATCATCACAAGCATGTGTGACCATGATCAGCAAACACAAGTCATGCATCACCACACCTGGCATGGCCTTGCTAGCTTACTAAGCAGCTGGATGCACTCTCAGCTCAATTACATATACATCATCACAAGCATGTGACCGCGATCAACAAACATAAGTAGTAGATCAGCACACCTGGCATGGCTTTGATAGCTTGGTAAGCAGCTGTGTGCGCTCTGAGCATGTTGCACATGTGGCGGCCAGCTGTGGCCCATTGGATGGTTTTAGCAGGAGGGAAGGTACCATAGATCCAGCCACAGAAGCCCATCACTCCTGGCTCATTGAACGTGGCCCATAGCTTCACCTTGGAGCCAAAGTGTCTGCATGTAGGCACATTGCTGGTGTGCACAAATGCTGGTATTGGCTTGTGTGCAAAGCAGACTGGTGCGTCTGTCTCTAGTCGTACCATCCACTACCACATTCTGTCAAGCAGTACATGTAATCTGCAGCGTCATGGGAGGTCTGATGGTTGATATATTGTAGCTTGAAGGTAGCCGCTGCCTGTTTACTGCATGCATGCATCACACAGTGTTACTAAGACGAAATATGCAGAGGGACCTGCTGCAGGAACCTTGATGCACCATCCCTCCTGTCCACTCAGGCAGTCACAGCGCTGGATATTTGTATCACAAGACCTGCTGTTCTGTGTGACTGGCAGCATTGCACCTGCAGTGCTGCTGTGAGCAGAATCTCACATACCTGAAAGCTGTCCTGGCAAACTCAACAAATATGGGGATGTTTGCTTCCTTGGTGAAGCCACCAAGATTCTCAAACCAGTTTGGATGCACGAAGTGGTGCAAGGTCACCATTGGCTCTAGCTTATGCCTATGTAGCACATGCTGCTAGTTTGTGCACACTACTCCAGTGGGCCTGCCTGGCACCTTGCGCAAAAGCAGTCTGTGTCTGCAAGCTTCCAACGTGCCAAAAACGTAACAGCTTGATACATGCTGTCAAATCAAGCTTGAGCATTTGCTTTTACCAGCTTGAGGGAAGTCACACTGTGGGAGACATCAGCAAGCAGTAGCGGTGATAGTGATGGCATGCAAATAGCACCTGTGCAGACAGTCAAAGATCTGATGGTAGCGTGCAATGCCTGCTTCATCTATTTTGCCTCTCGTCGGCTCTATTCTGTTCCACTCAATCGAGAGCCTGAAGCTGTTTAGCTTGAGACTCGCTGCCCTGTCGATGTCTTCTTCATACAGCTCCCAAAAGTTTGCACCTTTGCCACAGGTTACACCGCCCTTGATGGTTGGTTTGCCGTTTGCTGTACGCTTCAGCTCAAACTCCGACCAGTTGGTGTCCGTGCCACCCGAGTTCTGGTAAACGGAGATCGCGGTCCCGACCAGAAAAGATGGTGTGCTCGTCGACATTGTCACATTGGCAACCAATGTACCACCAGGGACAGATGATGCCAACGACAAATAGGGCGCTGCCTTAAGAGTTGGTGGACTGCTTGACCAACATGCAGGCACAAAGGAGAGCAACTTGGCGGGAGGTCTACAAGTCTGAGACTCCGAAACCGCTTGCACGGATGAAGCGATGTGACTGCACTGACTGGACCACGTTGGATTAGGTCCCTTGCTGAAAAGTCATGCAACCCACATCAAGCACTGCATGCATTGCACTTCAAACTGGCGTAAAGCCCTTTTGAAGACAGCTAGGGTATGCTTCCGGCTTCCGTTCGGTCACACGCACTTGACACAGGGAACAACGCCTGGCGGCATTCACTAGACGCATGCCCTGTCGAGTACCGCTGGCCTTGTCCTTTTCATTTGACTGGATTGGTGTCATCGGGAGCCACAGGGAGGCCTTTCACCACCGGGTCAAAGTATCCGTCGCCGAACTGCGGTCAACCAATGTCGTACTCCGAGCGGGCGGGATCGGATGGCCGCAAGCGTTTGTGGGTATGTACCAAGCCGATCTGATAGGCTGTTCCAGCTCGATTTGAGCTAGTCAGCACTATTTGCTGGTTTTGACCGTAGCTACATCGACAGCTGCTATTGCTGTTACAGCTGGAGGAAGAGATCCAGGAAGACTTGAAGTGGTGCGTAGAAGTCAAGGAGGTGTTGCACAGTGGAGCAAGCGAATTTCAAACCATGGAACTGGTCAGCAGTGGCCCCTTTGGCAAGGTAGGCATTGACAACTTCAGTTGCAACAACGCCAATCACTGGCAAATGCATGCTGATGCTGGAGGCTGTGTCTGGCAGATGCTGCTGCTGGATGGCAAGGTGCAAAGTGCAGAAGCAGATGAGTTTGTTTATCATGAACTGCTTGTCCACCCAGCCATGCTGCTACATCCCAATCCTAAGCGAGTATTTATCTGTGGAGGTGGGTATCTATATACAGACAAAAGCTGACCTACCGCCATGCACAGCGGCATGATTCTGGCTGAGCTGTTATGGACCTTGTTGACTCTGACCATGCGTATTCTAAGACAGACAACCCGTGTTCAGGCGGCGAAGGAGCGACAGCAAGAGAAGTGTTGCGACACAAGAGCGTGGAAGAAGTTGTCATGGTCGACATTGACAAGGTACTGTTATACCATGTACTGGCTGCATTTTCATAAGCAGTTGTCATGATCCATTCAATGCACAAGTTATGACGCAGGTCATACGAGCACCACATAACTGCTACTCGCCAACGCATAATCGCAATGTGTTGTTGTGCATAACTTGCGCAAATATGCTGCAAAGCGTTGCTGAGAAGGACTGCTTTTGGCCAAGCAGGACGTCTGCGACTTCTGCAACCAGCACTTGGAAGCAAATCAAGAAGCATTTGCAAATCCAAAGCTGAAGTTAGTCTATGATGATGCCAAAGCTCAGCTGCAGCTATGCCAAGGCACATTTGATGTCATTGTTGCAGACCTGGCTGACCCTGTATATGGCGGACCCTGCTATCAGGTGATGCTTATTTGCTGCAGTATGACAGTGCTTCTGCTGCTCTCAAATTGCCCTTGCTTCTACCTGCTCATGATTGCTGAGCCTCCTGTAGCTACATCATGCACATAGACACAGCTCATCTTACTAGATCATCAGCATGATTTTGTTGAGAAAGTTTGCAATTCATGCACTAAACAGTGTAGGTCCTGTCAGTCATTCAGCTTTTGCTAGACCTCTCCAACTGTCAAGACAAGGCTACCTGTCAATTGCAACATGTCTGTCTGTGTGGTGAATTTTCCATGCTCAGCTGCATCTGGCAACCTGAGGACATCAATGCGAAGAAACTCAATCTGTAAGTATGTTCTGCTGCAGCTCTACACACAAGACTTCTACCGAGATGTAGTGAAACCCAAGCTGAAACCAGATGGGATCTTTGTCACACAAAGTGGTCCAGCAGGGGTTCTGAGTAGCACAGAAGTATTCACAGCCATACACAGTACTTTGTACTCAGTATTCCCCTCAGTCCTGCCATATGCGCAGCATATTCCCTCCTACAATGATGCATGGGTGAGGACTTGCTCTCATGCTGTCTGCACAGCATACTTCCATATTGTCTGATTATGCTGCAAGAGATTAGCACTGCATATCCCTTTCCCCCTTGGGTTGCTGTGCATGCAGCCACTGACTGCTTCCTGGATTGTAGGCCATGAAATGGCTGATGAGTTTTTCAAGATTGTCATGGTATTCTTCAGGGTATAAAGCTTGTACACAAAAGCCTGAGGCTGCTGTCTGTTGCTTTCAGGGGTTCAACATGGCAGCATGCAATGCTTCAATGCAGCTTCCAGACTCAGCGACCAAGCTAGATCAGCTAATTCAGCAAAGAATAAATGGCAATCTAAAGGTGAGTTCATTTGAACTAGTGTCATGTGGGACTTCTGCACTGCCAAATGGATGGTGAATGCCATGTGCGCATGCAGCACATGCTGCCAGTCAGTGCACAGTCCATGTTGCTGGGGCATAGATGGACAGTCCTGTGAGAGTTGCTCAATCTGCCTTGTGCCAGGTGTGAAACTTTTAACACCTTGATGCAGTTTTTGGATGGGCTGACTCTGCTGGCAGTCATGACTCTCAACAAAGTTGTCAGGGCGGCTGTGCAGCAGGAAGACCACATCTACACTGTAGACAATCCCAGATTCATCCATGGAGCTGGCATGAAGACAATTTAGCTCATGGGTGCTCGAACCAATGTATGCAACAACGTCCATACCCGGCATTGCGTTGCTTCAAACGAATCCAAACTGACAGCAGCTGTGCTGTCTATTCTTGCTGTACAGCTGGAAATGCCTTTACCACAGTTGAGTGTCATTTTAGAGATGCAGGTGTTAGAGGAACAACAGTTCTTTTTACTAGGCCTGCTTATCACAATAGTATTGCAAACTGATGCATGCAGTGCCTCTGTCCCAATCGCCGTCGAGCGATTTGTTCTGGTTCTTCCTGATGTATGTACATTTGCTGACAGAGTAGATGTGACTAATTCCCACCTTTAACCATGTGTTGCCAAAATTCGCTGCCCGTGGAGTTACTACCTCCTATTTCCCCGATTGCGTCATCATTTTGTCATCACTTTGCGAGCTCAGGCCGTTAATCCAACTGTTCTTGTTATTTATGTGAGAGCTAGTTATCACCTCTGACTAGCTCTGGATGAACCACGACCTAATTAGAGCTGATGCAACGTTGATTCGAGGGTGTGGCCCGCGCAATTTACGAGCATGACTCACAGCGGTCGTCATCGTGAGACCCCTTGCTGTATAGCTCTCTCAATGCCCATATTATCCAAGCTTTCCAAGCAGGCAGTCAGATGAACGCACCGCAGATGCACCATGGAACAGCATAGATCTGGGCATGCAATGCACCTCTGCGCAGCGCGGTTCAAGCCCGTTGTTACTTTTTACTTTCACCGGTCTTGCGATTGACTCTTTTGTGGTCACCGATTGATGCAGGCTGCACGGTCACCACGGCTGATGCGTTGACAACATTGATGCTTACCAACAAGCGACTATGGGCAAGCTGCAAACAGCAGACTTTCAGCAGGCTTTCAGCACTCAGCATAGCAGCTTGGCTGGACTTATTGCGAGATGCATGACAATGCATTTCATGCCTACAAGCTGAGCCCCATGTTTTGTCAATTGATGTCCACTTACACTGATCCCTTCACTTTATCAAGCTTGCTCGCTAGTGCAAGTTCGGATTCACACCTAACAAAAAACAGCCGACTTGCAGAACGGGCCTTGTGATCATAGTGGCTGACATTGGCGGGAACTCAGGACTCTAAAGCAGCTAAACACCGCGAGACGCATTCTGCAAGCTTTGCAGTAGCGCAAACAATTTCCGGCTTTTCTGGCCTTGTATACATTGCTAATCTTCTAGCACCATCAGTGAGCCGTTGATCATCGCAGATCTGCTTGCGCGTGAGCAGCAAGTGCTGTCTTGGCCTCGTAGCCTCCATTGCCGCCGTTTTGTGAGTGTTAAAGGCCTGTTTCTGGAGGGGCAGGCCCGCCAGGATGGCCTCATTGCAAGAGGAGTTCAAGGCAGCCTGTTCCTCGCATGTTGGAATTAACCTCGAGACAGTGGATCTTGCTCAGCAAGTCTTGGAGAGATGTCACACTGCAATCCTGGAGACTGGTACTTTCGGTCACGGTCTGCCTGTGCAGGTAGTTGCACCCACGCAGCTCTCTGGGCCACCATAGCAACAGATCCATTCAAAAAACGCGTGCCGGACTCGTCAGTCTGCCGCTTACGTTCCTCAACAGTGGTGTCATGCAGGACGAGGTTGCGAAAAGGCACTGCTTTGCATGCATACTTTACATAGCCAAAGGCATCATTGAAGGCTCGCGCGGGCACGATGCCCAGCAGAAACGCTCCACGGCCAGTCTCTCCAAAGTTTTGAGTGCTTTTGATGTCGGGTACGGCCTTCCGGATTGTCCTTACCAAGCTAGAAACTCACCGCACCTGAAGGCCTCTATTGTCACGTGTCCTGACGACCGATGCTGAGCAATATTTTTTCAAGTCAGACACATAAGCTGAGCCGAGGATCACAGCATCCCACATCTGGTTGGTGGCTACAGGCTAGAGGAACTTCTGAAGGAGCTGCCTACTGTTATCAAGCGAGCTGAACCAAACCTGGGACCGTTGCTTGCTGGCAACGTCCCGTTGGCAAGGCGCCTCAAGCTTCGGGAGCTACAGACAAGCTTTGTGTATACTACAGTGCTGGCCAAGAAAAGCAAGGTATTTGCTGCTATTACTTCATGCGCTTGTCCGAAAACAACACAAGATTTTGCTGCTGACCGATGCACTCACACCAACCAACATTGCCATGGCATCTGTGTGTATGACATTTGTGCTGATGCAGGACCTCTTTCGCAGCTACTTTGACCTGTCCATTACAGGTCAAGGTGCAACTGACCAAGCGAGCCCTTTTTATGCGGCCTGGCTGCTGTTTGTCACTGCCAAGTCTAAGCTGCTTCCTGCCTTCCCTGATTTGGTGGCCTCCTTCAACCTGCTGATCTGCGTCCTCAATGTGGCCATCATGCACATCCCAGCATCTCATCGTAATGTTGATCTGAATGACCACAGCCTCTTCCCAGTGCGCACAGAGACTGGAGGCGCAGACACGCTGCAGTCTCTGTGCCTGGTCAACAAGGCCAACCTCACAGCTGTCAGAGCTCTCATGCATGGCATGGATAACATGCTCAAAGCTGCTGCAAAGTCAGTCCCTGCAGCAGATACAGCCACCACTCAGCCATCTACAGACATGGTCACAAGCTGCAGTCACTATCCAGGCTTCATGTCTGTGAGTGCTGTCACAGCAGCTGTTGCTGAAGAGCTGAACACAGAGTATCAGCAGGCATGTGCCAGCAGCATTGATGTAGATGAGCGTCCTTTCCTTGGTAGGGCGGCAGAAGCCCCGCCCACACCGGGCCCTTCAGCTGCACCACCTAGTCTCAACAGATGCATTGTTGGAAGCCCACAGAGGTGAGCGTTTGAGATTACTTGGGATTATTTGAGCGTCGGTGTCCAGACTGTTGGCTTTGCTCTCACATATGACCTCGCATGGCTGGCTCTTGACATGACATACATATGCAAGTCTTTTGTGCTGCACACGGCATAGAATCCAGATACAGTCACACCCATATCTAGTTGTGAGGACTGCTGCGTCGCAGCAGCACTGGCCAATGAACTGAGACACAAGCAAACGCGTAGATCGCCAAATGTGCTGGGATCAAAACAGCATTTGTCAACACATATCTCACAAAGGTGGAATGTCTGTGCAGGACATCCAGTTCAGGACCGCCACGCATGGTCTACCTTTCACCTGTGACCAAGAACAGGAGCGCAGGATCTCTCCAGACCCTTTCGCCCAGTGGCAGGAATCCCATCAGCATCTTTGGCTTGGCTCAGACCCCTGGCATGCCTGCCTTGATGGGCGGTTTCCCCGGCACTCCTGTCAGCGACGCCATGACAGCGGCCAGCTGGCTGCATGACATGTCACTCCGCCATCCACAGCAGGTGCTGATGCAGTGTCTATGTTTTGGTAGCATATGCTGACCTGAGAAGTTGTCAGGAAGCTCGGTCCTGCGTGGTCATGATATGCTGCATTCTTACATCAACTACACCTGCCAAGCATGTATACCTCATGCTGCTGGCAACAGTCTGGTCAGTCCACCCCAATTTTTGGTCTCATGCTCAAGGCTGGTCTCGTGATGGTCTGCACAGCTGATGGTTCTGGCAGGCGCCAACTCAGATCTCTTTGCTGAGGTGTGTGACTGCTTGCAGCCCACCCCACAGCTTCAGCGCTTCTTCACAGCCTGCGACTATGACATGACAGACCTGGTGGCAGCTCGCATAGAGCAGATGGCTCAGGCAGTGTTTCCCTTGGTGCCCTCATCTCAGCACGCACTGCAAGCTCTCCAGGCTGCCATGAACAATGAAAGGCGCCAGCAGGTACATCCCTCATTGGTTGTATCTGCTGCCATGTTTCCCAAATAGCCAACAATTTGCTTCAGTTTTCCTGCCTTCCACTCTGCTGCGGATCCGTCAGCCATGCCAGATCTTTGCATTTGCGACTATATATCATTGATGACTATCCCATTATGATTCATGCATCTATCAAAAGCCGTTCCATGTCTGCTTTAGCTCCAATGTGACTGTGTATCTGGTCAGGCACAGTGTCTGGCATGCAGGGTGTGAAGCTGTACTACAATGTCTTGGAGGCAATGCTGGCAGCAGAGGAAAGCAGAACACATCGTGCCAACTTCACCTCCCTGCTCTCCTCCAACTCATTTCACAAATGCCTGGCAGCATGCGCATTTGAGCTAATTGTGGCCTCTTACAAGATGGTATGCTGTGTCATTGAAGTGGATGCAGCCAGCAAAGCTGCAATGATAAACATTGCTGCGATCCAAGCAATACACTTTAGTCTGCGCACTGGTTGCGGTTGGACACAACGCTAGAGTGTGCACATTTCATGTCTTTACAGCATCAGGAAGTTTGCTGCGCCTTGTTGAGTGCTGCACTGCAACAGTCTTAGGCCATTGATGGCCAAACGTGTCGACACATTATCATGGTGATGGTTTGCAGCTTATTGTCGCACCTGCTGTCATTTCATTTGCTATGCAGTCGAACTCATCTCACTTTGTTAACGGTGTGACAGGTGACACATGCCTTCCCAGCTGTTCTGGAGAAGCTTGAGCTGCATGCCTTTGACATGTGCAAGATTATAGATTCTTTTGTCCGATACGAGCCCAGCACACCGCGTGACCTAAAACGTCACCTGCACTCCATTGAGGAGAAGATTGTAGAGTCTCTTGCCTGGGAGAGAGGTTCTTCACTATACCCATTGCTGGTGGCAGCCTGTGAGAACCAAGAGAATCAGGACAAGGAGGCAGACCCCATCAAAGGTCTGCCATAGCACAAGCTGCTGATGCAAACTCACTGGCTAAGCATCGATGTTGTCATAGTCTTACATGTACAGAAAACTGTAGCGTCCGGGCAGCATATGCTTCTCTCTGAGCAGTCTGCTCACATTTCCGTGTTGAACGAATCAACTCTTTGTTGTAACAGCTCGAATCCTTGTCCATAGTTTAATGGTTTCCAGCATAAGCTCTGGTCTGGGATGCAGAGGATGAGCCTGCCAAGGAGGCCTCCCCTGCAAACCTTGAAGAGTCTCCTAAGAGTCACCCAACCACCCCCAGCAAGCGCAAGACCTCCCCTACTGTTGCTCAGCCCTCTACATCAAACAAGTCTCACAAAGGTATGTCTCTGCTGTGCTGTCCTTTATCAGAACCCTAAGGCTATTGTGGCTATCTTGTGCTTCGCTACTGTCGCTTTTCCTTGTTGGTTTTTGACTATTGGACTGTTGATGGTGACTGTGCTGAATTGAGTCCGGCCCCCATTTTTAAAGGCAAGCTCCCACAACTGCACTCAGGGTGAAAGTTGCATTGAGCTGCCATGCTTGTCAGTGGCATCTGCTGAACTGCAAGCATGATGGCCGCCAAAATGTCTTGCTCTCAAGCAAGTCTTGAAGCAAGCACCTCTTCTTTGTGGCTTGCAGGCAACAGTGACAGCAGTCCTTCGCGTCAGGACCAGGCCAGCAAACCTTCTGCAGCACAGCAAGCAGCTGAGGCGGACATGGTAGCAGCAGAAGGTGCCGAGGCTGATGTGGCTGCTGCAGAGCCTCCTGCTACTGCATGTGGCACGCTGGTAGACAAGCTCCCCCAGGGCACAGCTGCTGGTGATGATGCCATGCAGACTCCAAAGCGTGCTACATCGAGATCTGCCTTCTCTGTTTTCATGACCCCCAAAGGCTCAGGTCAGCACCTTGCAAAGGTGGCATTCACAGCACGCTTTATCAACCCAGATAAGCTCACCAAGCTCATTAATGCATTGTGGTATCACAGCTGACCCTCTGCAGACCCTGTGCCCTTCTGTCAATGCATGGGGTGTAACTGCTTGAGGTAAAGACATACTCCACTGTATACTGGTTGGCTCTGCCTGCTCACTATTATAGCATTTGCATGTGAGAAGTACCAACTGCATTGCAGCAGCAACAACCGCATAATTAGCAGTAAATAAATAGTAGATGAATGAGAATCATGATGTCCAATCATAACAGATGCCCAGGGGAGTGTCTGCATGCACCTGATTTTGCTGCATGCACACCGCAGGCTCGCAGGTGCTATCAGGGAATGGTCCTGCAGCCAGCACTGCCCTGCCAAACAGCTTTGGCTCTATGGACACCACAGTGTCGTACACTGACAAGCCAGGCAGGCACATCCTGCAGGAGTTCTTGCGCAAGGTGCTCAAGCTGGCTGCCAACCGCTCGCATGACTTGTGCGGCAGGCTGGACCTAGAGGATGCCAACAGGGAAGAAATTGAGACTCAGGTGCAGGCTCCTGCACACGGTCTGCTGCTGCTTGCAATGCTATCTCGCAGTTCAGTATCTGTTCATCCTTGGCTGGTTTCAGTGCATCTGCTTTGATGCTAATGCTGGCCACATCGCCTAAACAATTTACAAAGAAGCGTCTGCCATGCATCTGCTGTTGCACATGCAGCACAGCAGCAGCAAAACAAAGGGGAGTGCGTCAGCATGCATGTGTTTCATTTGCCCCTCTTCTGTGCTCAATATCAACATGCTCACTTTTGCAATTACTTGGACCTGTGTGCAGGTGTATCACCTGATGCAGCACATTGTGTTCAAGCAGACCTCCCTGCTGTACAACCGTCACTTGGATCAGGTGCTGCTGTCAGCTGTCTATGGCGTCTGCAAGGTTGCCCAGCTGAAGCAGATCAGCTTCAAGCAGATTATCAACCACTACCGCCGCCAGCCACAGGCCAAATCTGACATCTTCAGGACTGTGGCCCTCAAGCAGACTGAGGTGGAGCTACAGGTGCCTTGCTTCCCTTCTTGCATCACCTTTGCAAGCCACGTGCTGCTGCCACAAGCACATGGCGTCACCTTTACACTAGATCTCATGCATGCTGACGCGTCGCAGCAAGTGTGTGAGAGAGAGGCATACACACTTACATAACTACATACACACTTACATAACTACATACACACACCACCCCCCTACATATCTTCAAATATTATCCTCCCTTTTACCCCCCTTCCACATTCACCGTGCTGTGATTAGCTGCCCACATCAGCAGGAAACAGCATCTGCAGTCACGTTCAGTTGCTCAAACCAAGTTTTCTTTCTCTTTTTTTGTGTCATAACAGTTGCAACTTTGGTATCAGCAGATGTTTTCAGAGTATGCGGATGGCAATGTGTGTTGTTTCTGATGAAGGTACTGCACACTGGAGATGTCATTGCCTTCTACAACAGCGTGTTTGTGCCAGCTGTGAAGACAGATTTGTTAAGGATTAACCAGGACCGGGCAAGCCTGGCCCGACCACCTGTCACTGAGAGCTTACTGGGTGCTTCCCCTGCTCGGTCTTATAATAGGTAAGCATAATTCACTATCGCCGCAAAGCTGCTACAAGAAACAGGATATCATTGCATGTCTAAGGACGTCTGTCACAATCAAAGTGTCAGCACAAGGTATGCATTATCTATGTGACTGATGCATGATACAAATGTTGCCCTTATGTCAGGTGCATGGCAACTGCATGCTGTTGCGTCAACCAGTATCCTCTTGCATCTCATGCTTGGAGTCACTGCCTTGCTGCTGTGCACCATGCATGCATCAGACGTGTTATCGTATATGACATGCCGTATCTGCTGCAGGCCAGAATTTCCTCCCAATGGCTTCTCTACGCCCCCTGCAGCCAGTCGTGCACTGCATGGCTTGAGCCAGCGCGCATCGCTGCAAAAGGTCAGCGCCACCAAGAAAGTGTTTGTCTCTCCCTTGAGGCAGTCGTCACCCAAACAGGTAGCCGTTGCTCATCTGATGTGCAGTGATGTCTAACGACACTGGTCTGTTTGTATGCTGCATGGCTTAGATGAGCCACAGCGCGAATCAAAATGAAGGCAGATTGGATATGTCATTATTGTCCTGGCTGCACCAGCATTTGCTGCAGGAAGCTTTGTAATGTGCTAAACTCTTTGAACCGTCCTGTTGTTGAGTGGCCACCGACTTGTTGCAGCACTAAATGATTGACAAGCCGTTCGCAATGCAGGCGGCTGCGATGACGCCTCGCACTCGTAGCCTGTACGCTTACATGGGTAAGAGCCAGCAGCCGTACCAGAGCCCCTCCAAGGACCTGGACCTGATCAATGGTCGCACTAGCGGGCGCCCGCCTCATCTTGTGGGTTTTCAGCTACTTAAGCTTCCTGTCTCTCACTGTACTGCTTGAAAACATGCCTGCCCTAGTTCTGCTGCTCTGCAGTTGCACTTGAGATGCTTTTGCAAGTTCTTTGCTGGCATTGCGTTTGTACTGGCGCCGCACACCGCAGCCACAATGTGGGCACTGCCATATGTTATGCATGTCAGTTGTTGGCTTTGTCTCCAAAGTGAAGTTGTATCCCGTGAGGGCAGGCATGTGTGTTCTAGAATATTTGCCAGACTTTCAATATTCCACCATTGAATTAGTGGGCAATTATCCACATGACATCACACAGCAAGCATGCCAGTGTGTCGAGTCGGTAATATGCACTGTTTCCTTGTGAAGTCGGAAGGTTTGCCTCTGTGCTAGCAGGTTGTCTCTGCCAATTCTGGCTCCACGGGCCACAGCAGCATGGAGGCATCGCAGTCGCCTTCAGTTGCCAACAGTGGGGACCTGCTGCGCCAGAGCAGCACTGTGAGCATGGAGGCGAGGAATGGATCAGGTGCTCTGCAAGTCCTCCGGGCAGCAGCAGCTAGGGCCGACAAATGGAAGGCTGTCAATGCAGATGGTCATGCAGGTTGGCTATTTGTTATCATGCACTGCTTCTGCTTTCATGCAGGTTATTAATCACCTGCTACCATTGCAGTAAGGATCTTTGTGTCCTCGCTGCAATGATATGTGCCTTCCATGTTCACTGTGTTTTTGCAGCAAGCTTTGTATTTCATGCATTGCTGAAGTGTGATTTGTGTGTCATTCACTGGCTATTCAGGCTTGAAAGCAAAATCGGAGACACATCAAGACTTTGCGTATACCTTTGCTCAGCAGTCTTATGCTGTCGTGCACACTGGTGATGCACGTCTGCCATGCAATGCCACTGCATGGTTGCTGCATGGACTGTCATGTGCCTCTGTCTTGTGGAGGACAATAAGATGTCTCTTGCGCAGGTGCTGCTCAAGCAGACGAGGGGTCAGACTCGCAAGGCACTCACGACAGTAGTCATGCAGGCGTGCAGAAGGCTCAGTCAGAGCAGCTGGTATGATCTGGCAAAAGCATGCCAGCCTCTTGTTAAAGGCCTCAGGAAAGGTTCATGGCATGCTGCCAACTTGTACCTTGATAACTGCAGAGTACAATGAGTTGTGGGCGTGTTTGTACTTGTGGTTTGTGTTAGATTGCAGCCTATATGCTGTTTGGCCATGGGATCAACATATGTCTTTGTGGCGTGGAACAGTTGGGTGGATTGACATTTGAAAAGTACACTTTTGTTTTGCTTCTGTCACGTGGAGCAGGGCTTGTACACATGTTGTGTGCTTACTCTCTCACTATGTGTCTGCTGCTCCTGCATGAGCTGTTTGCCTGCTTGTGCTCCTGTCTGTTGCTTGTGTGGGGCAATGCCCTTGCAGGGCCTTTCTCTAAATTGCTACTGCTTTTGGTTTTATGTCTGACTCTAGCTTGTTCGCAAAAGTCAATGAATGATCTGAGGTTTGCCTCATAATGTGGGAACTTGCTCAGAATTCAAGCCATTTACTCAAAAGCCAACGATGTAACTACCAGCCTGTCTTGGTCGAGTGTGGGCGGTTTTATTGACAGGTGTGCAATGATCACTTGTGCCATGGCGGTCATTTGCTATATTCCATATGTGTGTATAGCTGCAACTATTAAGGGAGATCCGGTGATAATAGTTAAAAGCAGGGTTCTGCGTCATTGTGCACAGCCTGCTCTTGTGTATTTGCGCGTTGCCAAGGTTGCCGTTGTGAAGCAACAGAACTTATCCTCGTGAGCCAAGTACCGACTGGTACATGTACACAACTGCGCAACATTCTGCATGCAGAAGAATCGTTGAGCAGATACTATGCAGACTGCACGTGAGCAATGCATATAGCTGCACGACCTGATGTGGACAAACAAAGTCTTTGATAGCTTTATGAAAGCAGACAGAGAGACTCGCAGCCCGACATATTTGGTCATCATGCCATGCATAACATTCATTACTGAGACTGTCACAACCTTGTTGCTGTGAGTCTGAGTCCATGAAATTAGACTAAGCATTGCAGCCAACAGCGCCGCAGAATGCCATCGATGAGCACCAGTTACAACACTTGCAAGCTGAATTGCTGAAGCACTGAAGGTAGCTGTCTCAAAAGTTGTCAAAGATATACATCAAGTACATTTGCAGTCTTCTCATACAGTGCAGCATGAGCAGATAGATCACTGCTGTACAATCTCAGCAGGGTTGGGAGGACTGGGCAGTGAGATAGATCCTGCGCCAAGTCCTCCAGTTGCAAGCAAAGCCACCACCAACAGCACAGCTGCCAGTCCACCAGCTACAAAGGGAGCAGTGTCCTCTGGGAGACTGGTGGCCCCTGCATTGAAAAGCAGATGAAACAAAAATTATGCTTTACTCTTGGGGTGATGCACACAAAGTCTATGACCAGCCTGGTGTCTTAGCACTTGGAACGAGATGCACACAAGATGTACAGCTGGGCAAACGACAAAAAATGAAAGCAATGCAAAGCTTGCCAGTACCAATGTTTAGACCCAGTTGGTACGGGTTCAACAGCAACACAACAGCAGGAAAATGGTCTTCCCTTAGGTCAAGGTCTGAGTTTTAACAGAGATACAGTTACCTGGAACCTTGTTGCTGGTCTTCAGCTTCTTGCCATCTCCAGCAGCTCCCCTGTTCCTGGCGTTAGCCATCTTCTTGGCCTTGCCTGGCCATGCATCCCTGAGCTGTAGATCCCGGCACAAAGTTCAGTCAGCACAACCAAACTGACCTGAAGTGTGCAAGCAGACAAGGTTCTTGCAGCCCACCTTCTTGTCTAGAGGCACATACAAGCCCTTCTTTTTCTTTGTCTCACTCTGATCGAACCTCTTGGACTCCTTCTTGTCACCCGCAGGCCTGTCAAAGAATCTGCCTTTGGGGCCTGCAGCCTCTGTGGTTACCTGCCTTGATCCTGCAAATGTGACTCGCCTGTCAGGCATAAATAAGGTTCTGGAAGTTGAACGCAAGCTGAGATTTGGCTGCCATGCTCTACAACAAGAACAACGGCGCGGGCTCCTGACTTTTGCAGGCGCAACTAGATGACTGACGACCTTATCCAGTAAGAAACACACAGTCGTGCTGCACTGAGCGGCAAGCACGCTCGGCCGACTTCAGGCAGACATGACGTATGCGCGGTGCGACAAAAGGCACGTTCATCCGCAGTCTCACCTTGTCGTGACTGAGTGCGAACGATCTTAGACTGCAAGCTGGTGCCGAAAATGCTGGAGGTGCTGCAGGCGATTGACATGATGATATTCCGTGTGCACCAGAATGGCTTATGTTGCTTCAAAAGATGGGGCAGATTCACTGCGCTTGACGATGTGTTGTGATGCGTTGTGGTATCTACAAGGCAGCAGATGTGGCAGGGTAAACCCAGATTGATTGGATGCGGGAATAATAAACATGCTTGAGCGTTACGGACGCGCCTCGTATCGTACATGAGCCAACATCGCCAGCGACGGCAGCTGGCGGGTCAGCTTTTTAATTGCTGTAGGCCTGGCTGTAGACGAAGACTGCATTCGCTTGCTCTCCTGCAATGACCACGCCAGATTCCGCTCTCGCGCAAGCCAGTGCCGACATCAAGGCCTTGCAAGAAAGTGTTGCCTCGCTCGACAAAAAGCTCTCTCAACTGCTGTCCATCAATATGCGTGCACATGAGACTCAGAATTGTCAGCCTCAGACAGCCTTCGATGTCCTAACAGGTCCGTCGATGCCAAAAAGCAGGTCAACAGCAGCTCTAGACCGGCTTAACGCTCAGAGCATCAGCAATAACGAGGAAGTCGCGATGGCTACTACCCGAGTTGTGATGCATCAGATCGTACTTCCGTCTGACACAGATGCACTAGGAATCTGCTTCGGCGGTCAAGTCCTGGGTTGGATTGATGTGTGTGCTGGGTTAGCTGCAAAAACAGTGGCGCGTGGGCCTTGTGTTACCGCAAGCGTTGACGCTGTTCACTTCCTGAGACCATGCAGAGTGGTATTCAAGGCGAACTTGGCTGCTGCATTTCTGTGCAGATGAAGCCTTGTCACCTGCTGTCAGTGATACTTGCAGGGCTCTGTAGCTATCATAGCTGCCATGGTAAACAGAACATTCCAATCCTCCCTTGAGGTAACATCGCAAGCCCTTCACTGTTGAAGCCAAGTCTTTTCTCCTTACAGCTTTGACCAAGCTGAGCTTTTCATGCAGGTTGGTGTCAGGGTGGAGGAGGAGGATATGCTAACAGGGGCTCGTCATCACTGCTGCAGCGCATACCTGACATTTGTGTCAGTCATGGCAAGGCCAGGCCCTGGCAGAGCTGCAACACCGCTGCCCAAGATTGCCCCTGGAACACAACATCAGCGAGAGATCTTCCGTGCTGGTCAGTCCCATGCCTGGGCCTCTATGGGCATCTCTTTTCACTCAGCAAGGGGAAGCACAAAGCAAGTTGCACCTGCATGGCAGCATGCTTGCCAGCCTCTGACAAATGCAACAACTGTGTCAATGGCACCAGCCTGATCTGCAGCAGGAGGTTGTTGTTTCACATGCACCGCACACTGGCAGTGCTTCCTATCCAAATTGGTTACCTATTCTTGACGTTCCCTCAGAAGCTTACAGTGTACATTGCCCTCAATGATCATGCCCACGGCTGTGCGATGTTCCACCCCTCTCTGTTTGCAGCTGAATTGAGGCGTCAGGACAGATTGGTGCACAGGAACAAGCTGAAGCAAGATCCTGCCTTGGCTGCACAGCTTGCAGAAAGCCGTCTGCAGCCTGTGACATACAGAGAAGCCAGTCCAACTCTGGCGCCTGCCATACAGGTCTGTCTTGCAAGCATCAGCATCATCCAATTTGGTTTCTGTGACAAGGCATGGTCATTTTCTTCAAATCCAGGTACCCAAACATGCCCATGCATTCTATGATGCTCAAGCCGGGCTGTCTGACATGCAAGCTGTCTGTGTGCGGCCCATGTAAAGGGCGGCAGCTTTCCATGCCAGGTGGGTTTTCATTTGGAACAGAGAGTGCTGCATGTGACACGCCTTGTTTGTGATGCAGGTGCAGACTGTGTCCGGAAAGAAACATGGTGTCAGTCCAGATTTCACTCTGGCTCATATGACGCAGCTCATCATGCCACAGCATGCAAACTCACTGGGTATTACATTTGGTGGGCAGGTGTGTCACGTTTTGCTGCTGTTCTGAGCATCGTGCATGAATGTGATGCTGTTTTACAGCACAGTATTGTTCTGAGCATGCATACATGCTGGTGTTGTTCTTCCTGCTGGATAGCAGTAGCAGCAATGTGCTTCTAGTCAATTTGGCCGGTGAGGCAGAACTCAAACAGGCCAACACATGTCCACACGTTGCATTGGGCAGGCGCGCTCTGTCATGTTTGAAGAGATGAAGGTGTAGTGTAGTGCTGCAATCGTGCTCAATGCCCTGGCTCTGTGAAATGTGGTGCATATTTTTGTAGGCAAGAAGGAGCAGCATACTTGCACTACAAGCAGCACTCTGCAAAAGCCTGCAGATACAATTTACCTTGTTAGTGCCAGATTGCGCAAGCTTGCTTACTGGATGCAGGTAATGAGATGGATGGAGCAGTGCGCCTACATTGCAGCCAGCAGAGTTGGGCGAGGGGGCCATCTGCTGACCGGTAGCATGGACAGCATTGTCTTTACCCAGCCCACTCGCGTGGGCGATGTCATGTACATTACTGCCCAGGTGCCCTCATTGCTATCCCTGTCTTAAGCTTGGAGCACCCACCTGAAACCTGAGCAGGCAAGGGCTATGCCTGTGTGCGCCCAAAGGCCAAGTATGGGCAGCCCTCCCTTACTCAGCCTATGTGTAATACGAAATTGCCCTTTGAGAGGGCAAACCAGGGCATGCCCTGCGCTCGGCAGGGGCCCCATGTGGGTCATGCATCTGGCTTCAGAGGCCCTGTTGAAGCCTGTGTCAGATACCCCATTTCACCAGTGGCGTGTCACTGGCACGCTTGAAGCTTTCCAACATATGCGCTGATGCATCAACAAATGTCACAAGACCTTGTTGCGGCGTTTATTTGCAGCTTGTAATGCTGACTGTGTCGCGCAAATGGCTTGCCAGTAGGAGTTCTGTCTTCAACATCCGTAAGCACCCAGCTTTGACATAACACCACCCAACATGTGAGCGTCCATGCTCTGTGCTGGGTGATGTGGTGCTGTGAAACATCCCCTTTTGCAGATGTTATCTGCTGCTGGCCCGTCAAGAACTTGCTATCACACAGACAACTGACTAGTCAATGTGCTTGATAGAACAAGTCACATGTGCTTGACACTGGACTGATGGTAATACCATATCATACTTTGTGTGTATGCTCAGGTAACAGGCATCTTCACAAGCTCGGCAGAGGTGATGATCTCAGTGTGTGGCGAGAGCCCGACAGTGCGCGAGGTCTTCTATTGTGGGGACGCGTTTGCAACAGTTGTGTCCGTCAACAGAACTGGCGGCACTGTGGACATCCCTTTCACTCTGGAGCCTGAGACTGGTGCCGAGAAGCAAAGATGCGCAGGCGCTGAAGTCAGAAGACAAGAACGCTTGGAGGTCGACGCTCTTCTGTACCCCCCAGCTGTACACAAATGCATGCAGTTCAAAGTTGGGGTACAACATGCATGCTACAAAAGAGCCACGTCTGTGATGGTAGTCTGCCTGAGCATGGCTGCTGTTGATGACTGGCGTTGATGCAAGTAGTGTACTTGTGGGTGTCATGACAGGCACATGTGCCGAACAGCTGATGTTGGCATTGCACTCCTGCATGACATATTTGCATCCGGTCTACCTGTGTCTTTGCAGTTTCCCATGCAAATGTGTCTGCAAATGCCTCAGAACAAAAGCCTTGCATGTGCTTGGTGTACACATTGCCAGATTTAATTTGGCCATGCAAGTAGGCCTTGATATACTATCCTGCAATGGTCCTGCAGTGGTCTGGTTGCTGTGGCATCACGTCATGGTAGCGCCTCTTACTGCAAGCATCGTTGATTTTTTCCTGGAATGTCGTCTAAGCACAAGTAAATGCCTACTTTCTCTGGACTGAATGGTATTGCTGGCCTGCAGATGCGCCGTTCTTTGATGGCTCAGCAGGCAAAGCGCCCTTCTCTTGATGGCTCTATGCAGATACATTCCAACAGCGCTGTCTGAGAGCTGATTGACAGGAGTTATTGCTGTTGTTTGAGTGACATCTTGGATGCCAGGATCTGGTTTGAAGCAGGATCCTTGGCTCAGGATTCGAAGAAGTACAAAGCTCTTCAAACACATGTTTGACTGTGTACTGGAGCTCATTTCAGCACCTGTGATCACACGCTTGCAAGGAGGAGTGCAAGCCCATCTCCAGTTGCCACGACGGCCGTCATAACTCCATAGCCCGGCCCTTTTGATGTCAAAGGGCGTGTGACATCCTCTAATCAGTCACCCTATGCCATCACAACAACAAAAGAGCTGAGCTCTTGGAGAGTGGCAACTTCTAAAGTCAACTGAATTGACTTCATTGAAATGTTGTTGTCTGAGTCAATGTCACCTGGCGCTGTGGCATGCAACTGAATGATGCAGCTGGTCACCCGTCCTGACTCACGTGACACCTGACAAGACTCTTAGATGCTTAAGTCACAAACTGGTTTGTTTGATGTCATTGTTACCAGTCAGCTTTACATGTGTTGCACCTTTACAACTGTTATCTGCCTATGCCCTCGTCATTGTACAAACCCATGGCGTTGCTTATGTGCCGCGTCACAGCTTGTGTCTGTGCACATGACAATTTCATGGTGGAGTTTTGCAGAAGTCCATTTGTATAGACTTTTCCTGCAAAAAATAGGCAGCGCGCACTGCTCACATGTGCGCCAAGCTAGTTATTTGGAATGGTGCAAGGCTCAGCCTTGCAAGAAGGTATCACAATAGGTATGACGTACAACATAATAGACAAGGTGGGGAACATGATATAGGACAGGGCATGCACGAAGGCATCAGGGCGACCGCAGAAACGACAGACTGGAAAAAAGGTACAATGAAAGTGGACTGGGCAAAGTACATAAAGAAAAGCCACTTGCATACACAGTGAAACGTTGCATGACAGGCACTGCATTCAAAGGGCTGCAGCAGTCAACTCTCAACGTCCAGCTCATCCACCAGTTGCAAAATTTCATCAAAGTTGGGGCGTTCTGATACATCCGAGGACATGCACCGTGAGCCCAGCGCCTGCACCACAAAGCCATGTTGCACACCACCAAACACATGCCAGTGAGCGTCATGACTCAAGCACACACTGCCATCAAATTGCCACAGCTCATAATGTGCATCACAGCATCCACACGCAGGCCTTCCTAGCAGCACACTGAAGCAGGGCAGATTCAGTGCCACTACACTTGTCTCTGGGACCGTTTTTTAACACCATGAGGTCATGTGACATAACCGCTGTAGTCGCAGGGTGCTGTGACACAAGCGCTGTCGTAGCACAGCCCTGTGACACCGTCTGCCCTGTGGTTGCTGACTCCTCATAAGAACTCATCATAATAAGGTGGCAGCTTGCATTGCAAGGTCTTTTTCCCAAGTCAGGATGTGTCCTGGTGGGTACTCTGATGAAAGGCAGCAGTGCATTGTTTAGACTGGAGATGCACATCATGAAGCAGGAATACATGATAGCTTCACAGTATGGTGTACAGCACCTGTAGTTGGGCTGGAGTGTGTGCCGGGAATTGCAGCTTCTTCTTGCGCAATGTCAGGTGGAAAATGATTTGCATTGGGTTGAGCCCGCTCCAGGGTCGTTGCCCAGTGTACATCTCCCACAGCAGCACCCCAAAGGCGTACACGTCAACAGATTTGCTGAGCTTGCCTGCATGAGCATGCCAGTCAGGGCCTCACGCACAGGGAGTTGCTCACCACTGTGCATACTTGACCCTTGGAAAAGACCTGAGTAAAATGAATCAAAGCATGAGTGAATGAATGGATGGGTGGAGGGATGAATGAAGCAATAAATGAATGAGTAAGCGAGTGAGTGAGTGAGTAAGTGGGTGAGTGAGTGAGGGAGGGAGTGGATGGAAGTTCTTTTGGATGAGCTACTCAGGCTGGTCAGCGAGATTGTCACAGGGATCAGGAACCAGGTTATAAATTGTACTGTGTTGAGACAAAGGGCTCATGCAACAGATGATTGCAGAGACACAGATGGACTACAGCTTGACTGGCAAATGGTATCCTCCAAGACAATCTGCATGGCCTGGCAGCCTGTGCAAATCTGATGCCGCAAATGTGCAGCCTGTGGTGTCAAACATTCCTTCAGCAAAACATGTACGAGCAATATGTTACAGCAAATCAGCTTGCATGGCTGAGGGACACTTTCAATAAATGAGTTTCCCGGGATCATCTTCGGACTATATCTGACCAGGACTGTTTGCCACACAAGTGCCCAGAGCTGTCCTTGCAATATGTCATGGCATGACATGACATCACAAGTCAGTTGTGTCAGCTCACCAGCGGTGAGTAGTTCAGGAGGCATGTGTGTGACTGTGCCGTAGGTGTTGACATCTATAGGCTCACTGCCGACAGTCCTGCTCAAACCAAAGTCTGCCACCTTGGCACAGAAGCCACGCTCGTTGACATGGCTGCTGCTCAGCAGGATGTTGCCACCGGTGAGGTCCCCGTGCAACAGATCCAGACCATGCAGGTATGCTAGCGCAGCAGCAATCTCCAGAGCAGTCGCCCTGAAGTTCACACAAGCATGATGTTTACTTCAACAGTGTGTTTGTTTTGTTTCGTTTTTATCTTTTGAGTTTCTTCCCTCTTTTTTAAAAATGTGGTTTTCATAGGTCTGTCAGCAGCTTCAATCCAGATGAGATGATGACCAGAGCAGTGCTCAACAGCTTAGCGTCGCAGAGAGGATGCGCACAATGAGCATCCACACAGGCAATTGCTGACAGGGTGCACAATAGTATTGCTGGCTCACATGTCTGATGAAAACCTCTCAGAGGTGTAGCTGGAAACTTCAATGGCACATGCATGCAGTGCGTCTGACGTGCAGTAGCATCTGCAGTTGGTGCTGTAACATCAAGAGGCTGAAGCAACCCTGACCAACACTCGCATGTGCATGCATGCACGATATACCTGCATGCAGGTGTGCAGATACATTGCATAAGCCAATGCATTGCTTGGTTGTACAGTGTGTGAGAGCACCAGTCCAGCAAAGGCCATTTCACCTAATTGCCTTCATGTTGGGTTTAGTCTGGGCATCCACATGACCATGCTGGTCGGTGCGGAACCAGCCTTGGTCCACTGCATTCTGAAGAGAGCCCTTGTCACAGTACTCCAGCAGCAGCCATGTCTCAAACAGCTGCTCTTCGCTCTTCACATGTGTGTCCTGCACATGCAGAGTCAGCATTGAATGTCCTGCATATGCAGAGTCAGCATTGAATGTCCTGCACATGCAGAGTCAGCACTGAATGTCCTGCACATGCAGAGTCAGCATGGAATGCCCTGCACATGCAGAGTCAGCATTGAATGTCCTGCACATGCAGAGTCAGCATTGAATGCTTGCAATAAATCTGTCTGTTGCATCTTGCAATGTATGCACTCTATGTTGTGCCTCCGATGCCTTGTCTGACTGCTCACCGTTTACAGGTTGCATGCCTGTGAAGAAGAGCTTCACAAAAATTTGTACCAGGGAAGTAAGGCAACACGTAAGATTTGTCATGGGGCAATATGTGTGGACGAGTGCTCACTGAGGGTGTGATACACCACAGAGTCATGCAAACGCCATTGATTGACAAAGTCACAGATATCCAGAACAGCAGTTGCCTTTGCACAGCCATGTTTTGATACTGTTGCATGTTTGCCCCAGGTAGTACAATCGACCCCTCCTTGACAACTTACCCTGAGCACATGGTGTGGCACCCAGGCACAGCTCATTACAAAGTCATGACAGCCAAAGCAGACACAAAGAAGTGACAAATGGTGTGGCACCCAGGCACAGCTCATTACAAAGTCATGACAGCCAAAGCAGATGCAAAGAAGTGGCACAATGATGTGGCACCCAGGCACAGCTCATAACAAAGTCATGACGGCCAAAGCAGATGCAAAGAATTGACAACACAATGATGTGAGGGCATGACGTACCTGTGCAGGTATGGTGACAGCTCTGAAGGTGTGCACAACATTCAGGTGGGACAGCTGTAATGTCAGAATGCCCTCCACGTTCCCTTGCAGCTGCTGGGGTCTGTCTTGGCGCTTAGGCCTCAAAGCACTGAGGTCAGAGCTCTGCCGCTGTATTCTTGGTGAGGGCTGTGCCTTGATGCTGTCAACATCCTCTGGAACAGGTAGGTGCCCAGTATGCTGAATGATCTGCATTGCCAAACAGATCGTGCAGTTTGTTTCTTCTGTCCACAGCAAAGGTGCTGCGGTTGATAGTGCTGCACAACCCAGTATCAACATCCTCTGGAACAGGTAGGTGCTGAATGATCTGCATTGCCGAACAGATCATGCAGTCTGATTACAGCAAATTTGCTGCTATTGATGCTGCTGCGCAACCCAGGCTGGAGTCGCACGGGCAGTTGCTGCTGCAGCAGAAGTCAGCAGAATGCACTTAGCACGTTGCAGGTGAGCGCTAAGCTGAGCGCCTTTGTGTCAGATGCGCTAACTTCTCAAGCGTGGCACATTTTCTTTGCAGTACCAGTCATGCCATACTTGCCTGACCACAACCTGTAACACATTCTGTACCACATTGTGGTAAAGGGAAACACCCCGTACCTTAACAGCAACAGGAGTCTTGTTCCATAAGCCTCTGTACACCTTGCCATACCCACCTTGCCCCAACAGGGGACCCAACTGCACATCCTCAAAGACCTGACACCGGCTCCTTGGTGTTTCCAGCACCTGGTCTGACCCCCTGTGGCATGCATCACACAGCCTTACTGACTTGGCTGCACAGGCCTGTCATGCATCTTGAAAAGAAGGGGTGACAGCAACTTCCAGAAATATGTGACCACAAACGTGACACACGTAGAACTGACCAGTCTGTGTAGTCAGGACTGTCTCCACAGGTGCAAGTTTGGGGCACGGTAATAAGACAATGAAGCAGATGTTGGTGTGATAAGCTGGGCGAGCCATTTGCAAAGCCATGCACAATGGCATTCAAGCATTCAAGCATGCCACCTGCCAAGACTGCACATGCATGTTGCACATCAGAGATTGACGTCGGAGTGCACAGCTTTGTGCAACATATGCTTAATCAATAGGCATGATCCAGATCATCATGCTGACAAGGCCAGGATGTTGTCTGTTTTCCCTTCAAGGCACTATTGTGTTCAGTTGTGATGGTCCAGCGATGGGGATGCCTGCTGTTGTGCTACTTGCTTTGCTGGTGACCCTATGAGCAATGTACTCTACAAGTCACTGACGCTGGCTTGGATGCATGCTGTGCATCACTTATGAGGCTCTGCAAGACAGTCAACCCAGCATAGGCATCAACACCACCCTCCGGGGAAATGACACCAACAACAACAGCAAGCATGCACTGACATGGGCAAGGACACTGATTGTGACCCCTGATGCAGCAGTCATCTCCTTCTGTTCATACCGGACATCTGGCTCATCTTTCTGCACTGTCACAAAGTACAGGTGCCCATCCTCTCCACTCTTCCACTGCACCTGTCCAGGAACACCCACCAAAGGGGCTGCAGAGTTGAGGTGCTCTGTGGCTGCAGACTTGAAGTGGGCAATCACCAGCCTGCGTGTCTTCAGACTTGAGGGCCTGCTGCGAAGCAGATGCAAGGTGAAGGCCTGCTGCTTGGCAATGGCTGCTTGGCACTGCTGCATTACTTGTTCCTGTACATTTACAAAACGCCACCTGTTACATGTACTCTGTTTTCATTAGGTTTTTCTGCTTGTTGCTATCATCCTTTAGAGCTTCTTGCATGCAGAACATCACCTATGCAGGGTGTCTCTGCAAACAGTGGGATAGTGGGTTCCTCATGAAGCAGCTTCCATGAGCAATCTGTTGCATCATGATAGCCAAGAGGCACATCATGTTCCAATGCGCTCTTCCAAGGGGGACCATCAGTGCATCGTGTAATACAGCCTGAAGCTGTAGTTGATGACATCAACACAGCAAGGCTCAGCCACAAGGTGATGCCCTCTCAGGTCAGCAAGCAGGCCATGAAAGCAACAAATAAGCTGTTGAGTGAGACTGGTAAGCCGTAATTTCAAGTTACAAGATGACCAGCATGCACATCAGCTGTGCAGTGGGAGACTCTTAGTGAGAGTTGCAGGACTGCGTAGACATAAGCACATAGTCACAGGCAGCCAACAGCCAGAGAGGAGACCTGAGCCAAACTGGACGGATATCAGTATCTGCTGGCGCGACTTCTCAACCTTTGAGCAATAGTTTCGAGCTCCACCCTTCAAGTGCAAAGGGCCCGGCGTTCACTTTTGTTCTATCCATCACTCTCTTGATGGTGCACAGCGGGATTACAGCTATAGTTCACGACGTAGAGTGGTAGATCTCCACAGATCCTGTAAAAGAGCTTAAGTCCTGACCGAGCCGAGAGATGACAGGTGTACGTCACCCACGGCTTGAAGAGAAGCACGGTCTGTACACGCTGACATGAAGACGACAGCGCCGACTGTAGCTTTACCCTGGCAAACAGAATATGCCAATGTACTCTGCTGTTACAGGTCAAATTATCAAGAGAGAGAGAGATGTGTTGCATCCGTCGTCAATCAACACATCGTGCACTAGCTGGATTTGTGAATACGATCCAAGCGCGTGACATCACGTGGCCCAGTACAGCAAAAGATGTGGGTAGACACAGGCCGCTGGGCAGACGGTGTTCACCTAGATAGGACAGACAGGCTGTGTCTAGTGTGCAAGTCATTGGATTGTGTGGAGGACGAGCAGCACTTAATTTTTGATTGCCCAGCGTACAGCCATATCAGGTCACAGCATGTGGACCTCTTGCAGCACTGTGGTACTATTGCAGACTTTATGTCTTTGTGTGAACCAAATGCATGTGGTGGTTTCCTTAGGGAATGCTTTGCATGTAGGAAGCAAATTTTGACTGTATGAATTCACTGAACTGAACTTTTTGTCTGTCTGTAGGGGTCCCAGTTGCCCCCCAGGACATTAAATCAATCAATCAATCAATCAATGTGTCATGGCTTCCAAAATTTGGATGTGAATGAGCATCCCAACGTTTCCCTTGGTGTATGGACGGACGGTTCACACGCTGTGCTGCACATGGACCTTGAAGTTGCATCTCAACCGTAGCCGCCAATGTTATTTTATAAATGGATCAGCACAGCTTTGACCAATTTTAAGACAATGGCAACAGTTGTATGTCCGGTAAGTTACAGAGCAAAAGCCTGACTGAATGGACTGAGTCGAGAAGAGGATGCCGAGCTCAAAGCAAAGATTGCAACAAAGGCTGAACTTGAACTTCTGCAACTGTCTTTGTCAGACCCAGCAATCCTTTCCCCATCAATGCTTTCCGTCCTGCTTGCACAAAAGCATTAGACGATGGGTTGGAAAGATGAGCAACCAGTTCACCTGCTGCCAGTGCAGCAGCACAACTAGAGTCTGCTGTTGCACAATGGATACTAGTCAAACTTGTATCCTTGTGCACAGTCCACAAGAATATCTCTGCAGGGCACTTGAGATCCCAACTTGATGCATGCCAAAAAGGCACCGCTGAGTTTTCTATGCAGAGAGTAAGCTTCCTCAGGAGGGGCTGTCAGCCTGTGTTTCAGCATGACGCCCCCAAGAGCTGCAATTTTACGTGACAAGGCGCTGTGCGTAGCAAAATCATACAAGCCTTCTGTTGCAAAGGGCTGTCCAACCAGATAGCCAGCATCACAGTGAGCATCCAGCATGACTTTGGACTCGTCACCTGCAGATTCATGGACATACATTAGAGTTGCACTTAACGCAGCACGAGAGTGCTGACATTGACCAAAATGGGCTCTGGTGCAAGGCAATGTAGGTGCAGAACACAGTAAAAAGTGTCCATATCTGCAAGCAATTAAAACATGCTGCTGCAATACACAAATATATTGGCCACATAAGGTACAGTGGAAACAAAGCAACCTAAAGGTCATGTTGAAACTATATGTCATGCATAAACTCCCAGACAGCACATGCTGCATCAAACAAGATATGCGACACATTTACACCATATAAGCAAAGCAGCTTGTATATGGCCTGCATCATCTGACTCACCGGTAAGGAACTTGAGCTTTGTAGAGCGCATGATGACCTCATCCCTGTTCTTGTCAGCACAAGCCAATACCATGCGCAGGTAGTCATCCACAAAGGGCTTGGGGTACTCCTTGGCAGCCCCAAAGTCAATCAGGTGCAACTGGTCAGCATGTTCATCGTATAGGAAGTTACCCCAGTTGGGGTCTGTCTGCATGAAGCGCCAGTCAAACAGCTCCCGGATAGTGAGGCGCAGCAGCAACGAGCCGACATCATTGCGTATGTCCTGCGACATGGTCTTCACCTGCCATAGACAGAGATTGTAAGAAAGAAGGTGTATCCAGGTGGGATGTGTCTGCGTGCACAACCAGACATGGTCTTCACCTGCCACAGACAGATATTGTAAGAAAGAAGGGGTATCCAGCTGGGATATGTCAGTGTGCAGAACTAGACATACCAAATTTAGATGACCAGCTGCTGCGGCAGAAAGGCAGCACCTTTGTGCACAAGGGGCAAATTTTCCGGCACATAGCATCTGTCCATCGACTGATACCATATATGGGTGGGATGATGTTCAAGGTGGTGTCCATGTCCAGACTTGACAGTCAACAAGGGCTGGGAAGATCACACAAGCTACATTCTCGCAGATACAGTTGAGAGAAGTACAGGCGACATTGGCAGTTGCCACCTGCCTGATGTTACTCTGACACAGAATGTTTGCCCAGGGCTTGAGTGGCATCAGGCAAGATTAGTAGCAAGCTTAACTGATATACCTGTGCCAGGTGAAGCTAGGTAGGTGTCAGCTATGCCTCACCCTGACTCTGAGCGGCATACAAGTTGCTCATTTCTAGCTGTGCAGACAATGCGGCAAGCACCATGCTATATATCAACTCAGGAACAACATGTACATGTTTGATCGACACTAAGTTTACAACAGCAGGTTTTGCACTGGTGATTATTACCGTCACAGCCTAGCAAGCCAGCTGCTGATCCATAGTTTGGGGAAAGG
>JAABUP010003045.1_pt1 | contig 30443 bp, 25 predicted proteins | sample 5559201 | NCBI WGS metagenome assembly JAABUP01 (sample SAMN10711887, study PRJNA513373) | rock metagenome | isolation source: Antarctica rocks | place: Antarctica | reverse complement strand
GTTGATGGGCGGAAGTCGAATCAGGCGTGGCGTTAGGGATTTGTGAAGAGCTGAATATGGACGGTTGCCGAGGGATGGTCTGGGTATATTCGTCTAGTAGAATATTCGAAAGTCCGACCGTCGCAGAAGGATGATCTAGGCAGTGGGATAACGCTCGCTCAAAGTGTACGAGGGCTTCGTGAGGGGACCCCAGTGCTTGTGATAGATTTCCACGTTCGGTCCATACATCTCCCCAGAGCTCTTCAACACTTTTGTAGCCTCCCCAGCCTTGTTCCTCGAAGGCTTTACCGCTGCTGGGTGCCTGTACAGCTACTTCGGCTTCAATACGTTGAACATGTGTGAATGCTTCATCACAAGCTCCTCGTGCATCATCATACATGCTTGCTCTACGGTAAAGAGTTGCTATCAGTAACCATACCTTAACGAGCAAGCTGAGCGCGTGTCGCCGTTCCCGTTCTTTTGGAAAGCGTGGTCCAGGCTGGCTGGACGAGGAGTGTGGAGATACTGCTGGAAGTCGAATGTCCTGGTTCGGAGTTTGCTGCTTGTAGGCTAGCGGAGGAGGTTGCTGCCTATGATGGAAATTGTGTGCGATACGAGTCATAGGCTGCGTAGCATATGAAGATTCGTCATGGCCGTCTGTCGGAGACGGGCCCGAGGGAGGAATATCTGGCGACACAGCGATACCCACTGCATCGGCCAGTGGAGATGCGCTTGTAGCATTCCCTGTTTGTTGACTCTCATCACTGACAGTATGATGCGTTGTCCGTACTTGCTCGGATATTCCCACCCCGGGATCTTCATCAACTTCTAGTATACTTGTCTCATAGCTACCTTGAGCGGCAGTAGATGTACTTGAACTTGTATCACGCTTCCTCCTGAAGCTCCCAAAGCTCTTCTTACTGGTTAGACTTCCGGTTCGTTTATGCATTCTCTGTCCTGCGTGACCGGCATCACGGTGGAATAGACGGTGGTGGTGCTGATGTTCTATTTGAGGCATTTCTCCATCCTCATCCGTCACTTGAATTGTGGGAGCGGCCGTGGCATCACTAGAGGGTCGGAATGGTGTTGGGGTAGCAGTGGCGGGATCGGCTGTCGAAGCCGTGCTTGTTTCGGTCTTACGGACGCTCGTGCGTGAAGTCTTTGGTCTACCAAACAAACTCCCCCGGATACTTTTCACAGTTCCGCTGGAGCTTTGGGGCGGAGGTATAGCTTCTGATTGTGGGTCTTGTGATATCAATACCTTCAGATCCCGGAACAGTCTTTTGAAGAGACTGAGCAATTCGCCGCTAGCGTTGACAGCCACCTCAGGCCCTTCAAGCATTTCCATGAGCGCCAGCTGTGTAATCTTGATCTCAATAATGCCTTGCTTCTCGAACTCGTCCATGCTGTCCACAACACCTCTTTCCGCACCGTGCGCGTCCCCACGCTGAGAAGCGTCTGCAGCGGCTCCTGGGTATGATTCTTTATCTGTTACATCAAGGGCTTCGCCTGATCCAAAGAGGCACGACGAATCGGGAAATTGCTCAAACGCAGCAGCACATGACCGCACAGCAGTCGCCCATTCTTGCCTTGCGCTCATGAGTAATGCCAAGAGATGCCAAAACGGAATAAGCTTTAGCTCGCGTATGAAGCTGGTCTGTTCAGGTATTAGAGTAGCCAGTGGTTTCATCTCCGCTAGGGCGCCGGCTGGGCTTATGGGCGCTGAGCCGTGTGATTTCGAGGACAGAGCGCGCTTAACGACCTCAATAGCACTCTTCAAGTCTCTGGTCTTTGCCGTGAGCATTCCAAGAGCGAAGAGTGTTTCCAAGTTTCCGGAGTCTTCGAACTCTGGGGCGAGGGATCTCTGAAGGTTCTGCCGAGCCTTTGCTTGGATCTCCGTACGTTCGGATGCTTCGTACGTCATTTCTGCCCAATGGGCTTGACTGATACCGATCGCACGATATGCTATTGCTAGGCCTGTCGGGGAAATGACTGACTTCTTCAACGTTCGCCCGGAAGCAGCCATAGCTGAGCCGTCTCCATTCGTTATTGACTTAGAAGGAGGGTCCGGATGATAATGTTTGAGCCATTGGTCTAGAGTAATACCTATGTCTCTTGCCTTTTCTGCTTCACTCCGTGAACCGAAGCGGCAGAGAACCCTGATGCCTTCAGCAGCAGTCCTTAACGCCGTTTCGTCATCGTCAAGATTGCTCTCTGAGTCACCAGACTTTTCAGCACGAGCCTTGCCCTTGGTGACAATCTCAAGATATGTATCGAAGGCTCTAAAAGCTATGTCAAATTCGGTTAGAGAGGTATGTACGGTGAAAAGATGCCTCAGAACCGGTGTTGAATGGAAGGTCTTCGTGGCTGCCCGGTAGAGTATCTATCTACAGCGTTAATAGCCTTATCAGACTTCAGATATCAAGACTCGGAGACTAAGCCATAAGAACATCTGTGCTGACTTACATCCAAAACATTCCTCCCTACAGCCTCTTGTCCGCCCTCTCCCAGCTCTTCGTCACTCCAGCTCGGTCCACAAAATATTCCCCAATTACGCATCACCTGCTCTACCCAATCCTCGACTTCCTCGTTTGCTTCGTTTGCCTTTGGAAAGCGCACCTCTTTCAACAATAGGCCTTCATATGTCGTTTCTACCCGCTTCAGCTCAATTCTTTGTTGCTTGCGCGTCGCAGTAGAGTGCCCTGACTTCTCGGCGAGAACGTTCAGCGGCGGTTCATATGATAATTTCAGCTGTAATATGACAGATAACGTATCGTAGTAGGCCTTCCAGATGTGTCGGCGGAAGATTCCAGACTCAGTGCTGGGTCCCTCAAGCGCGGTAAGGCCTTGGCCGGGCCTGCCTTCCCAGAATTTTGCCCAAGCACGAAGGGCAGTTAGATCTCTGGCGGTATTGATGTTAGGAGCCTTTGGACCGGATCTTGTCTGGCTCGTCAGCACGCAGAACCTTGCGAGTAAGCGTTCGGTCCACAATCGCTGCTCCGGACTCAGGCCCGATGTAGATGTTCTTGGAAGTAACGGTAGGATTGATCTGAAGGTCTCTACCGCCTCTTTTGTACTCGAGACCTTTTCCTGAGAAGCGCCTAAGTCTGATTAGCTCCTACTCGAACTTCGGCCTAGTGCTCTTGATTGACAAAACCCACCTCTGATATATGCCCCTTTGACAGCACAGACATGTGTCCACCCTGAGAGTTCTCTTCCATCTCCCAACGATTCTATCAAAAATTGGCCATGATCTTTCGGCAAACGTGAGATAGCAAGCCCTGGCTCTCCCAAAACCCAATGTACCCAACCTAAACATACTTGCGCCTGAAAGGCGTCTTCAGTAGGCCCATTCTCATGCTCGATCGCTGTCAACAAGGGTGGGATAAGTTTTGACAGGCTGTTGGAAAAGGTCGAGGATGAGGTCAAAGGCCGCTTTGTGGAGCGTGATACTATTTGGAGCTCGGATTGCGCAGCGAGGGTGAGGCCTATTGATGACTATGGTCAGATCCTGCGCTCTGCGTTTGGTTTGTAATGCAATTGCATGAAAGCACCCTAAGAGGTAACTCTCGTACATTTTCTTTGCGGCGCATGTTTGCTAACCTTCCTCACAAGCTCCGGCACTTCTTGCCAATTGCCATTACATCGCGCCGCATCCAGAAGATCTATGTACCGCCGCGCTTTGTCCGGATCTCTATGCTTTACTATAGATTAGCATCTACTATCGCAACCTCAGAGTCTTTGCCGCATGGGCACAAAAATAACGAAGCAAGAGCTTGGAGCGGGTCACAGGTTGCGAGATTGAAGACTAACGCTGATCATATTTCCAGTCTGGGCCTTAGAAAGTCCTCCGAAGCTATAAGAAGACACAGCATCACGAAGTGTGGTAGATGGCGCGCAGTCAGAACCATGGAGCTCGCCATGTGGAGGAGCATCAATGTTCTAGCGCGTACGGAAGTTGCACAAAAATTTAATATGAAGTACATCTTGCAGATTTTCACTTCTTCACGACACAACCGGCAATGATAGCCTCAAACCCCGCCGATCATCTGCATAATCGTTCGAATTAATATAGAGCTCCCAGGGATTCAGTGTCTTGGAAGCAGCATCACCACTGGCATCTCAATGGCGCCTCAGATCTCTGGGGTCTCACCACTGCGAGCGGTGACCCTGCGCTTGACTTCGACACCCGCAAAGGATATATCTCACATCGCTCCATATCTTGCAGGGTCACTCAGAGACTGCAAGGACGTCCTGTCATCACCACACAACCACGGGGCGGGCAAAGCTGGTTCCGAGACAGCAGTGCTGGTACACAAGTACAAAAATCAATTATCGACACTGTTGCAGGAGAAGACCATTGAAGCACGCTGGACGGCTGTGGTTTTGATCAAAGCAACTGTTGAGGTTGGGGGGTGGGAAGTTTTGCGTGGTTGCGGTGCCTGGGTTAGAGGCCTGCTAGGGTTACTTGGGGTACGTATAGATATAAAAGAGGTGTAAGCCTGTACAACTCAGAGACACTATTGTTCTTTGCTTTCGGGCAGGGAGGATCGTAAATACGGTTCCTTTACCTAGTTTACCTTTGGCTTTCTGGGCATGATCTTCCTCAAACACATGCTTAGCATACGCTTCTATAATTCCAAAAACCGTAACACAGTCAAGGATCGTATTGACTTGAAGATCTACGTAGAAACCGGATCCTATATCCACGAGAAAGCTTTGTGTCATCACCTTGACCAGGATTTTTCTCCTCACACACGAGTATCAAACGCTGGTGCGAGAGATCACAACGCCATCTTTACCTTCGTTTGTCACATCCTGCCTCAATACCGTCGGCCCCAAAGCCTCCTCACCAGGAAATGCTCGAGCAAGTGCCAAGATGGAACTATTAGATACGATTCTAGATGCGTTTTGTCATCTATTGCCTCGCCATCCAACCCTGTTCCGGCCCTTTGCTGGTCAAATACAGACTCTACTCATACCTCTGTTAGCGCCAACACCGTCGACCATATTGCCGATGCCTCAGTACCGATTGTCTTCTTCAAATCCATGTTCTAGAGACCAGAAAGATACGGCCCAGCGTCTCGTTGTCCTCCTGCATTGCTGTGCGCCCAAAGGCACGTCTGGCGAGGAATGGAGGAAAGCGGTACGAAGTACCATAGCAGATACTCATCATGCTGTCGGTAAGGTTTTCAGAGCTGTCATCGAAGACTGGGAGTCTACGGCTGGAGTATCCGGCCAAGGTACAGAACCTAAGTCTCTTGGAGAGCTTGTCAGTGACGGAAGTGAGGATCTCCTGGGTCTACCAAGCTGGCGGGGAATATCTTCAGGAATAGAGAGAGTCTGTGGGCTTTTTAGGTTGCTCCAGACATTCCTTGCTCGTTCGACTTCGTCCATGGTATCTCTTCCCATCGGCCCACTCATGGACTTGCTTACCAGGGTTTTCTCGTTGGTTGTTCCATCGAAGCAGGCTCCAGATGACTGGCATGGAAGCGCTCGACTGAATCCGGAAATTGGTAGAGATGAGCGTGAAGGACTTTGGGCAGGACTGCCTGACATCCACGTTGCGGCTATCGGTGTCCTGTCAGCCGTTGCAGCGCGATTGGATGAATCCTTCATACCTCTAGCTCAAGGTGCTCTGGATCAGATCAGTTGGGTCTTTGCCGCCGAAAAATCCAACAGCGACATTCGAACAGGGACATATGTGCTGATGGCCAGACTGCTCAAATTGACGGGTCCATCATTGACTCGAACTTCTGTGTCTTCATTTGCCAAACTTATCAGATCTTGCTGCGACGATCTATTACCATCACCAACGGCTACATTCATAGCCACCGCAACTCCAGCTTCCAAGAAAAATAGTGGTCAAGCAAATGCGACATCTTCAATCAACGCCGATGCCTTCCTTGCTTCTCCATCGACTACCAAGCTTCAACCGCCCGCGCTCACAGCTGGCCTTCACAGCGCAGCTTCAGCTCTGTTACCGCTCTTTCTCTCGCAGCTCCCTCCACAGCATCTCTCCTATCCACTTCGTTCTCAGATGGATCGGACCGCAGTCCTCACGCGGCACAAGCAGGCAATGCTAGCTAGCGTACTAAACCCTGCTCCAAGCCGGAAAGGCACCAAAGGTATAAGCAGTATAATGCCGCTTCTTGCTCGAAGCTTCGGCGAATATTTGGAGGTGGAGGGTTTGGTCAGGCCGAGAATGCCTGTCTTGCAGACAGGGAACCATGCTGATGGTGACTCTGAGTTGGAAGAAGAAGATGATGATCTAAGTAGGGTGCACGACATGGAGATGGGAAATGACGGAGTCGTTCCCACAGATGGAACAAGAGAAGAAAATGATCTTACGAGATCACCAGATAATGAGGGAGGTTCCGCCGGCCTATCGGCGTCAAATAACATTGAGCAAGGATCAAAATCAGCCGGATTACTGGCAGAAGACAAGGACCCAATCCCACACGCATTCCCTCGCGCCGAGTCTCCAGCAACAGAATCATTTCGCATCTCAAACAAACGAGACCGAGAGACTGCAGAACCTGACAATAGCACCGCATCGTCCGGCCACTCCGGCCCAACGGATTCTGCTACCCAAGGTGGCCCATCTGTGAAGCGCGTACGTTTCGAAGCTGAGAGCACAGATATATCAGCAGAGCAAGGTTTCCATACCACTGTCATCGCTACTACAACGCAAACATCCCATGCAGGGGAAAGAGCTCCCTCAGATACGGCGAGCAGGAGTGCTGCAGCTCCAACATCTTCCACAGCGCCTGATTTCGGTGGTGAAGGCGATGACAGCGACGACGACGATTTCGAGATTCCGCCGCTTGTCATGGACTCGGATACTGACGAAGAGGAAGAGGACGAGGACGGAGAAGAAGAGGAGGACGGAAACGCTCTCTGAGGTGAGGTATTACGACGCTTTAGAGCGCGCTCCATAGTGGTATAGTTGATAGAGAAGGGATATCAGTGATAGAAATCCAAATATATATATCTCACACCTTAGAGAATGTCTTCCCATATACTCAGCTAAGAGTAGCAACCCCCAGAATGGTATACTCTCACATCCTCGTCCTCTCCAATCTTTAGGGCTGGCTTGGTCAGCCTTGGTCAGCTATGTAGTGTTAGATGTATTTTGTATACATGTAAATCAAACAAAAACTTACACAGCATGAGAAACAAACTGAGATGCTTGGATGTAAAGGTCCATCGATGGAATATCTTGGTTTCGTATCTTGTTGACGTTCTCGTTCTTGGAAGCTAACCGCCTGCATTGTAGGTCAAGGGTGAGAAGCGTGAGTTGGCAGACGCGAAACACATGCAATATGATGATGTGTGACGGGCCGCTTACAAAGTCGAGTCGAGTTTGACACCGGGTCTCGAGGAGTATCTATATTGATAGTATCGAGGACACAGCGGAGGACGTCAAGGGCGCGAGTCGGTATCCGTTATTGCAATGCATTGCAACATTGAAAGCTAACATCAAAGGGAAGGTAGCTTTGGGTGGAGAGACCTCCTGTCTGTGCCGTTGAGTTTGCGATGAATCGAGGAATCTACCCAAGTATACAGCTTCTTGACGTACTTGCTCGGAGAACATGTTTGCCAGTACCATGTCGCAGGTAAGATTTGCGGCCCTAGACGCCAAATGCTATGCTGATCCCGAAGCCCATGTCTAACCCTAATGCAACACACGTCTATCAGAACCGTCCAGCTCTATGCAAAGTATCTAGAAAGCCAATCCGCTCTGCCACCAATGACGCCCACGATGCCAGCGAAGATAGATTCCTCCCCAACGCCACCATCCCTCGCCTTTCAATCCAAAGCCTAAGCCACGCAGCGGACTGATGGGAACCGGTTCGAAGAGCCAGACGCCTCCTCTTGCGAAATCGTCCACTAGCAATGGAGCTGTGTAGTAGAACCAGACATGCACGTAGAGAAAGTTCACCAACTGGCGGACTAGTTTCGGGGTTCTCTCCGTAATGCCATAATGCTTCAGTGCTCTAGCTGCGAGCATCTGCCCTATGATACCCCAGGTTTGCAGGAAGAAGAACAGAAATGGTCCTCGTAATGGTTGCGTCGGCGGCCACATCGTATAACTCCCACAAGCATGCAGACATCCGCTGGCGAAGAAGGCAACGAACAGTCGTAGGATCTTCGCTTTGAGACTCTTCCTGTCCCATTCAAGCTTCGCAACGGCCCACTTCGATGATGAATCGAATGCAAAGCGGAAGGTCTGATGCCACCATCCTCCCCACCAGCCCGCGAGGCCCTTGTCAAACACGTTGCGGTAACTGCCGAATGTATCAGGATACATCCATGGTTCACCACGGGCGCCGATGTACTTTGGACCGATCAGACCAACGAAGAGGAGAGATCCTAGGAAGAAGAGAGTTTGGAGGGCTGTGTAGATGGCAAGGAGGGTGAGGATTAAACGGTAGCTGCGGAGAAGGGTAGATGAGGTGGCCATGAAAGCTGGAAGGTACGAAGGTGGCGGTCGACCGAAGACACCCCAGAAGTAGGGATCTAGCATCGTTACTACTTTGCAGATATCAAGCACGAGGTAGCCAATAACGAAGGAAAGAAACTTTCGCCAGAGCAGCTCTTTTGTAGTCTGATATCTGACGTTGCCATTAGGACCGACACGTGAATCTCCTTTCTCAGGCTTTGCCCCGTCATTTCGCTGAAGCTGCTCTTGAACCCAGGATGGTGGCGGAGGCAAGCCAGGAATCCGCCAGTTCCAACCCATGCCTCTGAAGTTACATACGAGATCTGACACCCAGTCTAAGCGCTCGGTGATCAACTTTGGAGAACTCTGCCAGGAAAATGAGCCCGTTTTGTGCGCAAACACCAGACGGCCTCCACCATGATTGAGGCTCCCATTGCTCAACTTAGATGGCTTTTTCGACAGATATGTCTTCGCGACGATCCCTGAAGTACCGGTTTGGACTCCAGAGACCACGGCGCTATCAGCTGTACCATTCGAAGCTGTGTTTGGGCCTCCATCTACAGCCGGCCATTTCTCTTGTCTCTCGATCCTCTTGAAGTCTCTTGGTGCGTCGTTGAATATGATTAACGTTGCAGACCACAGTATAGACCATGCAGACAAAAGTCCAATGGCGAAGCCGGTCGCAACACTGGGGCTCCTGCAACTTCCCATAGTAGATATAAAAAAGTAGGTTATAAACCCGAACACCGGGTATCTTAGATATCGCGCAAGCGAAGATGCTTCTCTCGGTATCATCAAATAGATCATAAGTAACAGCGCTGCGAAAGACTCGTAAGGGTACACGAAAGGAGTTGCCGTGCCCTCTGCAATTGCGGCCTCATATTGTGATCGATACTGAGTCAAAAGATCTCGATAGGTGGTTGAGCCAGAGTTCCACATTGCAATCACCTAGATCAGGAGCTTTACCGACACCAAAACATACTGATGACCAAATGATTGCTTTCGGTAACGTAGAGGAACCCACCGCCTCAGATGATAATTTACCTACACTCGGTGAATCCGCGGAACTTGCCGAAGAGGCTCTGATTCTTCCACCGTTGAGAGAAGCCGCAAATCATATCAAAGACTACAGCTGATATCGTTTCTCCAATGTTGCTATTGTCAATGAATACGGAGGCAACTACCATATGTCCTGACATGCGCTAAGCTTGTGACCAAAGGTATGATATACAACGTCTCAATCATAAGTATTGTTAGCACAATATTTTGCGCAACTTCAACACCACAACAACAATACATATTAATTCAGAGAAAACCTTTTCATATAATCATTACTTTATTTCTAAGTCATTCTGATTTTTTCAGAATTTTTAGAGCTCTTTCTGATAGTGTTATGTTGTTGTGTTGAAGTTGCGTAAAATATTGCGCTATTCTATAACATACACTCAGTGTCAGAGTGCTAGAACCAGTTAAAGCCTGTAGTTATAGATTTAGCTACCTTCTTAGCTGAGAATGCCCTAACAGAGTACCTGGAAGTTATGATTAGGCACATTCAGGATTTGTAAGCTATAATACAATACCTGTTATGTATACATAATTTATTTAGCGCATGTCAGAACATATGGTAGGTGCGTCCGTAGCAAGAGTAGAGAAGAAATCCACGGAATTTACCGAAGAGGCTCTGGATCTCCCGACGTTGAGAGAAAGTTAGGCTAACGAGATACGCTAGCCGCTCTCAGCCTTTTGAGCCGCAAACCTTATCGAAGACTACAATAGTTAATATCAATTCTCCAATGGTGCTATTGTCAATGAATAGGGAGGATGGAGAAAGGCAATGACGCTCAATCGAACAGTGACATTTGGCCAGCAGGGTATTGAATAGGAGACGAACGATGAATGACAGAGAACAGAGCCATGTGAATTGATTGCTCTGAATTCATCTGCGGGTGTAAGAACCATCGATTGTGGCCGCAGACTTGATCTTAGATATATCGATCATATATAGTTACATGCCAGTAGTAGCTATGTGATTCGCCATTTATGTGGTAACACGTTCATTAATATTATATAGTACCCTCAAAGATCCGACCGCGATGGATTGGATGCTGCTCAAGGGGTTATCCTGGCGACGGACCAGAAAGGAAGAGTTGAATCAAGATCGTAGGTATTATCTGAATGCGTCAGCGACTTGACTACAGCTTCTTCAGATAGCGACTCGTGGAGTTTTATCTCCATGGCCTCCGACGTGGCATCTGAGGTAGGCGTTAGCATCTCTCCTGACCGCAACACCAAACTATAACACTTTATGACCCACCTCTTGCTCTCAATCGCCTGGAGACAATCCCATTGTCCTGCTCTTTGTCCTAACACGCTCATAACCGCGTCGGCCCCTCGGCTATGACTCGCTTGCCATATTCACTTCGATTCACTCATGAGCCAGACCCTCTATTTAAACCCAGCTCAACACCAAAAAACCTTTCTTCTTCTTCAACATCACCACCGTCATCAACGTCTATCCAAGCTTACACTCATCCCAGTTGCAACGAACTGAGATTCAAGCATCAAGCTTTGGATATCGTTCTCTTTCCACAAAACTCATCTGCTCTCGTCGTAACCACCGAGCTTTTACGCCAAGTTCTGACGCGACCACGTTGTCTGAGCCTTCGATCAAACAGTCTGAACATCTTTGGAGCTCAGCTTCGATAATCGAAGTCCTCAACGTGTCAGCATCCGCTTGTGGCATCTCGACATCACCACCAACGACAGCAACATCGCTCTCTTCCAGCTCTGGATTCAACAATTTTAGAGGGATCTGCTCTACGCGAGCAAACTCAACAGAGTGAAAATCTGACTTGACGGTAAGGATCCTAACACATGATCTCAAGACTTGGGTATACACTGAACCTAAGTACAGCACTGAACACGTCTTCCTTTCATTTACCTCGACACCTTCCATCCGGCACCCATTAACGACTCTCATCCAAATAATGTCTTCGTCAAAGCGAAACGCGAAAGTCAAAGCTGGATCATCCAGCACAGGAGGAAACGGAAACAGGGAGGATAAGGACAGCAAAGACATGACAGACACTTCTGGTATAAATCACTCACGGTGTCGGGAGATCCTCAGCTAACATGGACTAGCTGGACCCAGCACACCAAACGCCAGCACAGTGGGCCAACAACAAAATGCCAGGGCCAGAAAACAGCCCAAGGTGGAAAGGGAAGTGAAGATAGAGAATGATGAAATGAAAGTTAAGGTGGATGACGAATGGGGTAAGCCCAACCTCCACCGTGCCTTACTGATACCAGTTAGAAATAAAATCTGACACTTGATAGTCTCTGCCATATACCTCGATGAGATTCGAGCGAGGGTCCTAGAGGAGACAAAGACCCATGGTGCTTATGGTAGCTCCCTTCTTTCGTCCCGTGAGTGAGCAACGGCTAACCATCCCTTAGATCATCCTCCCGCTAAAGGGAAGCACGTTCTTGATGTTACCGCGTTTCACGAGGAACACAAGACCTGGGCTGAACCAAGGGACAAGCGCCCGAAGGTCCTCTTCGAGTTCAAGAAGAAGGGCCGGAAGGATCCGGATGATAAAGTCGGTACCTGGATAGACAACGGCAAAGTCGTCCTAGGTCCGGACGATGTTCCGATCCGAGACTACCAAGCTATTACAAAGCTATGTTCGTCGCAAATGGAGGGTTTCCGCATGGAAGTCATTTCGCGACTTGACCCTCGCATTCGCATTTCCGATTTCCGGGCTCGGATGATGAAAGAATCTGTCCCGGGTTCTAACTCCCTCAGCATGCGGAAGACTCGATTCCGCCTGAGGGGTCGATGTTTAGCCTGGGAGCACCGAGCTGGTAGCGACTTCTGGGAGGAGAAGCTCAGTGCCGAGATGACCGAAGGCATGGTCAACGCAAACTCTACTGAACAGCTCCAAGACCTGTCTATGGCGGAGATTGAGAGACTGCAACTGGAGACTAGCGGCAAAAATCCAGAACGAGCTCGGGGCCGCGCCTTGGCAGATGATGTGCGCGCTCAGAGATTGGAGGCGGCGAAGGGAAAGAATACCAAGAAGCTGGAACTGGAAGCAAAGTTCAAGGAGGAAATCAGGGACGAGGATGGTTCATCGTTCAATACGCGCCCGAAGGGCAACAATGCTCTCACCAACGGGAAGCGTAAGAGAACCACTGGTGTAGGAGCACCGGACTCGGATGCATTTGACGAGGACTATGAAGAGGTAAGCTTCTGTGTCAGTTTACAGTACAATGGACACGGCTGAATCGAGACGTTTCTAGGAGCGTGCCCTAAAGAAGCGCCAATCCCCGAAACACAATGTTCCCATTACCAAGAAGCGGAAGAGAACCACAGGTATGGGAGCGCAAGATTCGGATGATGACTTTGACGAGGAATCTTTGGATGTGATGGCGGGCAAGAGACATCAAGAAGCAGAAGATTGTTTCGACGCGATGGCAAAGGTAAGTTGTTGTTGCACACTGCAGTGCCCTCAGCTTGGCTGACCCAAGATGTTTCTAGACAAGACCGGCAAAGAAGCGCCGCAACTCGAACAGCCGAGACGAGCTCCCGTTCGATTTTCATGCTGAAGACCCAGCGAGGAGTCATCTTACTCGCCGGAGGCCACGCCAGACAGCGAACATGAACCAGATCAATGACCAAAGCAGCAGTAGGCTGGACGATCTGATTGACCCTGCCTTATCCCAGGGGCCCGGGTTTGAAGACGATGACGATGAATCAATCTTGAGAGGTGGGACTACTATCAGTCAGAGTAGCGACTCCAACGATACTAATTCTGGTGAAATCGAAGACTCCAGAGACGAGATCCCAAGGGCACAATTCGAACAAGACATGGTACAGGATGCTCTAGCTGCAACCCGTCTCGACTACGAGCAGATTACCGGTCTCGTCGCACCGGCCACAAATCCCGGAGAGAATTACCTCTCGCAGTACGGGATTCTGCAGATGCATCTAAACATCGTCTGGAGAGAAAGAAATGGAGTTGGTGATGCTCCAACCCTGGCGGGTCTTGAGGCATGGAGGCAAGGGAACATGAGATGGAATCCCAGCGCCTCGACTCTACGAGAAGTGCAGGGCCAATACGGACAGCCTCTGTATGACGGGGCTGAGAACGAGCTGCGTGCGGCTCGAGCGCAGCGTGGGCTTCGACGAGCGCCTCGTGGGAGGACCCAAGGGCGTGCTGGACGCTCCAATGATGACACCACAAATGCCTTCCGATCTCCAGCCATAACAGCCACGTTACCGGCTTATAGCACTCCAAATGTCACGGCAGAAGCCTCCAGCCAGGCAGCAGCTGGCGAAGCGCCACTTTTCGGAGAAATCAACGCGGTCAATCAAAGCCAGGTTGAAGCCTTTCAACAGTGGCTGGAGGTGCACGGTCGAGCTTGTTACGAGCGGCGAGGGGGCGAGCACGGCGACATGTTATGGGAGGATTATTGCCTGATTTGGGCTATCACGGACTGGGAGTCTTCATCTCGATGGTCTTATCCAGTCTATGCAGATAACGAGCTGCCTGGGCCCCCGCTTGGCGCTGACGATTCATTTTTCGACGACGCAGCTCGAATTAATGTTACTTCGATTGAGGACCTCTTGTACATCGATCCGCAAGAGCCGCAAGGAGTTGTTCCTCGGGATCTTTCAGTCGAGGACACGGTCCGCCCAGACCAAATTGGGGCCCGGGAACTTCCACAGCACTTCGAGGAACCCGCGCAGCAGCACGAGTCCTTGCCCCACGACTGGTCTTGGCTGCTTTGAGCTGCTCACTCTTTTGTCGAAAAGCTGCCGGCGGATTGGCCCCATCTACCTTCTGCAGCTTCCGTCTAGTCTTGCTCCTCTGCCTCGATGATAGCATATTGTCTTTGAGACGCAGCTTATCGAGACACAAGATCCCCATCCAGGCCAAAGCCCCTCGTCATCTTCGCGCTCTCGATGCCAGCATACTGTCCTCAAAGACGCAGCCAATCGAGCATCCGGGCCCTTACTTTTTTGTTATCTCCAGCATCTCTCGTCTCCGTTCTCGGCAGCCAACAGCATATCTAACCACGCCGACGCTGCGGCGACTCCGGACTAGCAGCATCGGGTCCTAGCAATCTCAGCTCCTCTCCACCTCTTCCTCGATGATAAGCCAGCATCCTGCTCAGCGCAGCGATCGAGACTGCTAGATCCAGCTTCTCTCCTCTTTCGGCGTTCCAACGCGCCTAAGCATTTTACTTGTATCGATTTCCCAGCATAGCATAGATACCCCATCCCGGCAGGGAGCGTGGCGTGGCGTTTTGCGTTTTATCACGGCACCTTAGAGAAGGCATACACTACAATGTACCGTTAGAGTTAGAAAATCAGAAAACTTTACAACTTATGAAATTCGGTGAGCTGTATAGTGATGCCTTGAAATATGAACTCGTAGTCCGTATATACTGTTGTTGGAAGTTGGTCGTAGTGATGGTGTAGAGTGGGAGATGAAGCCTGTAGTTGATGTGTTAAAGGTTGTTGCGCGAAACTTCACGTGATATACGCTAATCTACTTTGGACGGCTCACTTTGCCAGCGAACGAACCCTACATGTATCAACTCAGCTGCTGCTACGAAACCACCCAAATATTTATAAGTCACACATCTTATGTAGTTGGCTCCTTTAAAATTCTTCGTCAAGTACTGCCGAAATACGTCAGGCATGTATGCATCGATGCAAACAACCATATCTAATCTGACATTGACAAAGCACACATGATGGTATCACAGTTATCGCTGCAGCTAAACACTACATAAGAAACCCTCACCGTCATATGATTTCACCCCTGCGGATGGGTACAACTATCATCCACCCCGGACAGCCTGTCCTACAGCGCCAGCGATCTGGCTAAAGAACACGCCCTTCAACACCGCTTCCCCCTCCTCAGCAGCCCACTCGCCCATTTCAACAAGCTTCTGCTTCCAACCCACCCGCTCATGCTCCTCCAATTCCTCCCACCTCTTCGCCTCCCTCCGCACAATCTCCTCATCATCGCGCACCTCTACCGAGACGTCAGTGCCTTCATCCCGAACCATAATCGCTTTGCCCGTGGTGTCGCCCGAAGATCTCCACTTCAGCAGATGACTGAGACCGAGCTTGTTCTTGATATTTGCACCGTCCGGAATAGCGTCCCGCACCTGCTCTACGCTGGGAAGGTTCGTTGTAATGACGGGAGCAATGACATTTTCGAACATGTACGGTCTAGCAATCCAGTCTCTTACGCTTGGAGACAACCAATTCGTAGCACCTAGATATGGTGGCGTGCCACCTCGAATCTCTGTGAAGGCTTGTAACAAGAAAGCTCCTAATGCAACCATGATGATGGAGACAATGACAGAGAAGGTCATTTGCGCTGCTTCCGACGCGCCAGGTGGTATAAGGACGTATCTTGGCTCTTTTGACTTGAAAGGGAAGGGACTCAGAGGAAGTGTGTGGACAACGACTGTATTTCCCATACTTACAGATGCAAGCTTGAGATATTGAGGCATGGTAGCCGATGTTGCAGGATGCGCGGGTGCGTGGAAAGTAGAAAAGGCTATCTTGGTCATCTGAAGTGGATGAATGTCTCGCAGGATAGAGCGCAACCTGAATTTGCCCAGGCCTTTAGCGGGACTGTAGTCTAGTGTCAGTAGCTCGATAGAGATATTTTGGCCCGCTACGGCAACAACGATCTGCTTGGCACCATTCGAGTCGGAAGAGAGGATCGCGACGTCAAGGCCAATAGCAGCCTTCATGGATCTGTGCAGGCGCTTGCGGAAGATGATATTACTAAGGTCCCCTGACTCCAGGATGTCAAGGATTAGGAGTTCCGCACCTGAACGGCCCGGTTTGTTCTGGAGAAGGAGAAGAAGGTTCTGCGTCAGGAAGCGTATGGCGCGGAAGGTAGGCCGACCATTGCCCGACGAGAATGCGTCAGGATGTGGTGTGCCATATAAAAATCGAGGCTTCGATGACAAGTTTGATTTTGAGGAGATAGAGACAGTGTACAGATAGACCTCGAAATCAATACAGTATGCGACATGAAAGTCTCCGCCTTTGCCCTCAATGATGTCCACATCAGCGGCTTCCTCTCCCTTTGATAAGGATATTCGGCCGCAGATATCAGGATTTTGTGGCGAGCTTGTACTGGCATTGAACAACACCATTTCGCCTTCGGGCGCCAGACCCGTGGCTGCAGCTCCGGCTCGTGTACCTCTCTCCTGGCGTGCGGGTGACAGTCGTAATACTCGCTGGTACGTCTCTTTCTTCGCTACCGAAGATGGGTTGAATAGAGACGCTCGGCCCAAAGCTGTGGTTTTGCCCTTATATCCCAATGTCCACCCCTCGTCATTTGATACACGTTCCTCGGTAGCCCTATTTTTTCGCGGATAGTCTAGCTTGAAAGACCGCAAATGTTCATTCTTGCCCGCTTGCTGGTCCGCCGTAGATGAGTTTATGCCTGCGAGAACTATAGCTGAAGCTTCCGAAGACTGGGCTACAGCTAAAGATGTCACCGAATCTTCATCGCGGGATAGCTCGATATCGACTACTTCGGAGATCTCTGTTCTTCGGGAGGTATTTAGAAGAGTCTAAGCGCGTATGCCTCGTCAGTACAAAGTCGTCTGAAGAAGATCTTTGTAAGTACTATTTTATTGCCAACACCGCTGCGGCCTTCCCCTCCTCCTCCGCCGACGAGTAGAAAGCTATTGTTGTAAGGATCAAAGTCGGCGCAATACAACGGATACGACAGCGTCGATTTCGCAGTATGTATTGGCGCAGGCATTGGCGATAAGACCGCTGAGGAGCTGTGAAGAGGTCGATGTGACAGTAATAAGCAGGAGATTTGAAAACTCGCAAGAATCAACAGTGTTGTGTCTCTAACTGTTTCGCTCTTCTTTGAACCTACATGTAAGCATAGGGCGTCAATATCACATGCCCCGGAAGATGCCGTATGTACTCGGTCCGTTTCCTGACTTTGAAAGCCCCGGTACATGGTCTGTTATGCGAAGCATAGTACTCATTATATCATAACCCTAAGGTATGAGTTTACTACTGCCAATCATAGTGCTGTACTAGCTGCTACTGGTAGACAAGCAACGCGAGTATCTTTTCAATATAACCGCCATTGCAGCCATCTTGTTGCGTGGTTGGCTGATGCAGCTGGAGTCTTTCCTGAAATGTCAAACGGCATAACCGCCACCACATTACCTCAATGCACGAGCCCTAGCTCAATACCATCAGCACCGTTGTTGCTTCCTACTTAGTTTCTCCCAAAGCTCTGTAAGTCGCGGGTTGTTGCGATAGTCCCTATAAGCTTCTCTCCGTGGAACACCTCACCAAGGATCTTCAACATAATGTTTCTGTTGTTCTCCTCGGACTGCGCTGTCAGCTCTTCCCGGACGCTCTTGGAGACATCCTCGCCGAGACTCCCTGGAAAGGTAGCAATAATCCACATGACAGCAAATTACCTGCTACCGCCCCTACATTAGCCGCGATGAGTTGCATTAAGATAGGAGCGGCCGCGATGGCGGTTTCTGTCCCGGCAATTGTGGCGGCATTGCGCCCAATAATCTTATGCAGGACACAGGTCTCGTTCAGCGTTCCTTTCGCGAGGCTTTCCTCAGTCCTCGTATGTCCTTGGCGATCGAAGAAACCCTACTGGGACTTGGAAAGACCCTCGAAATATATCCGTGAACTATAGCATTATAGCTACCTAGAAATGAAACCGGTTATGATTCTGCATGGAAAAATTCACATTTCATACCAGCACCGGGACTCAATTGAATTCTTTATAGTGCAATATCAAATGTCCTCGGGACTAACTCTTCAAGACATTGCTATCCTGGCACGGATATGATAGTTTTATTATACCAATGCAAGCGCCAACACTACACCAGCCATGCATCCAAAGCAGCACACCTGATTCGTCTCAAGGGAAGAGGTAAATCATATAGCAATCAAAGGCTTCCTCGCAACAACGAAATGAAACGGCGTCTTGGCTTCAACCTCGCCACCCACCAGCTCAGCCTTGACCTTATCACAGAGCTCCCTCACCTCTTCCGCCTTCCAGTTCATCTCCCGAGTCAATAGTCTTAAACTCGTGGCCTCGAGGCCTTCCAAAACACTGATCAACCACATCTTGCCAATGCTCCGCTTCTTCGGGTCTGTTGGCCATGTCCCTACCGGAGCATCAAGGACTGTTGTCCGTACACTTTTGAAACCCGCTCCTTCTAGCAATGAACGCTTGAGGTGTCCAGTATCCACGGGCGTGCCCGCTTTCTCGGCTGCAGCTTGTACCGCGCCGGCAAAGATGCTCACATATGAATTCGGGGAGGAGTTTGGCATTTGGATGTTTTCGAAGTCTGTAATCTCGATGTAGCCACCTGGCTTCAGGTGTTTAAATGCTTCGGTATATATTGAGACCCAATCAGAGAAGGCACCAGATAGGTTGCGAAGGTGGACGAAATCGAACGGTTGTGTGAAGGTCCATTCTTCTGTCGCGTCGTCTATTTGGAAAAGAACATTTGGTGGCACATCCGTGGGCTGAAAGACACTGATGTCTGTTGCTATCACTTCAGCTGCAGAATTTTTATCGCCCATAGCTATGGCCCAGTCTCCAGGACCGGTGCCGACATCAAGAACTCGCTGTGTCCGGCGAGGTAATGGAGCTGTTGTAAGCTCACCACCGAGAAGTAGGAGATAGACCTGGTGGAGAATGTTGAGACGTGTCTGCTCGGCATCATCATTGGGCATAAAATAGGTATCGTTGCAGTAACGACGACCGTTTTCAAGGGAGTGTATCAAAATACTCTCGGTCAGAGATTTGGTAGAGTTCCTGCCGACATCAGCGCTGACATTCTGATGGATGAGACCCGGGAGCATACTGTGACTTCTCCGAAGTAGAGTAACGTGCTGATGCGGAGGAGACCCTACTGATCTCGGGTTGACTGTCAGGGTCGTCCTCACCATCATCGACTTCTGCTGCTGTGAAGCCTTCCGTCTCATTCCTGCCAGTATCGCTCATTATACCTCCCACAATGAACAGGCGTTGATTCGACGCAAGCCTGAGGATCGAACGACCTTGTTATACGCACGAGGCAGCTGGCGCTGGAGCGGATCTCTCGGAAGTATTCTACAGCAGTCGCAATGAGAAGTGAAACAGAAAGCTTCTACACAATAAATAGAAGCAATGATAGTGACAGTGAGAGTAAACCTAGCACAGCGTACGATGGTAGATGTGTCGTAAACATGCCCAGCAGGCAACCCCACCCAAAGAGAGGGATGCGATTAGAATTCGCTGGAACGGGCCCAGGAACGTTGAAGCTAAAAGCTTTTGGGGATTGCGGGCCGCATAAAAGTGGGACGTGCATGAGGTCTGCATATTGCATGCATCGGGGATACCGGCACAAGCTACTTACCTAAGTAGGTTATTGTCCATCACGATTGGCAAGGCCAATTGTATACGACGATGGGGCAGGTCAGCTTGGTATGGCGTGGCAATATGCTGGAGATGGCAGCTTCGAGGTGTCGTCAATGGTGAGGGCCGATTGCGGTTCTGCAAATACCTCCATGGGAGAGGAGGTTGCAAGTACCCATCTAGTGTTCGGGGAAGCGGCATGGATTCACATCTTTCCGCTTCTGGCACTGAACAAGCGCATCGCGCGCTTAGATGGTAGATCACAGACTTCCTGCTCCAGTCAACCATGCGCGATGATGTGAGGAAAGCGATATATCGGTCTATCTGCCGATGCCGGATGCCTTTATCGACTACAAACATGTACCCATCAACATTCGAAACCATAAGGCGAGACAGTTTGCTTTTGTCTACCACGAAGTACCGACGCCACCGATTAAGATGCATACCGGAGATGGAAACCGCCACAGGACCTAAGAAGTTTTGTACACAAGAGACCAATATCACCTAGCCTCATCACACCAAGCTTGCGTTGCCTCATGACATATAGTCTTCCATCTCCAACTCAATCGACTTCCTGGGAGGTAAATGGAGGAAGCTCGTCGTATACCTCTTGCCACGTCTTGTGACCCTCCACCAAGCTCTTGATAGCAGCGCAGATCTTGTCCTCGTCCGCTCTTACTTGCTTGGTGGTATCCCGGTCACGTAGCGTGAAAGTGTTGTCTTTGACTGACTGGAAATCGACGGTAATACCCAACGGAGTACCTAGCTCGTCATTACGCGAGTAACGTTTGCCGATGCTTGCTGAGGAATCATCTACACGGTTTGAGATGCCGAGCTGGCGCAGCTTCTGACCAAGTCGTCGGACCAGAGGCTTGAAGTCAGGTTGTGTCGATAACGGAACAAGAAGGACTTTTGTGGGTGCAACTGGGGGTGGGAAGGATAAGACCTAAACAAGACCGTTAAATCAGGCGATTCCATCCATCGCAGAGGAAGTAATGGACTTACGCCTCGGGCTTCATCGCCTTCTCTCGTCCAGTAGATGTGCTCGATCAAGCTATAAAAAATCCTGCCAATACCAAACGAAGGTTCGATCACATTTGGAGTGTACTCTCTGGTGTTTTCTACTCTTGTTCGCTTCTCAATGTTGATGAGATCTTTGTCTAGCTTCACCTGACCGTTGCCAACTCCAGGTACTTCGACCTGGATCTCGCCGTTCTTGTGTAGATCAAGGGAGAGGTTCTCCCGCATCTCCTGCGTCAACGCTTCAATCGCTGCCTCCACTGTCTTGCCGTCCTTCTTGAACATTGGACCAAACTTTTTCTTGTCAATGTCGACTTGCCATTCCTCTATCCTCAACGGCTCACTCCTCGTCTCTCTTACGACCAAAGGTGCGCCAGTCTTCTTTGCATGTACCGTAAGGTCATAAGCACTTCTGTCCGCACAGCCGATGCACTCGATCCAACCATAACTGGTCAACAGCTCTGCATCCCAGCAGTCGGCGGCATAGTGAGCCATCTCGTTGGCCATGTGTTGTCTGAAACGTACTTTGCTTTGGTCAACACCAAGTTTCTTGAGGAACAGTTGGATCCTTGCGAGGAAATAGCCTAATGTTTCATTGTCTACAAGACCCGTGGACACAGCCTTGCCAATTGTCATCTTCTCAATCTCAGTGTGACCTTCCAACTGGACTTTGCGATTTAGAAAAGCCAGCTCAATGTCCTCGACTTCGTTGAAGCGAGGATGTTTTTTTCCGCCTTCAGGGTCAACGAAATGCTCAATTTCTGCCATTAAAAATTCGCGAACGCGTAGCAGACCAGAGCGAGGGGAGATCTCGTTCCGAAAAGACTTGCCAATTGACGCGGAAGCAAAAGGCATAGCTTGCTGATTGAATTCAAGTAGCTTTTGAAACGTAAGAAATTGACCTTGCGCGGTCTCGGGCCGTAGATATCCTAGTAGGTTACTGCTTGGACCGATCGACGTCTGGAACATCAGATTGAAAGCAACTGGCGGCTGGAGATCACCGCCCGTGGAAGGATTCTTGATGTTGTACTTTGTGATCAAGAGACCCAACTCGTCGCCCTCGTAATTGTCGATCTTCGCGAGAATCTCCTCGTACTCTTTGACTATTGCATCGTCCAGTTTGACGATCTTGGTCTCCTTGACCTTCTTCTTTCTCTTAGCTTCTTTCTCCTCATCCACTTCAATTTTCTGACCTCTCGCCTCCTTGTCACCATTCAGCCGTGACTCCAACACCTCCTCAACTAGATGATCTGCCCTAAAGATTTCCCCAGTTTTCGGGTCCTTGCACATCCAATCGGCGAATTTGTCCACATGCCCACTCGTCTTGAGCACTTCATGTGGTGTCAGCGTCGTACAATCCACTTCCAACATATCTTCCTCAAGGACGAAATGTTTCCTCCATAGATCAACGATATTGGCTTGCAGTGAACAGCCAGGAGGGCCGTAGTCGTAAAGACCAGAGACACCGCCATATATCTCAAAGGAGGGCGTGTAAAACAGCCTTCGCCGTAAGAGTGAGTCTAGTGATTGGCGATCGAGCGGTTGCCCAGTCTTAGTGGTGCTTGTCGCCATATCTAATGTCGGTCTGCCCACTTGAAATTTGTGGGTTCGAGGTGTGGCAGCAAACTGTCGAATATGTAAGGGATGACTTTTGGAACTTTGCTGACAGACACGTTGGAGGCGCAACAACTGGCAAAGCTGACGCATATACACAGATTATAACCAACTGCAGCGCCGCCCGTGTTGAAACTCGCAACAATGGACAGCTATGAAGACGTGACTCTTTCAAAAGTCATTAAAACGGCGAGCTCAATGCGCAGAGCTTATGTAAGCGAGGAGCCAGGCCGCGGAAACGATTCTCCTTTGCGGTGCATTTCTGTTGCTTGTTGACGATGTTTGCGATTTTCTCTCATACCTCACAACATCCATCAGAATGGCTTCGAAGAAGCTCAAGCTATCACCGAAGGCATCACTGCCGTTCAAAACGGCGAACAAGGAAAAGAGGCAAGCTCTTCACGTCAAACAAAAAAGAGCACGAGACAGCATCACTCGGGATGAGCGGTTCCGAAGAAAGCGGGAGGAGGATAAGGATCCTAGGCTGAAGCAGGAAAGACTGAAGCGCAATGTTCCATTGACGCTTGAGCGAAAGAGAGTGTGGGACGACGTGGATAGGGACACCGGAGACGGTCTTGGTTTGAGCGTGGATGTGGAACTCCTGAAGCGGCAGAAGGTGGAGGAAGAAGCTACAGAGGAAAAGGATGAAGAAGGAGAGGATGGAAACTCTGGAGATGATCGAGATAGCATGATTGATCCGGCGAGTGGTGATGATGCAGACGATCCCGAGTTTGAGCAGTTACGGGAACATCGCAAGACGTCGAAGCGAACAGCAACAGAACGAGCCACCAGCCCTACGCAATCTACAATGAGCACAAACCTGGAACTTACACCAGAAGCCCTTTCTGCAAAGTTTCCCACCCTGTTTGCTACAGACCCTCCACCCGTACCAAAGATTCTCGTCACAACCTCGATAAATTCAACTCTCCACAGCGAAGCCCAGCTCCTCACTACCCTCTTTCCTCACAGTGTCTACATACCTCGCTCGGCTCATCGTTACGGTCATAAGTTTTCAGTCCGTGAGATCTCGTCATTTGCGTCCAATCGCAAATACACGGCTGTAGTCATCTTGAAAGAGGATCAGAAGAAGCCGACGGGCCTAACGATCGTACATCTACCTCGCGGCCCAACTTTTCATTTCTCCATTAACAACTGGGTGGAAGGCAGGAAGCTACCCGGTCATGGCAATCCTACAAACCACTTTCCCGAACTCATCCTCAACAACTTCCGCACTCCTCTCGGCCTTCTCACTGCCCACCTGTTCCGCACGATGTTTCCACCCCAGCCTGAGTTGCAAGGGCGGCAGGTTGTTACGCTACATAATCAACGTGACTACATCTTCCTACGACGGCATAGATATGTGTTTCGAGAGAAAAGGGCTTCGGAGAAGAATGTGGTCGGACCGGATGGAAAGGAGGTGAAGGGCGTTGAGGGTATACGTGCGGGCCTACAAGAGCTTGGCCCCAGGTTTACGTTGAAGTTGAGGAGGATAGATAAAGGAATCCAGAGGGGCAGTGGGCAGGAGTGGGAATGGCAGGGTGGCATGGAGAAGCAGAGAACGAAGTTCCAGCTTTGAACGAGCATCAAGAGCAATCACATCAAAAGGGACCATGAGAACTTACATAGATCTCAAATTTCGTGCTTGTGTCCAGGAACGTACTGCCGTCGTTGGGCCGGAAATCCCTCGCTTATACCCCGCTCTAAACCAGATCCCACCCCTCATGGCTCCTTCCCTTCTTACATCCCTGAACCGCAACGGCTACGTCCTTATTACCTCAATCCTGACCCCGTCTCAGCTTGCCACTCTTCGCTCAGCATGCCATCAAGTTACAGCTCTCGCCCGTGCCAACAAATGGCCCCACATCCGCACGCTTCCCAAGCAATTCCCACCCTGGCCATCGGATCCCTCCAATGGCATTTTGGGGCGTCCAGCATCTGATGCACCCTGATCTACCTGGCCACAATCTGTTTTCGGAAAGCTACTTCTCCAACACAGTTATTGACATCGTGAAAGAGTTACTGGAATGCGAAGAGGGGGATTTAGTGATGGAGTTATATAATCTGCTCGTTCGACCGGATAGGGATTTTGAGCTCAGATGGCATCGAGATGATATCGCCGAGACGGCAAGTGCGGACGAAGAGATGGAGAGACTAAAGGAGCCGGCGTGGCATGCGCAATGGAATCTGGCGCTTTACGATGATAGTTCTCTTGTCGTCGTGCCTGGGTCTCACCAGCGAGCAAGAACGGATGCAGAGAGGAATGCAGACCCGTTTGAGAAGCATCCGCCTGGGCAGAAAGTTCTGGAGATGAAGGCAGGAGATATTGTTTACTACAATAATAATATCCTGCATCGCGGGGTGTACGATTGTGGGGTGGAGAGGATGACATTGCATGGGAGTATGGGCCATGTGGCTGGGAGTAGGTTGAGGGCGCGGAACGTGCTGCAGCATGGTGTTGGTGAATGGGTGGAGAGGTGTGATTTCAGTGAGATGGAACTTGAAGGATTAAGGCGGAGGGCGGAAAGTATGCGGAAGAGGTTATTGGATTCGGGGCGAGGGGCGGGAGATGTGGGATATGCACATAAGGATTGATTTATGGAGTTTCCGCCGCGACTTTCTCAGGGATTTTGCATGAAAGAACCGCAATATTGGAAAATAGAGTGATGAGAACTCTCGATATGGGCTGCTTAGGACTTCGCTATACTATTGTCTCGACGGCGGGAGACCCTTCCGTTTCCCATCCGGCATTGGTAGCACCCAGTTCTGCCTCTCCTTGTCCATCGTATTCCTCTCCAATAGTTCGTTCCGCAAAGTCTCTTTCACTTGAAAGACAGGCGTTGTCTCGCCGCTGAACCTTCTCAGCTCCACCCGGGGTTCATCACGATAGACCTTCTGCTGGAATAGACATGGCTCACCCATTCGCAGGCATCGACTGCAGCTTGGGGCTTTGCTGTCACATTTCATATTCTTGAGCTGGCATTGCAGGCATGGCTGTTCCAGGACGGATATTCGGGGCTGATTGCTGGTAGTTGCTATCATCGCAAAATGTGGCTGCTTTGGTAAATGAGAGAGGGTAGATTTGCGAGTGTTATGAGCGTTGCCAGCCAGTAGTAGTATATCATGACTTGGAACAAGAAAAAAGAGCTGTTGCAGAACGCCTGTTGGAAGACTTTGGACCTCAACGGAAGTCTCCAGTAAACAAAGGAGAGAGTGCCTTCATGATGGTCAGGGTCCATCACACATGGACAAGCACCACCATGCTTGAAGAAAGGCCATTATACTGTAATGATCTTGCTGAGATCTACAATATCCTGTCTGATGAATCCGACGACGCAATGGTAGCTTATTACAGAACCGTAACGAACTGCCAGGCCGCCCAGCTCCAGAAAGATTGATACTGCCCTTTGTTGTACGTCCGGCACACCTGAATTGTGATACAGAACGTAAGTTAGTGACTGCAAACCAGAGTCAATGGTTCCTATTTTTGGGATTGAACTCAATCTCGAAGCCGAGGCCTGTCTGGCGCTGCCCGAGTCGCGATGCGGAAAGGCATCGAGCTTAATTCTCAGCCATGTGGAAAAGGCTTGTTTCAGGACTTTGACACCGGGAAAAAGGGAGAGCGAGTCCGAGCCAAGGCGGTATCCATGTGGCTGAAACATAGAGATATCCAGGAAAGGAGAGTGCTGTAAACAGTCCATGCTTGATGAAATAGGAGTGGCCTCTTATTATTGTCTGTAGTCCGTAAAAGCTATGATCACTCCTTTTCAGCTGCTTCTTCGGCCCTGGAAGATCGTGACTGCTCGATAATCTTTCCGTCCGAGCTCCATAAAACAGATACAACAGTGTGCATTGGTCTATTGCGGTCACCGTAGGGCTTGAACTTTAGCACTACGGCTGGCCGCTCAGCCACCTTGAAACCTTACCCTCTTCACAACCTTACGTTGATAAACTTAGCGGCTTGAACCACAACGGGCACAACGTCGTTAGCTACTCCGTAGCTGGCGATTCACGCGCTGGATAACCATCGAGAAGCGCCTTCGACAGTTCAAGATATCCGGACGACTCTATTCGGCTGATCTGAGACCGTGACTTCAAATTGTGAGGCGCTTGCTGAGCCTCTCCACGCATGGGGTTGCAACTCGATATTGACTGTCAGCATAGCTTCTCAAGAACCTGATTCTCTCTTTTTCGGTAACTAGCTCTCTCAGGTACGTCCGCTCGAGCTCCCAGGCTCAGGCCCTTTGCTAATCTCTACCCAGCTTGTAAGTTACTCGACAGGTCGTCCTTCAAAGCAGCCTTTGACCAATACCATGCAGCAAAGCGATTTGTTCGACCTTGCACGTTACATTTAGCAACAATGGCGTCTTCTCAGTCCTCACAGTAAGCTCATCTTACCTCTGACCCCGTCGGTCACTTGCTCTCAGGGTAAAGCAAGCATCATGCGACTCCGTTCATGGATGAGTACCCCACCAATGGATGCGCAACGCTTGGGCGAGACCCCGCATGGAGTGAACTGTTTCTCTCGCTATTGTGTTGCCGGCATTGCTATGCTTTGATAATGGTTAATGCTGATTCACTGCGCTTGTAGAATTTATTCCCCTGGCCAATTCATGAATCCTGGTCCAGCTCCTCGTCCACCCACCGATCGTCCTCGCCTAAACCTGACTCCATCCACCACCAATATTCCGGGCAACATGTCTCAGATGAGTCTGCAGTCTCCTTCGGCGTCGACCCGTCCGGGCTTTAATTTCAATGAAAAGCTTGCATCCAGCGGCTCCTTGCCGCTCCTGCGTAGCCACACAAACGGAGAAGGCTCAGGAGGTGTTTCTGTTGTCAAAGAAGGCTGGGCGAGATGTAAAGAAGATGGTTTCGGCGGCTGGATGTGGAAGAACAAATACCTGATCTTGCGTGGGCATCAGTTGGACTTCCAGAAGGGTGAATTGGGCAAAGTCTCGTTGACCATCCAGCTGAAGGACGTCACTGGGGTTGCTCGCTGCGAGACCACACCGTTTGCGTTCGAGGTCACCCGTGTTGCCAACCCGAGTGCCAATAGCGCTATATCTGCGCTGGTAAACCGTGACCTCCCGCAAAAGACCATCATCTGCCAAGTCAAGAATGACGACGATATCTATGACTGGATCGATAACATCTATTCTCGATGTCCTGGTATGGGAGGTGTCAGCAATCCTACAAACTTCAATCACCGTGTCCATGTTGGCTTCGATCCCCATAGTGGTGCTTTCGTTGGCCTACCCTTGGAATGGGAGAAGCTTCTGACAGCATCTGCCATCACCAAAGAAGATTACCAGAAGAACCCGCAAGCTGTGATCGAGGTACTGGAGTTTTATTCCGATATCACCAAGCGCGCCCAGAATCCTGATGAGTATCCGAGCTTGACGCCAACCCCGCCTGTCCACACTAGCCAGAACATGCAATTGGGCCATGGAGGTGGAGGTACGTCGATTGCGCCCCCGCGACCAATCCCTCCTGCCGGCCTGCAGCGCTTGGAAAGCTTCAAGTCAGCGATAGAGACGCGTGAAACTCCTTCGCGGTCACAAAACAGCACTCCTATCCAGACTCAGCGCAAACGATCGGGTGCTGATCGCAACTACGATCAGAACCAGTCGACTTCGCTCAGCCAGCAGGACATGCAGACAGCTCGGGAGAAGATGGAACAGGAGCAGCGTCGCCGTATGGAAGAGGAAGCTCGTAGAGTCCAGGAGATGCGTGAGCAGCGTCAACGTGATAGCGAGCGTGAAGAAGAAGAGCAGAACCGTCGAGACCAGGAGGCTTACAATGCAACCATCCCCAAGACTCGGGTACCGATGGCCAAGCAAGAAGTTGGCGGATTCGGAAGTACTGGAGGTGATCCAAGCCCTTCTACTGCAGAGCGCTACAATCCTTCGCGTAATGCACCGACCGCTCCTGGGACTGTAAGAGATCGTCAACAGCCATCTGGCTCTTTGCGTCAGACAAGTGCTCAGCGCCAAGCTCCGTCAGCGCCGAATGGTCAGAGTTCTGGTAACATTGCTGCACCTCGTTCTCCGTATGGCCAGAAACCCGCTGGGTCTCGTGAACCCTCTCCTGCTACTAATGGACAAACTTCTCTGCGTACACCTCCGAAGCAAGAGCAAACCCGCCAGCCCTCGCCAAATTCCAGGCACCCTGCCAATGGCAATGCCAACGCCAATTCAAATGGCCGAGTTCAGGTACTTCAGACTCGTGTGCCAACGAATGGTAACCAAGTCAGCGGCCACAACCAGCCTACACCGGCAACTCGTCTTCCGGCCCCCATTAATCCCATTAAGCCACTTAATGTTGCGACCAAGCAGCCAACAGGTATTACACCAGCCTTGAACGAAAAGGTTGCAGACGGAATTCGCCAAGCTGAGATTGCTTTGACCTCAAAGGCTCCTGAAGAAACTCGCCAGAAAGAGGTTCGTATGTCGAGTATGACGGAAATGGAAGTCATGGAGAAATTAAAGCAAGTAGTGTCCAAAGATAACCCTCTTGACTCGTATATCAAGCAGAAGAAGATCGGTCAAGGTGCCTCGGGCTCTGTCTATGTTGCTCGTGTGAGGGAAAACGCGTCGTCGGCGATTGCTCGTCAAGTTTACCGCCAAGCAGGACCCAAATGTCAGGTTGCGATCAAGCAGATGGATCTAAGACACCAGCCAAGGAAAGAACTTATCGTCAATGAGATCATGGTGATGAAGGACAGCAAGCATCCTAACATCGTGAACTTCTTGGACTCGTTCCTGCAAGAGGGAAACAATGAGCTGTGGGTTGTAATGGAGTTCATGGAAGGTGGAGCTTTGACAGATGTGATTGACAACAATCCGGTCATTACTCAAGACCAGATCGCTACGATCTGCTTCGAGGTCAGTGTCAGCCTTTCTTGAATCAAGGTGGTAGTACTCACTGCTTGTAGACCTGTAAGGGATTGGCACACTTGCACGACCAGGATATCATCCATCGCGATATCAAGAGTGACAACGTTCTTCTAGATGGTCGTGGCCACGTCAAGATCAGTAAGTAGTCACTGCGAGCCGAAGACATTGAGAGCAAAGAGAGCGATCTAACCTTCCACACAGCCGATTTTGGCTTCTGTGCCAAGCTCACCGAATCCAAGAGCAAGCGTGCAACCATGGTAGGTACACCCTACTGGATGGCACCTGAAGTTGTAAAGCAGAAAGAATACGGTCCCAAGGTCGACATCTGGTCTCTTGGCATCATGGCCATTGAGATGATCGAGTCGGAGCCTCCCTACCTCAACGAAGAACCGCTCAAAGCACTCTACCTCATTGCAACACACGGCACACCTCGTTTGAAGGCGCCTGAAAAGCTTAGCAGGGAGCTCAAGGCGTTCTTGAGCGTTTGCCTTTGTGTGGATGTCAAGAGTCGCGCAAGCGCAAATGAGCTGCTGGCGCATGATTTTTTGAAAAATGGGTGTCCTTTGGCTAGTCTGGCGGATTTGCTGAAGTTCCGGAAGCAGGCTGGGCATTAGGCAAGGCCTCTTCTCTCTATTCTTCTCATGATGCAATGTCTTCGTGGCGTGCCTTAGCGACCGGCGTCTGGTCTGCAGGCGTGAATCTTTGTCTAGCCCTCGGAAGGGTCCATTACCTGATACTCAGATACTCTGTCAGCTAATGGAGGATAGTACGAAGCTGATGAACCAAATAGACGATCAATGGATATAGACTCATTTACTGTTCCTCATTGACGTGATCTTGTATTGTGTGGCGGTCGTCCGAAAAGCAGATTGACAAGGGAATAGATCGACATTTCGGTGGGGCTAACTGCCGCTCTGGTCTTTGCGGCGCGCAGCGCCCACACGACTATGCCAGAATCCGCAGTCCGATTTGTTTTCTACACAACAACAACAAGAACAAGACCAACAACTTCCTCCATAGCTCAACCTCACCACAACCACAACCACG
>JAABUP010003044.1_pt1 | contig 30460 bp, 32 predicted proteins | sample 5559201 | NCBI WGS metagenome assembly JAABUP01 (sample SAMN10711887, study PRJNA513373) | rock metagenome | isolation source: Antarctica rocks | place: Antarctica | reverse complement strand
AGACATCCTCGACATCACCGCCGACCCTGAGCCCGTGCGGCGGTGATTCTTCCGCCAGCCCCCGTCAGGTTGAGGGAATAGTGAGCCACATCGCCGACTACTCGGGCACTGGCGCTGGAAAGCGGAGTAATAGATGACGGGTACGCCGGGGTCAACGCATGGTGTTCAGTCGGTGGCGCGGGCGTTCGAGATGCTCGAGCTCATGGCCGCCGCGGGTGGGACCCTCGGAATCGCTGCGCTAGCGGAATCGACCGATTTGCCGCCGCCCACCATTCACCGGCTGATCAGAACTCTCGTCGCTCTGGGCTACGTTCGACAGTTGCCCTCGCGGCGGTACACGCTCGGACCCAGACTCAGCCCACTGGGGGAGTGCGCTACCCGGCTAGTCGGCGCCTGGTCCCGCCCGTACCTTTCTGAGCTCGTCAAGGCCACCGGGGAGACGGCGAACATGGCGATTCTCGAAGCAAGCATGGTGGTCTATGTCGCACAAGTGCCCTCCGACCACCCGATGCGAACGTTCACCGAAGTGGGCCAACGGGTGCACCCCCACTGCACCGGAGTCGGAAAGGCGCTGCTCACCCACCTCCCCGACGACGTCGTTCGCAGCATCCTCAATGGCATCGGAATGCCGGCCTACACGCCGAACACCCTGACCGACCCTGAGTCGCTGATTCACGACCTGGAACTGACCCGATACCGCGGTTATGGAGCAGATGAAGGCGAGCAGGAGGTTGGCCTGCGATGCTTCTCGGTTCCCGTCCCGAACGCACCGACGCCGACCGCGATCTCAGTCTCCGGACCGACCGCCCGGGTCGCGCTGAAATCAGCGGAGCACGTCGTTCCACTCCTCAAGCACGTCGCCAGCAAACTGTCGGTCGAACTCGCCAGCAAGGACCCGAGGACCAGCGGGTTGCGCCGCGCTTCTCGGACATCGGCGAGGGAACACGAGTCAACCAGGTGAGTAGTTCTCGGCGGCCCGCGCGCTCAAGCCAATATCCTACAAGCGGATCGCCTTCTTGTTCATGAACTCCTCGATCCCGAGCGGGCCGAGCTCCCGACCGATGCCGGAACGCTTGATCCCGCCGAACGGGAGGTCGGCCTGCGACCCGCCGGAGCTGTTCAGGTAGACCATGCCCGCCTCGATCTGCTCGGCGACGCGGCGTGCCCGGTCCCGGTCGGTGCCGAACACGCTCGCGCCCAACCCGAACGGCGTGTCGTTGGCGATCGCGATCGCCTCTTCCTCGGTCTCCGCGCGGAACACCAGCACTACCGGACCGAAGATCTCTTCCGTGTAAGCATCCATTTCTGGGGTCACGTCCGTCAGCACGGTGGCCTGCAGGTAGGCACCCGGCCCGTCGATCCGGTGCCCACCAGCACGCAGCGTCGCGCCCTGGCGGACGGCGTTATCGATTTGCCCCGCTACCTCGTCGGCCGCCGCCACGGAAGCCAGCGGTGGCAGCTTCGTAGCGGGGTCTGCCGGGTCCCCTGGCAGGTAGTACTCCGCCACATGTTTGGTCAACCGTTCCACAAAGTCGTCGTAGATGTCGGCCAGCACGATCATCCGCTTCGGTGCGTTGCACGACTGGCCGCAGTTGCGCATCCGGGCCGTCGCGGTGGCCTTCACGGTCTCGTCCATGTCCACGGTGTCCAGCACGATCAGCGGGTCGGACCCGCCCAACTCCAGGACAGACTTCTTCAGGTTCTTGCCCGCCTCCGCGGCGACGGAGATGCCCGCCTGCTCGCTGCCGGTCAGCGACACCCCCTGAATGCGCGGGTCCGCGAGCATCCACGGGATCTGCGAGCTGGACGCGAAGACGTTCACATACGCGTCCTCGGGCACCCCAGCATCGTGCAGCACCTGCTCGAACGCAGCCGCCGACCGCGGGCAGATCGAGGCGTGCTTCAGCAGGATTGTGTTGCCGAGCAACAGGTTCGGCGCCACGAACCGGGCGACCTGGTAGCAAGGGAAGTTCCACGGCATGATGCCGATGAGCGCGCCGATCGGCCCCTTGGTGATGACCGCCTCACCGCCCTTGATCGCCAGCGGCTCGTCCGCCAGCAGCGCCGGACCGTTATCGGCGTAGTAGTTGAAGATGTCGACGACGACGCCGACCTCGCCGCGGCCCTCGTTGATCCGCTTGCCCATCTCCAGCGTCATGATCGCGGCCAGCTCGTCGGCCCGTTCGGCGAACAGCTCGGCTGCGCGCAACGCGATCTTCGCGCGCTCGGTGACCGGCCGACGCCGCCACGACGAGTACCCCCGGTAGACGCGGTCGATCGCGGCTCGGACATCCTCGTCGGTCGCGTTCTGGAACTCCTCGATCAGTTCGCCCGTCGCCGGGTTGTTGACTGCGTACATGGGTGCGGCCTCCATTCATGGGCGGAACTGCCCCTGGATCAACGATAGCATCGTTGATGCATACTGTATGCGCAGGCGACGCCGGGTTCGGTTCTCGAAGGCCGGGGTCGCGGCAGGAGGGTGTCGAAGGTGTAGGGCGTTCGAGCGTGCTAGCCCAGGTGCGAGGTGTCGTTCACCAGCCGCACGCTCGCACCGCCGTCGGGGTAAAAGTCGCAGGTGCTCAGCGAGGCCAGGTCCAGGTGCAGCCGCCAGAGCAGCCCAGGCCCGGAGTCCAGCGCCATCCGCAGCAGGGTTTTGATCGGCGTCACGTGGCTGACGATCAGCACCGTGGCATCAGCATGCGTCCGCAACAACTCGTCACGGGCCCGCCGCACCCGCTGGTGCACGGCGTCGAAACTTTCCCCGCCTGGCGGGGCCACCGACGTGTCACCCAGCCACCGTGCGTGTAGCTGCGGGTCCTGATCACGGGCCTCAGCAAAGGTCAACCCCTCCCACGCCCCGAAGTCGGTCTCGGTCAGCCCGTCGTGCACCTCGACGCCCAGCCCGAGGGCCTGCGCCGCGGCCTGCGCGGTGTGCCGGGCGCGCCGCAGCGGGGAGCTCACCACCGCGGTGATCGCAGCACCGTCGGCGAGCCGTCGCGCCGCGGCGGCGGCCTGCTCGACACCCAGCGCGGTCAGCTCCGGGTTGCCGCGCCCGGAGTAGCGCCGTTGCACCGACAGCTCGGTCTGCCCGTGCCGCAACAGCACCAGGCGGGTCGGGTCACCGGTGGACGCGGTCCACCCCGGCGCAGTCACCGGAGTGGACCGCGTTGGCTTGGGTGTGATGCCCGCTGCCCGGTCCATCGCCTCGTTCGCCAACCGGTCCGCGTGCGCATTCTGCGCCCGGGGAATCCAGCTGAATCCCACCCGGGAGAAGCCGCGCACCAGCGCCGCAGCCTCCCGAGCCAACGGGATCATGTCGGGGTGCTTGACCTTCCACCGCCCGCTCATCTGCTCGACCACCAGCTTGGAGTCCATCCGCACGTCGACCTCATCGGCCCCGAGTTCGGCGGCGGCCCGCAGCCCAGCGATGAGCCCGCCGTACTCGGCCACATTGTTGGTGGCGCGGCCGATGCTCTCCTGACGCTCGGCCAGCACCGTGGCCCGGTCAGCGGCGAAGACCACCGCGCCATAGCCCGCGGAGCCCGGGTTGCCCCGGGAACCACCGTCGGCCTCGACCACTACCTTCACAGGCCGGATTGCGCGGTGCGCACCAGGCCGGACTGCGCGGTACGCACCAGGACCGCCCCGCACTCGTCGCAGCGGACCAGCAGCTGCGGTGGTGCTGCCGCGATGGTCGCGATGACGTGGCGATCCAATTCGATCCGGCACGCACCGCAACGGCGCGCTTGCAGCGACGCAGCGCCGGCACCCCCTTTGGACCGCTGCCGGTCGTAGATCGCGAGCAGCTCGGCTGGGAACTGACCCAGCATCCCCGCACGGTCGCTCTCGCAGCGGCCCTGAGCCGCGTCCAGGTCTGCCACGGCCTCGTCGCGGCGCCGGGCAGCGTCGACGAGCTCAGCCTCCACCTGGGTCAGCTGCGCCCCGGCGTGGTCGTGGTCGGCTGCGCAAGCTTCCCGCTGCTCCATCACCTCCAGGAGCTCGTCCTCCAGCACACCCTGGCGGCGGGTCAGGGTCTGCAGCTCGTGTTGCAGGTCGGTCATCTGCTTCGCGTTGACGGTGCCCCCGGCGAGCAGGCCGCGGTCCTTTTCCTCCCGGGAGCGCACGTTGTCGACCTCGGTCTCCAACTTGCGAATGTCCCGGTCGAGGTCGGCCAGCTGCATCTGTACACCTACCGCGGCGTCCATCCGAGCCTGCCGCTCCGTCTGCAGACGTTCCACCTCCGTGGCCTCGGGCAAGGTCCGGCGCCGGTGCGCTGTGCGGGCCAGCTCGGCGTCGATCGCGGCGAGGTCGAGCAGTCGTTGCTGCACGGTGGGGTCGACGTTCACTCGGGAGGCCTCCAGCTGGGCGTTCGGGGTGTGCGGCCGGGCGTCGCTGCACCGGCGCCCACAGTCCACGGGTCGGTGCGCAGCTGCGAGACGCGCGCCGTCACCGTACCGCCGAGGACGTCGCGCAGGATGTCGCGCGCTTGGGCGCACCAGGGCTGTTCGCTGGCCCAGTGCGCGACGTCGATCAACGCGGGTCCGCCGACTCGCAGGTGCTCATCGGCGGGGTGGTGGCGCAGGTCGGCGGTGACGTAGGCATCCACATCGAGCCGGCGGACCGCCCCGAGCAGCGAATCCCCTGCCCCGCCGCAGACCGCGACGGTGCGCACCACGGCATCAGGGTCGCCGCCCGCCCGCACCCCCCACACCGTCGCCGGCAGGCCGGCTGCCACCCGGACGGCGAACTCGCGCAGCAGTTCCGGCTGCGCCAGCTCCCCGACCCGGCCCAGCCCCCGGTGTCCGGGGCGCCCGGCCACCTCCAGCACGTCATAGGCCACCTCCTCGTACGGGTGCGCCGCCAGCAGCGCCGACACCACGGCGTCTCGGCTGCCCCGTGGGGCCAGCACCTCCACCCGTTCCTCCTCGACGTGTTCCAACCGGCCAGGGGCACCCACCGCGGGATGCGCACCCGATCCGGGCAGGAACTGTCCCGTGCCGCGCACGCTGAACGCCACTTGGGAGTAGTCACCGTGGCGCCCAGCCCCGGCGGCGAACATCGCCGAGCGCACCGCCTCTGCATCCGGGCCGGCGGGGACCGTGGTGACCACCTTGTCCCACGCCTGCTGCTCGGCCTCGACGGGCCCGAGCACGCGCAGCCCCAGGGCGTGAGCCAGCGCGTCGGATACCCCCGGGGTGGCCCGATCGGCGTTGGTGTGCGCAGTGAACAACGCGCAACCCCCGCGGATCAGGCGGTGCACCAACGCCCCCTTCGCGGTGTCCGCACCCACCCCGTGCACCCCACGCAGCAACAGCGGGTGATGCACCACCAGGGCCCGCACCCCGCCCTCGAGCGCCTCGGTCACCACCGCGTCGGTGGCGTCGACGGCGATGAGCACCGACTCGACCGCGCTGGCCGGGTCACCACAGACCAGTCCCACCGCGTCCCAGCTCTCGGCGAGTTCGGGTGGGTAGGCCTGCTCCAGTGCCCGCACCACGTCGGCCAACGTCGTCCTCATGATGGCCAGGCTGCCAGTAAGGCCTGCACGCACCGGGCGCCGCGCACTGCCAACCGCAGATGGTCCGGCCCCAGCCCCGGGAACGTGTCGCACCGCCGCACCGCGATTCCGTTGCGCCGCAGGTGTTCCCGAACGGCTGGTCCGTCCTGCACCCGCACCAGTAGGAAGGGTGCGCGGGCCCCGGCCGGCACGGCAAGTGCCTGCTCCATGTGGGTGCGTTCCGCTGCGATCAGCTGCGCCTGCTGGCGTGACCAGGCCAGGGCTGCGGGCTCGGAGCAAGCCGTAATCGCCTGCACTTGGAGGGTTCCCAGCGGCCAGTGCGGGCGGCCATGGGCCAGCCGGGCCAGCACATCGGGGGCACCGAGTGCGTACCCGGCCCGCAGCCCGGCGAGCGCGAAGGTCTTGGTAAGGCTGCGCAGCACCAGCACGTCTGAGAGGTCATGGCTGGCCAGGCTCTCCGGTTCGTCGACGACAGCGTCCATGAACGCCTCGTCGACCACCACCAACCGGCCCGGTCGGCGCAACGCCTGCAGGGTGCTCGCCGGGTGCAGCACCGAGGTGGGGTTGGTGGGGTTGCCCAGCACCACCAGGTCCGCTTCGGTGGGGACCAGTGCCGGATCCAGCTCGTAGGGCTCTGCCAGCACCACCCGGACCACCGGCACGCCCGCCTCCCGAAGCGCGAACTCCGGCTCGGTGAACGACGGGTGCACCACCGCCGCCAGGCATGGTGCCAACCGGGGCAGCAAGGCGAATCCCTCGGCGGCCCCGGACAGCAGCAGCACCTGCTCGGGGTCGCGGCCATGCCGGGCAGCGACGGCGGTGCGGGCTGCCACGTCGGCGGCGTCAGTGGGGTATCGGCCCAGCTCGCCCAGTGCGGCCACCAGCTGTGCCTGCAGCCAGGGGGGCGGAGCGCCGCCTCGCACGTTGACGGCGAAGTCCAGCAGCCCCGGTGCGGCATCGACGTCACCGTGGTGGCGCAGCGGCTCGGGCACGCGGTCCACGACCGGGCAGCGTAGGCGCACAGCACACCCCCGCCGTGGTGGCCTACCGTAGCGGGGTGCGTCGGCTCAGTTTCCTGCTGCGACCGGGCTGGACCGTCCTGGCCCTGGTCGTGGTCGCGTTCGCCTACGTGTGCTTCACCCTGCTGGCGCCGTGGCAGCTGGGCAAGAACGCCGCCACCGCGCAACGGAACGCCCTGATCAGCAGCTCGTTCGCGTCGCCGCCCACCCCCTTGGCCGACCTGGTCCCCCCGGGGCAGGGGCCGGGCAAGGCGACGGAATGGCGGTTGGTCACGGTCAGCGGGACCTACCAACCCCAAGGTGAGGTGCTGGCCCGGCTGCGCAGTGTGGACGGCAAAGCCGCCTACGAGGTGCTGACGCCGTTGCGGACCGATGCGGGCGCCACCGTGCTGGTGGACCGGGGTTACGTCCGACCGGTGGTGGGTACCGACGCGCCCGACGTGCAGCCCGCCCCGGCCGGTCCGGTCGTGCTGCAGGCGCGGTTGCGCCGCGACGAGATCGACGGCCAGGGTCGGCCGAGCCTGCAGGTCAACGGTGCCCCGCAGGTGTACGCGATCAACGCGGCCACCGTCGGCGCTGCGACCGGCACCGCGCTGACGCCCGGGTACCTACAATTGGTGGCGGACCAGCCTGGCGGACTCGGGGTGTTGCCGCTGCCGCAGATGGACGGCGGGCCGTTTTTGTCCTACGGGTTGCAGTGGCTGGCTTTCGGCCTGATGGCGCCGCTGGGTCTGGCGTACTTCATCCGCGCCGAGCTGCGCGAACGGAAGGTCGCACCGCAGGGTCCGCCCGCGCAGCCAACGGAGCTTGTGGGCGCGACATCACCGGCCGCGCAGCCGAACCCCGACCAGCCCCCGGATCGTTACGGAAAGCGCCGCTGAGGTAGCCGCAGCAGCCCACTGCACCGCGCGGGACAGCCGCACCGCTCGGTGCAGGTCGGCCACGGTGGGCGGGGCACCAGAGCCCAGGTATGGGCGTTGCTCGACCCGGTGCGGATAGACCGTCCGACCGCCCAGCTGCACGCCCAGCGCACCGGCCGCCGCGGCCTCCACCACCCCAGCGTTGGGGCTCGGGTGCCCGGCGGCGTCCCCGCGCCAGCTGCGTACCGCAGCCTGCGCGCTTCCGCCGACGACCGGCGCGCATAGGGCGGTGAGCAGCCCGCAGACTCGGGCTGGGACCAGGTTCGCCACGTCGTCCAGGCGGGCGGCGGCCCAACCGAACCGGGTGTAGCGGGCGTTGCGGTAGCCGATCATGGCATCCAGGGTGTTCACCGCGCGGTAGGCCAGCAAGCCCGGGACCCCGGCGACCGCGCCCCACAGCAACGGTGCCACCACCGCGTCGGAGGTGTTCTCGGCCACCGACTCCACCGCCGCCCGCGCCAGCCCCGCCGCGTCCAACGCTGCCGGGTCGCGCCCGCACAACGAGGGTAGGCGGCGGCGGGCAGCGGGGAGGTCCCCGGCCGCTAGCTCAGCACCCATTTCGGCACCCTCGTCGAGCAACGACGTGCCACCCAGCACCGCCCAGGTGGCCAGCGCGGTGCACGCGGTGCTGCCGCGCGGTGCCAGCGCACCCAGCCCCGCGGCCCCGCCCACCAGCACCAGCACGTGGGCCAGCCCCGCAGCCCGGCCGTCCCGGTACGTGCGGCGTTCGAGTCCGGTGGCCAGCGCACCGAAACCAGCCACCGGGTGGAATCGGCGCGGATCACCCCACACCCGGTCAGCGACGACGCCAAGCAGCAGTCCCGCAGCCCGGCTCACGACCCGGTCGGGGCCGGGTTCGAGGTCGGGGCGAGCAGGGCGCTGAGGCCACCCAGGGCAACCAGCACACATCCGAGCACCCCGGTCTGCATACCGGCGCCAATGCCCAGGGTACGGCCCGGCCCGGCCTCGGCACCCAGGATCTGCACCACTGCGGTGACGGCCAACCCGATCCCCACCAGGCCACCGGCGGCAGTGACACAGAGCAGCACCCACCGCGGGCCGATCACCAACGCCAACCCGGCGGCCAGCCCCCCGAACACGGCGGCGGCGAACCCGGCGCTCAACACCGCACCGGCCCACGCGACGTCACCCAGAACGGGTACTCGCGGCTGGAGGGCAGCCACCACAATCAACATCGCCCCGGCCACCGCAACCATAAGTCCAACGCCGCACGCCGTGGTGTGGGAGCGGCCAAGCCAGCGCTCGCGCAGCACTGGTCCGGTCACCGTCGCCCTTCTGCGTGTGCGGCGGGCGCGCACAAGCGGCCGCCGTCGTCGATCAGGGTACCGGCCTGCCTGATCGCCGCGGAGCGCTCCTAGCCAGTCGCGTCAAGCTTTGGTCTGCATGGTGGATCGGGCTGCGTTCGCTTGCTGGCCGGCCTTGGGGTCCGTCTCCGCCTTCTTGGCGCGCACGCCTGCCTCGATCCGATCACCGAGATCGGAGTCCACGTTGGCCCAGTACTCGAAGGCTCGGCTCAGGACGAGCTCGCTGACGCCGTTGAGCAGGTGCCCGACGACGTTGTCGACAAGGCGACTACGGGCGGAGTCGTCGAGCACCTCGCGGACTAGCGTGCCGGGCTGGCTCCAATCGTCGTCGGCCGGGCGAGGTGTGTACGCGGCACGCACCATCTCGCCGTCGGAGTACCAGCGGCCGCCGTCGTCGGTCAGCTCAGGCTCGGCCTTGGGGCCGCCGTAGGAGTTCGGTGCATAGACAGGGTCGGTGACGTTGTGGATCCGCATCGCCCCGTCCTTGGAGTAGCTGTTTACGGGCACCCGCGGCGTGTTCACCGGGATCTGCCGGTAGTTGGTGCCCAACCGAGCGCGGTGCGCATCGGAGTAGCTGAACCCGCGAGCGAGCAGCATCTTGTCAGGTGACAAGCCAGTGCCCGCCACCAGATTGTTTGGCTCGAACGCGGCCTGCTCCATCTCGGTGTGGTAGTCGGTCACGTTGCGGTTCAACGTCATTCGCCCGACCTCCTGCAACGGGTAGTCGCCGTGCGGCCAGACCTTAGTGAGGTCGAACGGGTTGAACCGGTAGGTCTTGGCGTCCTCGAACGGCATGATCTGCATGAGCAACGTCCAGCTGGGAAACTGCCCGGCTTCGATGTGCTCGTACAGGTCGCGCTGGTGATAATCGGTGTCGACCGAGGCCATCTGGTCGCCCTCGTCCTGGGTGAAGAATTCAATGCCCTGATCGGTCTTGAAGTGGTACTTCACCCAGAACCGCTCGCCGCCCGCATTGATCCACAGGTAGGTGTGACTGGAGTAGCCGTTCATATGCCGCCACGTCCGCGGGATGCCTCGGTCACCCATCAGCCAAGTGACCTGATGCGCCGACTCGGGGGAGAGCGTCCAGAAGTCCCACTGCATATCGTGGTCGCGCAAGTTGTTCGCTGCGCGCCGTTTCTGCGAGCGAATGAAATGCTGGAACTTCAATGGGTCCTTGATGAAGAACACCGGAGTATTGTTGCCGACGATGTCGAGATTGCCCTCGCTCGTGTAGAACTTCACGGCGAAACCCCGCGGGTCACGCCAGGTGTCCGGGCTACCCCGCTCGCCGGCGACGGTCGAGAATCGGGCGATCACTTCGGTTTCGATGCCGGGCTGGAATACCGCAGCCCGGGTGTAGGGGCTGACGTCACCCGTCATCTGGAACGTGCCAAATGCGCCACCGCCCTTCGCGTGGGGCTGCCGCTCCGGGATGCGCTCCCGGTTGAACATCGCCATCTGCTCGATCAAATAGTGATCGTTAAGCAGCAAAGGACCGTCCGGCCCTACCGACAGTGAGTGCTCGTCGCTTGCAACGAGTATGCCGGCGTCGGTGGTGGTGGGTCGAGAGTCATTTCCAGTCATGTTGCACTCCTGATTCGTCGGTGCGGGTTCCGATGTTGGCTGCCACCTTGCGGCAGCAGGCTGTTCCGCGCGATCAAGGCCGCGCGTGCCCGGCAGAGGTGCGGTCGGGATGGTGGGCCCGTTCGGCGACCGCACGTTCGCGCATCTGTCGGCCCTGCGCCCGCGTCTGCGCGGCGTTCTCAGCCTCCTTCACCACGCCGCGAGTGTCCCGTGGGGGTAACTGCAGCTCGTCCTCGGCTTCGATACCGGCTTGGAGCTGACGGCTGCGCTCGGTCTCGGCATCCACCTCCGCGCCGAAGAGTAACGCCAGGTTGGTGATCCACAACCACAGCAGGAAGACGATGACCCCGGCCAATGTGCCGTAGGTCTTGTCGTAGCTCCCAAAGTTGCTCACGTAGAACCCGAACAGCACCGACGCCAGCACCCACACCACGAACGCGACGGCCGCGCCGGTGCTCATCCACCGGAATTTGGGCTGCTGCACATTCGGCGTGGCGTAGTACAAGACCGCGATGATCACCACAACAATCCCAGCGAGCACCGGCCATTTGCCGATGTTCCATATGGTCACAGCGGTGCCGCCCAGCCCGATGACGTCCCCGATCGCCTGCGCCAGCGGACCGGTGACCACCAGGGCCACCGCCACCACGGCGATGAGCAGCACCGCGAGCAGGGTGACCACCAGCTGTATCGGACGCAGCTTCCAGAACGGTCGCCCCTCCTGCACCTCGTAGATGCGGTTCATTGCTCGCCCGAACGCGCCCACGTAACCGGAGGCCGACCACACGGCGGCAAGCAACCCGACGATCAACGCGGGACCGGCCGCGGCTGACTCGGACAGCGATCGCAACGGAGCGCGGACAGCGTCGACGACTTGCGACGAGGCGACATCGCTGACGATGGCGAGCAGTGCGTCGGTGGTGCTCGGCCCCTGCCCGAACACCCCGAGCAACGAGACCACCGCGATGGCCGCTGGGAATAACGACTGCACCGAGTAGTAGGTGAGTGCGGCTGCCAGGTCGGTGCACTGGTCGTGGGAGAACTGCGCGAGCGCCCGGCGCATCGCGAATCGCCATGACGACCCGTGCAGTTCGGTGGGGCTGCCGGGCTTTCGGGCGTCGTCGGGGTCCGGCGCCTGGGCCTTCGCTGCGGTAGTGGACTGTTCGGTCACCGGCGCCACCACCGCACGGTCCCAGCAGGCAATACCCCCCATGACAGGGTGGTGACGACCATGGCGTACTCCTCCGTGAGGGTCGGCGGCGCCCGATGCGCCCGCTTCGTGCACTGAGACGACGTGCCGGCCGGTACTGACCCCCCGTACCGGCCGGCACGAGGCCGCTACGAGCTGCTGCCTTGATCCTTGACGTTGCTGGCGGCGTCCTTGGCTTCGCCCTGCACGCTCTGCGCGGCCGAGGTGCCTTCATCCTTGACCGTCGTCGCAGCGTCGGTGGCGGTGGACTTCACCGCCGCCACCGCTTCTAGGGCCGGCTCGCGGAGCTGCTCGGCGGTGTCCTGTGCCACGCTCTTCGCCTGCTCCAGCAGCGGCTCGGCCTGCGCTTTGAGGCTAGTCGCGGCCTGCTGCTCCTTGGCCGAGGCCGGGAACAGCGACGACATCAGTAGACCGGCGCCGAAGGCCACGATGCCGGCCGCCAACGGGTTGCCCTGGGTTTGGCTGCGTACCTTGCCCGGGGCCGCTGTTGCGGCATCTCCCGCCGAGGACACCGCCGATTTTCCGGAGACGGTTGCGTCCTGGGCCGAGCCCATCACCCGCTCCTTCAAGCTGGTGGCAGCGCCGGTCACCTTGCTCACCTGACGGTGCACCTGGGTCTTGGGGTTGGCCTCATAGGCGAGCGCGTCCACATTTCCGCTGAGGCTGGCCCGGGTGCGCTCAATCTCCGCGCGGATCACGGCTGGGTCTTGGCTACTGGTCATCGTGCATTCTCCTGGTCTGGGGTGAGCGCGTTCGGGATTCGCTTGACGGTCTCGGTGGTCTGCGGCAGGCCCTTGACGGCTTTGAGCCGCGCGCGGCCCTGGCTGGCGAGCACAGCACCAATGACACCCCACACGAGGGCGACGATCAATGCGGACCACCCGCGGCCGATGGCCTCACCGAGGGTCCACCAGGCAGCCATCGACACGAACATGAGCAGGAAGAAGCCAGCGAGCGCGGCACCGGCAAGCATGCCGGCGCCCGCCCCTGCCCGGGAAGCGCTCTGCGTCGCTTCGGCCTTGGCCAGCGCGAGTTCCTGGCGGATCAGCTCAGACAGGTCCCTGCTGACATCGGCGAACAAATCGCCTATCGAGGGCGAGCCGGGCGTCTGGCTCGTCGGCAGCTCGGCGGCGTGGCTCACGACTGCGGGTTCACGGCGGGGGCAGGCCGGTAGGCCTGCGCGGGGCCGGTGGGCGGCAGCGGGTCGTACTGGCCCGGCTGGTACGGGCCGACGGAGGGGACGTACCCAGCCGGGGCCTGCTCCTGCGGGGCCGGGTAGACCGGGGTTGCCGGTGCGTACGGCTCAGTGACCGGCATGCTGGGGGCGCTCGGTGCGCTACCAGCGGTCGCGGAGTCGTCGTTGCTGGCCGATTGAAGTCCCCGGGCGAAACGCCCTGCCAACAATCCGGCACCAGCGGCCAACGCCAGGAATGCGCCCGGTCGCTGCCGGGCAAACCGACTGGCCTCCTCCAGCACGTGGCCGGGCTCGCGGTCCTCCAGCCACCCGGCGATGGCCTCGGCCCGCTGTGATGCCTGCCGGGCAAGGTCGGTGGCCATTCCTGGCTGCTCCGACTTCGCAGCCATGGAACCGAGTTCCTCGCTGAGCGAGCGCAACCCGCCAGCCACCCGCTGCTGCTGGGTGGAGGCCTGCTCGGTGAGTTCGCTGCGGGTCTGATCGAGCAGCGCCTTGGCCTGTTGCGTGGTCTCCTGCTTCACCACGCCGGCTTGCTCGCCCGCCACACCGGCAACGTGCTTGCCGGCGTCGGTCGCGGTGTCGGCCACGGAGCCAGCCTCATCCTTGGCGACCTGAGCCGCGGAGGGCTGGCCGCCGCCGATGGTGGGGGGAGTCGATCCAAATTGGGTCATGGGTGTCCCGTCTCTGCAATGGTCAGATTCGGAGTGCACATGGCTGGACACGTCCAGTGTCGCGACACTACGCAGCCGAGCGAGCGCAAGCAGAACGAAGCCGCCGAGGGATCTAGCCGTTCGGCGCGCAGGGCGGCAGCGGGTCCGCCAGGTGCCCGCTTCGTGCATGGAGTGGGTTCGGTGGACCGGCTGGAGGCCGCCGGCGGGCTGCAGGTAGCAGCATTGATCTGCGGGTTCGACCCGGCCGACCCGACTCGCGGCCGAGCACGTCAACGCGCTGTGGTCACGCTCGGACCGGTGGGCAGGCGTCGGGGAGGTGCTGCTGCGTCAACTATAACGCCGTCGCGCTCTGGTTTCGCTGACCGTCGTTACGCGGTGCGCCGGGCTCGGTCACTGGTCAGGAGGGTGGGCGCGGCGGGGTTCGAACCTGCGACCGCCTGTGTGTAAGAAAATCGGACGGGGTCCCGGACAGTACCGACTGATGCCATCGGCGCTGGTCGGGTACTCCGAACTTCCCTATTGGTGCCCCCTGGTGCCACACGATCCCTGTCCGTGTACGACCACTCTGCGACAACATGACTCCACTGTGGATGGACGAGGGAACCGAAGCCGAGCGAGGTTGAGGACGCCGTGGTCGGCCCTGGGAAGCCGTGTCTCGAGGCCTCAGCGTCGACCACCGTCGCGACTCGCGCACGGCCCCGCCCACCACGAGCGGCACTCGGTGACGAGGCGAGTGGTCAGGACGCCACCAGTCTGCGCAGTGCGCGGACATCAGCCTCGAGCCGATCGACGACCGCCGCGGTGTCGGTGGGGGCGCCCTCCTCGTCGGCCAGGCGCTGCAGGATCCATCCGCGCACGAGCGCGGAGGCAGGTACCTCGCGCTGGCGGGCAAGCTCCTGCACGGCCTTGAGCTCGTCGGGGTTCAGCCGCAGCGACAGCATCCCGGACTTCAGCCGGTTGGGCCGGGTCCCCCGCAATGCAGCGGGGATCGGGTCGCCGCGGTGGGCTTCGGCGTGCTCGGCCTCGTCGTCGATCAGGTCGTGCAACATGCTCGCGTCACCGCTCATCGTCATCTCCTTGTTCCTCGATCCTGTAACGGCGGGCGTCACCGTCGCTCGACGGCCACGCGTTCACCCCGTACACCACCGCACCCTCGGCGACAGTGATCACGGTGACCAGGTGCCCCGCGCCAGGTGACCACCCGATCGTCCGCACGCTGCGTCCGGACCGGCTGGCGTAGTCCGGGTCGAACACCAGCGCGTCCGGATCGGCCAGGGCTTCGTCCGCGTGCTCGACGCTGACACCGTGCCGGGTCGTGATGTAGTCGCCGCGATGACTCCAGTCGACCCTCACATCGGCAGCGTAAGACATTGTCATACGAACCGTCAATGGCCCACAACAGCGCCGCGCGGAGTCCTTCTTCCTCCGGCCCTAGCAAGCACTCACCGACACAGCGGCTAAAGAGTCTTTACTCAACCCAGGGCGAGACACCAAGGAGGAGGGTCATGCCACGGCAGATCATCACGACGGGGAGGGCGCTGAGCTCGCCCCTGTACAGCCAAGGGGTCAAGGCCGGTCTCTATGTCTACGTCTCGGGGATCGTCGGTATCGACCCGAGCACCGGCTGCTGCAGGTCGAACGCGGCTGGCGGGACATGAATGGTGCCCTCGGGCTGCGGCTGGTGTTCCACCACCGCGAGGACCGCATCCGCGCGCACGTCCAACTCAGCTGGCTTGCGCTGCTGCTGATGCGGGTGGTCGCGAACGCCACCGACGAGACCTGGCGCAACATCCCACACGAACTCGACTGCCTGCACCTGCTCACCCTCGCCACCGCCAGCGGGCACGTCGATCAGCGCTCCGTGCTCACCGCCGGACAGAAGACCATCCTCAACGCCCTCAAGCTGGCGAACCACCCACAGCGCGGCAACGCCGGCCATGATCAGAGTGGCTTGGGCTTCCGGTCATCCTCGGAACGTGCGCCCGCTCACGCCACCAGGCCGAGGTCCCCGATCTACAGGTTCTGGTCATCGCTCTCTGACTGCCGGGTTCTACGGTGCGGTCATGACTGCTACGTCCGCTCCCCGTGTTCTTGTCCTCGGCACCGGTGTGATGGGCGCAGGAATGGCCCGTTCGCTGCTTCGCGCCGGCCTGCCGACGACCGTCTGGAACCGCGACCCCGCGAAGGCCCGCACGCTCGCCGATGACGGCGCCCAGGTCGCGGACGACGTTGCCGCTGCGCTTGCCGACGCCGACGTCGTCGTGACCATGCTGTTCGACGCCGACGCCGTCGCGCAGGTGCTCGAGGGACCGCTCGCGGCCGGCGCGTTCGGGGGCAGTGCTGTGTGGCTGCAGATGACGACGACCGGCACCGAGGGGACGATGCGACTCAATGCCCTCGCCGAACAGCACGGCGTGGCGTTCCTGGACGCCCCAGTGCTGGGGAGCCGGAAGCCGGCGGAGGACGGCACCCTGACCGTGCTCTGCTCGGGGTCGTCGGATCTGCGGGACCGCGTCTCACCGGCCCTCGACGCCATGGGCAGCAGGACAGTGTGGGTAGGGGAACAGGCCGGCCAGGCGAGCGCGCTCAAGCTGGTCTGCAACGCGTGGACCATCACCCTCACCGACGCCACCGCGCAGTCGGTGGCGCTGGCGCAAGGGCTTGGGCTCGACCCGACGTCCTTCCTTGACGCCATCCGCGGCGGTGGCACCGACAGCGGCTACGTCCAGATGAAGGGCAAGGCCATGATCGAGGGCAGCACGGACGTCCCGGCTTTCAGTCTCAGCGGCGCCCGCAAGGACATGGGCCTGATCCGGGAGGCCCTGGCGGGCAGCGGGACCGACACCCGGTTGGCGGACACGGTGCTCGCGCACTTCGACCAGGCGGACGCCGCGGGCTACGCCGACCACGACAACGCCGCCCTGGTGCACGTCTACCGCTGACCCGGCCCCGCGTGCGCGTCCGCCCGCGCCAGCAGGGCGCGGGCGGCCCGGGCGCTCGCGGTGTCGAGCATGCGCCCGTCGTGGCGGCCGACGGCGCCGCTCTTGAGCGCGGCGAGAACGGCGCGGGCACGTTCGAGCTCGGCCTCGGTCGGCGTGAAGGCCTCGTGCACCAGGCCCACCTGGCCCGGGTGCACCACCCAGCAGCCGTCGCAGCCCGCACGTCGGGCGCGCAGCGCAGCGGCGCGCACCGCACCCGGGTCGGTCAGGGCGAACGACGGCCCGTCGAGCACGCCCAGCCCGCGGGCCCGCCCCACCAGCACGAGCCGGTGCAGGGCGTCCTCCCGCCAGGGCGCGGGCAGCGGCTCCGGCCCTGCGTCGTCGGCGGGGACGTCGAGATCGCCGGCCAGGTCGAGCGGCCCGAGCACAAGCAGCGACAACCGGTCCGACGCCGCCGCTACCTCCTCCAGCGCGAGCAGGCCGGCGGCGGACTCTACGAGGGCGGCCAGCCGCACGCGACCGGCCCGCGGGCCGAGCTCCCGCTCGACCTGCGTCACGAGCAGGTCGAGCCCCGCGACCTGCGCGGCGCTCTCGGCCTTGGGCAGGACGATCAGCTCGACCCTGCCCGGGGCCGCCGTGAGGACCTCGACGACGTCGCGGAAGGTGTGCGCCGAGTCCCAGCCGTTGACGCGCACGGCCACGCGGACGCCCGACCAGCCCGGCTCGGCCAGGACGGCGGCCGCGTCGAGCCGGGCCTGCGGCTTGTGGTCCTCCGCGACGGCGTCCTCGAGGTCGACGACGACCTGGTCGGCGCCGCGCTGGGGAGCGCGGGTCAGGCGGTCCCCAGCGACCGCGGGGACAACCAGCGCCGTGCGAGGTGCTGGGGGAGGCGGCGTCACTGGCCGGCCAGGCCCTGCAGCACCCCGAAGACGCAGGCGGTGTCCTGGTCCAGACGGCCCTGGGCCAAGGCCTCCTGGTAGAGCACGCTGGTCGCCGAGAACAACGGTGTCGGGCTGGCCACCTCTGCGGCGAACGCGGCGATGAGGGCGTTGTCCTTCTGCATGACGCCCACCGTCGCGGTCGGCTCGTCGTAGCGCCCGGCCGCCATGAGTGGACCCCGCACCGACAGCATGCGGGAGCCGCCGGCACCGTCGCCGACCGCCTGCAGCACCTCCTGCAGGTCGAGCCCGGCGCGCTCCGCGAGCAGCAGCGCCTCGGCCGCGGCGGCGTTGTGCACCGCGACGAGCAGGTTGGCCACGAGCTTCATCCGGGTGCCGTTGCCAAAGGCACCCAGGTCATACTGAGCTCGTGTGAAACCCTGCAGCACAGGCAGGGCGACGGCCTTGGCCGCCTCGTCGTCCCCGCTCAGATACGCGATGACATCGCGATCGCGCGCCTGCTGCCCGGTGCCGCTCATCGGGCAGTCGAGCAGGACGGCGCCGTAGGCCGCCGCCGTGTCACGGGCGGCGAGCTTGGTGTCGAGGCCGAGCGTGCTCGTCTCGACCACGACCAGGCCGGGGCGCGCGCCCTCGGCGAGTGCGTTGAGCACCGCGCAGAGAGCACCGGCGCTAGGCAGCGACGTGACGAGCAGGTCGACCTCCCTGGCCACGTTGGCCGCCGACGCGACGAGCGTGCCGCCGCGCTCCTCGTGCTCTGCCGCCCGCAGGGCGTCGACGTCGCACCCGAAGACGCGCCACCCGTCCTGCAGCAGGTGCCCGGTCATCGCCGAGCCCATGATCCCGAGCCCGACGAAGCCGACGGTGCGGGTCACGCGGTGGCCCCCGCGGGCAGGAACTCGCGCAGGACGGTCACGAACTGCTCGGGCTGCTCCAGCACCCCGGCGTGCCGGGCGGGAGCGAGCCAGACCAGGCGGGCACCGGGCACGGTCTGGGCGAACCACGGCGCGAACGCCGTGAAGGGCGGGGCGTCGTCCTCACCGCACACCACCAGGGTCGGCGCCGTGATGCCCGACGCCTGCGCCGTCAGGTCGACCGGCTCCAGCGCTTCGCAGACCCGCGCGTAGCCCTCGGGGTCGCCGGCCAGCACGGCCTGGCGCACGTAGTCGACCTCCGGCCCGCCCCGGGCCAGCCGGTCCGCCGTGAACCAGAGCGCGAGGGTCGGCTGCACCAGCGGCTCCATCCCCTGCTCGCGCACGCTGACCTGCCGGTCGCGCCACTGCTGGCGAAGCACCTCCGGGTAGGTGGCGACGGCGTCGACCACCGCGAGGTGGTCGACGAGCTCGGGGTGCGCGACGGCCAGCGCCTGGGCGACCAGCCCCCCCAGCGAGACCCCGACGACGTGAGCCCGCCCTACGCCGGCCTCGGCCAGCAGCATCGCCGCCTGCACGGCCAGGTCCTCGATCGTCGTCGTCGACGTGGGCGCGGCAGTCTGCCCGTGGCCCGGGAAGTCGTAGGAGAGCAGCGTGTACCCGTGCAGCTGAGCGGCGACGGTGTCCCAGAAGTGCCGGTCCACCGCCAGCGGGTGCAGCAGCAGGACGGCCGGACCCTCCCCCGTGCGGTGCAGCTCCGGCGCCGGTGTCGTCACGAGCTGCTCCCACGTGCGGTCAGCGTCGCCCGCTCGGGCATCCGCGGGCACTTCGGCGCGGCTGTACGGGCCGCGGTCATGATCATCGCGAGCGTCGTGTAGTAACCCGCCGTGCCGACCACCTCCACCACACCGTCCTCGTCGAGCAGGCGCACCGCTCGGTCGTACACCTCGCCGGGCACGTCGTGGTGGCGGTGCAGGGCGTCCAGCAGGTCCCAGACAGCGCTCTCGTCGTCGTCCATGCCGGTCGGGCGCTCATCGCGGGAGATCGCGTCGGCGATGTCCGGAGACAGTCCGGCCTGCAGCGCGAGCGGGTGGTGGTAGGTCCACTCGAACTGCTGGTCCCAGTGGCGGGCAACCAGCAGGATCGTCATCTCGAACAGCCTGCGGTCCAGCGGGCTGGTGAAGCGCAGGTGCTCACCGACCTTCTGCAGCCGGGTCATCAGGTGCGGGCTGCGCAACAGCGGGACGAACGGGCCGACGGCGGCGCCCCGTGGGCCGGAACGGATCTCGTCCAGCGCCACGCGCTGGTCGGGCGTGAGCCGGTCGTCCGGGAGGGCCGGCATCCTGTCAGCATGGTCGGCAGTGGCGGCGGCGGACAGGTCAGGCACCGGCGGCCGAGCCGAGCTCTGCGTTGACCTGGGGCATGACCTTGGTGGCCATCAGCTCCATCGAGCGGCGGGCCAGATCAGGGTCGACCCAGTCGAGGCCGGCGTACACGAGCTCGCCGAACTCTCCGGTCTCCTGTTGGAGGGCCAGCACCTTCTCGGCCACCTGGTCGGGCGCGCCGCACAGGACGAGCTTGTCGAGGACGTGCTCGATCGTGATCTCCTCGTCGGGCTGGTCCTGGCGCGTCTTGAACAGGTTGAGCCGGCCGAGCGTGCGCATCTTGCCGAGCATCTTGGAGTAGTAGTAGCGGTACGGGCTGTTCTCGTCCCCGCGGCCGTACGCCTCGGCGATCGCGGGGTCGTCATTGACGAAGATGGTGCGCGCGACCCGCCAGTCCCCTGGGGACGCCTCCAGTCCCGCCTGCTGCTTGCCCTCGACGTAGTTGGGCCAGTGCGTCGCGACCCACTGCGGCAGCAAGAAGTTGGCCGAGAGCGGATGGAAGTCGCGGGCACCCATGGCGATCACGCCCTTGGAGAACGGCGCGACAACGGTGCCGACGATCTCTGGCCGCGGGCTCTGCAGCGGCTTGGGGAGGATCCCGACGCCGACCTGGTCGTCGAACGTCTTAGCGGTGGAGACGGTGAACGGGCTACCGGGCAGCGCGATGTCGTACGGCGGCTCACCGTTCCAGACGGCCTCGATGACATCGATGGAGTCGGCGAAGACCTTGTTCCGGTCGAGGTCGAGGATCCCGAGCGCCTCGGCGTCGGACGGCAGCGCGCCCGGACTGATGCCCAGGATGAAGCGGCCGTTGGAGAGGTGGTCGAACATCGCGCTGTTCGCGGCCACCACGACCGGGTGCTGCTGGGAGAGGTTCGTCGTGCCGGTGCCGAGCTTGATCTGCTCGGTGTCGTGGATCAGCGTGGCCAGGAAGAGCAGGCTGTTGGTGATGTTCTCGTGCCGGTCGGTCAGGTGCTCGCCGATGAAGGCGGAGGACAAGCCCAGCCGGTCCGCGAGAATCACCGCCTCGCGATCCTCACGCAGGGTGTCGGCCCATGTCCGGCCCGGCGGGTGCATCGGCATGGCGAAGTATCCGAGTCTCACGACGGCGCCCCCTCGAGGTCAGGTCGGTGCGCCCTCGGCGCACCGGGCGACCCGAAGGGCCGACCTGACCAGTCAACGCAGCGCCGGGCCGCAGCGCAGTGGGCGCATCCGTGAGATCCGGGGGCTGCGGATGACGGATGCCGTCATCCGGAGCGGCGGTCTGACGCCCGCCGTCATCGGCCGGCCCGGATGCTGACGCCCACCGCCACTGCCCCCGGCCGCTCCCGGCGGTCTACTGGGTCTACACCTTCCCGCTGCGAGAGGATCGTCCGTTGCCCAGTGAGAGCCCCCCGGCGGCGGGCTCAGTCGACGCCCCGTCCTTCCGACACGTCGTCGGACACCTGGCCAGCGGCGTCACCGTCATCACGACACAGACGGACCAGGCGATGTTCGGGATGACCGTCAGCTCGGTCACGTCTCTGTCGCTCGACCCGCCGATGATGCTGGCCTGCCTCAATAAGGCGGTGCCGACCGCCGGCGCCGTCTCCAACGCCGCCGGCTATGTCGTCAACGTGCTCGGACAGGGCTCGGAGCACCTGGCCGCCCAGTTCGCGGCGCCGAGCCCGGATAAGTTCGCGGGCGTGGCGGTGCACCGCGGTGCCCTGGGTCTACCGGTGCTCTCGGACGCCCTCGCCCACATCGAGTGCCGCGTCGTCGAGGAAGTGGTCGGCGGGACGCACACGATCTTTCTCGGGGCCGTCGAGCACGCCGGCGCGCACGACGGTCGCCCACTGACCTACTTCCGCGGCGGCTTCGGTCGCTTCGAGTTCGCGCGGGACGACGCGGTGTACCAGCGAGCACGTCAGCAGGTGCTCGAGCGGCAGTACGCGGCCGACGAGGTACTCTCGCTGGACGAACTCAGCTACGAGCTCGGCGTCGAGAAGGCGGCGGCGTTCTATGCCCTCACCCGCCTCGCCGAGGACCACCTCGTGCGGCGCGACCCAGCCCGGGGCTACGTCATCGTCCCGTTCGAGGTCCGCACCTCCGACGACACCTTCGACGCCCGGTGTGCCATCGAGCTCGGCGTCATCGAGATGACCGTGGGGCGGACGCCGACGGAACGGCTGGTCGAGCTCCGCGAGCGCTTCGAGGTGATGGCGGGCCTGCTCGTCGATGAGCGTTTCGTCAATTTCGACCACTACCTCGACGCCAACTACGCCTTCCACGAGACTCTGGTGCGGCTGGCGGACAACGCCGCGCTCACGGCGGCGTTCGGACGCCTGAGCATCAAGCACGTGATGACCCGAAGCTTCGGCTCGACGCCCGTGACCTCCCAGAGCTTCGTCCAGGCGCAGCGGTCGATCACGGAGGCGTTCGAGCAGGGCGACGCCGCCGCCGCGCGCGCTGCCGTCCGGTCGTACACGGCGCTCGCCAGGGAGCGCGTGCGTCAGATCCTGGCCCAGACGGGCGGCCGGCTGTGAGCCGCGGCCTCACGGGCCCGACGGGCCGCCCGGGCAGGCTCCGCGCTCGCGCACCACGTCGCGCAGCGTGTCGCCGGACAGCCCGGCGGCCAGCAGCGACCACAGCAGGAGCCGGGCCTTACGCGCGTCGGTCCAGCCGGCCGGCACCGCACCACGCGCGATGAGGTCCCGCTCGGAGCCGACGAAGCCGTAGGTCCGCTGCAGGACCGGTCCGGATCCGGTGCGGGTCGCTAGCACGACAGGCAGCCGACCGGCGACCTCGCCGATGACCTCGGCCATCGGGCGCGAGACGTGCCCGGCGCCGAACGCCGACAGCACGACACCGTCCCAACCGCCGTCGGCGACCGCCCGCAGCAGGTCGCCGTCGTCGCCGAGCGACACCTCTAGCAGCGCCACCCGGGGATCGCGACCGTCGTCCGGTGCGGGCAGCGCGGGCCACGGGCGTGGCCGGCTCCCGAACGTCACGGCGCCCTCGTGCACCCGGCCGAGCACCCCCCACGGGGCCGACGACAAGGCCCCAGTCGAGAGCGAGTCGGCTTTGCGCACCCGCGACGCCGCGTGCACCTCGTCGTCGAGCACGACGAGCACGCCGAGATCGCGCGCCGACGCCGACGCGGCGACCAGCACGGACGCGAGGAGGTTCGCGGGCCCGTCGGCGCCCGGGGTGGCGGGGTGCCGCATCGCCCCGGTCACGACCAGCGGCGCCGCGACTCCCCAGTGCAGGTCGAGCAGGGCGCTGGTCTCCTCGATGGTGTCGGTGCCCTGGACGAGCACGACGCCCTGCCCGGCGGCCGCGCGCTCCCGGGCCCAGCGGGCCACTGCGAGCAGGTCCGGCGGTCGCAGCCAGGCCCCGGGATCGGTGCGCAGCGTGTGCACCTCGAGCTCGGCGACCTCCGCCAGCGCCGGCACCGCGGCCACCAGGTCCGCGGCCTGCAGTGACGGGCCGACGCCCGGCCCCGGCGTGCTGCTGGTCATCGTGATGGTGCCGCCGAGCGAGCCGACGGCGACCCGGGGGAGGCTCACCGTCGGGCGCCGGGGCCAGGCACGAACCGGCCGCCGCGCTCGTCGGCGGGGCGCCCCTGCTCGGCGACGAGCCGGCCACGCAGGTAGGTGCGGACGACGGCGCCTTGCACCTCGCGGCCGTCGAACGGAGTCCAGCCGGCCTTGGACAGCACGTCCTGCGATCGCAGGGTGCGCCTGGCCTGCGGGTCGACCAGCACCATGTCGGCGTCCGCGCCGGGGCCGAGGCTGCCCTTGCGGGGCCACAGGCCGTAGGTCTGGGCAGGGCGCTCGCTGTAGACGCGCACGACGTCCTCGTATGACAGGTGGCCGCGAGCGGCGGCGTCGAGCAGCAGTGACATCGTGCTGTCGAGCCCCGGAAGACCGAAATGCACGTTCCAGATGTCGCCCGCCCGCTTCTGCTCCAGTGTGGACGGCGCGTGGTCGGTCGACATGTGGGTCAGAGTGCCGGCGCGCAGCAGCCGCCACATCTGGGCCTCGTCGTCATCGGTGCGGGCCCGCGCCGGCGGAGTGAACTTGCGTAAGGCTCCGTGCTCGAGCACCTCGTCCTCGCGCAGCAAGAAGTACTGCGGGCAGCCCTCGGCCGCCAGCTGCGCGCCCGCCTGTCGTTCCTTCGCGATGTACTGAGCGACCTCGGGGTGGCTGACATGGGCGATGCTCGCGCGCGCTCCCGTGCGCCGAACAAGGAGGGCCGCAACGGCCGCCGCGACGACCTCCGCGTCTCGGTTGCGCCAGTCGGGCAGCACTCCGCCGTCGGTACGGCCCTGCGACCGCAGCAGCGTCTCGGCGGCCGAGGTAAGGGACTCGTCCTCGCAGTGCAGCAGGCTCACCGCGCCGGCGCGCGAAGTGGCAAGCAAGTGGTCGCGCAGTGCGGCCGCGTCGTGGCCAGGCACACCGTGAGAGGTACAGGTGAACACCTTGAAGAAGCTGACGCCCGCCGTCCAGAGCTCCCCCACGTCCTGGGCGCGGCCCGGCCACGCGTGCGCGGCGAGGCCGTAGTCGACGTTCGAGCGCTCGGTGAGGTGGGCCAGCTTGGCCCGTAGATCATCCGGGCTGCGGACCGGCGAGCCGTGGGTGTGCTCGAGCAGGGTGGTGACTCCGGCGGCCGCGGCCGCGGCAGTACCGGTCGGGAAGTCCTCCCGCTCCGGGCTCCCAGGGTCCATCAGGTGCACGTGGGTGTCGACGGCGCCCGGCAGCACGAGCAGGCCGCCGGCGTCGACGGTCTTTTCGGCCGACGGTTGCTCCGGTCCGACGTACGCCACGCGGCCGCCCCGCACGCCCACGTTGAGTCGCGCGCGGCCGCCGGGCGAGACGACGGTGCCGCCGGCGACGAGCAGTTCGAGGTCGGTCATGGGAGGACAACCTTCGTGGTCAGCCCCGCCGCCGCAACCGTCGCGAGCGCTTCGACGAGCCGGACGCTCACCAGGCCGTCCTCCCCCGAGGGAGTCACCGGCCGCCCGTCCAGCACTGCCTCGGCGAACTCGGCGACGGTCCGCCGGTAGCAGTCGGAGGAGTCGACCGAAAACCGGCGCTCACCGCCGCGCCCGATCACCTGGAACTCGCCCGACAGGCCGGGGCGCGTGACGTTGGTGCCGACGACACGCCCCTCCGTGCCGTGGACGACGAGGTCAGCCCGCGGGTGGGGCGCCGCCTGGTTGACGTTGACGTAGGCGAGGACGTCGTCGTCGAAGCGCAGCAGCGCCAGGCTGATGACGTCGGGGGCGATCCCCGGCTCGTGCCCGAACATCGCGGTCGCCTCGACCACCTCCGCCCCGAGCAGGTACCGCAGCAGGTCGTAGCCGTGCACGCCGACGTTGTTGGTGCTGCCGACCCCGGCCATGGCCGGGTCGGTCCGCCAGCCCTTGAGCAGGGTGCGCCCGGGGCTCATCTCGACCTCCGCCAGCACGGGCCGGCCGATCTCGCCGCTGGCCAGGAGCTCCTTCACCTCGGCCATTCCCTGCACGTACCGGGTCTGGAAGGTGATGCCGAGCTGCACCCCGGCCTCCGCGCAGGCCGCCACGACCCGCTGGGCCTCTTGCGGGGTGGTAGCCAGCGGCTTGTCGCAGAGCACGTCCTTGCCGGCCCGCGCGGCGGCGACGGCCTCGTCGGCGTGCAGGGCGTTCGGGGTCGAGACGTACACCGCGTCGACCCCGGGGTCGGCCAGCAGGGCGGCGTAGTCGTCGTAGGCGTTCTGCGCGCCGTGCGCCTGGGCGAAGGCCTCGGCGCGGCCCAGGTCGCGGCTCACCACGCCCACGAGGCGGCTACGTGCGTGGGCAGTAATGGCCGGTGCGATCTCGGCGGCCGCGATCTTGCCGAGCCCGATGATGCCCCATCCGAGGGTGCCGGTCCCGCCGTCCTGGGTGCTTGCCATGCCGTCTCCCTCTCTCGGTCGACGGGCCGGGCGGCCCGCCGGTCTTGTGGTGGTCCGGGGCTAGGTGCCGGGTGCCGGCACACCGCGGCCGAGCTCGGCGAGCACCGCATCGGTGTCGGCGCCGACCGCCGGGACCACGTCCGAGGTCGGCCAGTCGCGATCGCAGAAGCGGAAGGGGCTGGCCAGGACGCGGACGCGGTCGCCGCCGGGCACGGTCGCCGTGGTCCAGCGCCGGGCGCCCACCAGCTGCGGATGGTCGAGCACCTCCGCGGGGGTGTTGAGCCGGCCCCAGGGAACGTCGGCCTCGTCGAGCGCCCGCTCGAGGTCGACCAGGTCCAGATGCTCGAGCCCGTCCTGGACCCGTTGCTCGCACTCCTGCCGGTGCTGCAGACGCAGCTGGTTCGTGGCCAGGTGGGCGGCGTCCGCCAGGGCGTCATCGTGCAGCACGCGCCGGCACAGCCGCTGCCACTGGGCGTCGTTCTGCACCGCGAGATTGAGCCGCCGCCCGTCGCGCGAGCGGTACGGCCCGTACGGGGTGATGGTGGCGTGGTGCATCCCTGCCGGGGGCACCGAGCGGCCGGAGACGTCCTCCGCCAGCAGCAGCGGCATCATCCACTCCGTCATCACGTCGAAGAGGGCGATGTCGACGTGGCCACCGCGGCCTGTCCGGCTGCGCTCGAGCAGCGCCGCCGTGATCGCCGCCAGGGCGTAGACACCGCCGGCCAGGTCGGCCAGCGAGACTCCCGGCTTGGCCGGCTGCTCGGGGGTGCCGGTGCTCAGGGTGACCCCCGCCTCGCCGACCACGAGCAGGTCGAACGCCTTGCGTCCGGCGTACGGGCCGTCCGGGCCGTAGCCGGAGACCGCGCAGCTGACCAGTCCAGGGTTGACCTCGCGGACGGCGGCCAGGTCGACCAGCCGCTCGACGGCGCCGGTGCCGAGGTTGCTCACCAGGACGTCCGCCTGTTCCAGCAGCCTGCGCAGGGCGTCCCGCCCCGCCGGCGACTTCAGGTCGAGCTCGACGCTGCGCTTGCCCCGGTTGAGCCAGACGAAGTGCGTCGACGACCCGGAGACCAGGCTGTCGTAGCCGCGGGCGAAGTCGCCGCCGCCCGGGCGCTCGATCTTGACCACGTCGGCGCCGAGGTCGGCGAGGTGACGGCTGCACAGCGGCCCGGCGACGGCCTGCTCCACCGCTACGACGCGCACCCCCGACAGGGGCCCCGCTGCGCCGCCCGCCTCCCCGGTCATGGCTGGCCGCCGCTCAGGAGCCGAAGCGCAGGACGGTGCCGACCGCCGGCTGCACGAACCGGTCGGGCAGGTCCTGGAGGAACGCCGCCTGGGCGCGCAGGCCGCTGCAGTGCATCGGCATGATGGTCGAGACGTCGAGCTCCTGGAGCGCGTCCACCGTCGCGGCGACGTTCTCGTGGGGAGTGGTCGGGAAACCGAGGTGGAAGCCGCCCATCACGGCCCGCACCGGCCGGTCTCCGTAGACCCGCAGCGCCTGCTGGACGGTGTTCACGACCCCGGCGTGGGCGCAGCCGGTGAGCACGATGAGGCCCTCGCCGGCCACGTCGATGACCAGCCCCTGCTCGTCCCACACCTCGTCGAGGCCGAACGCGCCCTCGGCGTCGACCTGGTAGAGCCCGGGCCCGTGGGGCGTCGCCGCCTCGCGCGGTCCCTCGAACGGCACCTGGCGCGGGATCTCGCCGGTGGTGGCCACGCCCCAGCCCAGGTCGACCGGCTGTCGGCTGAGCACTAGCCGACCTCCCTCGTCCTCGATCTGCGGCTGGTTGAAGTCGGCGTTGTAGAACGGCGATGTCCGCCCGTCGCCCATGACGGCGTAGCGAGGCAGGAACGCGTCCGGGTGCGTCGCCACCGGTACCGGGTGGTCCATCAGGTCGAGGAACGTGTGCACGCCACCGAAATGGTCCGGGTGGCCGTGGCTGATGACGACGTGGTCGATGGTGTTCGGGTCCTCGCGCAGGGCCCCGAGGTTGTGCGCGAGCGCCGTGCCGGTGAGGCCGACGTCGAAGAGCACGCGCGTGGCGTACCGTCCCTTGCGGGCGGTGACGAGCAGCGACAGTCCGTTCTCGGCGACCGGCGGGGTGTGCTGGGGGTCGAAGTGGTGCACGAGGCCGGCGCGCGTGACGCAGTGCAGCCCGTCCTCGTCATCGGCCAGCAGCATGTCGATCTGGTTCTCGACGACCACCAGGACCTCGACCGAGTCAGCAGTAAACATGTCGCCTCCCCTCCGGGGCGTGTCCCCGGGCTCCCCGCACCGCCGCAGGAGGGTTCCCGGGCGTCTGGCTAGACCCTAACCACCAGTGCCTCGCATGTCTGCATAAGGTGTCGCAAGATTCATTGATTATTCAGGACGCGCCTGTGGCGCGGGCGACGAAGGAGAAAGCCGTGGCAGCAGCAGGACCCGCCGACCGACCGGTCGTGGGGATGGTCGGGCTAGGGATCATGGGCTCCGCCATGGCGGGCCACCTGCTGTCCACCGGGTGGGACGTGGTCGGATACGATGTCGACGAGGAGCGTCGCGGGAACTTCGCCCGCGCCGGCGGCACCCTCGCCGACAACGCTGCGGGCGTCGCGGCGACCTGCGACCTGATCGTCACCAGCCTGCCGAGCTCGGCTGCGGCACAGGCGGTCTGCGCCGAGCTCGCGACCGCCGCGCGTCCCGGACTGGTGCTCGTGGAGACCTCGACGCTGCCGACCCAGGTCAAGGAGCAGTGCCGGGCGCACCTCGCCGCCGCGGCCGCTGTCCTGCTCGACTGCCCCATGAGCGGCACCGGAGCCCAGGCGCTGGAGCGTGACGTAGTAGTCCTCGGCTCCGGCGACGAGGCGGCGTTCGAGCGAGCCAGGCCGATGCTCGAGGTCGTCGCCAAGAAGGTCCGCTACCTCGGCCCGTTCGGGCGGGGCACCACCATGAAGTTCGTCGCCAACCTGCTCGTCGCCGTGCACAACGTCGCCACCGCAGAGGCCTTCGCGCTCGGGATGAGGGCGGGCCTGGATCCTCAGCAGATCTGGGAGACCGTGCGCGAGGGCGCCGGAGGGTCGGTGATCTTCGACAAGCGTGGGCGACTCATGGTGGACCAGGACTACCTGCCCGCCACCGCCAAGATGTCGATGTTCGTCAAGGACACCGATCTGATCGCGGACCTGGCCACCCAGCTCGACCTGCCGACCCCGATGCTCACGGCGACCCGGTCGCTGTACGCGGAGGCCATCGACGCAGGTCTCGCGGAGTCCGACGCCGCGGCGCTGCTCGATGTGATGGGCGCCGCTCACCTGAGGTCGACCACGACCACGACCGACCCCGACGCAACTGGAGGAACCCCATGACGACCTTGGAGCAGGCAGAGACGATCGCGCAGGCAACGCTCGCACGAGGCCGAGAGACGGGCGCTGCCCCGCTGACGGTGGTGGTGCTGGACGCCGGCGGGCACCAGGTCGTGCTCAAGCGAGAGGACGGCAGCGGGATCCTCCGGCCGGAGATCGCGATCGCCAAGGCCTACGGGTCGCTGGGGATGGGCCTGAGCTCGCGCGAGATCGGGGAGCGGGCGACCAAGCAGCCCGCCTTCTTCTCTGCCTTGAGCGCCATCGCCGGGGGACGGCTGGCCCCGGCGGCCGGCGGCGTGCTGGTGCGCGACGCATCGGGCGCCGTGATCGGGGCCGTCGGCGTCAGCGGGGACGTGTCCGACGTCGACGAGGAGTGCGCGGTCGCCGGGATCCGGGCGGCCGACCTGCAACCGGAAAGGTTTGAGTCGGGGGACCGGCCGCCCCCGTCGGTCAGACGAGGACCGGCCGGTCCTCCAGCGCGGAGGTGCTGATGGCCTCGAAGGTACGGACGTTCGCGGCGATCTCATCCGTGGGCACCGGATAAGGGGCCTCACCGGCGATCGCGTCCGCAAAGGCCTCGAGGTTCAGCCGGACGGCCGGAGCGGCCGGAAAGAACCGTAGCTCGGGCTCCTGCTGGCCGCGGTGCGTGACCGCGACGTCCCAGCCCTGTGGATCCTCCGGGTGCCGGCGGTCCCGGATCTCCATCCACCCTTCTGAGCCGAGCACGCACAGACGGCCGAGGAACGGCGTCGTGAGCACGGCGTTGACGACGGCAATCTCTTCGCCGGGAAACCTCAGGGTCACCGACAGCGTGTCTCCGTTGGCGAAGGTCGTGGCTCTGGTGGCCAGGTGCGCCCGCACCTCGGCGGGCCGGCCGAACAGGCTGATGGCGATGTCGACGAGGTGGATCCCGGTGGCCGACAGAGGCCCGACCGGAGCCTCCGTCGCTGACAACCTCCAGTTGTCCGGCGGCAGGGCCAGGAACTTGTCGTGGCTGAAGTTGCCTTCGAGCACCAGGGGGACCCCGAGGTCGCCCTGGCGCACCCGCCGCTGCAGCTCCTGCACAGCCGGCTCGAACCGCCGCTCGTGACCGATCCCGAGCGTGAGGCCGGCTGCGACCACCGCAGCGATGGCCCGGTCGGCGTCCGCGCCACGGGTGCTGAATGGCTTCTCGCAGAAGACGTGCTTGCCCGCCGCGGCCGCGGCCACCATCTGGTCGACGTGGAAGCGGTGCGGCGAGCACAGCACCACCGCGTCCAAGTCGGACCTCTCCAGCGCGTCCTCGAACCGCGCTGACACCTCGAGGCCCCTGGAGCGGACGGCCTCCCGGCCGACCTCCTCGGGGTCAACTCCGAGCACCACCCGCAGGCGGTCGCTGCCGGCGAGCTCGCGGACGATGTTCTGCCCCCACCACCCCAGGCCGATGACGGCGACGTCGATCACGCGAGCTCAGACGTTGAGCTTGAGCAGGCGGGCAGCGGTCCCTGAGTGGATGCGAGTACGCGCCTCCGGGCTCAGGCCGGCAACCTTGCCGATCTGCGCGATCGGGTCGTAGAAGCCCATGTCGAACGGGTAGTCGGTGCCGATGACGACATGGTCGTCGCCCATCTTCTGCAACAGGAAGCCCAGGTGCTCCTCGTCGAACACGAGACAGTCGACGTAGAC
>JAABUP010003043.1_pt1 | contig 30463 bp, 19 predicted proteins | sample 5559201 | NCBI WGS metagenome assembly JAABUP01 (sample SAMN10711887, study PRJNA513373) | rock metagenome | isolation source: Antarctica rocks | place: Antarctica | reverse complement strand
GGCGCGGGTACCACCGTGTCTGTTCAGAAGCGATCGTGCAGCGGACTTCGACAATCTATGCGGTCGAGTTCAGGAAGCGACAATCGTCCTCCCGTACGGCCGCCACCCCCAGACCCCCCCCAGACCTGCCCGCCGTGCGCGGCGCTGCGCTGGCTACGCCTCCTGGACGCCGCCGGCCACGGGCGCCCCGCCCTGATGCGCGCGGTCCTCGAGACCCCACCCGGACCCGAACAGACCCACCTCTACCCCCACCCCGACCCGTCCGCGGGCGCGCAGGACCCGGCCGCGAGCGCGGACACTTCGAAGGAGCAGGCCGTTCGGGCGCCGGTCCCAGAGCTGCCCGCGGAGATGTCGCTACTGCGGGCGATCGGCGGGCGGCACCCTGGCCGAGGAGGCGGTGACCGGGGACGCGCTGCACGCCATGATCCGCCGCCGCGCCGCCACCGCCGGCCTCGAGGGACCGGTCGGGTTCCACTCGCTGCGCGCCGGGTTCGTCACCACGGCCCGTCGCGCCGGCGCCGATCACCGCGCCGTCCGCCGCCAGACCCGGCACACCAGCGACGCCATGGTCGAGCTCTACGACCGCGACCACACCCCCTCGTTGGCAACGCCGTCACCACCCTCGGCCTCTAGACCCGGTGGTCCGCACCATGTCCCCGACCGACGCCCGCCGCGCTGCGACAGCCGCCCCGAGGCACGACCCCGAGCCGACCGTCGAGCCGAACGCGGGGTCGAACGCCGTGGGCAGGCCGCAGATCGGGCAGCCCGAAAAGGCGCACACCGCGACGACCACGGACCTTGCGTGCTCGCAGGCCCTTCGGGACGCGGCGGGGCCGGGCTACGTGGGGGAGTGGGCGCTGTTCTGCGACTACGCCACCGCCACCGACCAGCCCGCCCTGCCCACCACGGTGGCCGCGCTGACCGGGTTCCTCGCCGCCTTGCCGGCCCGACCGGCGACCGTGGCACGGCGGATCCGCGCGATCGCGGCCGCCCACCGCCGCGCCGGGCATCTGCTCACCCGCCCGCCACCGGCCCCGCCGCCCCTCACAGCCAAATCCACGCGGTCCCGACGCCCCGACGACCCGACCCCGGGCTGATGATCGCCGCGTGTGCCACCCGCGGCTGGCCGGCGGGACTCACCGGACGCCGCGACGCCTTCCTGATCGTGCTCACCGAGGTCCTCGGCTACCCCCACCGCGCCGCCCGCGGGCTGCGCCCCGCCGACATCATCGAACCCGCCACCGGCCCGGCCGGCGAGGCGGTCCCGTGGCTGGCGGGGCGGGCAGTACCGGGCGGCGGCGACCCGCGGAGCTGCCCCGCCTGCGCGGTCGCGCGCTGGCTGGACATCCTGGGGATGGCCGACGGGCTGGGCCGCGGCTCGGCGCGCATGGCCCTGACCGCCGCCGACGCCCCCACCACGGCCAGCCCGCATCAACACACCTCCAACGAGCCGGCGCGCTGGCGAGCTGCCGCGGTCCTGCTGCCCGCGATCGACCGACACGGCTGGCTCGACGACTACCGCCCGATCACCACCCGCACCATCCGCACCCGACTGGCCCTCGCCGCCGGGCGAGCCGACACCGACGATCTCCGGAGCGAACCGCCCGACACCCCACCCGCGGCCACGGACCCGGCCGCGCCGACCGCCCCTCCCGCCCGGACCGCTCCCGGCCTGGATGAGGTGCTGACCCTGCTCGACGACCTCGCCGAAGACGCCGACGCCCTCAACACCCACATCCAGGCCCTGCTCGACGACCACCACCCGTCCCGGCACCGAGCCTGATCGGTCCCGCGACACGTCCGCGACGACCGACACCCGGTACTACTAATTGTAGTTTTTCTGGTCTAACCAGGTGGATCTCGTTCTACGCGGTGGAGGGCAGCCGCACTATAGAGTCGATGCAGGTAGGTCAGGCTCTCCCCACCGGGGAACGACTCCTCGACGGCCGATGGACCCACTCGTCGGAGCGGCGCAACTGATCGCGTACCGTCACATTCGTGGTGGATGTACCCCCTGACCTGGTGGCCGCGGCCCTGGGCGCGCTCGGGGTGGACGACGTGTCGGCGATCGGGTCGCCCGCGGGCCAGAAGGCCGTCCGGCACGTGCGCCGCGGCGGGGAGAACCTGGTTCTGAAGGTCATCGCGGTCCAGGCCTCGGCGCCCGACGTGCTCAAGCGCGGGACGCGGGAAGTCGAGCTGCTCGCCGCGCTGGACTGCGAGCACGTCGTGAAGGTCGCCTCCGACCTGATCGAGCTCGGCGACCCGCCGTCCGGCGCGGCGTGGCTCGAGGAGTTCCTCGACGGGGAGGACCTCTCCTCGTTGGTCGGCGCCGGCCCGTGGAGCTGGGCCGACGCCGCGGACATGGCCCGCCAGGTCGCGGCCGGGCTGGCGGTCGCGCACCGGCAGCGGGTCGTGCACCGTGACCTGAGCGCCAACAACGTGCGCCGTCTGAGCTCGGGCACCTACAAGGTCATCGACTTCGGGTTCGCCCGGTTCACGCTGCGCTCCGGGCTCACCGTGGCCGGTCAGCCTGGAACCCCGGGCTTCATGACCCCGGAGCACTTCAACTCCTACTCCGGGTCGCCGATGCCCGCCTCCGATGTGTTCGCGGTGGGCACGCTGATCTACCTGGCCCTGACCGGCGGGGTCCCCTTCCCCTGGTACGGCGACGAGGCGGAGTACGCCACCCGACTGCGTGCGGCGCAGATGACCGATGTCGCCTCCGCCCGGCCCGATCTCACCGCCGATCAGGCCGACCTGGTGCGTCGGTGCCTGCATCAGCAGCCGGCGCGCCGGTTCCCGATCGCGGGCAAGTTGGTCCAGGCGCTGGAGAAGCTGCGGTGAGCGTGCTCATCGAGGACAGCCCGCGACCGAACCTCGACGCCTGGATCCGCGACCACGTCCGCGGCGGCACCGCCGCCGGCACGGTGATCAGCCCGTTCGCCACGCCCTGGGAAGACCAGCGGGGCTCCGGGCGCAAGCCCTGCGCGCAGCGTCGGGTCGAGGCCCTGCACGGCGACGGCGTGCTGGTGTGGCTGGACCCGATGACCCACGCGCTGCAGATGAGTGGGGTCGGCGACTTCCGCTACTACGACCAGTGGGATTTGTGGGAGCCGGGCCGGCGCGGGGAGCTCTCGACCCCGGCAGACCGCACTGACTACGTCCGGCGGGTGTTCGCCGCTCAGGCAGGCCTCGGAGTGCGCCCGCTCGCGCCGTCGGTGCTGCTGCACACCGGGCTCAGCGACACCTCCACCCGCGCCCTCCAGTTGGCGCGTGAGGCGGTGGCCCAGCAGCCGGGCTGCTGGATCACCGTGGCCGGCACCACCCCGTTCTGGAGCAGCGGCCACGCTCTCGACGCCCACCTGGGCGCCCTGGCCGGGGTCGAGCCCGCGGGCTGGTTCCTCGTCCCGGTCAAGAACCTCACGACCTGGCCGGTGGAGGCCGACGCCGATGAGACCCACGGGCTGTGTCGCGCCGCACGCGCCCTCGGCGATGACTGCCCCGTCCACATCTCCCACGGCGACCTCGCCGCGCTGCCCGCCATTGCCGCCGGCGCAGCCTCGGTCGGGTCGGGGTGGGACCGTCGCCAACGCGTCTGCTCGGCCGCCGACTACGCCCTCCGCCCCGACAGCCCGGGCCAGGCGACGTGGCTGGCGCGGGTGACGCTGCGAGGCCTGCTCGGTGCACTGAGCGCCAACGAAGCCGACGTCCTGCACAACCAGGACCCCGCGCTGGCGCAGGTCCTCGGCGGGCTCCCGGCGGTACCGGCGGCACGGCAGCGCTTCGATCATCACCTCGAGGTCCTCACCGCGGTGACCGCCGAGCTCACCGCGATCGCCGATCCCGCCCAGCGCTACCGGTACCTCGCGCAGGCCTACGCCCGGGCCGCCGGGCATTGGCTCCGCGTCCAGCAGCTCACGCGCGCCCGGCCGGGCGCGGACGCCTGGAACGACGTGCTGGCCGCCGGGCTGCACCGCTACGCCGCGACCGAAGGCTTCCTCCGGCCCACCGCCTAGGCCTCCGGCCTCCGGCGACCGCGCATCGCGACCTGGCGTCGGCGGCCGCGGCCTCACCGGTTCGCGCGCATCGCCCGAGTAAGCGTGACGGCCACCAATCGGCAGTCAGCCGACCATAGCGGGATCCAACGCGGCCACGATGTGCTCGGCCGACCGTAGCCGCCGGGCCCGGCTGGTCGGGCGCAACCGTGGACGTTGTCTCCAGCGGCCAGCCACGACTAGACCGCCGCCGTCGCGGTGCACCTCGGGCTCCAGTCGCGACCGAGCCGTCTCCCCCATCGCGCCGGTGACGATCACGTAGGCGTCCGCCCAGGTCGTGTAGGCGCGCACCTGCCGCAGGGCGGCGCCCCCGTCGCGCACCTTCGCCTCGATGGCGTAGATCCGCCCAATCGGCCCTAGCGCCGGGTCCCGACGGTACCGGCCCGGCGAGGGCTCGCTGATCGCCCCCGCCCGCAGCAACCCCGTCATCCGGGCCGCCACCACCGCCGGGGGCCATCCTAGCTCCTTGGCCAGCGCCTCGACGCTGCGCGGAACCGTGGCGCTGGCGGCGGCCGCGACGCCCGCGTCGAGCTCGTTGAGAAGCGGCGGCACCCCACTGGCCAGACGTCGCTGCAGGGGCTCGGGAGGTCCCACGATCGCGGTCAGGTCTGGGATGCCCTGGGGTCCGGCGAGCTCGCCGACCAGCAGCAAACCGCGGTGGGCGCCCGGAAGACCGGCGGCGCAGCGTCGAGCCGAGGCCACCACCGCCAGCTCGTGGGTCGGCTCGAACCGTCGACCTTGACGCGGCCGCAGACTCGGCCGCACTTCCACCCCCATCACCGCCCCCACTCTGTCAGCTCCGGTGGCGAGCGCGCCCCTCCCGCCGACGGGCTCGCCGGAGCCAGCCCGCGAGCCCCGCCGGCGGCGATCAGGCGCGTGCTGGTTCGGGCTGCTCGACGCGTTCCCGGTTGCGCAGCTCGAACTTGGCCTGTGACGAGGATCGGTACAGGATCCTGAGCGCCATGCCGTCAGTCCGGACCCGAAGGGCTCTGCCTGTGGGGTTCCGCCCAGGACCCGCTGTTGTTGATGAACCGCGGAGGCTCGCCGGGACGGGGCTTCCACTGGGTCCACGCAACCGGGTCAGCTGCCCAGTCCTCGCGGAGCTGGTCCGGAAGCTGGGTATCCCCGGCCAGGGTCTCCACGAGCCAGACGAAGGCGTCTTTGGAGTCATCGTCGTCCGGGTCGCCCAAGACATCGCGAATGGCTGCTCGGCTGTGGACCGACTCCTTGTTCAGGAACCGCACCTGGGAGGCGATGAGGCGACGCAGGAAGCGGTGCGGGTGGTCGAAGCCCGCGCTGGCGCTGGGAGCGTGCTCGAGCAACTCGTCGGCGGCGCGGATGCGCTGGAAGCACCACAGCAGGGTGAACCAGTCCCGGCGCACTTCGGCCACGCGCTGCTCGACAGACCGATCCCGCGGCGGCAAATGGAGATCGACATGGCCGCGGAAGGACACCGGTGCCGGGTCGTCGAACCACTCGCTATAGAGACGGGAGACCGTCCCTAGCCGGTCGCGGGCCTGCCCCACCTCCCCAGTCGTGAGGTCCGCGTGCAGGCTCCGGGCGAGCTCATAGACGTGCTGGCCATAAGTGTTCTGAGCAGCGGCGGCGGAGTCCCGCCCGGCGTTGGCGGAGCGGTCGGCCGCCTCGGCGGACTGGCGGCCGGCGTCGGCGGAGCGCAGCCCCGCGAAGGCCGAGAAACACGCCGCCACGAACGCGAGCGCCGTGGCCCCGACTGAGAGCCGCGCGGCGCTGAGCCCGGGCCAGCCGTCGTTGGCGACGATGGCTACGCCGAGCGCGAGCACGGCGACCAGGCCGAGGCCTGCCAGGGCGGCCAGGAGCCTCCCGAGCCACTGCTGCGTCCAGCGCCATCGCTCGCCCCGCCGTCGCCACACTGCTCCTCCGCCTCCTGTCCTCGTCACGAACTCACCTCTCGGCAACCTGATCAGCTGTCGTCCTTTGACGCCATGTCCTCGGTCGACCCCAAGATGGTGGTGCGGAGACGGAGTACTCCTCGGCGAGGTCGGCGAGGCTGAGCTCGCCGGTGGCGTAGCGCGCGACGCTGGTGCATTGCGCTGTGGGCGGGAGCTTGGGCTGCTTGCCGCGCAGCTTGCCCTTGGCCTGGGCCGAGTCCGGGCTCGGTGTCCCCGAGGACGTCGAGCAGCTCAAACGCCGTATCACCGACCTCGAACACCAGGTCGTCGAGCTCACCATTCAGCTCGAAGAGCGCGACCAAGAACTCGACGCCGCCCGCGCCGCACCGCGAGCTGATGACCAAGCTGAACGCCCCAGTAGCCCGATGAGCGCGGTCTGCTGCACACGATCTCCCGACCGTTCTTCGGGACGAGGCGGAGCATCGAGGCGGCTCACAGCAGGTAACGTCGCGGCCCCGCTCCGCGAGAGGGGTGTGGGGCATCTCCTTCTGGCTCTCCTCGGAGCGTCGCCACCCCAGACAGGAACGTCACGAGGGGGGGAACCTCGGGTGTTGGGCGCGGCGGTTGAGGTGAAGCCGGGTGCGTTGGTGCAGGTGCGGGGCCAGAAGTGGGTGGTCAGCGATATCGACGCTGCGGCGGCCGCGACTCTGGTTTCGTTGCAGAGCGTCGAGGACGGCCGCTACGGCGAGACGCTCGAGGTGATCTGGGAAGTCGAGCCCGGCCGCGAGGTGCTCCCGAGCGGCTCACTTCCGGACGTCATCGCCGCGGGGTTCGATCCGCCCGAGCGCCTCGCCGCGTTCCTCGACGCCGTCCGCTGGTCCGCGGTCACGTCCGCCGACGTGAAGACGCTGCAGGCACCCTTCCGCTCGGGGGTGGCGATCGAGGACTACCAGCTCGAACCGGTCGCCCGCGCTGTGGACGCCCCGCGGGTGAACCTGCTGCTCGCCGACGACGTCGGTCTCGGCAAGACGATCGAGGCCGGGCTCGTGGCCCAGGAGCTGCTCCTTCGTCAGCGCGCCCGCCGCGTGATGGTCGTCTGCCCGGCCGGGCTGACCGCGAAGTGGCGCGACGAGATGGCCGAGAAGTTCGGACTGGACTTCACGGTGATCGACTCCCAGCGCTGCGCGGAGGTCCGCCGCGAGCTCGGGAGCAGCGCCAACCCCTTCCGGGTCCACCCACTGGCGATCGTCAGCCTGCCGTGGCTGCGCGGTCCGAAAGCTCAGCGACTGCTCGATGAGGTCCTGCCCGCGGACGGCCCGAGCTACCCGCGCACCTTCGATCTGCTGATCCTCGACGAGGCCCACCACGTCGCGCCGTCCGCGCCGAAGCAGGTCTACGCGGTGGACTCCCAGCAGACCAAGCTCGTGCGCCGCCTCGCGCCGCACTTCACCCACCGGCTGTTCCTGTCGGCGACCCCGCACAACGGCTACCAGGCGTCGTTCACCGCGCTGCTGGAGATCCTCGACGACCAGCGCTTCGCCCGCGGCGTCGAGCCGGATCGCGCGGCGCGGCGCCAGACCGTCGTCCGCCGGCTCAAGCGCGACATCGTCAACCCCGACGGCTCGCCCCGGTTCGTCGCCCGCCACGCCCGGGCCGTGCCCGTCTCGTACCCGCCCGACGAGCGCGACGTCCACGGACTGCTCGTCGAGTTCGCCCGCCGGCGCCGGGGGAAACTCACCTCCACACGCGGGCGTCGGGCCACCGACCTGGTCACGCTGCTGCTCAAGAAGCGCCTGTTCTCCAGCCCGGCCGCGTTCTCCCACACCGTGGGCGTCTACACCGAGACGCTGCGCTCGCGCACCGCGACCGCGCTGGGCTTCGACGATGACGTCCCGGCGTGGATGGAGGACTTCTTCGACGACGTCTCCACCTACGACGACGAACAGCTCGCCGAGGCCGAGCACGACGCGCTCGGGCGGGCCCGGTCGATGCAGCCCGACGCCGAGCACGACGAGCTCGCCCTGCTGCAGCGCATGCAGGACTGGGCACTGACCCACGAGGCCCGACCGGACGCCAAGGCCCGCGAGCTGCTGGGGTTCCTGACCGCGGTGTGCAAGCCGGACGGCAAGCGCTGGAGCAACGAGCGCGTCGTGGTGTTCACCGAGTACCGCGACACCCAGCTCTGGCTCACCGGCCTGATGCGCCAGCAGGGTCTCGGCGCCGACGGCGTCATGGAGCTGCACGGCGGCATGGACACCGACGACCGCGAGCAGGTGCGCCTGGCGTTCCAGAAGGACCCCACCGAGCACCCCGTGCGGATCCTGGTGGCCACCGACGCGGCCAGCGAGGGCATCGACCTGCAGCGCCACTGCCACCGGCTGGTCAACTACGACATCCCGTTCAACCCCAACAAGCTCGAGCAGCGCATCGGCCGGATCGACCGCTACGGGCAGACCGACGTCCCCGAGATCCTCCACTTCGTCGGCACCGGGTGGGAGGGTGCGGTCGACTCCTACGAGGCCGACCTGGAATTCCTCTCCCGCGTGGCGACCAAGGTCGCGCGGATGGAGGAGGACCTGGGCTCGGTGAACTCGGTGCTCGCCGACGCCGTGCAGCGACGGATGCTCGGGCAGATCACGACGTTCGACGTCGAAGCGGCCGGTGCGTCGGCGCGGTCCCGCAAGGGCGGCCGGCTCGCGGCCGAGGCCAACGTGGGAGAGCAGGTACGACGGGTGCACGAACGGCTCGAGCGCACCGTCGAGGAACTCGGGATCACCCCGCGCCGGGTGCAGCGGGTCGTGGACACCGCGCTCGACCTGGCCCACCAGCAGCCGCTGGTCGAGCACCTCGACGAGAAGGAGCTGGCCGAGGGGATGTTCGACGTCCCCACGCTGACCGGTTCGTGGACGCGGGCCGCCGAGGGCCTCGCCGAAAAGCTGCGCGACGAACGCCTCTTCGAGGAGCCGCGGCGCCTCCCGGTCACCTTTGACGCGGAGATCGCCCGCGGCCGCGACGACGTGGTGCTCGCCCACCTGAATCACCCGCTGGTGGCCATGTCGACGCGGCTCCTGCGTGCGGCGGTCTCCACCGTCGACGTCGGTCTACGTCGGGTGACGGCGGTGGTCAGCGACGACCCGGCCCTGGAGGACGTGTTCGTCGGCGCGTACGCCCGGTTCGTGCTGGTCGGCGCCGACGGGGTGCGGCTGCACGAGGAGGTCCTGCACGCCGGGGGATGGGCGCCCGCCGCCGGCCGCTTTCGCCGCGTGAAGAACCTGGGGCAGATCGCCGGCATCCTCGACCGCGCCCTGACCACCGGGACGCCGGCCTCGGAGCCGGTGTGGGCGCGGGTGGTGGAGCGGTGGCCGCGGGTGGCCGACGGGCTGAGCTCGGCGATTGACTGGCGGGCGAACACCCGGCAGGAGTCGTTGAGCCGCGCGCTCGAGGCCCGCGAGCAGGACGAGCGCGCCCGGATCACCAGCACGCTCGACCAGTTCTCCGCCACGCTGCGTTCCGCCCTCGCCGACGAGGAGGACGAGGACGCGTTGTTCAGCGCCACCGAGCTGACCACGACCAGCGAGGAGCGCGCCCAGTACCGGCGCGACCGTCGGACCTGGGAGGAGCGCCTGTCCGCCCTGTCCGCCGAACGCGACCGGGAGCTCGGCGCCATCACCGAGCGCTACCGCACGCGGGAGTCGCACCGCTTCCCGGTCGCCGTCGTCGCGGTGGTGCCCCGACGGGAGGCCACTCGATGAGAACGACCCGCCCTCGCTCGTACGCCCCCGACGGCGCCGTCCAGCACCGCGACTGGCTTGAGCTGATCGAGATCACCGGGCCGTTCCTCTCGCTGCCGGTGCTGCGGCGAGCCTGGCCGACCCTGGACCCGCTGGAGCGCCCGGCCCGCGAGGCCCTGCGCCGCCGTCACGGGGAGTGGCAGGACGACCCGGTCGCCGGCCAGCGGGCGTGGATCGACTACGTGCTCGGCGACCTCCTCGGCTGGGACGACGCCCTGCGCGCAGAGACCGCCGACCTCGACGCGCTGAGCATGGACGTGGCCGAGCACGACACGCGCCTGACCCCGTCGTTCGCCCTGGTCGAGCCGGGGGAGGACGTCAAGCCCGACACCGCCCGCGTGCTCGGAATGGTGTGCGACGCGGGCCAGCAGCCCACCGCGCGGATCGCCGGCTCCGCGTGGGCCGCCACGCCCGCCGACCGGCTCGCGGCGCTGTGCCGCCACCACGACGTCGAGCTGGGTCTGGCCACCGACGGGCGCTGGTGGGCCCTGGTGTGGGCGCCCCGCGGGAAGGCCACGACCACCGCGGTGTTCGACGCCCTGGCGTGGAGCGACGCCGCCGAGCGCGACGTCGTCCGGGCGTTCGTCTCCCTGCTGTGCCGGCGGCGGTTCTTCGGGGTCGCCGACGAGGAGACGCTGGTCCCGCTGCTGCGCGCGAGCCTGGACTCCCAGGAGGAGATCACCGAGGCGCTCGGGGTGCAGGTCCGCGAGGCGGTGGAGCTGCTCGTGGCCGCGCTCGGCCGGGAGGACACCGCGGCCCGTCGGCGGGGCGAGACCGGTCTCGAGCACGTCGACGCGCACGAGGTCTACCGCGGCGCGGTCTCGGTGATGATGCGGATCGTCTTCCTGCTCTTCGCCGAGGAACGCGGCCTGCTCCCGGCCGACAACGAGCTGTACGCGAGCACCTACTCCGCGGGCCGGCTGTGCGCCGAGCTCGAACGGCGGGCGCTGGAGGGCAGCGAGGACGACCTCGAATACACCTCGGTGGGCTGGCACCGCCTGCTGGCGCTGTTCGCCGCGGTGTACGGCGGGGTGTCCCACCCGCGGCTGACGATGCACGCCCACGACGGCTCGCTGTTCGACCCGGCCCAGTTCCCGTGGCTGGAGCTGGCCGTGGACGACCGCACCGTGCTGCACATGCTGCGCGCCGTGCAGCACGTCGAGATCGGCACCGGCCGGTCACGGGAACGCCGGACCCTGTCGTTCCGCTCGCTCGACGTCGAGCAGATCGGTTACGTCTACGAGGGCCTGCTGTCCTTTGACGGGTTCCGCGCCACCGCCGTCGTCCTCGGCCTGGCCGGCAAGAGGGGTCAGGAGGTGGAGCTGCGCGAGCTGGAGGCCCTGGCCGCGCGGTGTGCGGACGTCCCGGCGTTGGCTGCTCTGCTCGCCATCGAGTACAAGAACTCGGGCGTCGGGTCGTCGAAGGCGCTGGAGAAGCGGCTCGGGGTGCGCCGTGGCGCCGAGAGTGAGGACGCCCGACGCAAGCTGCTCGCCGTGGTTCGCGGCGACTACCCGTTGGCCGAGCGGCTGCTGCCGTTCTTCGGCGTCATCCGGTGGGACCTGCGCGAGCTGCCGACGGTGATCATGCCGGGAGCGCTGTACGTCACCGACTCCCCGCTGCGGCGCAACACCGGTACCCATTACACCCCGCGCGAGCTGGCCGAGGACGTCGTGCACCACGCGCTGGAGCCGCTGGTGTACGCGCCCGGGCCGTTGCAGACCGCCGCCACCGACGAGTGGAAGCTGCGGTCCAGCTCGGAGATCCTGGCGCTGAAGGTCGCCGACATCGCGATGGGCTCGGCCGCCTTCCTGGTCGCCGCCGCGCGATACTTGGGCGCGCGGTTGCTGGAGGCGTGGACGCTCGAGGGCGACGAGCGCGCGCAGGCCTACAGCCGGCAGGAGGTCCGAACCGACGAGGACCCGGTGGTGGTCGACGCCCGCCGTCAGGTGATCGAGCACTGCCTGTACGGGGTGGACATCAACCCGATGGCCGTCGAGATGGCCAAGCTCTCGTTGTGGCTGGTGTCGATGGACCCGGCCCGCCCGTTCACCTTCCTCGACGACCGGCTCGCGGCCGGCGACTCGCTGCTGGGCATCACCTCGCTCGAGCAGCTGGAGTACATGCACCTCGACCCGGTCGAGGGTCGGCGTGTGAACAACGACCGGTGGGCGGCCAGTGTCCCGTCGTTGGTGGCCGACGTGGCGCGGGAGCGGCGCGGCATCGCCGAGGTCGCGGTGGGCGAACACCCGCTGGAGGGGCTGGCCGAGAAGCGCGCGCGCCTCTACGAGGCGTGGTCGAAGGTCGATCACCTGACGCTGTTCGCCGACCTGCTCGTCGGTGCGTCGCTGGCTGGGCATCGGAAGAGGGTGTCGTGGAGGGATCCTCATCTGCGGGCGCAGGTCGAGGTCGATGACGAGATGGGGCGCGAGGCGCTGCTGGTCGAGGCGGCCCGGCTGGCCAACGACATGGCAGAGGGGCGGGGGGAGCGGAAGGCGCGGGAGGCGGCGACGCGGTGGCTGGCGACCGATCTCCCCGACGGCGGATTTCGCCGGGACCCGCTGCACTGGCCGCTTGTGTTCCCGGAGGTGTTCGAGCAGGCCGGGTTCGACGCCATCATCAGTAATCCGCCTTTCCTTGGAGGAAAGCGAATCAGCGGGCCGTTGGGGCCTGCGTACCGTGAGCAGCTCGTCACTTCCGTCGGTCATGGTATCAAGGGAAACGCTGATCTCGTAGCCTTCTTCGCTTTACGCGCACACGATCTTCTGGGTCCGGCAGGTCAAGGTGGACTGATAGCCACAAACACCTTAGCGCAAGGAGACACGCGTGAAGTGGGCCTCGATCAGCTTACTCTTCACGGCACGACAGTGCGACGCGCGGTCAAAGGCAAGCCTTGGCCGTCAAGATCGGCCGCCCTTGAGTACTGTGCTGTCTGGACGTCCAATGGTTCTTTAGCGAAGGCCGCACGTCGGTACATAGGGGAGACTCTCGTCCGGGGAATAACTTCCTCTCTTGATCCCGTGTCACGCGTCGTCGGTCGACCGGATAGGTTGGCTCAGAATCGAGGGCTTGCATTCATTGGATCCTTCGTAAACGGAATCGGGTTCGTCCTGAGCAGGGAGGATCAGGATCGAATTTTCGCAGTAGAGCCCCGTTCACGCGAGGTCGTGTTCCCTTACTTGAACGGCCAAGATATCAACTCAACGCCGAGCCTCGTAGCGCGACGCGCAGTCATCAATTTCGGCCGCCGCACTCTGGCTGAGGCCGAGCAGTACCCGGAGTGTCTCGATCGTGTGCGCAAGCTTGTCAAGCCGGAGCGCGATGCACTTCCCAGCTATAAGAGTAGAGTGCGCGATAATTGGTGGAAATTCGAGTACCAAGCGGATTCTCTATACCGTGCCATTGAAGACTTAGAGCGTGTCCTCGTCGTCGCGCGAATCAGTAGAACAGTGATTCCAGTCTTCGTCCCAACGGTTAACGTCCTCAACGAGAAGGTGGTCGCTTTCGGTACCGATGACGAGGCGACGCTGGCGTTGATCTCGAGTGCGCATCACTACTGGTGGGTACGTACTTACTCGGCGACGTTGAAGACGGATATACAGTATGCGCCAACAGACGCATTCGAAACCTTTCCCCTCGCAGTATTTAGCCAAGAACTGCGGAGGCTTGGTGGTCTGTTGGACGTGCATCGCCGCGACGTCATGCTCGCTCGTGACTCCGGGCTCACGAAGACCTACAACCTCGTCTTCGACCCCACCTGCACCGACGACGACATCCGGGAACTACGGCGCATCCACCGCGAGATCGACGCGGCCACCATCCGCGCCTACGGGTGGGAGGACCGGATCGAGGCGGTCGGTGGGCTCGACCACGGTTTCCACCCGGTCGGCCGCGAGACCCGATACACGGTCGGCCCGGCGGCCCAGCGCGAGATCCTCGACAGCCTGCTGGAGCTGAACCACGAGCGGTACGCCGACGAGGTCGCTCGCGGCTTGCACGACAAGGGCGCAAAGGCCAAGGCCAAGCGAGCCGCGCAGCAGGACCAGGGAGCCATGTTCGATGTCGAGTGACGAGGTTGTTCCGGCGCTCGACGTACCCCAGGGCTTCGTCGAGGCCACTTCCTATGAGGTGCGCGACGAGTTCCAGGAGCTCGTCGCCCGCGACCTGCTCGGGCCGTGGGACGGCGAGAGCGAGCAGTTCCCGCCTCGGGCGATGGGTCCTCGCGAGCGCTACCTCGTGGGGATGCTGGGCCCGAAGCAGGCGCCCGGTGCCAGCCCGTCGGACAACCCTGTCGACACCGACACCAGCGTGGAGGGCGACGCGTCCGGGGAGGGCGGCGCCGAGCTGCCCGAGATCCTCACGCCGCAGAACCTGGGCCGGATCTGGGCGTCGTCGATGGGCCTGCGGTTCTCGGTCGGCTCCGAGCCCGACGCCGTCCACGTGACCGCGGAGTGGGGCCGCTACGCCAAGGAAAGCGTCGAGGACGCCGAGGGCACGCAGCGCACCGTGTGGGCCCGCGAGCCGATCACGTTCCCCCGCGAGGTCCGGCTCGACGGCGCGCCGACGACGATGCTGCCGCTCACCGCCGACGACCCGACGACGCCCGGCGTGCGACTCGCCGTCGAGGTCCGCCCGCGAGGCGCCGCGCGCGTCGTCACCGTCACCCTGATCAACGCGCAGGAGGAGCCGGAGCGCCTGCGCGACAGCGCGTGGCTGTTCCAGACCGGCCTCACGGTCACCGCGCTCGATGGTGCCGAGGCCGTCTTCCTGGCGGTGGACGACCCGCTCGACGACCTGACCGCCGTCGATGACGACCAGGAGGAGATGCACCTGCGGCTGCTGTATCGCCACCAGCTGCGCTTCGCCTCCGGGCATAACGTCGCCGTGCACCCCCACGTCCACCCGGGCGCCCGGCGCGCCCACCGGCTCGAGACCACCTGGCTGCCCGTCCACGACGTCCCGACCACCATCGCCCCCGTCGGCGAGGGCACCGCACTGGCCGGCGCCGAGCTGTCGATGGACCGGCTCGCCGAAGCCACCCTGGCCGCTCTGCGGAAGGGTCTGCTCCCGCTCGTCGACGGCTACACCGCCTGGCTCGACGCGCGCGCCTGCGAGGTCACCGGCCTGCCCGTGGCGCTGCGCGAGCGCGCCGAGGCCGCGATCTTCGTTGCTCGCCGGGCGGCCACCCGGCTGCGCGCGGGCATCGACCTGCTGACCGACCCGGACGCCCCCGGTCACACCGACGCGCTCAAAGCCTTCAAGTTCGCCAACGAGGCGATGGCCGCCCAGCGCCGGCACACCGAGATCGCGCGACGCCGCGACGACCCGACAGTCACCTACGCCGAAGCGAAGAAGACCGTCGACGACCTGGGGGAGACGGCGGCGACGTGGCGACCGTTCCAGCTCGCGTTCGTCTTGCTCAACCTGCCCTCGCTCACCGACCCCGCCCGCCCCGACCGGGCCGCGGACCACACCGCGACCGTCGACCTGCTGTTCTTCCCCACCGGCGGCGGCAAGACCGAGGCCTACCTCGGGCTGACCGCGTTCACCTTCGCGATCCGCCGCCTGCAGGGCACCGTCGGCGCCGGCGAGCACGCCCGCAGCGGGGCCGCCGGGGTCGCGGTCCTGATGCGCTACACCCTGCGCCTGCTCACCGCCCAGCAGTTCCAGCGGGCGGCGGCGCTGGTCTGCGCCACCGAGGTGCAGCGTCGCGACGACCCGCAGACCTGGGGCGACGAGCCGTTCCGCATCGGGCTCTGGGTGGGCGGTGGGGTGTCCCCGAACTGGTGGAAAGACGCCGCGGACCAGATCGCCGAGGCCCGCGAGGCCGGGGACGGCAAGCGCGCCAACGTCCTGCAGACGCTGAACTGCCCCTGGTGCGGCGCGAAGCTGCGGGCCCACCGCGACGTGCTCACCCGACCCGCCGAGCGTCGCATCCTGCTGTTCTGCCCGAACGCCGAGGGCGCCGAGGCGTGCCCGTTCTCCCGCACCCGCAGCAGCGACGGCCTGCCGATCCTCACGGTGGACGAGGAGATCTACCGCTACGCGCCGAGCCTGGTCATCGCCACCGTCGACAAGCTCGCTCAGCTCCCGTGGAAGGGGTACGCCGGGATGCTGTTCGGTCGGGTCCGCCAGCGCTGCCCGCGCCACGGCTTCCGCCACGACGACCTCGACGGTCGCGTCGACTGCGGCCCGAAGCACCAGCGCAAGGGCGACCTGCCGGCGGTGTCGAGCCAGCCGGTGCCCCGGCTCCGACCGCCGGACCTGATCATTCAGGACGAGCTGCACCTGATCTCGGGGGCGCTCGGGACCACTGTGGGCCTGTTCGAGGCGGCCGTGGACCAGCTGTGCACGTGGACCACCCCGGCCGGCACCGAGACCGGCCCGAAGATCGTCGCCTCCACCGCGACGACCAAACGCGCCGCCGAGCAGGTCCTCGGCGTCTTCGGGCGACGCTTGCAGATCTTCCCGCCCCAGGTCACCGACGTCGCCGACACCTTCTTCTCCCGGCAGGTGCCGATCACCCCGACGACCCCGGGACGGCGCTACCTCGGCGTGTGCGCCCACGGGGTCCGGCTCAAATCCGCCGAGATCCGGCTCGCGGAGATCCTGTTCATCGCCGGGCAGACCATGTTCGACACCCACGGCGACCGTGCCGACCCGTACATGACCCTCGTGGGCTACTTCAACGCCACCCGCGAGCTCGCGGGGATGCGGCGCTACCTCGACGACGACGTCACGACGCGGGTTCGTCGCCACGGCACGCTCAAGGAACTGTCCAACCGGATCGTGGCCGGCACCGGCATGCTCGAGGTCCAGGAGCTCACCTCGCGGATCTCCTCCGGCGACATCAGCGACGTCCTGCAGCGCCTGGAGATCGGGTTCGACGCCGAGCTCGACACCAGCGACCGGCGGCGCGCGATCGCCGACGACCTTCGCGCGTTCATGTCCGCGAACCGGGGTCAGGCCGCCCGCAGCAAGGACCGCGCCGAGCCGCACCCGACGACCGACCGCCAGCGCGAGCGCATGCAGGCGGACCGCACACCCGTCGACGTCGTCCTGGCCACCTCGATGCTGCAGGTCGGCGTCGACGTCTCCCGCTTCGGCCTGATGGTGGTGACCGGCCAGCCGAAGAACACCGCTGAGTACATCCAGGCGTCCTCACGCGTCGGACGCGATCCGGCTCGTCCCGGCCTGGTCGTCACCCTCTACAACTGGACACGACCCCGGGACCTCGCCCACTTCGAGGACTTCGAGCACTACCACGCCACCTTCTACCGCCAGGTCGTGGCGCTCTCGGTCACCCCGTACACGCGCCGCGCGCTGGACCGGGGCACGGCCGCGACGTTCGTGGCCGCGGTCCGCCAGAGCGAGGAGACTTACTCCCGCAACGCCGACGCCCACGACGTCCCCCTCGACGGGAACACGGTCTCCCGCGTCGTCGAGCGCCTGCTCGCCCGCGCCGAGGCCGTCGACGGCGAGCGTGGCCGGGAGTACCTCGCGCAGCGCATCGCGAGGATCCGCGACATCTGGAACGAGGCGAGGACCGGCTCCGCCCGGCTCGGCTACGCCGCCGGGAACGCCGGCGCGCAACGCCTGTTCGGCCTCCTGCAATACCCCGGGGACGGACGCTGGGCTGACATGACCGTCGGCCAGTCCATGCGCGAGACCGAGAACGAGATCAACCTGCTGCTGCCCGGCGGCGGTGAGATCTTCCATCCGATGTTCGGCGCCCCCGACTGGTCGTTCACGGCCGGCCGGGCGGCCGACGACGGCGGTGATCCGGAGGATCGCCCGGACGGCGACGAGCTGGGGGAGACCGCCCTCGGCGAGGCGACCCCGACGGGCGGGGGTGCCCGGTGAGCAGCCAGTACCGGCGGCGGGTCGGGTCGGCGCGCCCGAGCCACCTCATGTTCACCAGCGGTGTCGGCGCGCTGGTCGACCTCCCGAACTTCTCCGTCCTGGTCCGCGGCCTCGACGACTGGCGCCACGACGACATCCCCGACTGGGAACCCATCGTCGAGCCCCGGCTGCTCGCGGCGGTCCGGGCCGTCCTCGGCGCCCCCGGCGTCGAGCAGCTCCGCCCCGCCCCGTGGCTGGAGGGAACCAGCCCGCCCGAGACCGAGAAGGCCGCGCGGATCGGGGTGCCGACGACACCCTTCCCCGGCTGGCTGCGCTGCTCGGCCTGCAACGAGCTGGCCCCCATCGACTCGGGGGTGTTCGGCTTCGAGAACGACAAGCTGAACCGCCCCCAGGACGCCCGGTTCTACCACGGCTCGTGCCCGCGCAAGAAGAGCGGTCGCAGGCCGCTGGCCGTGGCCGCCCGGTTCGTCCTGGCGTGCACCGCGGCCCACCTCGACGACTTCCCCTACGCCGAGTTCGTGCACCACGACGCGCCCTGCGACAGCGGGGAGCACCCCCGGCTGCGGATGGAGGACCGCGGCGGCAACGTGGGCGCGAACGTCGAGGTGACGTGCATCGGCTGCCCGGCGCGCCGCAACATGCGCGAGGCGATGGGTAAGCGCGGGGAGGAGAACCTGCCCCACTGCCGCGGGCGCGACGCCCACCTCGGCACCTTCGCCCCCGAAGGATGTGCTCAACAGCCGAAGGTGCTGGTCGTCGGCGCGTCGAACCAGTGGTTCGCCCTGACCCTCTCGGCTCTGGCCGTGCCCCGGACCAGCGCCGGTGAGCTGGCGACGAGGGTCGAGAAGCACTGGGCGGCGCTGAGCACCCTGCCCTCGCAGGAGATGCTGCCGTGGGCCCGTCAGAACGTTGCGGTGCTGCGCGAGCTCGATCGGTGGGACGACGACGTGCTCTGGGCGGCCATCGAGGACCACCAAGCGGCGGGCTCGCGGGACGACGACCCGAACCCGGCCTACCCGGATCTGCGCACCCCGGAGTGGGAGATCTTCTCGGCGTCGACGTTGCCCGACCCCGGCGACGACTTCGCCCTGCGGCGCGACCCGGGCGGGGTACCGGCCGCCCTGGCCGGGTGCTTCGCCGACGTCGTCCAGGTCGAACGCCTCCGCGAAGTCCGGGCCCTGATCGGTTTCACGCGCCTCGACGCGCCTGACCCGGACGACCCCGATCTCGTCGCCCGGGCCCCGATCGCCCGCTCGACCCCGACCTGGGTCCCGGCCAGCGAGGTCCGAGGGGAAGGGGTGTTCCTGCGCGTTCCCGAGGACCTCCTGCGCGCCTGGGAGCAGCGCGTCGACCAGTCCAGGGCAATGCGGGCCCACCGGGACGCCTACGCCGGGTTCCGGACCAGCCGCTACTCCGACCGGCTCCCGGTGGACTTCAACCCGATGAGGCACTGGCCCGGCGCCCGCTACATCGCGCTGCACACCCTGTCGCACCTGATGATCCGCGCGATCTCCCTGGAGTGCGGCTACAGCGCCGCCAGCCTCTCCGAGCGGATCTACGCCGGGTCCGACGACGACCCGCGCGCCGGCATCCTCATCTACACCGCCGTCCCCGACGCCGACGGCACCCTCGGCGGCCTCGTCTCCCAGGCCGAGCCCGAACGCCTCGTGCGTCTCACCCGTCGAGCGCTGTCTGACGCCATGCGCTGCTCGTCGGACCCGTTGTGCGCGGAGCGCCTGCCGCAGCGGCCCGCGGAGTTCCTGCACGGCGCCGCGTGCCACGTCTGCCTGTTCGTCTCCGAAACGACCTGCGAACGAGGCAACCGCTTTCTCGACCGCCGGTTCGTCGTTCCCATCGACGACCCCGACCTGGCGTTGTTCGCGAAGCTGCCGTGACCGGGTTCGAGCAGGCCTCCGAGGATGCTCTCCCCGTCCTGGGACCCGGGGGCCTGCGCACCGTCGCCGAGCGTCTCGCCGCAGGATGGCCAGCCGCCGCGATCGTGGGCGAGGTGAGCCCGGAGCGCAGCGTGGCGGTCCGGTCCGTGCTGGATGCTGTCGATTCGAGTGGTGTCGCCGTCGGCGAGGTGACGAGCTACCTGCGCGGCGTGGCGGCCGGGTACACCCGGCACGCCGCGGCAGTCAGCGTGGAGACAGTGTGGAGCGGGCCGAGCAGCCACGCGGTCCCGGTGCGGGCGACCGCGCAGGCCCTCGTCGACGTAGTGAACGATGCGTCGGCGGAGCTGCTGCTGATGACCTACTCTGCGACGCCGCACCAGGCGCTGCGCGGAGCCCTGGAGGCCGCCGCGGCCCGCGGTGTCGACGTAGCGGTAGTGGTCGAGACCCTTCAGGGCGCGGGGAGCGCCCTGGCCGGCGCTGAGCCGGCCACAGCATTCGTGTCGATCATCGGCCTCAAACTCTGGCAGTGGCCAGTCAGCCAGCGAACCGAACACGGCTCGAAGATGCACGCCAAACTCGCCGTCGCCGACCGCCGGGCGCTGCTGGTTTCCAGCGCGAACCTCACCCAGTCCGGCGTCGCGAAGAACATCGAGGCAGGCGTGCTGATCCGCGGCGGCACGGCGCCGCGACGCGCGGCCGAGCATATCGTCGCCCTGCAATCGGGCGGTATCCTCGCGCCCTTGAGCTGGCAGTCTGGCTAACCTCCGGCCTCAATAGCACGGACCACCCGCACGGACCCCGTCCCGGCGGGGAGCAGATAGGAGACATGGCCGGTGCCCCGTACCAGTAACGCCCGTGGGGTACGCCGGCGGCGGTCACGAGGACTCGCTGTGGACGCTGTCGCTGCCGTGCGTGGTGGGTCCCAGACATGGGTGTGGTGCCGGTGCTGGGGCGGCCCGGGTCGGCCCAGCCAGGTCGGCCAGCATGCTGTGATGATAGATCAACCGGGGTGTCGCGGTGGGAGTCGGTGCGGAGGTTGAGCGACGACCTGGTAGCGGTGGCGGGTCGGTAGCTGTCTCAGTTGACTTGACAGCTACCGCACCACCGGGAGGCCGGGCGGCTGGGATAGCGTCGGGCGGCATGAGCGCTGACGACAAGGCCGAGAACAAGACCGACAAGGTCAAGGGCAAGGTCAAGGAGACCACCGGCAAGGTCACCGGGAACGAGAAGCTCGAGGCCGAGGGCAAGAAGGACCAGACCAAGGGCGACGTGAAGCAGGCCGGCGAGAAGGTCAAGGACGCCGTCAGGAAGGACTGAGCCTCCCCTGGGTGGACTGATCGAGCGCGGCTCCCGCTCAACGCGCGGGCCCGCTCAAGCGGGCCCCGGCTCGGTCGACGCTGACTCTGCGCTGGGCCCCGCGGCGTTCGGCGTGGGTCAGGAGTTGGGGTGGTTGGGACGGGTCCCTCGCGTTGGGGTGATGGGCAGCAGCCGCCGTAGCTCGATGTTTTCCTGGGGGTCGAGCATGGAGTGCTGCACGCAGGCGGGGACGAGGGTGCCGGTGTCGGGGTGGGCCATCGCGTAGTGGCAGGCGGCGAGGCGGTCCGGTCCTTATCGCCAACGATCGTCCACTCAATCTTGCGGTCGAGTGGCGCGAAACGCAATTTCTCTAGCTCGCCCGCCGCGTCTTCCAGTCGGCGTTTCGTCTCGGCAACAGGTGACGTTCTAGGCCACCAGAGGATGCGAGGGAGGGGTGATCGCGATCGATCCTCTCCGTTGAGGCTTCGCTCCATGGCCGCGACCGCCCCACGCACAACTTCTCGGACAGCACTCACCAGGACATCGGGATACTGAAGATTTGACGCAACTTCTTGTCAATCCACGCAGTAATCCTGCCTTTGTCTACCGCCTCGGCCTGAAGGCGACGCAGCAGGCTAGACTTCCCGGATCCTCGTTGGCCAAAAACGAAATGATGATAATTGGCGTACGCGCGTTCGCCATTAGTCGGCGGCACGTATAGTTCCTGTCGACCGTCAGGCTAGCTGGCGGACGTTCTCGGACGCATATACTCCGCTTGGGTCAACTGTCACAACTGCCCCCCTGGCTCATGCACGATGAACAGTCTGGCATACAGAGGCCTATGAGGCCGACTGCCGCGTATCAGTGGCTTGTCGCTGCCGAGCTGTCGAGCTGTCGAGCTGTCGAGTTGTCGAGCGCCGGTGAGGACTTTCTGTACGTCTTCAAGCCGGCCCTGCCGGGCCGGACGGGCGGGCTCGCTGCGGCACCGCCTCCTGTCTTCGACCCGGCGTGCCGCGCGGCCACGCCCGCCAATCCCTCAGCACGGGCGGTTGCCGGCAGGTAGTCCGAATAGCCGGTCAACGTACAAGACGGCGCGAACCAGGCGCTGCTAGGCCGGACGGGTGATCTTCGATCAAGATCACCTATTCTTACCCACTTTGTGGTTCCCCCACCCGTCTCGCGGCCTGCCGAATGCCATAAATGCTGACATCGGCAAAGTGGCGAGGACGCTCTGCTCACCGCTACAAAGGTCCACGTGAACGATGAACATGTCGTCCCGGGCCCAGGTCCGAAAGAGGGCGAATCCCAACCTCAACAATTCAACGCCGAGTTGGGTGAACGTCCTGCAATTCCATCGTCAGTGAATCTTCCGGCCGAGTATACCGAGCCGACGCGACCTCGGCTGCGGCTCAGGTGCAAACGCGCACGCCGTGCCCTCGCGGTGGGCGTCGGGCTAGTGCTCTCGGGGCTAGCAACGGAGGCGGGGGGCAAGCTCCTTGATCTTCTTCTGGCTTGGGCTGGCTCGTAGCTGTCCGCCAGCGGGGCGCTCGCCGCCCCCGCGCCCCCGGCGACCTCCGGGGAGAGGGAGGGCGGGTCTCCCCGCGGGCCACCGCGAGGGCGTAGCACCCCGGGGGCAGGGGTCCAGGTCGTTCAGCGCGTCGGGTGCTCCACCTGGACCCCTGCCCCTCGCGCGCTTCGGGGGGACCTGGCCGACGGGGAGACCAGGACCCCGGCACGTGTCTGGACGACGTCCTCGAGCTCGACGCTGCCGCGACCGTGCTCGGGCACAGGCCTCTTGTGGTCGCCTGAGCCAAGATCATGGCAATGCTTACTGCCCTCTACCGACCGTCAACGACCACGAGCACGGGAACACGCCCGGTGGTCGTGCGTGGCCTCGTCTCAGGCGGGGAGGGCTGTCAGTCCTCAGACCGAACATTCGTAATCGACGACTACGACTCTGTAGGCACGTAGCTGACGTCTGCGCCTCACGTCGCCCTTGGCTCTCCGATCCGGCAACTGAAGACTTGGGCGACCGACGTTGGGTCTAGCGTAGGCGATAAGAGGTCAACTACAGGAAGGGCACCGCGTGTCGACGCCGAGTCGCAATCCTTATGCAGACGTTAAGCGCACTTTGAGAAGGGAGGTAGGATTCCAATGTCCTGTTCGGGGTTGTGGTAACCCTTACCTCACGTGGCATCATTTTGACCCACCATGGCGAATCGAGAAACACCATCGACCTGAGGGTATGATCGCGTTATGCCTGGAACACGCGAGTAAAGCCGACCACGGCGCTTTCACGGATGACCAACTACGGACGCTCAAGGTGAAGACACCTGAGCGAGATGTCGTCACCGGCAAATTTGACTGGAGACGACAGGATTTCCTCGTCCGACTCGGGGGGAACTTCTCCTACCGCGAGGACACAATCTTGCAGCTCGGTTCGGTGCCTTGCGCCTGGCTCAGTAGAGACCAAGAAGGTTTACATGAGGTCAACTTCCTTATGCCAACGGTCTCGAATGGTCCACGTGCGAGTATTGTCGAGAACTTTTGGAGCGCTTCGAGTTCAGCGCACGAGATAATTTCTCCTCCCATGGGACGCAAGATCGAGGTTAAGTATCAGAACGGGGACTACTTTAAGATCCTTTTCAGGAACGTAAAGCAGCCCGAGCATTTAGGAGTCCTCTATCCTGAGGCAAATCTCAGGAATCTTACGAGTGTTGTCGAATTCCCTACCACTCTCGTGGAGGTCACCAGTATAGTTGCTGGAACGAATCTTGAGTTAGGTCCGAATTATGCGAGGTTCGGGGGCGGGACCATGCGAGAGTGCTTTTCGAGTAATAGCGGGAGCGCTGGCATGCGAATAAATCTGAGCGATAAGGAGGTCGCCGAGCTGCTCCCGCATCACGAGAGTGACTCTTAGGTCGGCGGTTAGCCGCATCAGAGGCATTTGGTGGGTCGAAGGCGTCGACACCGTCGTGGACTGCGTCCGAGCCCGACGCGCGGGGCTCGGTCGCAGCGCCCGCATCCGCGGGCCGTGGGAGGGGCGCGCGTTCGTGGTCGGTCACCACCCGAAAGGCGCGGCGACTGGTCACCAGCGCACCTCTTGCACCTTCACCTGTCTGCCGAATCGGACGTGCTCATCACCGCTCCCCCGCTGCGTGGTGTGGCCTTCTCCCAGGGTCGCACCCGGGTCGGACATCCCTGCCCGGGACACGCTGCCGCGCCGTCAACGCCCGAGAACTGGAGGTACGCGACCCGCCACCTCGGACTGCACCCACCCCGCGCCGGCACCGAACCCGACCCCCGCGAACACCACGCCGGAGGCTGCGACCGACCCGCCAGGGCCGGACCGCGAGGAGCCGTGATGACTACCCTGCAGCCCCTCGATCAAGGGCCGGTGCCGCGGCTGCGGCCACGCCGGCGCGTCGGCCTGGGTCGCCGACACCGGGCCGACGTGAATAACTCAGGTTCAGGGCCCCTTACCGGCGGGGGGTGGATCCTTGGGGCCCCGGGGTCGGTCACGACCAGCCCCGGGCCACGGCGATCAGCCCCAGACGTCGACCGTCGCGGCGCAACGCCCACCAGGTCCGCACGAGTCGTCGCATGACCGGTGAGCGTGCCCCACCTCCGCCTGTCCCGTCATGCCCGCGCCACCGGATCGAACACATGTTCTAATCCGCGGAGGAGGTGGCGGGGGTGGCGGGAGAGAACGGGCTGGGCGGTGCCGGACCGCTGCCCTCGGGCTGGGGGCGCAGCGGCGGCCGGGGTGGCGGGCCGGTCCGCCGTCCGGTATGGGTCGACCTGGACGTGCTCTACGCGAGCGACACCCCCGATCCACCCGCCGGGTCCGTCGACGCGGCCGGGGATGGTTCGCGGCCGATGTATCCCGGGGTGACTCGCCGCGGGCGCCTGGAGTGCTCCGGAGAGGTCCACGGGGTCCTGCACGGCTGGGAACGGGCAAAAGACGGCCGGTGGCTCGGGGTCGTCTCGTTCACGGTGCCCTTCACCCGCTGCGACCCGCGGCCCGGCAAGCGGGTCGAGTTCGGTCTGCTGCCCGCCCGCGCGATCCGCCCCCGTGAGGTCTCTGACCCTCGCTGATCAGCTTGTCGCGCGCTCGCCGACGACGTCCCACCGCTCGCACCATCACCTGCCCCCATCGCGGGAGTGAACGCGGCCGGGGCCGGAGGGAACCGCGGCGGCATCGGCGAAGTCATCTCCTCGTAGATGGTGTGCGCTGGGAGCGAGCAGCGAGGTGGTCTCGCGGCGACGCCAGCGGGCCGACGGTCAGGACGCGCTGTTCTCGATGCGGACGCCGATCTGTGCGGCGAGCCCGAGCAAGGCGACGCGGATGAACCGCTTCAGGACTTAAGCGACGGACCGCCGCCCGCCGCGGGGTGCAGTCCTGCCACCCCGCGACCGGCCGGGCCGGGTCCGGTTCGGGCTCGCGATTCCCGCGAGTCGGACCGTGGTGCGCTTCCACCCGGGCAGGTGCGGCCACCGGGACGCCCGGCCGGTGCGGTGCAGGATCTTGTCGCGGGGCGGGTCCAGGTGGCGTTAGTCCGGTACAAGCCGTCGATCGGGCGAGCGGCGACGAACCGCGCCGCGTGGCGCCCGTAGCCGGCCCGGTGCAGGCCGTAGGCCACGGCGAGGACGACGACGAGGGGCAGCGTCAGGATCACCGCCCGACCCCCGCTCGAGAGAGTCGATCTGGACCGGGGCGGACGACGACGGCCGGGGCGATGCGCACCGGCTCGGGCGAGCACGGGCCCGCGGGTAGCGCGCGGGCGTGGTGGGCGGCCCACGCCGCACTCATCCGCCGGCCCCACGCGTCGAGCACCGGCCGATCCCGCCGGGCCCGGTAGATGGTGACGCCGGCCGCGGTGAGGCCGCCGGCCACGGCGGTGCCCCCGATGACCGCGGCCGTCCAGGTGAGCACCGTCAGCAGGGTCACCAAGGCCCCGGTCACCGCCGTGACGGCGAGGGCCGTGGCACTGGCCGCGCCCGCGAGCAGGGGCAGTCCGGCGAGCGCGAGGGCCAGCGGCGCCCAGCTCGACCCGCCGTGCGTGCAGGTCACAGTGATCACGTGTCGGCATCCCACGGTCGCCAACCCCGTCCTCTATCGTCGGAAACGTAGGACCAACACGGTAGCCTAACGTCGTCATCGTCGGAACCGTCGGTCAGTGGCCGTCGGAAGTGTCGAGAACGTCGGGAGGGCTGCGATGATCAGGGCCATGAGTCCGCCCCGATTGGTCACCACGGGCGAGGCAGCGCGTGCGGTAGGCGTTCATCGGTCAACGCTGATCGACTGGCGCGACCGCGGACTGATCCGTGAGCACAGCTCGACCTTCGGTGGACACCTCCGGTGGGACCTCGACCAGCTCCGCGAGCAGCTACCCGCCCCACCGGAACAAAAGGCCCTCAAGCCAGACCCCAGTACGCCTGTCGACCAACCGATCGTCGCCGCGGTCGTCACCTCCGAGCACGGCATGCTCGTGACGTGGCGGAACGACAAGACCCCGCCGGCCGGCTTCCTATCCGGTGAGATCGAGCCCGGCGAGTCCCCCGCGGACGCCATGACCCGCGAGTGCAAGGAAGAGGCCGGCCTCCTCGTCACCGCCGGACGCGAGATCGGGCGCCGGGTGCACCCGCGAACGAGCCGCACCATGATCTACGTCAGCGGCGCGCCGACCGGGAGCCCGGACGTGCACGTGGGCGACGCCGAGGAGTTGACCGCGGTGCGATGGGTCAGCCTGGCCGACGCCGAAGAGGCGTTCGCCCCGTCCGGGGGCATGTTCGACCCGGTGCACGACTACCTCGTACGCCAGCTCCGGAGTCCGAAGGGCGGGACGCGGTGACCACCTATCACTCCGACGCGAGGCCGTGGGCGCACGGCCCTGGGTCGCGTGCCCGACCCGCGCCGCCAGCTCGAGCGGGCCGAGGCCGACCTCATCGCCACCGCCCGCGCGGCGGGGCTGTCGTGGCGCCGGGTCGCCGCCGCCCTCGGGCTCGGGTCGGCCCAGGCCGCTGAGCAACGTTCATTAGTCAAATCGCCTGTCGGGATGACGTGTGTCGCTTCGATCTGGGGACTCGGGCCGCGTGACCAACCCTTGAGAGGGTTGCATCTGGGTGGCCGAGGCTGGGTCATCGCAGGAGGGCGTACATGACCATGTCGCCGCGCTGGTCCCCAACGCGTTCCCAGCGGCGTAGCAGGCCCTCGGCGGTGAACCCGGCCCGCTCGGCCGTGCGGGTGGAGGCGATGTTCCAGGGTTCGACGTAGAGCTCGAGGCGGTCGAGGTCGACGGTGGCCCAGGCCCACGAGACCAGGATGTCGAGCGCCCGCGCGGCGAGGCCGTCCCCGCGGGCCTCGGCGAGCAACCAGTACCCGATCGATGCGCGCTCCCGGTCACGCGGCTGCGGCCAGAGACCGATGTGCCCGACCGCGGCGCCGTCGTGCTCGATCACGAACGACCAGCCGACCCCGTCTACCGCCCGCTGCCACTGCCGGCGCAGGAACCCAGCGCACTGGGCGGCGTCGCCGTACGCGGGGACCGTGGTGATCAACGGGATGAGCGGGTCACGGCCGGCGGCCTGCACCGTCGGCACGTCATCGAGACGCCACGGACGCAGCAGACAGCGCTCACCGCACAGCTGGACAACCTCCAGCGCGCCCACGGCCTCAGCCTCGGCCTCCAGGCGCGCAGTCCGCTCGGCCCCGTCCTCGGTGCACACGACCTCATCCTCACGCCCCGCATCCTCACGCCCCGCCGAGCCTGGAGACCGATCCACCACGTCCCGCACGGCATCGCGTTGCGGGACGGAGGGCGCCCGTCAGGTCCTCGGTCGTCGTCGGTGCGTCGCCGCGACGCTGGCGAGGAACCGGCGCAGTCGACGCGGACTGGGTAGCAGGTGAAGTTCGGCCTGCGGAGCACATGCCGCGACGTCCTGCAGGAGGGTCGGTCTGCTCCGCTTTCGCCAGGTCAGCAGCCACCACCAGAACTCAGCTCGCGCGATCGACGAAAGGCGCGCCACGCGCAGCGAGCGAGAGACAGGTCGAGGATGACGACGGTGTCGGCGCGGTGCAGACGCGGGCACCGCACGTCGGAGGGCCCGAGATCTCCGTCCGTGGGGTACCGAGGACACCTGGATCCCCGTCGACCGCGCCCACCGCCTCGCCCCAGCTGATCCCCGGCTCGCATCTGCGCCTGATCCCCGACGCCGGGCACCTCATCCAGCTCGACGCCCCCGAGCGGCTCACCGCCGTCCTACAGCGGTGGCTGCTGCCCAGACCGCCCCGCCGTGGTGCGCAGCGCCACCGCCGACGGCGCGGTGATCAACCCGCCGGAAACATGCCAACAGATATACCAGATGTGGATCAGTAGGGCGTGCCGCACGACCGCATCCCACGTCGGTGCCCGCCGTGGTGCGCAGCGGTCGAGCTGGGGGCGCGGGTGGTTGAGCATGGATCGACGGTGGCGGCGGGGCCCCCGCGCTGGGCGGCAGTTCGCGGTAGCACCGACCGCGGACGCCGCAGCCTGCGGCCACGCCGAGAACGGCGCCGGGCCCGGGGTGCTGGACACGGCGCGCCGCGGGGTCCGGTGGTGGACCCGGCCCGCCCTCGTGCCCGGCGAGGAGCTGCTGACCGCGGCGGCGGGGTTCGAGCTCGGCACCGGCCCGACCCGGGAGGACTGCTGGGCCGAGATCGGCCCGGCCCTGCAGTCACGGATCTGGTCAAGACACCACAGATCATCGTCGCGCGGCGGTCGCCAGCCCCTTCGCTTTGGCTGCCTGTTCGCGCAGGGCGGGTTCGGTGGCGTCACCGAAGCGGTCGAGGAGTTGGTCGTAGGCCTGGAGTGCGTCCTCGGAGCGGCCCAGCCGGGCGAGGGTGACGCCCTTGGTGAGCAGGGTTCTGGCTACCAGTTCGCGCAGGGCGGGTTCGGTGGCGCGACCGTAGCGGTCGAGGAGTTGGTCGTAGGCCTGGAGTTCCTCCTCGGAGCGGCCCTTCCGCCCGAGCCGGTAGCCCTTGTCGAGCAGGGCTTTGGCTACCTGTACGCGCAGGGCGGGTTCGGTGGCGTCACCGAAGCGGTCGAGGAGTTGGTCGTAGACCCGGAATGCCTCCTCAGACCGGTCCGGGCTCAACCCCCGGTCCCGTGTGAGGGCGAGGCCCTTCTCGAACAGGGCTTTGGCTACCTGTTCGCGCAGGGCGGATTCGGTGGCGTCACCGAAGCGCGTCTCGACCTGGTCGTAGGCCTGGAGCTCTTCCTTGGGCCGTCCCAGCCGCCCGAGCCGGTAGCCCTTCTCGAACAGGGCTTTGGCTACCTGTTCGCGTAGGGCGGGTTCTGTGGCGTCAACGAAGCGGCCGAGGAGTTGGTCGTAGGCTTGGAGTGCGTCCTCGGAGCGGCCCAGCTGGGCGAGGGCGATGCCCTTGTAGAGCAGGGCTTTGGCTACCCGTTCGCGCGGGGCGGGTTGGGTGACGTCACCGAAGTAGGCGAGGAGTTTGTTACAGACCCGGACTGCATCCATGTAGTGGCCCCCGCGAACGAGAGCTGCTGCTCGGTTGAACCCCGCGTCGCGCTCGACCCCGGCTGGGGACCCAGGCGGGGGTAGGTGAAGGTAGCCGACGCGTTTTGCTTCTGGCGGGGTTTTCTGGGGCGTCGGCTCTGCGGGTGGGCGAACGTCGCGGATGTGCTTCACCGCCGGCTGGGCCGACCGGGGGGACCGGGGATCGAACGCCGAGGTCAAGTGGTGGGCGAAGGCGCCCGCGGTGGTGAACCGGTGCTCGGGCCGCTTGGCCAAGGCCTTGGCGATGGCGTCATTTGCTGCGGCGGGCAGCTGAGTAGCCCGCGGTGACTCGTGTTCGAGGTGCATCCGGGCGACGGCGAAAGCGTCGTCGGCTTCGAACGGGGCGTGGCCAGTGAGCAGCTGGTAGGCCACGCAGCCGAGGGAGTAAATATCGACACCAGGGCCGCGAGCGGCGGCGGAGTCAGGCTCGCTAAGTCGTTCGGGCGCCATGTAGGCGACGGTGCCCCGAGCAGCTGCAACGCTCGTGTCGGTGCGGGTGCCGCCCGAGGCGATGCCGAAGTCGATGAGGTAGACGAAGTCGTCGCCGTAGCCATCGGCTAGGAGCACATTCCTCGGCGTGACGTCGCGGTGCACCAATCCTGCCTTGTGGGCCCGGTCGAGCGCTTTCGCGATCTGGTCGACAATCCGGAGCACCCGCGCAGGCGGCAGCGAGCCCAGCTTCTGGATTTCCTCCCCGAGGTGGTGGCCCTGGATGTAGGGCATGACGAGGTAAAGGTCGTCGGCGACACCGAAGTCGTACAACGAGATGATGTGCGGGTGGGCCTCGAGCCCGGCCATGAGACGCGCCTCGCGGCGGAACAGGTCGACGTCGGCGTCGTCGACCCCGGCCACGGGGAGCCGTTTGATCGCGACCTGCCGGTGCATGCGGGTGTCGAAGGCCCGCCACACCTCGCCCATGCCGCCTTTCCCGATCCGTTCTCGGTACTCATAGCGGTCCTGGTCAGCGTGGGCCGCCGACCCGGCGGGTGACCCGGGGGCGAGGGCTCGGCGCCCTGCTGTGGTCGGTGGAGGGCATCGAGGTGGTCGGTCAGGCCTCCTCCGGGCTGGAGGCCGTGCGCGAGGCTCAACTGCTCGCCCCCGACGTGGTGCTCATGGATGTGCGGATGCCCGACCTC
>JAABUP010003042.1_pt1 | contig 30465 bp, 37 predicted proteins | sample 5559201 | NCBI WGS metagenome assembly JAABUP01 (sample SAMN10711887, study PRJNA513373) | rock metagenome | isolation source: Antarctica rocks | place: Antarctica | reverse complement strand
CTTTTCTGGGAAACTGAGCATGACCGCAAACAGTACCAGAAAGAGGATATCTTGGTATACCTTCATGCAACAGCCAGATACAGTCAGCAGGATCCCCTTGTGAGCATATCTCATGACCGGGAGCCACATTGACTGGTGTCGCCCGCCCAGCAATCATAAACAGAGTCTCCTCTGGTAGGTCCTGTACATACACACACTGCCGTGTCAGACTACCATGTTACCATGTCAGAAGCAGGCGTCAGGTACACCGGGCGCAGGATCTATGAACCTGCATGCATGAAAGCGTCAAGTGGAGGCATGACCAGTTCCATGACAGGTCACACCTTGTGGTGTACAGCTAGCTTGTGGTTGTCATTGAGGCGCAGACTGATGTTTAGACTGGCATATATGCTTGGCGAGGGTGTGCATATTGCTCTTGCAGCAACATGGCTTGCTTGATGTCATCTGCGTTACTTGATGCACCACTGCACCGCTTGTTTGACTGCTTGAGCAGCACAGACGGATTGACAGGTCATATCAGGAAACCATATGCTGCTGCAAGGTAATTTCTGCCTATGCACTAGAATCAATTGAACACGGCATGCACTGTCCCAATGTGCTAGACTCAGGTGGCTAGGTCATGTTTTCCTGATGCCTAACGATAGATTGCCTAAGAAGCTTTTGTTTGGTGAAGTCACGGGGCTTCGCCCACCTGGCCGCCCTAGGTCAAGTTTCAATGATGTTGCATTACGTGATGGTCAAAACTGTCGAATTAGTAGGCCTTGCAGGGATGCACAAGACAGGCTGCTCTGGAGAGACAAGACTTGTCCTGCACGTACCTAGCTCATCATGAGCTGGAAAGCGTTTTAATTGTCATTACTTATTGTTATGCATTGTCCCAATGTGCAAGGTAGTGCCAAAAAGCAGCATGCTGATAAGATATGCTGCTAATACACAAGACTTTGCGTTGCCCCAATGTGCATGCCACACTTTTGACAGCATACCTGAAAAGTATCCAGCTTGTCCATGATGGATTTGTTGGAACGCCAGGCCACTTGAGCCCTCAGATGAGTGGGCAGCTCCTTGAAAAGGTCGAGGTCATTCTCCACCACAGTCTGCCGCACCCAAACCTGCAGTGCAAGCAAGCAGAAAAAGTCTGCTCAGGCTGCAGGTATGATTGTCAGTAACGAACGTCAAAATTGCAGATTCAGAAATAGCAGACAATACTGACACTGTCCATGCAGAATTATACAGGCGCAAAACAAGCCAGAAAAATGGCAAGCTATTGAACGAGAGTCTAGATTGGAGAGAGCCATAACAGCAAGGCTACACTGTATAGATTCAACTGCAGTGGGCGCAGATCTAGCAGCGTCTCTCGCTGATATTGATAACACAAGCCTGCTTCTGCAGGACAGCATGCCTACATGCATGCATCCTATGCTGCAGCCCAACATACATGCATGCATCCAGATGCTGTATGCTGCTTACTCACATGCATGCATTGTATGCTGCACAATGCCTATAGATGGTCAACAGTCAGGATGGTGATTTTGCAGGTCCACCTCAGCATAGTAGGCTCTGATCTTGGTCTTGAGTTCCCTAGGAAGCTTGACGCGGCCCATCCACTCAGAGACGCTGGTCATCTTCTCCCTGAACATCTGTGCATCCTTCACCTCCTGGCTCGCCCTCTGCATCATCACCACCAAACTCCAACAACAGAGTCCAACAGACAGCAGGCCAACAACACAGTTTTGGCCTGAGACAGAAGTTGCAACTGTGCAAACCCCAAAGGAAATCAGCCGTAGATTGGGCAATTCTGAAGACCATGGGTTTGCCAAAATCTACTGCATCAGAGTAGGGCAAAGAATGAGATGCAAGGCAGGCAGGGCAGGGCAGAGCAGCGCAGGACCAGCACAGCACAGCACAGCGCGGCACAGCGCAGCATGTTACAGTGAGGCAGCTGACCCAACAGCCAATTCAGGAGGGAGGAGGTCGACCTGCAGCAAGCTGGTGATGGAACCCAGCAGGATGCCAAAGAACAGCACTCCCGTGATCTGGGACATCAGCATCACGGCGCGCTCAGCATTGGTGATGGGCAGGATGTCCCCAAACCCAATGGTTGAGACTGTCGTCAGTGACCAATACGCAGCTGCCAGGTACACATCAGGGCCGGGGATGGAGCGTGCCTACATGCAAAGCACCTGAAATGAGGATCTGCTTTCTGCAAGCTGTAGCGGATGCTTTGTGACGTGCTGCAAAGAGCATGAAGAGCGTGCAATGGTTTGGCATGTGCACATGGCTATTGGTAATCTGGCAACTCTGAAAGGTCGCCTCGGTATTGCTGTTTGTGTGACAAGAAGGGAAGTTGAGACCAACCAGCCTATACCTCAGTGCTTGTGAGAGTAGTTGCGTCTGCCTCTGTGGAGAAGCCGCTGACAAAGGACTGTAGTTGTTGATCCAGGTACCTGTCATCTCTTCTCGATATGCCACAAACACCCTGCATAATGTTCTGTGTGTAAAGGTTTTCCAGTGCATTGACAACTCAATAAGGCACATGACAGCCAGCATGCAGCTCAGACACATTAGCACACTTTGAGCAGCAATCTAAGCTTGTGTGCTGCTGCAAATCAGCCTTACACCCACAGCATTGCCAGAAGGAGTACATAAAAGCAGTAATGCTGCAGCACTGCCACTCTGCAGGCAGCACCCAAGCAATATAGCAAACATCGCACGAAACAGTATGCTGTCAGCTTGAGCTTACCAGACACATGCAAGGAAGTTGATGAACAGGCCGACAATGTACAACAGCTGAGCTAGGTAGGACATCCAGACAGGCAGAGCCCTGTTGATGAGGGGCACGTGGGTCTGAGGTGCGGTTAGGGACATGACAAACAGCTGCTGCAGCAGCCGCATCAGCCGTAACAGCCTGCACTTGACCAGGCAGTGATCAGTACTTGACGTGTGACTGCTGTACAATTGGCGCATTCGAGTTGGTAGCCTTCAGCATGTGCACATGCGCACTGCACTTGAGCCTCTTGGTTGCAACAGCAGTCTTTGTCCTTTCAGGATGAATGCTAGGTGATGCTTTGCCATGATGTGCCTCATCATGGCTTTTGTCAGCTTGCTGGCAACATGAGCAATGAAATGAACTACAAAACCACAAAGGTTACGATTCTGTCCATTGTGACGCACGGTGCTGTACCATGTAGCAGACAGCTGGGCAGAAGATCTGCAGATGACAACAGTCATAGCACATGCCAGTATGTGTGCAAGCCAAAGGAGTACAGTCGCATGCAACTGTTCATGAATGCAAATTGATAGTCATACAGTACAAGTAGCCCTTTGGGCAACTAATCTGCCTTGGTGTTGTGTGTTCACGTGCAACCTGAGTGACATTGGCTGTAAGCATCACCTCAGAGCCCGCAGAATCTGGATGACTTGAATGATGGTGCCACTGCCGGTGCCTGCTGAACCCAGCCCATAGCCAATGCACTGCAGGACAGCTCTCAACTTGGTTGCGTAGGGTGGTGTACACACCAGAGCTGCCGTGGGGCTGGTGAGGGTTGAGCAGCGACGCACACATTTCTGTGGAAGGTGTCTGATATTAACATGACCTGAATCAATCGGCACTTAAATGCAGGATGACGAGCAAGTGGTGTAGAGCTAGATGAGCTATGCAAACTGTTTGTTTGGCAATGCTGCCCTGAAAAGTGTTGCGCATAGTGATGGTGCATTGCTGTCGGTGACAGATTGCAGCTACTTCTTGTGTCGTCAAGTGCACATGGACAAAGACAGCGCATGCATGCGTGAGAAGCAGCAATCTTTAAGAAATGCAGCTTTGTGAGCAAGATATGTACGCACCTGCACAATGAAGACCATGGTAGAAATGAAGTCAAAGATGAAGGTGGAATGCCACACATAGAATTGGGCAATCTTGCTTCTTTTCAGAACAATGCGCTTGCGCAGATTGTGGGTGGCAACAAAAGCCACATTCCAACTGAGTAGCAGCTCAAAGGCAAAGGTCACGCCTGCAAAACATCCCCACACCTGATCAGCTAAGGGCTCACCTCTGGCGAGCCAGGTATGATTGAGCCCTACAAGGCAGCTTAACAAGAGACAGTGGTGTGAAACAAAGTTGATCACACTAATGAACCTGCACATTGCTGCTGCATGCAGAGTGCAGCCCCTGGCACAATCCGCTGCATGTGCTGAGCAGGCATTGTCTGCAAACCAAAGGGTGTCATGCAGTCAGTATACAGTAATCAAGTTTCTCTGATCTTGCAGGGCCTCACCGGCAATGAAATCAAAGTAGCCAACCCAGTCCCACTGGACTGAGGAAGTGTTGAACCCCACTCCAATTGGAACAACAAACGCTGTGTAGGTAGCATCTGTGAAGAGTACAAATGCACACCACCACCCATAGAGTTTAGTGTATGGGTTGATCACTGGCAACCCTTTTCGCCAAAACAGTATCTTCCTGCACACACACCCAACCTTACAAAGGACCTAGCTTTTGGGCACAGACTAGCCAGTCAATCTGGAACGAGCAGACTCCTCTGCACTTACTCTTCTGAGCCTTTGCCAAGTTTTCGCACCCTGACCGATTCTGAGCTATCCTCCGACACTTTCGCAGCGTTCTGAGAGTTACTGTGCAAAGCTGTCCATTCTTTTTCGTCCACCTCGACGGTTCGGTTAACCATTCTAGACAGCGCATTATTGTCTGCAGGCGAAACAAAATGAAAAGATGCAGCGCATGATTGGTATCGTAACCACTTCCACGGCAAAGTCTCGAGTTTTAACCGGGGGGTTCACCTTGAGGAGAAATGAGGCCTGCATGCTTATCAAGGTAGGAATCGCCTTCTGTCGACCGAATGCTGATCATGCGGTCAAGACCGTCCCTAGGTGCGTTCTCCATCGTCGGCGCCACTGTGCGACGCCAACGTTGTAAGCTTTGTCAGCTCAGCTCACAAACATTGCGGGCGCTCAGCGTGCAACATTATAACGCGCTGAAGCGATACAGCGCCGGTTTCAGCGTCGTTGAAAGACACACAATCGGCGCAACGCCCGATATGCTTCTCAATGCACCTTTACAGGAGTTTTGCGCTGTGTGAGGGACTACGGATAATCACATGGATCCACACATGGCTCTGCACGCTGTGCGATGGTCTGTCGTGGCGACACTGACTCACCCGATGCATAGCATGCACAGCAGAATAGCTTTTGTCCCGCTCAGCTGCAGCTACTTCTCAACCAGGACAACCAGTCATTTAGACAAATTGCCCTTGCACACAAGACCTGAAGACATAGCGCACCTCTTGTCAAGGCTCATTTACAGTCAGGCCGTTGAAGGTGAACAGTGGCTTGCATGCCTGTAAGATCATTACGTCAAACTGTACGCTACAAAGCTCATGTGCACAATTTTCTGTCGCGCATGCCACTGTCTTTCAAACATGTCAAGCTGCTGTCAAGCGTTATGGGTCAGCCCTTCGAGCGTTGTGGGTCAGTCCTTGAACGCGTTTATGCAATTGTGCAGGTACACAATACCATGAGCCAACAACGCTCTTTGGAGGACGTGGGCGTTAAACGAACCCGCCAAGATACTGACGGCGGAAAGGATTCCAAGTTAACGTCAAACACACAGCCACCGACCAAGAAGACACACACCGACTCTAATGACTCCAAGCAGAACCAGATTTCGGAGCAGAGCAAGTCAAAGGAAAACCAGGGTTCTACATCGAATGTACTTACCAAGGACAGTCAGCCTTCCAGAGAGAAGGAGCCCAAAGAATCGACGCAGCAGAAATCCGAACAGGACTCCTCTAAGCCTGAGTCTGAACAGGCTGATCCACTGCCTAAGCAAGAGACAGCAGACACTGCAGACGCCAAAGAGCCGCTCCCTTCGTCAGTTCCAAAGCCAGAAGGTAGCAGACACCTTGTTTTTGCAAGCACATTGCTGCACGCGAGGCTACTGGGATAGACATGACACCCATTAGCATCAAAAGTCTGAGCAACGCCATGCTGACCTATTTGTGACTGTGTAGGCTTGGTAGAAGAGGGCAGGATCTACTTCCTGTACCGCCCTAGAGTCAATGTAGATCATCCAACTTCATTGAATGACATCCAGCGATTCTTTATGATTATGGCTCCCACAAACCGGCCCAAGGCTCCTTTCAGGCTTCACATCATTGGCAAGAAGAGACTGCCCATTCCAGACAAACATGAGAGGTTCTTTTGTTTCACAGAGGCCACTGCAGGTAAGGTTAGCGTAGGCATCTTAGCTGTTTGCATTGCAATACCAAATCTTGTCACTACAGACCCCAGGGAGTGATACATGTCGCATGTGACAATCCCGTGACAACTCTTCCACATGCACCATATTCATGCAATGCTACATTGTCTAGCTGGAAGCTTTCTCAGGCAGCGTACATGGCCAGCACTAGCCTTCGATCCAACAAAAACAAAGATGCTAGGCACCAATGGCTTGCTTGCCTCTGCTGCTGCTTGCTGTTGTACACTGCCTCTCTTCAAACCATGCTGTCTGTGTGCAGACAGCATGGAGAAGCTCACTGGGCAACTGGGTGAAACTGGCAATCAATCAGCCACTCGAGGCTACAAGACTACTGAGCCTGCCCGCATCGCTGGTGAAGGTAGGCTTGAGCAACTGTGCATCAGTTGCCTGCCTGCTTTGCACTGTACTGCACAACACCAATATGAAAGTGCTGCTTTGATCAGCAGGCATTGCTCAGTCTGCTATTGCCCGTGTCGCTGTTCAGTAGTGACCAGAAGGGGTGCTCAGCCTCTGTTCTAGATGGCATCCGTCTGTGCTTAACACCAGAAATGTTGCATGCGGTTTAACGTTCCTGCCGACACAAGCACTTGCCCACTCTCAATGTAGGTGTGTATGAGATTGTGAACCGCGATGGGCGCAAAACCTCATTTGCATACAAGCTGGAGATTCCTCAGGAGCCAGGAGAGGTCCAGCAAGAGCTGCAAATCAAGAAGGAAGCCAGCTACACTCTTTCCATCAAGGTTCCACTGCAACTCGCGCTGTTCTTTGTATGTTGATGGCATGCCTGCTGTGTATTGCTTGCAGGCAATGCACGTAAGCATCATCTGTGATGTGACCCCTAGCTTGAACCAATGACTTCCCTGCAGAGTTTGCCACACCATGTTACAACTGTCTGGGGAGTGTTCAAACAATAACTGCTGCTTGAAACAAAGCACATTGCAGTCACGCTTCAGGACAAGTTGTGTGAGTCAAGACCTCACATAAGACAGGTTTTGAATTGCTGAAATGCTGCTTCAAGTTGCCATGTGGAGCATGCAGAACCCTGGCAATGATGATCCTCCCAATGCTGGCCTATCAAACAAGGCAGACTACAAGGGTGGGCAGAAGAAGCAGTTTGGTGGGTACCGCTGGATTTCCTGCCAAGACCCGTCCCTTCTGGATGCAGAGCGATGTGAGTTTATTCTGATAGGAGCCACTGAAGACCTTCAGGGTAAACTCACTGTTTGCAAGACCCTGTCTTGGGGAAGTTGTACGACATATATATATGCTTTGTTGTGCATGCAATGCTGAGTGCATAGCTATAGAGGACTACACACGCAAGTGCATGCACTCCATTGTGGATGATTGTTCCCCGTACTGCTCAGTTCCATGTCCCTCTAGCAGATGCTCAGAGATCCTCTGGCAAAGTTGTGGCCATGCAGTGATGATCTGACGCTCTGATGCAACGATAGGCGCTTTGCACTGTCCTTGCATGGCCCTCCAAGAATGGGGCATGTTCCGCAGTTGAGTCTATCGCAAAGTGAATGTTCAGGTCAAATGGGTGAGGGAGGTGAGCACTTGCAGAAGGCGGCCTCAGAGGACATTGATCACTACCTGGAGGATGTGGCTCCTGATGGGGTGGATGAGCATGATGCTATGATGGCTAAGTTGAGAGATGAGACTCAGGCTGCACAGGGCAACCTACCCACTGAGGCAGCTGCAACCGGCAAGTGGCAGTAGTTGTCATCAATGCTTTATCATAGAATGCCTCATTCTGAGAGGCTGGGCTAGTAGCTGTTACTTTACCTTGATGACACATGCTTTTCAATGTGATTTTGAGAGCATGAGCTTGTCATGGCACAGTATTGACGCTAAGCCCCTAATGGTTGACCATGAGATCTGCTGCTGAGCTTGCGTAGTTTAATGCTCAAGACAATTGCCTTAGGGTTGACTTGCAAGCATATTTGGGCATACAGCAGCTTGACCTGGCGGGTAAAATCGTGCTTCACTGTATGCTGCACAGTTGCCGAGAGACGTGCGACGACTGAGCTAAGATGTAGGCAGAGAGAGAGAGAGAGAGAGTACCATTCTGCTAGGCCTTCTCTAGAGAGAGAGAGATTACAATGCTTTAGCCAGCCAACAAGTCTGATCACATATAGAAGAAGACAAATGTCAAATTTGGAGGAAATCGAGACAACTCAGAATAAACTTGAAAACCCGCATGTGATCTTGCTGCGCAAAAAAGGACCTCATATGTTCGTGGAAAATAAAGAAGCATATTGCTGCCTCAGTGGGTGGAGAGCTGGACACTCAAAAACCATGTGTAGTTCATCTGCAACAGCTACACCACCACAATGTGTGCACACCCTATTAGCCCTGGCAACATGTTGGCCCCAGCAAAACGGCCCACTACGATTGGCAACTTGTGAGAAGCAAGTCTGAACTGCAGAAAGCGCTGCATGCGTCTACCAGAAACAGGCAGCTGAAGAGGAGCAGTGACGACATTTAGCTGAAACGAAGCAGCCATAGCGCAGCACGCAAGACTGGCATGCAAGCAAGTGATCTTCGGGCTGGCCTTGTTCAAGTTTGCACGTCAAAAGCCTGCTCGAATTGCAGTTGTATACTTCTGCACGGCGTAGCAAGCAGTGAGCCATTTGAACACGCACGTTTCGGCGATCTGGGCACCCTTGCATGGATGTGATTGTACTGGACGGTGACAGCGACGAGGATGATCAGCAAGTCACGATCGAAGAGTCGTCATCGAATGCAGGACCTCCATCAAGACCTCGTCCGTCAAAGCGACGTAAGACGGAAACGTCAACGACGCACGTCAGCGACACAGCCGAGAGTGTGAGCCACATTAGCGATACTATTTTGGAGCCTAGCGTGACAGAGGCGCCGGTAGCACCAGCTGCTTTGCAATCTGGCGAGGCAGACAGTCCGACTTTGTCACCGCAGCAGGCACGCATCTTGACTGTCCGGAACCGGCAAGCCTCCTGTTTCTTTCGTCACTTCTGGCGAGTGTGTCGCTAAACAAGCTCAATCGCAAGATGTACTTGCAGCAACAAGTCGAAGATCTAGTAAAAGAAAGCAAGAATGTCTTCTTCACAGGAAATGCTGGGACAGGTACTATAGAGCAAAATACCACTGCGCACCTTGTGTAGACACAGTCACTAGGCTGGCACGCAATTAAACCCTTACTCTCCCTGTCTCGGCGGAAACCGCATGCCCATGCCTGCATCATAGGTGCTCTGCACATCAACCACCATGCATTCAATTTTGATGATATGATCACAGGAAAGTCCTTTCTGTTGAACAGAATCATAGAGCACTTCAGGCAGGATTATGGAGAAGACTTCAATGCCTGTGTGGCAGTCACTGCTGCCACAGGCATTGCTGCCACTCACATCAGCGGCACCACACTGCACTCACAAACAGGCTGCGGGATCCCTCAAACCATTGAGGATTTTGACCGCATGTGGAAACCACAGAGCAGGGACAGATGGCGCAAAATGAAGGTGCACTGACTGGACTCTTGCATTGTTCACCACTACAGAAGATTGTAACATCCTGTCCAAAGTCTGCTCAAAATGGCAAGAGAATGAAAGCATCCCGCCTCTAGCTCCTTGGCTGCCTCGCCATGAATTGATCCTTGGCCAATGTGCAGGTGCTAATCTGTGATGAGATCAGTATGATTTCAGCCGAGATGTTCCACCAGCTGGAGCATCATGCGCGCATGATCAGAGGGGTGGACAAACCCTTTGGAGGAGTCCAGCTTGTCCTGTCAGGCGACTACTTTCAGTAAGCATTGTGACAAGGCACATTGACTTCTCTTAGTAAGCAATGTAATGAAATTGCATCATCCATGTCTCTCTTCAGCAACACCTTCTGTCCTTCTGTCTGTCTGTCCATCCGTCTCTCCGTCCGTCCGTTCGTCTGTCTGTCTGTCTGTCTGTCTGTCTGTGATGCATCAACCTGGCATACATTGCTTCAGAGCGTCCTGCCTGCAATGCCACTGGTACACAGGTACATGTGTCATTGCCAATACAATGTTTGTTGCATTGGCACCATCAAAGCCGATTCACGTCAACCATGAGCTTGAGTCAGCAGAGATTGCTGCTTTGCTCTGATCACACACCTTCAAGCGTCCAGAATGCAGCCGGCAAACCTTGCAATGGTGCGCCTGCAGGCTGCCACCAATTGAGAGGCGATGGAGCGCGGGTATGAGCAAGAGTGCCTTCATGAACCGGGGCTATACCTTTCAGTGCCCTGCATGGACCCAATGCAACCTTCACCAAGTCCTTCTCACCAAGGTGCACCCTTTCAGCTGGACTGTTTTGGCCGTGATTGTGAGCAAATGTTTGCACAACCAGGCTTTGTATCAGAGTCTTGCGAGGTTTGCAACATCAACAACACACATCTTTCATTGCTGATGTGGTTGGCTGTATAACTGCCAGATCAGATGAGCCTGTGGTGGTTGTAGTGGTTTGACTGCTGACTGCAATGCTTTTGAGGTGACCTGCACTGCTAGGCCTGATCTGCGTCTCATAGCTGATGGTGATGCTTTCATTTGGAGTTGAAATTGATCAAAGCCCAGTGATGCAACATTTCTCTGTACCCCTGGCGTGTATCTGGCGCAACAAGACATGGCATTTGCTGTGCAGCTCTCACAGCTTAGATCAGACTCCAATCCTGCTGTTGGTGCATGACCTGCAAGCGTACATGTGGTGAATGCAGGTGTTCAGGCAGCGTAATCCAGAGTTTGTCAGGATGTTGAATGACATCAGGACAGGCAATGGCAGAACAGCCATTCAGCAGCTGCTGCAGCTCTGCACACGGCCGCTGCCTGAACAAAACGGCGTCAAACCCACTCAGCTGTTCAGCAAGAATGCTGATGTGGACACTGTGAATGCAGCTGAGCTGAGCGCACTTGAAGGAGAAGAGGTATGCTGGCTCATCGGTACAATCAGCATATGACCTAATACTTCTGCAGAAACTCTTGAAGCAAGCAAGTTGTTTGATTGGATGCTTACAGAGTGCTTGTTTGATGTGTTGTAAGTTGTAAGTTGATGTGTTCTTAGCTGAAATCAATCACAACTAGCAACTTCTTGGCCCAGCTGTTGAGACTTGCAAAACAGCTTCATCTGTGTCTTTGCTTCTTTGCTCACAAAGCAGTTGCACTTAGCTAAGCATGCACCCACAATGTGGTGTGATGGCTGTTTTGTCAGTGGCTTGCTGATGCAAACACGGTGTTGTGACTTGACTGCGTTCCATGGCATTGCCGTGAAGCTACAGGTTGGTCAATGATCTCACCTGTTAGAACAAAGTGAGCTCCTGCAGTTTGCATTGGTAATTGACCAGAGTCATTCCATAAACTGTTTGATGCTTTGTTCAACCTGCACATCAACGTACAATTTCTTGCACTGTGCAATATGCACACAAATATGCAGTTTGTTGCATTGTTCAGCATGCACATCAACATAGCATTTCTTGCATTGTCTAACACACACACCAACATACAGTCTCCTGGACTAATCAACACACACATCAACATGCAGTTCCTTGCGTTGTTCAACATGCACATCAACATACCATTTCTTGCATTGTCCAACTCCCACATCAACATACGATTCCTGGCATCTGATCAGGCAGTGATGGATGGCCTTGACAGCGTGGAAGTTGCTCCGGCTAAAACGGAAGGCGATTCTCAAAGCACCTATGCTGCTGAAGAGCAGCTGTGGCGTCACGAATTCTTCAGGGACTGCTTGGCTCCAAAAAAGGCTGCCTTCAAGGTAAATGGGTCTCCCTGTCAGCACCTGTCTGTTCACAACCCTAGCACTCTCCCATACCAGTGGCCACTCTAGCCTGTGCTGCACCCAGACACAAGGTCAAGTGTCATCAACACACCAGTTTTGACATAATGAATGTCTCCACTACATGTCTGTTCTGGTTTGGATTTGTTCCAACAATAAGGGGTGAGCTAGGGCTTTGCCCGTACTTCTAATCTTTTTAAAAGTTTTGTAAAGGACTGACAACTTTGAGTCATAATTTCACAAAAGTGGGAAAGTCATGTAGAAAGCATGCTGATGTCATGTGCACCTCACAAGGTTGGTATGCTGAACTACATGTGTGTGGTGCTCTATGCAGTGCTGCATCTGTAGAGCACAGGAAGGCATGCTTCATTTGTCCTAAGAATGCTTCATTTGTCCTAAGAGTGCTTTGGTTGAATAGTAAATCCATCTGTGAGCTGCCAGGACAAGCTTGTTCAAGGGCAGTCAACAGCTGCTGAGCTCAACTGTGCTGCTTGCTTCTGATTGCATGCACTCCTGAGCAGTATACAGAAACCCCATGCATCAGTGTATGCGTCTGGCACTCGGGGAAGACACGTATTGAATCTATGAAAAATTAAGTAAAGGTATGAGTGAATCAAGCAATTCATGAATGAGTGACTGAATGGATGGATGGATGGATGGATGGATGGATGGATGGATGGATGGATGGATGAATGAGCGATTGAATGTGAGCAGCATGTCTGCAGATTGGGGCTCAGGTGATGCTGTTGAGGAATCTGGAGCTGACCAGCAACGACCGGATGCTGGTGAATGGCAGCCGGGGAGTCATCACTAAGTTTGTTCCCAAAAATGTGAGTTGTGAGTTTGTTCCCAAAGATGACTTGTGAGTCATGATTTTGTTCCCAAAGATGTGAATCGTGAGTTGTGAGTTTGCTCCCAAAGATGTGACTACGGATTTCGTTTACAAAGATGAGAGTTGTGAGTTTGTTCTCAAAAATGCGGGATGTGAGTTTGTTCTCAAAGATGCAAGCTTTGTCATGCCTTGACATCGTAGCATCCTGCCGTGCACTGCTGTTGCCATCTTCCTTGCAGACTCAGAGGCCTTGTTGACAGTTGGCACAATAACAAATGTCTCTGAGCAGTTTTGATTAGCAGAAGCGACGGCAGATCCGATGCTTGCAGGCTTTCACAACATTGCTTGGGTTTCTGCTGCCACAATGTCTCACAGCAATCACCACCTTCAACATGCATGGCAGCATGTGCAGAGCTGAGATCTTCAAGGTAAGTTGAGATTTGAGGAATACGTGTTGGTGTAGGAGCATATCAAGGAGATGGTGGGGTTGAGACATGGGCAGGGGGCCACCCCTGGTGCCCCTGTCCCCCAGGGCGCTGAGGCTGGCAAACTGGAGCAATCAATCCAGAGCCTGCACAAGTATGCTTCTTACTGTACTGCATTGTGCACTGATCCAGGTTGCATTTTGTTGTTGAACCCCATCCTCCCACCTGTTATGTTTGCCATTCGACCCAAGACATTCTATCTTCCAATGTCTGAGGTGAAACGCTTACCGGCAACCTATTTCAATGCTGGCTAGTTCCACTTGGTTTCAGCTGCTTGGCATCCTGCCTGTCATCAAGGATTGCTGTGTCTGACGACTGCCTGCCCACAACAGGTTCCACCTGAAGTCAGCTTCTTGGCATTGCAGTGGTCATCAAGGAATGGTGTGTTAGTGAAGCAGCCATGTGGGGTGATGTGATGACATACTGATTGCAGGTGGCCAGGAGCAGTCTTGCCGGTGGTCAAGTTTGTGAATGGGCGGGAGGAGGTCCTGCTGCCGGAAGTCTTCACAGCTGATGTTGCTGCCGTGGGCGGCTGCAAGCGGCTGCAGGCATGTCATGCTTGCTGCTCATGCATGCCAGGGGCCTTCTACCAGTTGCATCGTAGCACCAAACCAAGAAGTTTGCGTTGCGCGCAGTCCTTGCAGCCATCCACACCAACGCACATGAGAGCAGCTAGACAAGCTTGACTGATCACTCTTGCGCTATTTAGTCCCAAGTACATCAAACATAACTTCAGGGTTGGTGGTCCAATACAGTCTGTAGAGGTATATGTGGCAGATCCCAGCATGTGACACACCTTTGATGCTCAGCATGTGACACACCTTTGATGCCCAGCATGTGACAAACCTTTGACACTCAGCAAGTAACACACCTTTCATGCTCAGCTTGTGGTCTGTTACTCAAGATGCTGCCCAAACTGACGGCATGGGTCTGGTGCCTGGGTGCCTCTGAAGCTGGCATGGGCTCTGACCATCCACAAGTGCCAATGCCTGATAGCATGTCTCATGCGCGCAGGTGCCTCTGAAGCTGGCATGGGCTCTGACCATCCACAAGCGCCAGGGCCTGATAGCATGTGTCTTGCGCATAGGTGCCTCTGAAGCTGGCATGGGCTCTGACCATCCACAAGTGCCTGACAGCATGTCTCATGCGCGCAGGTGCCTCTGAAGCTGGCATGGGCCCTGACCATCCACAAGTGCCAGGGTCTGACCCTGGACCTGGCCAAGGTCAGCTTGAAGGGGGTGTTTGCAGAGGGGCAGGCCTACGTGGCCCTCAGCCGAGTACGATCACTGGAGGGCCTGCAGATCCTGGACTGCTCCCCCAACTGCGTCAAGGTGAGACATACACACCATCCTGCTCACTGTCACTTTGCAACTGTTACTGACATAGCCACTGTTACTTTACAGTGACATTTTTTCAATGATGGAGCTGTGCTGGGTTTCTCCTAGATTGCAGAGCACACATCAATTGTTCTACTTCAGCTCCCTGGCTTGGTGTGCAGTCTCTACTGGATTACACCGCATGTATTAGTCATGTTGAGCTTGCTGACTGAGCGCATAGCCTGGTGTGAAAGGCTTCTTCAGCAATGGACTGCCTGTCAGCAGCTGCACTATGTCATACTAGTAGTATGCCATCTAGCTGGCTTTTGCTTAACATGTGAGGGAGGTAGGGGAGTAGTGAATCAGCAATATGCAAGACAGGCTGCTCTGGAGAGACAAGACTTGTCCTGCACGTACCTAGCTCATAATGAGCTGGAAAGCGTTGATTTATTATTATTTATAAATATGCGCTATCTGCAGGTCAGTGCAATTGTCCAGCAATTTTATGAATGCTTATTGCGTGGTGATGACTACAAGGACAGCTGCTGGGAAGACTGGCAGAACAACCATCCAGCAGACCTGGCAGCCAGGGGAGTGCAGCAAGGGGGGGCTGCTGGGGTTGGTGGGGCTGGCAGAGGCAACTGCTTCAAGTGAGACTCGTTCCATTTTGTGACAATGACAAGTCTGTGTGCAAGGGTAGTGTATGTGCTGCATGTCTTATGACCCAACCCTTCAGCTTTGAGCTGGGCTGAGCTGTGGCACACCTGCAGTCACAGGCACAACAGTCCTACTCAGCAGTACAGCTTGATGCAGATCACTTGTCTGTGCCTGTGTTCTCACACTGAACTGAGCAGCTGTCAACTCAAAGCTGAAACAGCTGCCACCAAGTTGAACATGCGAGTGTGCCCCGTCTGTGTACCATTGCAAGCAAGCCCATGTAAAGTGCTGGAGGGTCAAGTGTATTGCAGCTGTATGTTTACCTCCTAGCCCTCTTGGTTTTTGTGGTCATGATAGCAACTTTGGTGTTGGAGCCAAACTGCGCAGTTACTCAAAAGAAAGCCTTTAGCCCATGACTTTTGAATTTTGATTCAACTTATGCCAGTCATTGTATTGTGTAAAGCTTGCTGCGCTGACTTGAAACAGAACAAAGCAAACTAGACAAGCAAGATTAGCCTTGCACCAGTTTAGCTTACGTCGACACTCGTTCCGCTTATTGCTGTTATTTACATTCCAGGTGTGGCCAGCCCGGTCATTGGGCCAATCAATGTCCAGGGGGCACACCGTCACAAGGAGGAGGGCTATCTCAAGAAGCCCCACCCACACAGAAGAAGTTCACCAACCCCTACAGCAGCAGCAACAGGCGGAGAGGCAGATCGGGGGCCACTCCTGCTAGGGGGAGTGGACCCGGGGGCAGATCAGGGGCCTCTGGTATTGGAGCTTACTTCAATGTCGGCCCTGCCAGGTTAGCATCAAGCTTTGTTACTTTTATTGAATAAAGGCGTATGTGGTAGAGAGTGTGGAGTTACTGGGAATGTAAATGCCTGCATGTATGTCGGTGCATGATTTGCTTTGTATGGAGGTGCAGGTGAGCATGCCTTTCATACAGAACCAGCAGCTGTCTGAAGGGTTTCGCGCAGTACATGTTGTGATGCCTATATTTGAAAATGGTCTGGGCAATGCAGAGCTAGCCCAGGGGGAAGAGGGGAATCTGCTGCACGAGGGTCTGGAGGTGGGCGGGGGGTCTGCTTCAAATGCAATCAGCCAGGTCACTGGGCCTCAAGTTGCCCTGGTTGATAACACTATGCTCCAATGTGCTTTGTCTGAATCACCAGCCAGACAGGCTACTGGACCTGACCTGTTCAGGATCACTGAGTTTCAGATGCTAAAAGATGTCTCTTGAAAAGCACTTACCATTTGGCATCTGCACAAACTTCATGCAGTCATTGCAGTGAGAGTGACAGCTGGAAACGGCGTTTTCGAGTATGGTCAAAGCGTGTGTAACGGTGTCTTTGTCAGCAGCTTTGTTCCAGCCTTTCATAGGAACAGAAAGGTCTTCTTTGTGGGGCAAGATCCATAGCGTCTATTTGTACGGCAGTTTCTAGTAATGCTTAACGTTGATTAACATTGATAGAGCTGTTCAGACAGGCACTTCGCAATTCTTGAGTACAAGCAGGGAAGATGACTGACAGTATTGTTTGACCACGTGGTCATGGCTGACTGTGCTTGTGCTAAGTATACACTGGACTCACGAGTTATGTTTCAGCGTCTGACTCAGACTTCAGCCCTAGTTGGATGCAACACTGCTATCTATCATTGTGTCTGAATGACACACTGTGCTGTAGTGCCTGCTTTAGGGATGTCTGACCTATCAGCACTTGCAGACGAGTCGAGTCCTTTCTGACCACTCTCCTCCCCTTCTGCATCAGCATAGCATGGCTTGTCAGCACCACAACATTGGATAGCGCCACAGCCCTATTTTGTGGCAAAACTTGTCAGGGCCACATCCAGCACTGTTGCTGAGACAATGCCTCAGACTGCAAGTGTGAGGCTACACTGCGCAGACTCTTCAGTCATGAAGTCTTGCATAATGAGGTAGAAGTACCTTATGTGTGGCTGTCAGCCAGGTGATGCCCCCAGCTGTTTCGACAGCAGCACTGCAGGCTGACCATGCATTCAGGCAGCTGTCGGAGGCTGCTGAGCTACAGAAGAGGGCCCCAGTGAGCAGTGAGACAGTCCCACCCCTGATGGCATTCACAAGGGCCACCCCAACAGCGCCCTCTGTGCGGTACACCAGGCCTTGCACATAGCTGGACAATCACAACACTGCGCTCAGCAGCTGATCCAGCCTAATATTGAGTCACGTTTTAGTACAGTCTCTTATCGAGAGACTGTACTGTTCAGCATGAAGAATACACAATCTCATGCATCTAGATAGCAGGGAAGCTTATACCAGTTTGTGTTCTATGCCCAGCATATGGGCCAATCATAGATAGTGCGTGGGTAAGAAAGAGCTTTGCTGGTGATTGGCAGGTACATAGCTTGGATGCTGAGATGAGTGCATGCAGCTTGTCAGCGGCATGATACACGCATATTCACTGATAAGCCTATCTGCATGCTGCAAACAAGCAATGACGCCATACAATGCAGGAAAGCCAGCAAAGCTTTTGGCCAGGATACATGCCAAAGCATCCAGAACGTTTGTGCACCTGTGGACATGAAATAAGGCGCCAAACGCCAGCAGCAGTGCAACTGCATGCCACATGGACGTATTGTGGCTGGCCATGTGTTTTGTGACCAGGCTGTCCCATTGTGGCAATGTCCACATGAGTTGATACAGAGTATTAAGCCCCAGCCCTATGACACATTACTCTGATCGTTGGCACAAGTGGTCAACAGTATAATATGGTATGCAAGTCAGCCTGCAAAGCATGCAGCACTTGAGTTCATCTCTGAACACAACCCCAAGCCAGCTGTACTTTGGTGGTTGCAAGCCATAAGCCAGTGTTGAGGTTAATGTCATACGAGATGCTGTTCAGCAATACATCACTGGTTGCTGAGATTGTATAATAGCATAGGTAGAAAGCTGTATGCATCATATCACATGTGTACCTGTACACAGCTTGCAATGAACAATGACAAGAAACCCATTGTGCCCATGACAAGAAGCTCACCAATCTTGGCTGTGTAAAACATGACTTCACTGTGTGCGGGTGTTGCCCCTTCCGACCGCACCAACAGATCGTAAGAGACCCCCAGGAAGCTGTAAGACAGAGAGGAGAGCAGCATGCAGGCCACACCCAGCAGCTTCAGGGCCCAGTCTGAAGGCGCAGGTGTGCCTGCTGTTGTCAGCCCAGCAGCCAGGGCTGCTTCCGGAGCCAGCCCTTGCAGAGATAGACCTAGGCAAACAACTGCAACCTGCAAGTTTGCAGGAAAATTGACATGACCCTTTCACTGCAACAAAACAGTGCCAATGCCAGGCAATTCTCAGGCTTTGCGACTAGCATGGTGTAGCACATCAGTGCATATGAGCCAGTCTGTATGCAGCTATGCAGAAGGCTGTGACCACAAGAAATTGAATGAGGTGCACAAGACAGGGGGGTTGCAATGTGTAAATGCGCGTACCCCTGACACTTGCTGGGAAGACAGACGGCGTCCCAGCAGAAAGTAGCTCAAAACAGCTGTGAAAACCTGCTGTGTGGCTGCTAGGATCAGCGCAGCTCTTGTCGCCCCACAGAAAGCCACACCGAGACAGTTGGCGGCATACGCAAAGACATCCATTAGACCGATAATAGCCATCAGGATGTATTGCTCCCTGGTGTGGTCTGCCTTGGCAGGATCTGTTCTGGCGGCCAGACAGGCTGCAAAATAGATGGCACCGTACTTGACCCAGGCCAGGACTTGCACAGAGCCATCTGCTATGTCCTGTACACTGAGAATATGTTGCAGGAATTGTGACAGCAAGCCAGGAGAGCAATGGCATTGAGGTCAGTGGCGCACCTGATCAGCAATGACCTGATTCAACAGAACCATTCCTGTGCCTGTTGCCAGCAAGCCAACAAGGGGGCCTTCTCTGCGTAAGATCTTGCCATACCTGGCAAGCACCAGCAGTAAAAATGCTATATGGGCTAAGATCTTTACAATGCAAGCTCTCTTTGCAGCATGAAGATGTATCTGATGTATCAGAACATTGAGAATGCCTTCTGCAGCAAGCTCAACAGTTGCATAAACTCCCAGATGCAGAGAGCAATTAGGACAGCGTACTTTGAAGCATGCCTAGACGTGAAGAGTTTGGCAGCCGGCTGACTTGTGCTTGCAGTTACAGATATCTGATTTTCACTGAGTTCGTTGGCAGGCTTGCTACCAGGAAACGATCGCCGCTTGGCACCTTGCTGTACTTCAGCTGCCGCAAAAGGACTGCCTGACATGTCCTGGCGATCATGCGTTCTGCAGCAGAATCAGGTTAAATGATGTTGATTCCACACGCCTGCTATGATATACCACTAGGATACCACTATAACGCCAGCCAGCTGATGAAGCAGAATTGCTTGCATGCATGTACTGCTCAGCTGAGCGCAGAGTGTGTAGTGTGTATCCCTCGCGACCATGACAGTGGCTTGACTGCACGGATCACGTTTGGCAACTCAACTGCACCCCTTGCCCAGACCTGCTGACCAGAAGCTTTACTGACCCCTTGATCTCCAAACATGGCTGGGCTGGATGCCATTGCCGCTCAGCCGGATCAAAAGCATAAGATCGAGCAGTACAAGGTAGCTTTGCAGCAAATTGTCGGCAGCGGCAGCGTAAAGGAGTGCAAGGGGTTTGCTGATCACAGTAAGAGTCTTGCCCGAAAACGTCACACTTATAGCAAAGTTAATTCTTGGTCTGCACGAAACCGAGGCCAACATGCTGCTGCAGTTCTCTCGGACGATGTGCCATTAGTCGTAAGCAGACAGCTACTCACTACTTTTGCACAAGAGCTGGAAAAGCTGCCAGCAGACAGTCACAAGGAGGTCGCTATCTAGTGAGTGCATGTTGCGTTAGCTGGCATATGACATTGCTTCATGTACAAGCTCATGACCACCTGAAACATGGTCTGTGTAGCCTGCTAGATAGAATTCAGCCCAGAGTTGTGAGCTACGAAGAGCAAGTCACCACAGTCAGGGAGCACCTTGCTAGTCTGCTTGAGAAAGAAGAGGACTGGTCCAAAGCGGCACAGACTCTGGCTGGCATTGATCTGGACTCTGGTAAGGCTATTACACTGCTGGCATCACCGCAATATGCAAACCTCACTGCCATATGGGCCTTGCACACTGCTGTGGTGGCAAATCGTATGTGCTTAAGGACTAGAACCCTATCTGGCACACCCACTGCATGTATGTAATGTATTTCCATGAGTTTGGAGTGAATGCTTAATTTGTGACGCAGGTATGCGCATGGTGGATGCTGAATACAAGCTAGAGAAGAACATCAAGATTGCCATGCTGTACTTGGAGGATGATGATGCAGTCAATGCAGAGACATTCATCAAGAAGGCTGCATCTCTCATCACAAACACCAAGGTGAAGCTTTTCCTTGCACGCCTTTCAAGTCTCAGTCTGCAACATCCAAGACCACTGTAGACGTACATAAAGCTTCAAAGTGCGTTGCCTAAATATCCCCTGGTCTTATCTCCTTTTGCTTGACACCAATGTTGCACAGCATGGCATTTGAGCCCTTCCTTTTGTTACAGAATGTGGGACTGGAGCTTCAGTACAAGACCTGCTATGCCCGTGTGCTGGACAGCAAACGCAAATTCCTGCAGGCAGCAACTCAGTACTACGAGCTAAGCCAGGTGGAAAATGTCCGCAGCGGTCCTGGCCAGGTATGTATGCTGCGCGCATCAGCGGGCCTGATTTCAATGCACACCCGCATGCATAATGCTGAAGACTGCCTGCATGCCGTGCAAGCTCAAGCTGATCACATGCATAGCCTTGCAATCTTCAAACGGTCAAAGATGTCTGAGGTGCCCATGTCTGGTGGTGCCTTTCCCTGATCACACGCATACTATGCACATGTATTGCTGTCCGCATGACCCCCAGATTTGCCACCAAGATCTGTGCTCATGCATTGTAGGTATCTGAACAGGAGCTTGTATTAGCCTTGGAGGCTGCAGTCACGTGCTGCATCCTGGCAGCTGCTGGTCCACAGAGGTCGCGAGTCCTGGCAAACCTGTACAAAGATGAGCGAACTAGGACCCTGCCTGTGTTCCCTTTCCTGGAGAAGGTGTACCTGGAACGGATACTCCAAAGGGCAGAGGTACAGCTCCCATCAACCCTCTGGCGCTGTTGGCAGGCTGTGACACGGATGGCGTGGCATGCGTCAAAGGAGTTGTTGACTGTGATGTTCACCTCTGAGGCTTTCCAGGGCTCCCTCCTCGTCAGCGCAACACTCAACCTGCCTTGCTTGAACCTGCTGACACTTTGGTTGGAGAAGCCAGGGTTAAGTCAAATTGCTTGCCCCAGCGGCGTACGTTGTTTTGGTGGTGGAGCATCATATCAACTGCTCTCTTGTCAAAGTGTTCCAGCATGCTGTAGACTAGACATCCTATGGCCTGCTCCCAGATCAGCACCCTGAAGCATGCTACAGACTGGAACAGGCTGACACCTGCTGCCTGATCAAAGTCCTCAAGCATGCTGCAAGCCATGCATAACTGTACAGGTGGACAGCTTTGCAGAGCAATTGCGGCCCCACCAGTGCGCCATCACCACCGATGGCTCCACAGTGCTGGAGCGTGCCGTCATAGAGCACAACCTGGCGGCTGCCAGCAAGCTGTACAACAACATCTACTTCAGCGAGCTGGGTCAGCTGCTGGGCTGCTCCCCTGAGAAGGCTGAGAGCACAGCGTCCAAGATGGTCATGGAGGACCGCCTCAAGGTGCTACATGCATTTGAGCTGTGCTTCAGCACGTTTTTTAGCTGTATGTCGTTCAAATGCTTGTTCCGTATGAGCTCACCATGTTGCTGTACCTACTGTGAACACTTACACCTTGTGCACACACCTCAGCACAGACTTACAGGTCATTGGATTATGCACTTTCAGAGTTTGCCTGGGTAGTTTGTCATGCTCATTCAGCTTTGTACCAAATTTCCCAGACATTCTGCACATGCACTGATACGTTATAATGCCTGATGGCAGGCAACCATTGACCAGGTTGATGGCCTGATGTTCTTTGATGGCAGTTCAGAGCAGCTTCTGCAGTGGGACTCCCAAATACAGGGCATCTGCAATCAGCTAAATGTCATTGTAGATAATATTGTTAGCAAAGACATTGCACTGCAAGCCTAGGGACTAGCATATGCATCAATACATGTTTGTTTATGACACTCAAAAAGATACTATGTGATGTAGCCATGCTGCACTTGTACGTGAGTGTTTATTTCATGTGGTCAGCCAACAAGAGTGGGCAGAGGCATGGCTGTGACAGCCTTTGCAAATACAACCAAGTCATTGCGCCCTTCACTTTGTGCTGTTGCAGTCCTGTACTGTTTGCCTCGCTCCTGAAGCTATAAGGCAATCTCGGTGGTGTTTTGTGAGGGCCTGCTTTTTCTTGCAATTGTCGCAGCGGCTAATGTATTAACACATATTAAATATTTAACAGAGTGACGTGATGCAGAGCTTGCAGCCCATGTCGGTACCATACGCTCTTATCCTGACTCAGACTGCACGTGAACGCAAAGGCCTGATGACGTGTGCTTCAGAAAAAGCCAATACTCAGTCAATGTGACGTTGGTGGCAGCTATTGCAGTGTGTCCTTATACACATCACAAAATTAAGAAGATGAAGCGTTGGTACACAACTAGTCATCAAGTACCCGTAACCCTAGCCGCTTGAGGCAATTGATCACCGATCTGACAGATTGCATTGGGCGCAGGCAATCATAGGTGATCGCATCGCCATATCAGGACCTTGGATGGCAGACAGCGCAAGGGTGGTGTGAACGCTTGCTGGGCGTGTGACTTGTGCCTGCGAGACCATGTCTGGTAAACAGAATACGCAAACATTGCCCGGCAAGGAAGCCAACCTTTTTCGGCAGGTTGTGCGCCACTATGAGACAAAGCAGTACAAGAAGGGCATTAAAGCTGCGGACCAAATACTCAAGAAGTTTCCGGAGCACGGAGAGACCTTGGCTATGAAGGGCCTCATACTGAATTGTCAGGAACACAGAGAGGAAGCTTTCGAACTGACACGCAAGGGCTTGAAACTAGACATGCGAAGTCATGTCTGCTGGCACGTCTATGGGTAAGCGTGAGTCCAAACAAGTGCTGCATGTCATCAAGTGCATGCCTTGACAAGGCAGCGTGACCTGCAATGGGCAAGCTGAATTTAGCGTGCTTTCTATGCAGTCTATTGTACCGGGCAGACAGAAATTACACTGAGGCAATCAAATGCTATAAGAACGCTCTGCGGATTGATAAGGAGAATTTCCAAATCATGCGTGATTTGGCTCTTCTGCAGGTCTGCTCATGCACTTGGCATCTCAATGCTACCCCAACCGGCGTCTGCATGTATCACGCACAACTGACAACTTCCAGATCATCCTATTGAGTGTGTAACACGCTTTGGTGCTGCATGCATGCACAACATACAGATCAGAGTTGAGACACATGTACATGCAAACTGCAGATCCAGATGCGTGACATTCCAGGCTTTGTGGACACCAGACAGCAGCTCTTGCAGCTTAAATCTAATGTCAAGGGTCATTGGCTAGGCTTTGCGATTGCCCATCACCTGAATGGGAATCATGCATTGGCAGTCCAGATCCTAGACTCCTTTGAGGAGACTCAGGAAGAGGTGCCTGACAACGAGCAGTATGAGCAGAGTGAGATGGTGATGTACAAGGCCATGATTCTGAAGGAGGGTGGCCAGCTGGAGCAGGCGCTCGACTTGCTGCAGAGCAACAAGGTATGTTCTCGCAACACATGTCATAACACACAAATGGCCTTGCATACGGGTTTGCGGCGCTGTGGCAGCTGTCAAAATCTTGATGGGCCTCCAAACTCAGCAGTATCATCTCCGACGTCATGCATGCATGAGTCAAGGCAAACAGGCGCTGATGTTTTTACGCTACATGGTGTCAAAGCATCACTGCACCGTCTGACCATAGCTGCAGAAGCACATTCATGCAGTGACTGCAACGACTGTGCTTCTAGCTGCAAACACTGTGTCCTAGCTGCACAAGCATGCATGAATGTGGTAATAGTGATCTCAGGATGAGATCAAGGACCAGCTTGGCAATGAGGAAACTCAAGCCAACATACTGCTAGACCTGGGCAGAGCTGACCAGGCAGAGGAGATCTACAGGTACTCTTCTTCACTCACCCATTCCCATCCACATGTGTGTTGCATGATCAAACCCGGCCTGAATGCACCATAGCCGGCCAGGCCAAATGCATTCCAAAATCAGAGTGGGGGCCTTCTGGGTGAGGGAGCAGCCACAATGAGTTGGGGTAGATTACCATGGGTGAGGGTAGGTGACCATAGGTCAGGGTAGCAGTCACAGCGATGTCATACTGCTGAGCTAGCAGAGACCTACTTGTGTAGCGTGCAGCTACAGCCTGGTGACAACACAGTGTGATTTGGTTGCTGGTGCACTTGCATTGTCAGTTCAAATGCAAGGCAGGCAAACTTGCATATGCTGAAACCACATGCCCCAACAGGATGAGCGTGCTATGCAGCAGACGACTTTGCTGATCATGCATGCCATGACTGCAGACACACTGTTGTCATTGCAATGTATTATAATGTGTTATACATATCATTATCTGTATTATCATTGTATGCATTATCATCGCTTTTAGTATCATTACAGATGTGCTAACTACATGGCCTGATCTAACTAGGCATGTACAAAACAGGACCACGTACAGGGAGCTACTCTGGGCTGTATGTATCAGGGATTTACTCAGGGCTGTACCTAGAAGATGCATATGCCATGTGAACGACCATGTGAACGAGTGAATGCATGAATATACATGCGCAAGCAGCTATCTCTTGAGAGGTCCATCTAAGGCACGCCGACAACTGAAGTGACACTCAAGCGCCGTTTGTACAAGCCTGACCAGGGACAGCCGACCCGAAAGGCTAAACCCCAAAAACCTGTCACACTCATGAGATGATGTTACACAATCATGGCGTGTCTGCCTAGGGCGTGTTTGCATGCAGGCATATGCTTCAGTTCAACCCGGACAACTACCAGTACCATCATGGACTGAGGCGGGCCATGAAGCTGCTGCCAGATGCAGCCGGCAACTTGACAGACAGCCAGAGAGAGCAGCTGACCCAGCTATATGATGCTCTGCAAGTTCAGTACCCACGCAGCAGCGCAGCGCGGCGGATACCTTTAGACTTCAAGGTGTGCTTTGCCGTCAGTGTCGCATGGCAGCTGTGTTTCACTGCATGAACAGAGCTGACGCATGCTTGCTCTGGAGTTGGCGTAGAAATGGCTGCATGTTCAGTGTCCAGAATGAGTGTTACGTGCATTCTGATCTTCACACTGAAAGTTGCACAAGGTTTCTCAGCAGTGTTTTCACAATCACAGTTTGTGTTGCTAGATCGCCTCCAACACTGCTGAGATTGCCTTGAAGGGGTTGACCCATGTTGCATTTCCTATTTTGGTGCAGCAGTTGAAGCTAGGCTGCATGACAAGTGGCGCAAGTCCTGATTGTGCTTAAGCAGACAATGGGTGGTTGTACAGTCTGCACCCAGCAGATTAGCATGCTCATCATGTGCTTGCAGGTCAAACAAGCATTCAAAGATGCTGCAGATCAGTATGTTCGCAAGTTTCTGGACAATGGCGTGCCTTCCTTGTTCTCAGACCTGAAACCTCTGTACAGGTATGCGTCTGCTGTTGTGCTGCTCTAAGGTGTGAACACAACAGCCTGCTCGCAATTGAGACCACTGAGCCTGCGTCCGCTGCAACTCAAGCTTACTGAGCATCTGCAAGTGCTTTCTTCCTTGACAAATGATTGCATCACCTGACAGCACAATCAGGCTGAAAATGCAGCAAGACTGGAAAGAAGTTGTAAGTATGTATGCATGCCAGCAACAAAGCAGCGGCTGTTGGGTCTGTCTTTTGTCTCTCAGCGCAGCATACCCAACTGTTTGGCAGAATCTGTCACTGATTCAGAGTCAGGATGTAATTGTGCTTATCACTGTAGGAACAAGGACAAGGGAGAAGCGCTGGGTCAACTGTTTGAGAGGCTGAACGAATCCCTAGAATCTACTGGTGCCTTTCCTCCTGTTGGGGATGAAGCTACATCCCCAGCAAAGCCCCAAGCTCAAGTGTGGACCATGTACCAGCTAGCACAGCATTACGACATGCAAGGCCGAACAGGTCAGGATCAGCTGACATGGTGCAGATTGATGATTGCTGCCGTCATAGAATGCAGGCTGCACAAGTTTTGCATGTGCATTGAGACCTGTGCACATGTGCGTAACTGTGTTTGTGACTCAGGGAACCATGGTAAAGTGATCACACGACACTTGCAGTCAATACTTTGGCTGGAGCATCAATACAAGTATATATGACCTATTGCCAGCAGCTGCACAGCACTGTCGCCTATGCGCCTACATCACTATATGATACTATGCCTGTGGCTACATCATACTCTATTCAATCACACAGAGCCTATCAATGACATGCTACCCAGGGAAAGATTGCTGGATATTTTACACCCATCCTGCAACAGATTCATGGCAGCAACACTGCAATAGGCACAATGCTGTGCACATCCTACCCTGTAAATCCTGAACACAGTGCATATGGTCACATGTGTACATTGTGTTGAATGTATAGCATGTATGTTCAACCCCATGATAACTTGAGGAAAAAAAATTGCATGTGCATGCTTAGAAAGATCTACACATCTGTATGTATCGATATACATAGAATTAAGCAGTATATCCTCACCCCTGACACATGCACACCATTTTGACCCAACTGCTGCAGAAGCGTGGTGAACAGACACAAGACACATGCACCTACGTTCCGTTTGATTCGCAGGGGATGCGCTGCAGATGCTGGACAGGTGTATACACCACTCCCCAACTCTGCTGGAGCTGTACACCGTTCAGTGTAAAATTCTAAAGCACGCTGGGGACCCAGAAGGGGCTGCTGCTGCTGCTGACAAGGCTCGCAGCATGGACCTGGCTGACAGGTAGGCACAAAGACCTGCCTCATGGCTGCAACTATGCCAGGCGATGCAGTCGATTTTGATTTCAATTCAATGAATCTGCATTCCTGTCTTGGGGACTCGTCAGGGGAGTCAACAGACAATGACTGGGAAGTCAACATACACTGAGAACTTCCAAAAAAGGCATCTGACGACAGAGCATCAAAGAAACTGCAGTAGTGATGATGTGATCAAAAAATGGTGGACAGCAAGGTCCTGCTGAGTGGACAGAACCCACATGCCTGCTTTGCTCCTCTTCACACACTTTTGAGCAGCATCATGACAGATAGCCATCCCATTGTCTCTGGGCGTCATCTCACACCATGTTGATCAGCAACATCTTCTATGCCTCTGCCACTTGATGTGTGTTGCTGTAACGCTCTTGGGCATACAGAAAACCTCGCTAGCTTTATTAAAACGTCTGTTTAAGGCGAAATCCTATGCTCAGGCACGCCCAGGGATTGGTATCAGGCGTTTCTGCTTCAGGAAGATCTGTGAGTGGTGCTGACAGTGGCGTGAAATACACTGTCTTGTGACCATTGTCATTTGCTCGATGATGCTGCATGCATGAGGGCTTAGAGCATATCAACACACACTATTCTTGGTAGGCTGAGTCCCCAAACAGGATCTCATCCACAGAGCAGCTCAGGTCTGTATGTACCTGACCCCAACAGAAGACACGTGTTTAATCACTCAACAATGACTGCTGCATGCCTGCAGGTTTCTGAACAGCCAAGCCTCCAAGTGGCAGTTCAGAGCTGGGCTGATAGAGCAGGCTGAGAAGACTGCAGCCATGTTCACCAAGGATGGCGACCAGGCCAACAATCTGCATGACATGCAGTGCATGTGGTACGAGATCGAGTGTGGCCGTGCGCATCTTCGGCGGCATAGCTACGGCAAGGTGCGCTGACAAACTTTCCTGTCACGTGCTTGTCAGCTTCTGCTTGCATGCAGCCGGGGTCCTCATCTCGTAGTGCAGCTAGAACTTGCTAGAACTTTTGGAGAGCTACACAAGCGTCGGCCCTGCAGCCCTACCAGGGCTATTCTGTTGATGATGTTGATGATGATGATGCTGGTGAGAAGACCAATGTGGAGCTGTCTGTGACCAATGCACAGGTTGATACTGCTGCATGCCTGCGTCTTGTATGCAGCAGCAGTCTATACCGTATTCAGCTTGTATGCCTGGGCTGACATGTACAAGGTGTATTCCCAGGCTCTGAAGATGTTCCTCCACGTCTTCAAGCACTTTGAGGACTTCCAAGAGGACCAGTTCGACTTCCACACCTACTGCTTACGCAAGATGACGCTGCGGGCGTATGTGGAGATGCTGCGTATGGAGGACGAGCTGTACCATCACATCTACTACAGCAAAGCTGCCTGGGGCGCCGTTGAGACATACCTGCTGCTGCTGGACCAGCCCGACAAGAATGCCCAGGTGAGAAAGTGCTGCTGATGTACCAGCCAGAGAGGAACTGGGTTGGCAGGAACAGGTGCAAGCTTGTATGCATGCTACAGACCACGCCTTGGTGTTGACAGATAGGCATTGTCGAGACACTCTCAGATGTTACTGCAGAAGCAGATTTGATGCTGCTGGTAGGAGCATGAGTCAGCCAAGTGCAGTGTGCTGTCTTGGAGAACACCTCAGCAATGCGCGCTGCGCTTGCCTAGTCTGATCTGTGATGCTGTTCTGATTCAATGGTCGGTATTTTCACATCATTTGTCACTCGCAAGCCTGCAGTTGCATTGTAGCTACAACTGCTGGGCTCAGCTCCATTGGAAATTTGCAAGCCATCCTTTCTAGCTTTAGCCTGCTCCTGCTGTGCTGACACTCATCAAGTCTTGTTGCAAGGCTGCATTCATGCAAGCAGGTCCTTGTCATAAAGCCAGTTCATGGACGCTGGTGCCATTTGATCTGCAGAGTGCTGCTGAGGAAGAAGCACGGATGGCCAGCATGAGCGCAGATGAGCGCAAGAAGTACAAGCAGAAGCTGAGAAAGGTATGCCCAGCAAGAGGGCATAGCAGCATCTATGCCATGCCTGTTCTATCAGTGCACATTTGATCAAGCTCAGCACCACTGTTCTCATGGTTGCCTTGATTACCGCCCTTGCATGCCCTGTCGAACAAGTCTCAGGAGTCCAAGCTTTGACTTTGACTTTCAGCTGCAAGGAGCTCCTGACTCATGGTATTGTTCGTGGCGTTTAGGAAGGTGCTGTTTGCAGGTTTATTGATGCAGTTTGTGCTAGTCAGAGGCACAAGGAACCTCCCTAAAGTAAACATGCCTGACACTGGTGCCCAGGTGGTTCTGAGTCTAGATTTACACTATGAAACGGCGTTGCTTTGATACATACAATGTTATGCCATAGGAGGAGAACAGAAAACAAAAGGAGGAAGAGGCAAAGGAGAGCAAGGCCAAGCAGGAGCAGGAGGCCCGGGATAAGGAGAACAAAGACAAGGGCAAGAAGGGCCCTGACAAGAAGTGAGACACCTCTCCGTTCGGCATCTTGCCTCAGCCAGCCTTTCAGCCTGTCACCTCACTCTCTCCCTAGCCAGTCCTGCCTTTCAGCCTGCTGATGAACCCCTACAACTTGCCAGTCTTGCCTTTCAGCCTGCCAACCAATCCCTTCACTTGCCAGCCTTGCCTTGCATCCTTACAAGTCTTGCCTTTTCAGTTTTCAGTCTTGCTGGCCTTTCAGTCTTCTCTTTCTCTAACCACTTCTTGCCCTGCTGCTGCTGCTGCTGCTGCATGACAAACCTGGTTTGTGAGTGACAAAAGCCTGGTTGTACAGGGAGAAGGATGCCGACCCCGATGGCAAGCAGCTGGCAGCCACCCAGGAGCCCCTTGCAGAAGCCACCAAGCTGGTGCAGCAGCTCAAGCAGTACGCTGGAGACCGCATCAAGACGCACCTGCTAGCCTTTGAGGTCAGTCTCCAGGGCTAAAATCATGCATCGCATCACACTTGTATCTATCGCTCAACAAAGGGGCGTTTCCAAGACCTGGGACTCATCAAGGGAGTACTTTCACATGACTGGGAAGTCAACAATGACTGACAGTCAATCTATAA
>JAABUP010003041.1_pt1 | contig 30489 bp, 33 predicted proteins | sample 5559201 | NCBI WGS metagenome assembly JAABUP01 (sample SAMN10711887, study PRJNA513373) | rock metagenome | isolation source: Antarctica rocks | place: Antarctica | reverse complement strand
ACTCCCCAACCTCAAACCCCACCCTCCTCAACGCACCGTCCCCAACCCCAACCCCTTTCCCATTCTTCCTAACCACAATAGCCCTCGCATCGCCCAACCGAACCTCCACCCCTGTTCCCGCGCCCAACCTACTCCCCGACGTATCATCGTTCCCATCCGCGTCACCAACATTCCGCTCTTTGATGTAAATCGTTACATCCGGGCCTACGACCCCGCGCCACAGCGTCGCCATCCACTGCCAGTGGTCGACAGGCGCGTAGGCGTCGTTGATGGGGATGCTGGAAGCGAAAGCGTCGGAGAGGGAGAGTTGATAGCGGGGGACGATGGCTATGGGGACGGGTGGCGGGGATGGCTTTTCTGTTGATGGAGCTGAAGACGACGACGACGACGGCGTCGGCGAGGATGAGGTAGGGGGAGGTGTGGTGGTGATCGTTTTGGGGGACATTGCAGGGGAAGAAGTACGAGGTGGAAGAGCAGAAGAGACGGTGGTGATGAATTTGCCAATCTCCTCGCTGCGTCGATGCCATGCCGTGATCGTCTCGAAATACTCCACGAACGGGTTTTCTCCTTCTCCTCCTCCTTCCTTTGTGGCGGTCGGTTCGGCACCCTCGAAGACTTTCACGGTGTACTCGTTGCCCTTGGATAGGAATTCTTCCAACCATAAGACTACCGCTCGGATTGAATCCGTATCCTGCCCGTCAATGGCGATCACAGCACCTCGAGCAGCTTGAGCTGGGCTGGTCGGGCCGGGAGCAGCGAGAGGTGGGGAGATTTTGGCGAGAACTTTGATCTTGTTGATGTAGGGGATGGTCATTACCATCGCCTCTACGCTTCGGCCTTGCGAGAATGATGTTGATGATGAGATGGTTTGCAGAGGTGGAAGTGTGAGGGATGAATCATGGTGCTGAGAACTTGCATGGCCGTTCGTCGGACGAGGAGGCGGAGCCATAGGGAATTGGCCGGCAGACGTTGAGCCTGGACGTGGTTGTGACTCGCGGCGCCGTTGGGGAAAGGGAAAAGGTGTTCCTTGGCCATTACCCATAGGGCGCACGGGTGCGAATCCGCCGTTGCTGTTAAAGCGGCGACGTTTAGGGTCTGGAGAAAGAGGTGTGGCGGTTTCTTCATCGCGCTGGTCACGCAGACTAGCGAGTTGGAGGACACCCATGCCGCCCTGAGAAGCCTGGGTTCGTTGCCGGGTATTCGGCGGCCCCACCTTCGGGGTGCCCATGAGCTGGAGGAAGCGACCTGCGCTGGATGAAGAAGATGGCGTGGGTGGCGGAAGGCCTGACGTGAACGGCGTGGTTGGTGTGAGTGGTGTTGACATGTTGGGGGTCGTCATACTTCGTCCTCCGCACTTGGCACACTTCGGAGTTTCACAGGCAGCTGATGATGACGTTGATGGTAAGGAGCTTGAGGTACTATTATTCCTACCGTTCCTGCGAGGTTGGTATCGGTAATCTGGATATTGCTGCTGATGTCGAATTTTCTCTTCCTACGCCTTATCAGTAATCGTCAGGTCGGGAATCATCTTTGGCAGGACATACCTCCGCAAGTATTTTCCACTCGTTCTTAATATCCGCGGGCTGTTGTCTCCACTGTTCACCAATGATTTTTGAGATCTCCGGGTTTGCGAGTCCTGGATGCTGGGCTGCAACGGCGGATTGATAGTGCTGGCGGTAGAGGATGAATGCTAAAATCGATCAATAAGTGGCTGTCTTAACAAAGGAGTTTGCAGTTCCAAGAACAAGGACAACAAAACTTAATTCCGAATCGGGGAAAAAAGAAGTTACCCACCGTTTCTCGGTCGAGGAACTTTTGGATCAGGTTGACACAGACAGACTTGACTTGCAGAGTCGGTGGAGCGAGTGATTGCGCTTGCGGTAGACAATAAAGGAAGATCGCGATATCGATGATCACTAGTCGAGATGAGCGAAGCTGCTCGTTTCTGGGCGAGACGTGCGGGCGGTGCCTCTACCGCTGGCGAATCCTCGTAGTCCTGCAACGACTCCAGGCTCGCTGAGCGTTGAGAGGTTGCTACGTTTGAAGGGGTGATCAATGATGATGATCTCGAAGTCCTGCCTTTGTCTAAGACTTCGTTGGGCTCAATATCAGTCATGATCTTGTGCTGCAACAGAGTGTTTCGTCCGTTGACCCTTGACTCTGACGGCTTTTGACCTGACAATGCTGGTGGCTTTGGAAGGACTCGGTGATAGGACATTGGGAAGAGAGTATACAAGATGTGACATCAAGATGAAGGAGGTTTCTTTGATGTTCGATATCCCACTGGCTTCAGTATCGGCGTTGACGAATTGAAACGGAGGGAAGTAGTGGCGCTTTGTCATTATTATTCGATCCAATATTTCCTTCATGGTGTCTCCTTTCCTTTGTCCTGAAAAGCACTAATTGTCTTTGCATGCAATTGTGCTGGTCCTTTGCAGGTAAGACGCTGGGTCCGTAAGCGGGTTTCTGGTGTTGATTTCTTTGTCTATTGTGAGTTCGTTCGACCAAATGCGGGTAGCAACCCAAGTGAGACATTCCTATCAAGGAACCAATGCAACGGTGCGACCAGGAATGTAAGTAAGCACAATGAAGACAAACGACTATTGGCTAGATTGAACTTGGCCTAAGCCTTGTATGAGTATACACAATAGGGTACAATTTGCAGAATTACGCAGCTATGCAAATTTCTCAGATAGCAAGAAAAACAACGCAGTCTGACTGCACACTGGAAACCTAGTCAAATCGTCCGTCACTCAGATACTTGAGATTGTCAACATCTAGCAGCAGATTAAGTCTGAACCTTCAGCCTAAGTCGGAGCCTAGAGGGCGTTCCTGATGATGGCATGAGTGAAGAACCTAGGTGACCTAATTTCAAGGTCAGTGACGATGTTCGACGGTAGAAGATGACTGCCCAAGAGGTTCTCCTGCAAGGACGAAGACCTCCCTCGATTCGGCACCTGATCCCTTTATCGTCAATCTCTATATCGACCTGGGCACCCCAATCACTAAGGTGATCGCAGGGTATAATTCTGCCGTGGCAGGCATGTGTCTCCATTCCCATGACCGCTCCGGTTACACTTGTTGATCGAGAAAGCTACCGTTCTCGGAATTGGTCAAATGTCCAGTAAGTTGAACTGTATATGCACTTTTGGCCTTTCTCCGAGTTTCCAGATCTATTGTCTAGCCGAAACACGGGATAGAACCGAAGAATACAGGATGAATTTTCCCCATCTAGCTCCACCATAATACATGGCGTCGGGCATGAACGTAGGAATGACTTCCTCCGGTTACTGGTATGACCTCGATACCGGAAGGCCAAAGTTTCCGGAGAACAACTGGTTCTCCATGGGACAAAAAGTTCTGCTAATGCAGTACCTGTACGTTCTATCTTCTCCCATATTATCAGTGGGCAGACCTTCCAGCCGCCGATGTGGATGGAAAGCTCATGCAAATTAGACTGGGTGTTCTGTATGCGCGTAAACCGAAAGGCTGGCTGCGAGTATATATCAATCTCAACGAACGAACAGAACAAGCCGCTACCGCGTTGCCAGCAGATCTTGAATTTATTGTCAGCCCAGCCTGCTGACAGTTGCTCTGAATGAGACGGTATGGAGGTGAAGTATAGAAGAGACATATAGACCTAGTCAGTAGTGATCGTGCTGCTCAAGAGGCAGGCTCGCTCATGCCTTTACGCCATCGGCACTGTATGTTCAGCTCCGGCGGCCATGTCACATCGTGGACTAAGAAGGTGTGCCATTATATGTCGAAGGAGAAAGATTTTTGCAACTGTGCTTGCATCACTGTTGAGTTCCACTGTTTGGCTTGCTAGAATGAATTCCACGAAGCGAGATTCTGGTGATTCTTGAACATCACATCTTTCCAACCACAATTGGATAGCATCATCTACAGACGAAGAACTTTGATATAGATATCACAGACAATGTTCTTCATGGCACAGACGACCTATACCATACGTAGAAACTATCCTTGGTATTATTGCGCATCTGAGCATGAAGACATGTCAAGGTCTACTCCGCACATCCAACCCTTGAGCTTATCAGGATATCTCAATGTTCTACATAGCAAGACCGTTGATCTCTCTCATTGTCTACCCTTGTCATTGACTAAACGTTGTCATGTTATACTAGTCTCAACCTATCCGCTTGAGATACTCAGGTGCCAACTGTCTACAAACCTTCCTCCTATTCGCAAGTCCCCGTATTGTCTCTTCCTTCCTATAATAGCTTGCGTCCTCCAGGTCTTCATACACCCTCCTCCAATCTGGCGTTCCTTTGAAGAATCTCGCTGGCTCCTCAAGCAGATCCCATAACCAAGGCTGATCTATCCGTATTCGACGCCTCCAGAACGAATTTGAACTCAGAGCAAGGCGAGCTGGGACAGACGCTTTTTCTAGACTTGACAGTGGCTCGTGCGGGAGATTTTGGAGGATCTCCCAGAGCAGCTCTATCGAGAGTTTCGCGAAAGGATCCGCTGACGGTAGCGGGAAGTCTGTCTTCGGTATTGTCCTGTCCTCTTCGCATGGGGCGCTCTTCCTGCAATAATCTTCCAGCTTTGGGATCCAGATCGGGTCGGCGACTAAGTCCTGTGCAGTTCCGTGGCCATCAGACGAGTGTTTCTGACTAAATCTGACAGGCTCAGCTTACCTCCTGGCCGATGGCTTCCCATTCGCCTTCCTCTTTCCAGTCGTCGAGCTCGAAGTATTCTAGATCTAGCGCGCGTCCTACTTGAGCGTTCTGTAGCACCTCCCACGAGATATCATTGTCGACTTTCCCGACTGCCATGTGAGCTTTTGCTGCTTCGCTCAAACTCGCCTCATAAGCTACGACCTTCGGAAAGACGTGGCTATAGCAGGCATGGTGGAAGGCAAGGCAAAGCTGCATATCAGGCTCGTGGAAAGGCATGAATTCCCATCTGCAATTTATCTATCAACCAATCACACCGCCCACGACGAAGGTTTAACGCGCGAGGCTCATCACTCACGCATAGAAAGTGTACCAAACCGCTTCTTGGTACGCCTTCCCAGTTCCTTCGGTCGGGAAACTAGGATCTATATATCAAAGCACATATTAGAGATGTGAGTACCTTGCAACCACATTTTCGATCATAACCACTTGCTTACCATTACCGGCCTTGATTCTAACACGGCCCTACCACGCGTTATTAGCCTGCAGCCTCGATGTCTCATGGCTGCAAATCATCAACGCACAGTGTCACGGTCACCTTCGCTGCTGCTCTCTCTCGCCTCTTGCGGACTCATTAGCCGTGAAACGAAGCAACTGGGTTCGACATTCGTAAGCCTTCACCTGACTGAGTACTCCTTCAACAACACCCCTACTCCTCGACCTTAAGATTGGAGACCGAAGTCACGTACTGCCCCGTCTTCTCATTCATGCCAATGACCCTCAATGTACGCAGCCACTCCAACTCTTCTCCGCGACACCAAGATTCACTCCCATGCCTTTCAACCCCTCCTCAGTCTCCGCACTCAAATACTGGTAGAATGGCGCCGCGCAGAAAGCACATTGAACCATTGCGTCGGCCTCTTCTCCTCAATTCCAACAACTAAATGCCTATAACCAGACACGGCGATAATACTGTACTTATGGTTTGGAGACGTCTCAACAAACCAGCAGATTCAAGCTGCATGGTCGGGACAGAGCCGGTTGTTCGTTGCGAAATTGTTCCCAAGTGACTCATACAAAACTCCTGAAGCAACCTGCCGCCCTAACCTATTGTATGTCGGCGCATGCAGGTTAGGGATAAGACTTGCCAATCGCTTGAAGCAAACATACACTGTTACACGGTTTCTCCCTTCTTTGAGAGCACTATGGCTCCAAGTCCTAAACGACTGCCGATGTCAACAGATGAGCACAACACTTTAATATATCTGAACAACCTCACAATATATCGCTGGGATCATAAAAGTGAAAATTAACATATCACAAGTCTGTCAATATCTAGTTATAGGTCTAAACACACATGATGTCCTGTAACCTTACAAACATCTTAGCACCATTTGTACTACACTGCAGTCTTCACTAATCTATAAAATATATTGTCAAGGTGTTATGTTATCTGCTTCAGTACTTGTACTTCACACTGAACAACTAATGATGATAATAACCTTCAATCAGGGTTCTACGACACTGCTTCTGTGAACTTGAACTGAACTAACTGAGACTGAAATTCATAGAGTATTAGTGCTCACATTACAGCTGTCAAGAATAGCAGCTTTCAGGGAGAGAAATAATGATTTCTTTGTGAATGGTTAAGCACTTCAAATGGGAGTGCTGTGTAGAAGTGATGGATAAGGGTTATATGAATAAGGGTTATCAGTGTACATAGCTTGTGGTGTGCGGTTCTCATGTTCCATGACTTGACGAGGATGGTGGTTGAGGAGGAGGACTTGTTGAGAACATGGCCTTTGCTCTTTGATGCCCTTCCCCCAGAATACAGATACAGTGCGTGGGGTGATGTCGTCAGGCTTTCCTTGAAGGGTCAACAATATCACAATCACTTCACCCAAAAGCGACACTAACAAGTCCCAGCACCGTAGTGGAAATGCGGGAAAGGAAATAGAGGTACCCAATGTATTTACTCCTCTAAGCCAACGATATGCTATAACGCTCCCCCTTTACTACCGAAGCCATTATCATGAAGCAAAAACAAAAAAACCGCCGGGGGTATCATGCCTGGGACGACAATCCACAGAAGAACGAGGCGCCGACCATGCACTCATGTCATCATGCATATGATACAGGATATACTCGCTTTCAATGCTTCTTCTTGCCGCCTGACATGCTAATCGCTTTTGCGAGACCGATAAAAACGGTACGTCGTACATGAATCGTAACATGGGGTTGTCGAGATGACCGGTAGATTTTAGTGTTGCTCTATCTTTTCGAGAATAGCCCATTTCCGAGTTGTAGCTTCGAGGTGCGCTTCGCCGGGGGTGCTTCAACATCACTTTCTTCGTCGTCGTCTGCGGAATCAACATCCTCGTGGTTGACCTCATCGCCAGAGATATCGTCGCCTGAGTCCTCATCTGTCTCTGATGCCTCATCATCGATGATATCATCCTCGCTATCGCTCTCGTCCTCCTCTTCTGAGTCAGGGACAACGCCGTTGAGGGTAGTTGGCATGTCATCGTCGTCGTCCTCGCTTTCGCTAATATCTTTACTTTCATGTACTTCGAGGTCAACGCTCTGGCCGTTGCGCTTGGTACCGGGTATACCACGTTTTGGCGCGGCCTCGGCCGATTCCGCTTCGCTGTCAGACTCATCTTGACCTTCGACATATATGACACCTTCCTCATCGTCTTCATCATCAGCATGCGCGGCCCGAGCATTGCTTTGCATGGTTCTTCGAAGGTTCATCTGTGCCTCAAGCATATCAAGCTTGCCTTTCAGCGATAGTAGAGGTTGCAGGCTGCTAGCTCGTTGTTTCACAACTTTGTGAAGAGAGCTTAGCTTCTTCATTAATTCAGGCTGAGTAGCAAGATACCCGCCGTGGCAGATGAGAGTCCATTGTATCCAGACCATCAAATTGCCAGCCCGACCAGGACGGCTGTGCAAACGTTCAGCCAGTTTTTGCAACAAAGCTGCCGCAAGAGCGGAGTCAAGACGCTCGATAGTTGCGCGAATCGTGCCGAGGTCCGTAGTGTGGAAGCACGTCTCTAGCAGAGTTGTGTCGTTTGTCTTCAACGATTGGGTGAGCACCGTGCCAAGAGACATCCCGGATGGAAGCTGAAGAGAGTTATTTGCGGAAGATTGTACAAGTGTCTTGGACTCTGCATCTTCGAAAGCTGCAGAAACATCGATTGCTTTAGGCGCATTAGCCCGGACGAGGTCACCAAAGGTTGCTTCTCCTGCATCTTCAACTTGATCATCATCGTGCTCAGCGTCTTTCATCTCCTCGTCGTCGTCTGGTGTGGCCTTGTTTGTATCTTTGGCTTGTTCGCCTTCGCCTTCACTTAGGGCATCTTCATTACTGGAATCATCGTCACCACTGGAGACGTCGATGACATCCTGATCGTCAACTTTCATCTGGACGACCTCCAGATCTTCACCTTTAATGACTACAGCCTGCGATTCGTCGACCTTGCTCTTCCCCAAATCCTTAACGCCGTTCATGACCGTGGCACCAAGCCCAGACCCACTCTTTCCTCGCACAATCTCTATCACACCTTTCAAAAGCAATTCGCCCGTACTCTCATCTTTCCACCGGACTCTCTCAAAGACTAAGTTTACCCCTGCCTCAGTCCAAGCCATCACCATATCGGCCTCTTGGAAGGAAGCATCAATCACATGTACTATTGTGGATGACTTGTCCGGCCTAGAAATCTTCACCAAAGCTTCGTTTTTTCGAGTCATTTGCTTTCGCTTTGTCTTGAGGCTTGACGAGGTACCAGGCGACTGCGTTGGCTCAAAGCCCTGAAACGGCCTTGGAAAGAGCTCAACCACTCCATCACGGGTAACAGCAGCAAGCACCTGTGTGTTCTGATCTTGATCTTCTTGATTTTCGCTACCACCGGAAGACTTTTCGTCTACCTCACCTCCCGCGTAGAACGCTACTGACTGAACATCATTCTCGGCGATGAGAGAACCTACCAGCCTGCCCTTCTTGACGTCGAACACATTCATGAACCTGTCCGACTCCGCGGCGGCTAAAAACGTGCCTGGAAGCCTAGACGAAAAGGGTGACGAGGTGATGAGAGTTTGTATAGGGTTTGATGAGCCTTGGAAGGCCGGCGCTTGTTTTATCCCTATCGAATCCGGGTCTATTATGTATGCCGTATGTGATGCGCATATGACAGAAGGATTTGTAGGCACTGGTCGAGCTAATGTAGTCGCGGATATGGTAGGTATTGACAAGATTCTATAGCAGAAATTAGCTTGGGAGGATTGTGTGTACACTTACAGCACTTGCCGTGTGCTGGTCCCCGTCCGTAAGTTCCATTGCGCCAGCTTTCCGTCACCACCCAAACTCCAACCCTCTGCCGATGCTTTCCCATTGGTAAACTTGAAATCTCTTACACCTTGCGTGTGAGCGCCCTGGAGTATGCCGACAACCTTAATCTCGGCAGGAGAGAACATCTGAATGTCCGAGTCGCTCGTGCCGAAAGCCACCACAACGTCGCTCCCAACCTCGCCATTAATTTGTTCACTCCGCTTCCTCTTCTTCTTGGCCTGTTGCTGATAGAGATCCCGATGCTTTCCACTGTAGTATCCCCAATCTATCGAGTTTATAGTGGCTTTGGAAGCAATCGCGTGATCGCATCGTAGGCGACCCGTAAGGGTATCATGGATTCGGAGGTGCTGTGAATCGAGGCCTTGTATGACAGATGCAAAGAGCGCAAGTTGGTATTGAGAAGGGGAAAATGAAGAGCGGAAGATAGGGGACTTATTGGCAGCTTGTGTGGTCGACGCCGTGGCCGTCGATGCTGCAGAGGATATCTGGGACACCGGCCCACGAGATGACTTTTTGCTTACCATCGTGAAATCAATTGGAGCGTTGCTGGACCAAGAGAAAAAAAGGCAAGCACTAGGTATAGGAAATCTCGATGCGAACAAGGTATTTCTCTACATCTATGCGGTCGAGTTTGCCTACAATAAGAGCATGCTAAGGTATCGCCGTGTTAAAAAAAAGTTCGTAAGGCGAGCTGCTAAGGCTCGATGTGGACCACTAGCTAGTGGATTTACGTACACGGAACATCCCGGTCGCACTGAAGCTTGTGAATTTGAATTGAAAGGGCAGCAAGCCAGCTTCATGTGTCTTTGGTGTGTAACGGATATCCAATCTTCTATTACTAGTTGTGAGAAATTGTCTAGAGTGCTAAACGTCGAAACCACAAGAACCCGTACGGAGCCTTCTCCCACTGTCTACCGCTGTCACAGATGCTGCACCTGAAGTGTTCTGATCTGAGCCTCCACATCTCTTTTGACAGCAGCTTGAGTATCTCTCATGTAGTGCTAATTTCGCCGTATTACAAGGTTGTGGGAGATTCATCAACGCATGTCTGTTGTAGATGTTGCTGAAAGAACTATCTTGCAACGAGCTTTGCTCTCTGAAGTAGGCAGAATCCCTCTCGAATCCCTCTCAGGAGCCGATGGTCATTTGATCTTGTCCCTCTCGTGAAAGTCTCCCGAACGATGATCTTGTGATGACCTATTAGACGAGCCAGAAGAGTATCCAAAATGCTTATGATCCGCCCTTGGATTCGTGATGAAGTATTCAGATCTGTCTTTGATCGTTGTAGCGCAGTACAGCTTTGCCAACGGAGTTACGGCACGGAGCGGTGTCTTCGCGGTGGTTATCTCTGGCAGCCTTGGAACGGCTCGACGCAGCACCATGTGCATAGGCGCTCATGCGGCACTGGATAACTCGAATCAGTAGATGAGCTGGACACTCGAACCAAAGCCGAGGATAGATGTTGTTTTCGAGGACCATTTTGTAGTCATCGCAAACGGTTCCGCGGACAGAGCGGAGCTTATCGAATTCGGTGGCTTAGGTATGCCTCCAGAATGTCAACTCGCTCCACCTAAAAGAATTGCGTTCGAAGTGGTGGTGTTTTGCGTTATGCACCACAGTTTACAATTCGACGGATTCCATGCGACGACCTGTAAAAGGCAGCGGTGAAGTCGGACCAAATGGAGATGGACCGATTGATGTTGATGCCTGAACAGTCAGCATGAATGAAGGTAAGGTAGGTAAGGGCGCACGCCGCGCAGCTTTGGTCGATCATTGCCTCGGCTGGCGTAGTGTGACTTGGAATGCGACAAGTGGCTGTCGGGAATAGGGGGGTGCCAGTCGAGCCGGTCGGCCAATGGCAGAGATAGCTCAATGCAGAGATTGTCGCCGGGAACCAATCATATCGTCTGAAATGGTCGTTGCCGGGATGCACTAGCGCAAAACGCAGGCGGCCAGCGAAGGGGGCTCATTCATAAGGGAAACGGATTCCTCCCCTTCGAATTTTCGCAGTCCTCGGTCTCTTTTCTGTCGCCTGACCACTGACCACTCTACACCGCCCATTCGATTCGCCTGCCACAACAAAGCGCGTCGGCCACCAATCATACCTGGACTTCTCTACGCGTCGGCACTAATTCTCTGCTTGCATATATTATACACGTGATCCTTAATCCAGACCTTTGGTTGACTCATCTCGCAACTTAGGTGATTTCAGCCTGGACCTTCCTTACAATCCTCGGACTCGAACGTCATTTTCGAAGGATCGACCAACCTTAAAGCGCAAGCGCGACCGGCAGTAACACACCGCCTTTGTCGCCTTACAGAAAAGTAAACATCCTATCAGTCCTTTACTTGTGGCAATCGCCATTCGCTGTCGAGAGGCAAGCTCATAGTGAATCTATTCACTTCGCTCATTATTTATTCGAGGATCGTCTTCGTCGTGCGACTCAAACCTCTTAACTTGACTCTGTATTTTCTTTCGACACACGCGCTCTCAAGGCTATCAACATAACTTCAAAAGCTGCTGAGCCCTAATCGCAAGTATAATAGCCACCATCATCTGCGCTCCTTGTCAAAGACTTCTCAACTCGTTCGGCTACCTTGAACTTGTCACGGGTGTGAGTGCCTGTGCCTCACGCTCGCCTCACATTGTGCGCTCGTACTCGTCCGTCCATGGCAGTGATGACCTCACAGTTGCCAGACAACGTCGCTTTGGAGCAGAAGATACAGGCGCAACCCGTCCGATCCTCAGATCAGATGGCTCTGGACACAGACTTCAGCGGGTGAGTCGAATTCTGCTCCCCATGTTCTTTGTTTACTCTCGTCAATTGTCATGTATTTATGAATCAATTCATCTGCAGAAGCATCAAGCATGATAGCTCGGTATTTGCGACCGCATCGCTTGACTCGTCTGCTCCACTCACTGAACTCGACGGCACCTCACCAGCATTTGAAGTGCAGACGGAGCCATTAAATGAGGTTAACGCTTCTGCGTTCTTGTCCAATGGAAATCCGGGAGGGTTACATCTTCCTGAAGCAACAAGCACAATATCGACCTCAGATCCACTTGCTGCTGAAGCCTCCACCATCAACTCCACATTAGTATTGAGCGAAAGCATGGAAACTTCTGTACCTCCGGTTGTTGAGCCACCTACATCTGATATGCGACAAGATGCAGATCCCCTACCGCAGGAGAAAGTGGCGGAGATCAAGGAAGAAAAGCAGAAGCAAGACCTGAGCATTGACACGGAACTGGCCGAAGGCATGGCTTTGGGTGGTAGCGATCCCATCGAGCGGACTATGGCCACCGAGTCTCCCGCTGTCGGTTTGGAAGACAGGATGGATACAACCAACGATACCGAGGTTCAACAGAACGTTTCAACTTCAGAGTTGCCACACCATCCTCCAGTACCTTTAGTTGAAGGCGCGGAAATCGAAGCACCGATCGAACCTGCGCCTTCTCCAGCCCATAACGGCGCTGACTTGCTCAGTACGGATCGAGTTATGCAGGATGTGCCGCCATCTCCAGGGAAGATCGCTCGAGGGCGTGAGGATGACGACCAAGAAGAAGGGCCAGCTATCAAGCGATTGAGAACAGACAATGAGGATACTGCTGTACAAGAATTCAAAGTTCCAGATCTGCCGCAAGCTAGTCTGGCTGTCACAAACGGAAATGCCACGACGATAGACACGACTACATCTGAAGCTCCCCAGCCTATTGCCAAGAATCAGCACAAGTTTCTACTGAAAGGCATACAGAACATCAGGCGTGCGAAGGACGCTACTCCATTCAATCAACCTGTTGACTATGTTGCGCTTGGCATCCCACATTACCCGACCGTCATCACTAAGCCAATAGACCTCAAAACGATGGAAGAGAAGCTTAAGCGTGATCAGTACCCATCAGTCGATGTTTACATTGCGGATTTTCACCAAATCGTACAGAATACGCATATCTTCAATGGTCCCGAGCATGCAGTCACGAAGTCCGCAATACACATCCAAGCAGCATTCGATAGGCAAATGAGCAATCTCCCTAAGCCTGATACCATCGAGTCAATATCGGGGGAAAAGAAGGTCAAGAAGGCTGCCGCTGCAGCGCCGAAGGCCATCCCAGCTCGTCGCGAGTCAAGATCCTCTGGAGGGCCAGCTAGGTCTCCTACTGCCACTGCCGGCTCCCCGCAGACCTTCGCGCTAGGTCCCCAAGGGGTCCCACTTATTCGGCGAGACTCGACAGTGGGGGATGGTCGGCCGAAACGCGAGATACATCCACCCCCTCCGCGTGATCTACCTTACTCCAATTCCAAACCAAAGAAGAAGAAGTATCAAACGGAGCTCAAATTCTGCCAGGAGGTGATGAACGAACTGAACAAACCAAAATATCAACCCATCGGATACCCATTCTACAAACCGGTCGATCCTGTCGCTTTGAACATACCACACTATCACAAAATCATCAAGAAACCCATGGACCTTGGCACCATCGGCTCCATGCTTAAGTCTGGACACTACGAGAATGCAAAGGAGTTCGAGAGCGATGTGCGATTGGTGTTTCAGAATTGTTACCGTTTCAACCCTTCAACAGACCCTGTGAATTCAATGGGAAAACAATTCGAGGCAGTGTTCGACGACAAGTGGGCAGAGAAAAGGCAGTGGATTGAGGATCACGCGCCAGCCTCCGGTCCGCAGAGTCCCGGTAGCTCACCCGAGCCGGATGACGAAGACGACGAAGATGAGGGTGACGACGATGACGACGAAGACAACCAGCTTACCATTTTGCAGAAGCAAATTGCCGCAATGTCGAAGCAGGTCGAAATGATCCAGAAAACGAAGTCTTCCCCACCTGCACCAAGCAAGAAAGGTGCCAAGGGTTCTAAGCCGAGGAAAGATAGCAAAAAAGGCGCCAACTTAGCAAGTGCACCTGTCAAGAAGGAGAAGAAAGAGAAGAAAGAGAAGAAGGCGGCCAAGCCTGAACGAGCACCATGGGTTACATATGAGCAGAAACAGGACATTTCAAACAGGATCAATAGCCTTCCAGAGAGCCGAATGGCGACGGCACTAAAGATCATTCGTGATAACATGCCAAACCTCAAGGTAGAACACTTGTTCCAATTCACACATGTGATTCAAGTCGAAACAGCCCGCACTGCTAACCTCTTCTTACAGGGAGTGCAGGAGGATGAGATTGAGCTTGACATCGATGAGCTCTCGAACGATGTGCTTTATAAACTCTTGGGCTTCGTTCGGAAATATGCGCCTCGGGCAGATGACTCCCCCCCACGCCAAACAGCGCCATCTGCTCCGAGCTCGGGCCCCAATCGACCAAAGAAGAACAAGCCTATGAGTAAGCACGAGCAGGAGGCGAGGATCAGTGAGATCCGAGGGCGTCTCTCTGGATTCCAGAATCCTGGATCTGATGAGTCTCCGGAGCCTGGTAAGCAGACAATTCTCATCACATGAGCTTGCTTTGCTAACTTGAATGTAGCCAAGCATGATGAGCATGCGGAGGGGACCAGCGGTGACGAAGATGATTCTGAAGAGAGTGAGGAGGACTAGATTGCTATATGCGTCAACATCGCCTCTCAACAGTACCTTATGGCACAGCCAATACCTCTCCCGTCCATTCTATGTCATTGGTGGGGCTCGTCTCCGCCAACGCTTCAAGACTGATTGTGACCATCGCCTTTCGCCGAACGGCCTGACTTTGATGACCTGGAGAAGCATCATCCATTAAGACGCAGTTTGCGGATGTCAGTGACTCGCTCTAGGCAAGCTTCCGCTCCCTGAGGTGCTTGCGTGCGAAAGGATTGCCTGAATTTTCTAATTAACCCTCGCTTCATGTGCCATACTTCCACCCTTCACTTCACCTTTTAGATAGAGCACGTCACTGGGTTTCAGCGTGTCCATTTCTTAACGGCTTCCCAATAACGATGACGATCGTGGACGATGTGTGCTGAACAGACTGCTATTACCCAGCGCGAGCTGGCATGGACGGCCAGAGGATGCGTTTGGGGTTGAGGACGGTGAGAGTCCAAAGCTATGAGCAATAGCAAATTGTACAGATAAGGACGTAAATACTAGAAGTATTTTGAGCAATCGTGAGACTCTAGCTCGCCAATTGTTGTTGTGTGACATAACTCTCCCTTGAGCAGCTTTAGCACAGCCATTAGAGATCAAGTAAAATTATACACTCACTTGCTGACTTCGAATGATACTCCGTATGTATATAGAACATCTGAATCCGTTATCAAGAATCTGTGTTTACCCTTGCCAACATTAACGGGTTGTCTCTTGGTGATGGTGTTGCGGCTTAAAATTTTGTGTTTCGCGAATTCCAGCCCTTGGAAATGCGCAGTGATCCATCAATTCAACGCTGGGAGTTCCATAACTCGACGACTGCAACATCTGACTATCCAACATACGGTCGTAAATTCTACTCAAAGCTCTCAAGTCTGTGCCAATTTATCGGAATTGGATTCCGCTGCGGCAATGGTGCAGATCAGCGAGGTGAAGGGCAATTCACGCGAGAACAGAACAGCGGCACATACACATATAAAAGGCCTAGGATTACGAAGTGATGGATACGCAGAGAAGACCGGGGCTGGGTTTGTGGGGCAGGCTGCTGCGCGAGAAGTAAGATCCGATCCATTCAAAAAGCTTTGTCATTAGCCAGGGGCTCCACTGATGCTTTGCTTGCTGGAATAGGCATGCGGTGTTGTCGTCGACCTCATAAAGGCAAGGAAGATGTCTGGAAGAGCTGTGCTATTGGCTGGTGGACCAGGAACGGGGAAAACGGCGTTGGCGTTGGCGGTGTCGCAGGAGCTTGGGACGAAGGTGCCTTTCTGCCCTATTGTCGGGAGTGAGATTTACTCGACGGAGGTCAAGAAGACGGAAGCCCTCATGGAAAACTTCAGGAGAGCTATCGGTATGCACACGGATGGTACAGCATAGTTCTGGGATGCTGATAAGATTATGCAGGGTTACGCGTACGAGAAACGAAGGAGGTCTACGAAGGGGAAGTCACAGAGCTCACACCTGAAGAATCAGAAAACCCGCTAGGTGGTTACGGACGCACGATCTCACATCTTCTCATCGGCCTGAAATCATATCGTGGCACAAAGAAGCTTCGACTCGACCCCTCCATCTACGAAGCAATACAAAAGGAACGCGTAACAATCGGCGATGTGATTTACATCGAAGCCAATACAGGTGCATGCAAACGAGTCGGCCGTTCCGATGCCTATGCCACAGAGTTCGATCTTGAAGCTGAAGAGTACGTGCCGATACCGAAGGGCGATGTGCACAAGAAGAAAGAGATAGTGCAGGATGTGACGTTACATGATTTGGATATCGCCAATGCAAGACCACAGGGCGGTCAAGACATCATGAGCATGATGGGACAGTTGATGAAGCCGAAAAAGACGGAGATCACGGATAAATTACGGCAGGAGGTTAATAAGGTGGTCAACCGGTATATCGATCAAGGGGTTGCGGAGTTGGTACCAGGTGTCCTCTTCATTGACGAGGTACACGTTCCCAATCCCGATTTCGATAGATCGTCTCTAAAGGACTACTATAGGTACACATGCTTGACATCGAATGCTTCACCTATCTAAATCGCGCCCTCGAGTCCTCGATCGCTCCTATCGTCATCCTAGCTTCCAACCGCGGCAAATGCACCATCCGCGGCACAGAAGACATTGTCGCAGCTCACGGCATTCCCCCAGATCTCCTTGCCCGTCTCCTTATCATCCCCACGAACCCGTATGACCCTGAAGAAGTGAAGACCATAGTGCGCCTACGGACGCGGACAGAAGGCTTGGCCATCACCGAACCAGCGCTGGATCAGATCGCAGAACATGGTGTCAACGTTAGCTTGCGGTATGCTCTACAGCTTCTTACGCCGGCGAGTATACTTGCGAGGGTGAATGGAAGGAAAGAGATTGATGTAATGGATGTCGCGGAGTGCGAGGACCTTTTCATTGATGCAAAGAGGAGTGCAAGTATAGTGAATGCTGCGGATGATTTCATTTCATGAGTTCCCTCAAAAGCGTGATTATAAGGCGTTCTAGAAGAGGTTGATTCTAAATATGTATACTATCTGTAGTGATGGTCTGTGGATCTCCGGGGAGGTTCCTCTGCGACAGGGCTGAGCAGATCTATTCGTGCCTAAGTTAGCGACATTCAAGTGGTTACACATGTATCACATCAACTCACTCCGCCCATCGCAACTCGTCCGCACGTTGGATGTTGACCACAGTACGGAGTAATCAGTCACTTCTACCAATGATGCAATACCGGTGATGAATCAATGGGGGTTTGGGCCTCGACTGCTTTGTTCACGGACGCTGGAGTACACACTCTAGAGGTCCCGAAATATGTCAATGGCTACTGAGCAGAGAGCTACCATTATCGGCATCAGTGGATGTTCGTCCAGTGGCAAGACCACTCTAAGTAGACTGTTGCGCGACATCTTCCCGTACACGGTCATCTTACATGAAGATGACTTCTACAAGCCAGAGGAAGAGTACGCTACCCCGCGGGCCCATATAGCAAAGCTACACCATCGCAAGACCCAAACGACGTCTGAAAAGAGCAGTCACTGATCATAGCACAAGCACAGACTTCCAATGAAGCACGGTCTCCGCGATTGGGACTGCGTCGAAGCCCTCGACATCCCCGCCATGCTCGGCGCGCTTGACCATATCCACACGCACGGCACGCTCCCCCCAGCCCTCGATTCGAAAGAGGACCAGAACCAAACCGGCGCCTCGGGCGTTCCAGCCTCGACTATCGACCGCCTTCGTCGAGAAGTCACGGGTTGGGCCGCGCGTGGCAGGGGCAAGGGCCTGATTTCTCACACCAGGCCGGTAGCTCTGCTTGACGGCTTCCTGCTTTACGGCAATAACGTCAAAGCCGTCAGGGAGAAGTTGGATATTAGGATGCTCTTGAGGGTGGGCTATGCGAAAGCGAAGGAGAGGAGGGAGGCGCGAAGCGGGTATGTGACGTTGGAGGGGTTTTGGGAAGATCCGCCGGGATATGTGGATCGGATTGTTTGGCCGAATTATGTGGAGGACCATGGGTTTATGTTTGAGGAGGGGGATGTGGAGGGGAGGGTTGATGAGGGGGTTTTGAGGGAGTTGGGGGTGAAGGCGCAGCCGAGGTTGGATATGGATATGGGGGAGGCTGTCGGGTGGGCGGTTGGGGTTATTGAGGAAGAGTTGGAGAAGAGAGTGCATGATGGTGGGAGGGTTGTGATTTGAGTTCACATGATAAAGAGCCGTACGGTGTTCTCTCGGAGCTCTGGTCTACCCAAGTGTCAGATGTCAGACCGCGTGAAGAGACGTGTGGTGAGAGCAAACGGTTTGAACGAGGGGTGTACAGCTCTACCAAGTACTCTGTATACTTCGAGGCGACCTCTAAAAGATCACTTTAAACACCTCTTGGAACAGGCAACGATAGATCCATGCCAAAATCATACCTAGCGAGTCACACAATCTCAAAACATGGTCTTTGAACGAGGTACACATGCCCGACCAGGTGTTCAATCAGCCATGCTTCAGAACAGGTCTCCGATGTCCCATGAGATTTTTACATGCAACCAATCCGGTGTCCTGAGGTAGCCAAGCAAAATAAGACAATTTGTCGATCATTTCCTCTTCCATCGCCACCGAGGCAATTACGGACCTCTTCAGGAGTGGCTCGGGTACCTTGTATCTCCTTGATCGGCCCGCAAACACAGCAAGCTGTCATGGCTAGGTTCCGAAAACCCCAATCCAAGTCTGCGGCCCGTGGTATAAGAGCAGTTCCACATTTATTGCGGCTGGGAAGCTGCGCGGGCTCTAGAGAAGTCACCGGAGCGTCAGGATCCCGATCCCACGATCCCACCGCATCTGCGGAGGTCCCCCTGGCATTACAGAAACCGTGCTTCCAGAAGTTACCGTGTGAGATCCACTGTTTACTCATCCGTAGCACATCTGGACCTGGTCAGTATATCCATTCCCAAGTTCATCTGTAGACGACTCTTCTGATTCGTCGAAGTCTCACCAGGCCTCCTACTGACCTGCATTCAACAGGCGCTCTCCCCCTCCCGGACCCAGACCTTCACGACCCCTCCCACGCGTACGCATCGTAAACATGCAACGCCCTCCTCGTCAGAAGTTCGACCCTGCAAGCGTGTACTAGAAAGAAGTACATCTATACGTGGTCGTGGATGTTCATAGAGGAGAGGTGCTTCTGCTGGCAATGGATCGTCGGGTAATTTGATGCCCTTTTTTTCATTTCTGGGAAGAGAAAGACTTGTAAATGCAGGTTCAGGGTTCGGAGTGGTGTGCAAGGGCGCGGGATACGTACTTACGTGGATGCGGAGCCAGTGGCAGAATGGGATGGGATTGTTGAGATGCTGGATGCTGGATGCTGGAGCAGAGCGATAGAGACGGAGGTTGACGAGGGGTTTTTAGGAAGGGAGGGGAGGGGAGTTGGCTTTGGTGATGGGGGCTGAGTTTACTCTTTCAAGGATAAGATGGTTTAGGATGAGGAGGCGGGAGAGGGGAGGATGAGTGCGGGAATAATGGGGTAGACGAGAGTCCATAGGGATTGAATGGTGTTGATTGTTGCTGTTGATTACATGTCCTCTCTGCAATTTAACACTTGATAGCCTGCCCCAATTGGCTGGAAGTGAGTGTACGTAGGGCTCTTGGTAGAGTAAAGGCTTCGATGGTCGACGATTGAATATAAACAAAGTACGCATGGAGTAAATTTGGCTTCTTGATACTCGGGAGGTGCCTACCGGGTATTTGTATGTATGAATCTTCTGATAGGGCAAATCAGAACAATGATGTGGGGCGTAGCATAATCCGAGATCAACTACTATACAACGATTCATGATTGAAGTTGAAAGGGCTGCCGTGAGGGGGTGACGTCCTTGGGGCCTGTCATCGGAGCGACAAACACCTGTCACCAAGGCAAGATCAGACTGATAGGACGCGTAGATCTGATGCGGGCGTGATATTGCTATCTAGCTGATTTTGTTTTGGATACTTGTTGAACGGTGGCTCATTCTATGTCTGTCTAAGTTGGGGTTTTCGTCGAGGACACATCTAACGACATCGAAACTGTAAGAAACAATTACACGACCGGCCAAAGAAGATATGATCTGACAACCTGAAGTCTTCACGATCATCGTCTAGGTCTGATTCCCGAGCAACTCCTTTATACTAGCCACAAGATCCTTATGAAACTGCCCGTAGTCTCAAGCTCATCGAATTCAGCGAGCGTATGAGGCACTCCGCCGTATACACTCAATTTTGCGTGTACTCCAGCTGCTTGAAGTGCCTCAGCATAAGCAATGCCCTCGTCTCTTACCGGATACTGGCCGGCAACGAATATATGAGTGGGAGGCAGACCCCTATGATCGGAAAGCAGGAGTGAGACAAGCGGACTAGCGCCTGTCTCCTTCTCGTCGGGAACGTAGAGATCCCAGCACTGCCGCATCTCCACGCTATGCAGAAGAGTACCGGTGCATTGCTCGTAGCTGCGAAGCTCATACTTCTCTTGCGGGAAATGGTCAGGATGGCAGAGCACCGGGACGTTCAGGACAACTCCGGATAAGCCTGAGATCTTGGCATCACGGGCCATGGATGCGACCGCGGCCGTCAAGTTTGCACCAGCACTGGAACCGGCGAGCAAGATCTTGGAGGGATCAATTGACAGAGACTTGGGGTTGGCAAGGACCCATTGCAAGGCGCCCCAGCAGTCATTCAGAGGTGTCGGATAGACATACTCTGGAGCTAGACGGTACGAAACGCTAACGATGGTGAAAGTGAAGTTCTGCCCGATAGGGCGAAGAAGGAATATATCCTCCGTAGTCAGCGAGCCTTGGATCCAGCCTCCACCGTGGGTGACGAAGAGCAGAGGTCTGATATTGTTACTATGGTGAAAAATTTTACTTTGATAGATACGAACGCCGATATGGTCACCGTCACTTGTTGGTACTTTTTATCTCGGCATGTATAGGCCCAATACTTCCAGGATGCGTTACGTCGCGACCACTCTGCTTCCTTGACGGCCAACACTTCGCGTTGGCGAACAATCTCTATTGGAGATGCTTCAGGTGTCAACGTCAAAAGAGCGAGTTCCGGATGGGACGGATCATTACTGAGAATGTTGCAGTCAGGTGAAGAAGCAAAATAGTGCGAATTCTTGAGAGCCGCCATGTCGCCAGGCCCTTTTCGGGCCGGTCGAGTGCTATTGGCAGGAACACTCTAGATCCTCGGGAAGATGGCAGACAGAACGGTATAAGTAACCGCTAATCTTCTGATGTTGTTGCAGTGCGAGTTGAGACTGGGAAAAATATGTAAGCTTATCTAAGTCTCGGGCCTGAGTTCGCGCTGCCGAAAGGCGTAACTGCTTAGAAATCAGAGCTGATGCTGAAAGTCAACTCATGATCTAATCAGGGTACTTTATTATGTGAGCAATGCGTTGGTCCCTCCCCTTCCTCCAAGCTTATTTAATGCCTCTTGCTGCTTCTTAGTCAATGCTATCTGCGGTAGAGGCTTGACTTTCCCAGCGGGGTGCGGTGGTGGCACGAAGCCAATGGCCACGAGATAGCTGAGATAAATTCCCAGGAGATCTTCGGTAACACCAGTGCCTTCGGAGACGTCTTCACCGGTCCACTTGCCATCAGCTTGAAGAGCGGCGGCTGCATTTGTATCGTCGAGTTCTGGAGCTCTTGTGTTTTGAGGCAGATCGCCGGTGACGAAGTGATAGAGAGGCATTCTAGAGCACGAATCGTAAGTACAAGGTAGCAAGAATTAGTGCTCGCTGATGCCATGGAAACACGTACAATGCATGTGCTTCTTCTTTGTCCTCGCTGCTATCCTCAACGAACTCGTCCAGGATTGCTCGCCACGTGTCATAATTAACCTTCGGAACGTCGTAGCCATAGAGCTGGAGAGTAGCGAGGAATTCATTGAAAGTAAGTCTTGGATGACTGGTAACTTGCGCGACACCGAGCGGAGACGTCGGAGGGAAAAAGGTTGCGGCGACAACAACGCGCGCTACATGGTCTACTGGGACCATGTTGATTGTGTTCGTTATGTCTGGTCGACTTGAAAGCTGCATACAACCTTTTATCATTCGGATCAGGAAGTCATCAGTGTTAGTTACTACTTGCTTGTTAGTGGTTTGGTTCCCCTTGAAGCTCGAGAAACGATCTCTCACCTCCTGTCTTCGAGTCGCCTGTCACGTAACCAGGTCTAACAATACTTCCGCTCAAGCCCCTTCTGCCAGCTTCCCTGACGAGATACTCACTAATCCATTTGCTCCGACCATAACCTGTGCCGAGACTTTCACTACTGCCTTGAAGATTATCGCTTTCACTCACACCCATGCCTCCGGATTGGATGCTCTGCTGGGACAGCTGAACGTAATGATCCGTGTCGAGAACGCTTGTAGAGCTCACGTACCCAAACTGCTTCGGCTTGCCCTCTGCACAAAGCGCTAAAGCTTCCATAGTCGCCTGAACGTTTGAGCCTTGAGATTCGAGTATGGCAAAACCCAGTGGACCTGCGCCCCATTATGGATGACCACGTCCGCCTCATTTGCTATACGTTGCCACATATGATCTTCCATACCTAACCTTCTGTCGCCCAGATTTCCAGTCACGCATTCAATCTTGGACGACCATGAATCTGACCAGATGCCGTAGGCTTGGCAGGTATTTCGGATTCGCTCGAACGGTGTTTTTGACTTTTTCGATCGGACATGCGCAATGACCTTCAACGAAGCTGACTTTCGACTCAACAAATCCTTGAGGATGAATGCTCCCAAGAAACCAGTAGCGCCTGTCAGGAACACTGTCAAATTCGTCGAGGAGTCCATCAGAGGTTGGCTTTGACGGCTTAAAAAGCGCTTTGGAAGATACTCGGCCAATGTCTGTGCATCACGTGCATACTCTTCGTCGACCGAGCGGAAAGATCCATTGATTTCTCCATTCGCATTTGGGACTGTGCCATTAGTGCCATTGAGAAAATTATTGGAACTCCGTGCACCTTCAATCTCATGTGCAAACCCCCTCAGCGTTGGACTCCTGAAAACGGAAGTCATAGAAACTTTCGCGTCTCTCCATTCACGCTTCACACTAAGAAGCATCTTCTGTGTAAGAATACTGTGACCACCGAGATCGAAGAATGAATCTTCCGGACTAACGGTCTCAGGGTTTACATGCGTGATCAGATCAGCCCAGATGTTGGCAATTGTGCGCTCGGTGGGCGAAAGTGCCGAGACTGTTGCTGACAATTTGCGTGGTGCAGCAGCTGCAAGCTCCGCAACGTCCGGGAACGGCAGTGCAGGCTTGTCGATCTTCCCGTTGGGGTTCAAGGGCATCCGGGTCAAGGGAATGATGACCGAAGGAACCGCATAAGAAGGAAGCTTGCTCTTTAAGACTACCCTTACGTCTTCCCGCAGAGGATGAAAGCGTCTGAGCATCCCCACCATGCCCTCCTCTTCAGGCCTATCTTCCAATCCTTTCTCCTTGAGCCAATGCGGCCATTGACTAAATTCAGGTACAATATAGCTGACTAGCGTAGGTTCCTCGTCCTTGTCTCTTCGAACTAGGGTGATCCTTTCGCGAATAAGTGGGTGGTCAGAGAGATGCTTGTTGATTTCTCCAAGCTCGATCTTGAAACCTCTGATTTTGACTTGATCATCGGCTCGCCCTGTGCACTCGACGTCGCCTGAAGGCAAATATCGCCCTAGATCACCAGAGCGGTACAATCTATCCCGTGGTCCCAGGTAGAAGGACCTCCAGGGCTCCTCGGTGCCTCGTTTGTCCTCCTTCTTTCGATCAAGCTCGATCCACTTCTGAGGGTCAACAAACCAGTTTTGTACAAACTTCCTTTCACTCAGAGTTGGATCGCCCAAGTAGCCTTCGGCAAGACCTCCAGCCCTGACGTATATTTCCCCAATTTCTCCGAATCCGCACATCTTGGTTTGATCAGTGGTGTTGACCACCAAGAGCTGCACATCATACATTCCTCTCCCTGCGGGAATCACATCCTTCATTCCGTCGAGGAATCTCGGATCTTGCTTTCGGCTCGGGATCTCAAAGAAGCTAACGGCTCTCTGCGTCTCCGTCCTGCCGTACATGTTGACGATGTTGACGTTCGGAGCAAGGCTTTGAAGCATTTTGCAGTCACGCTTGATCAAGATGTCTCCCACAAAGAATGCATGATGCAAGGCTGAGAATTCTGCACTGGCTCCGCCAACAAGGATCTGGCCCATTGCAGGAGTAAGATGAGTCACTGTTGCTCCATGTTCGCGCATCAACTCTGCCAGTCGCTCATGCTGAATGTCTTCCTTCGACGGTACGAGAAGATGAGCCCCGAGGAACAACCGGGTGAAGATATCACGCTGAATGGGATATCATGAGCTATTCCGCTAAGCATGGTAAAACGATCGTCCTTGGTCAAGTTGAATCTTTCAGACATCCACGGGAAGTAGTAAGCCAAGGAGAAGTGCCGGCCGCGAACTCCTTTCGGTCTACCTTCAGAACCAGAAGTGAATGACAGAGTAGGTGTCGAATCGGGACCAACAATGATTCCGGGTGGCTTGGCGCTCAAGGCACTCTGAGAAGTAAGTACGTCTGTGCCATTGACGAATCCACCAAGAAGAGTGCCATTGTCTCGAATGAGCAGTCCTGGTACTTCTGTCCTTAGTCGTAGATTCTCCTTGATGAATGACCTGACCTTATCCGTAAGCTTTCCGGCTTCTTTTGTAGCCTTCTCAATCACGACTAAAGCTCGTGGTTGAGCAACTTCCAAATATATGATCTGCCCATCCGGCGGATATGCTGGATCTATGACAGAGAAGGTCGCGCCAGCTTTAAACACACCCATGACAGCCACCACTAGATCTACGCCGCGATAAGCATATACCATGACAACTTCCCTTCTTTGCACCCCAGAAGCGACGAGATGATGAGCTAGTATGTTGGAAGCCCCATTGATCTGACTATATGTGAATTCGCGGCGTGGAGTAGTCTCAGATGCTTTCTCTGCCACACATAATCGATTGGGATGTCTCTCCGCATTGGCTGCGAAGATGTCATGGATGGCTCCACGGAAGTCTGACCAGTGGAGGTCTGATGTGGGATCGGGCAACACCGTGCTCTCTTTGGTCAAGGATAGCGTGGAGAGCTCGGTAGGTAGATTTGTTTGATCTTGCATTGAGGATCGTGTTCCTGGCTCAAAGGATGGCCGCGGAGAAGGACCGGAACCCTCCATGTCTTCGTAGTATAAAGCTTGGAAGGAATATGATAGCAACAGGTCACACGAAAGATCCAATGACGACAAAGGTACTTTCCGGGAAAGTGGCAGCTCTGACGTCTTTCTATAAACCAACGTAAATTTGTATGAAATGTGAATGATTCAAGCTCTCCGAGATTACTTGGCAAATCTCCGAGCAATGCCGGGCCTGCTGAGAGAGTGATAGACTTGAGGTTAATGCGAAGAGAAACGTGTAGAACATGTTGTGTTTTCAGACAAGATACTTTGACACGGATTTAAGAAGATGATTTGTGTAAAGTAACACTAATTTTGTGAAATTCAACACCTACATATGCTCTTGAACCTAGTCACATGACAGGGCTAGCGTATAGCCTAAATTATCAAGTAGAATACTTAACTTCATAGTAGCTACTAAACAACTAACTAATTAACATGTGTTTAACATGTGTTTAGTACACAAATCGCTTTATGTAAACATTATTACTGTCTGTTTTGTCATCTTAATGTCTGAAAACTGAGGTTTTTTTAGTGACTGAGAATATATTCTCAACTACTGAGATATTTTAACTTTAAGGAAGTTATTACTAATACTGATACAGTATTGTCCCTTAGAGAACACATACTAAAACATACTAAAACTCCAGACGATCTCTTTTCCTAAAAAAAACACTCGATATCGAGACAATATTTGATATCAGCAAGAAAGTAGTTATACTGACCCATCGTTAAAAGAAAACACCTAAAAATGGAACGTACCGCGCCTGGGGACATTTCCCCTGATTTTCCATTCGAGCATCATCGCGTCAAGGTCCTGGACGGCGAAATGGCTTATGTGGATGTCGGAGAAAGATCCTCTCCTCACACCGTGGTCTTCCTTCACGGCAACCCAACATCTTCGTACCTCTACCGCAATATCATTCCCCATGTCGCACCCAAGGCCCGTTGCATCGCCCCCGACCTGATCGGCATGGGCGCATCATCCAAACTTCCCCAACTCTCCTACCGCTTCGCCGACCACGCACGCTACCTCTCCGCCTTCCTCGACGCCGTCGTCCCCACATCCAAACTCACCCTCGTCGTCCACGACTGGGGCTCTGCCCTCGGCTTCGATTGGGCGTGCCGCCACCCGCACCGCATATCCGGCCTGGCTTTCATGGAATTCATCGCCCCGGTCCCGAACTGGGATACATTCGGTCTCGAAAAGTCGCGGGATATCTTCAAAGCATTCCGGAAGCCAGAAACGGGCCGCAAACTCCTCATCGACGAGAACAGATTTATCGAAACCGTTCTTCCCGCCTCGGTGGCCCGACCCCTCACCGACGCCGAAATGACCCACTACCGCGCACCCTTCCTGGAGCCGGCGTCAAGGGAGCCGCTGTATCGGTGGCCGAATGAGCTGCCCATCGCGGGCGAGCCGGCGGATGTGGTCGCCATAGCGGAGCAGTATCATGAGTGGCTATTGGCGAATGATCTGCCGAAGCTGTTTTTCTGGGCGGAACCGGGCGCGTTGATTTCGCCCGAGAAGGCGAAGTGGTATGCCGACACGCTGAAAAATACCAAGAGTGTGGGTATTGGGGATGGGGTGCATTTTTTACAGGAGGATAATCCGCATTTGATTGGGAGGGAGATTGCTAAATGGATTGATGATACACTTTCAAGAGGGTTTTCAAAAATGTGATTTGCTGGCTGAGCTGCCATGACTGAAACGTCTTGTCTTTTTTTCCCTGTAGTGGTCAGTCTTTAACTAAGTTAATTTTTTCGCAAAACAGACTCAACAGAAAGAAATCAGACTTAAAAGTGTTTAGCTTTTAAGAAGTTCTAGTTGAGAGGTTTATTCACTTGATTAATAACTGGTGTAATACACAGTATATCCGTTTGTTTAGAGGCTTCCTTACTATATATTATTATATATGTATAAGGTAGATATATACACGATACATTAGAATCCATAAAACAGCGATGTCAAGAGCCCCATGCATTAGTGGCGGACTAACGAAACTTATCCGTTAGGGCATAGCTCCCGATTCCGCTCGTGTACGGTAACTTATTCAAGTTAGTTGCCAAGTCGATGTTCAACATGTTGGCCTCCCTTATTCCAGAGCGCCTACGTACTCATACTGTCTCTACCTTCGTGACTTAAGATTCTCATTTGAATGCTGAAGTATAACTCGTTCTGAAGTTGATGACCACATTCAATCAACGATATCTCTGAGCGTTTTGTGCGCTGGTACACACCAGGGAAAGCGACTCAGCCTCGAATCCTTCGCAAGGGTATCTAGGGCGATACGTTTCCCTCTTTTCAGCTGTCTTCTTCCGGATCGGGCCCTCACTCCAGATGTTGAGTGTATAATTACGTCTTCCACACATACTGTGGCTTTCTTGGCAGCTCTGTTGAATAATGCCAGTGCAGCACACGCTCTTTGGCCTGAACCTTCCAACCTCACGCCATATGCCTCCTCGACGGATCCTCATTGTCTTTGGCCTCGTTGCTTTCTTTGCCGCTTCGACGATATTATTCACAGTGCCATCTTCATTATCAGCAGTACCATCGGTAGCACACCTCTCCGACAGCGCCAAAGATGCTGCCCAACATATCCACAGACCGAAGCTGCCAAACCTGACGGTGCCGAGTATACACATTCCTTTCAGGCAAACAGCACATGAGCCACCGGTGCAAAAGAATAGCACGAGCGGAGAAGCGAAGTGGTTTAGTGATTGGAAGTGGCTTAATCCGTTCTCGTCGTCTATCACCCTCGACGAGAACCGCTCGGTCCTCCCACCATTGAGGGAGCGGCCTCCAATATATACATTTTACGACAGTGCAAATAAAGATGATGCGACGAGCGCGGCAGAAAACAAACTACTGTTAATTTGGAGGCGAGCATGGTGGGCTCAGGGTTTTCAACCTGTGGTACTTGGGAGGGCGGAGGCCATGAACAATCCGCTCTATGAGGGCCTGCAGATCAAGACGTTGGATTCTGCTTTGGAGGCGGAGATCGTGAGGTGGCTAGCGTGGGGCCACATGGGTACCGGAATTCTTGCCAATTGGCTAGCTGTTCCTATGGGTCCATACGAGGATCACCTCCTTTCGTACCTCCGAAGGGGCGACTACCCTAAGCTCACGAGATACGAAAGCCTTGGTAGTGGCCTCTTCTCTGGGGATAAAATCAGCATCAATTCCGCGCTGAAACAAGCGCTCCAAAACCTAGACCTCAAGAACTTTAAAACCTTTATCGACGCCCTACCCTCCGGCACGTTCGAAGTCGACCCTCAACCACCCGAAAGTATCGCCTTCTACGACCTCACGACCATAAAATCTCGTTATGAGATCATCGCCGAGAAGCGCGTCAAGTCTCAGTCCGGTGGCCTCAATGCACTATCGCAACTCATAAACTCCCACCTCCACACAACGTTCCAAAACTCCTTTACGAAGGGCATTGCGGTCCTGAAACCCCTTCCAGCTCACACGACCGCCCTTGTGGAACCTGCACTTCAGCTTGCCACTCTCCTCGCACAATGCCCAGAAACGCCTGTAGCATCGTCGTGCCCTCCGAATCGCCCTAAATGCAGTCCATGTGACACAGCCCACCCGATGCAAATTTCAACCACACAGATCTTCCGCAACACCTCAAGTCTCTACACCATCGGTACAGTCCCACACCCTTACACCCTCGCCTCCCTCATCGCCCAACGCGACAAATTCGATTCGCGTCATATCCGGCGTGAAACGGAGCGCGACCCCTGGCTACTGGCAGTGACCAAAGAGCTGCTCGGTATTGACATCGGCGGTCCAGCGCGCGTCGTCAGATTCAAAGAAGCCGTCGCGGGCGTGTGGAGTAGCGCGCACAGTCTCTGGCTTACAGCCGAGAAAGACATCATCCAGAAAGAACTAGACTGGCATTTCGGGTTCTCCATTCCACGTATGAGTAACGCGACGGCGAGAATCAACTCCAACACTCCTGTTCCTGGGTCCGGGGATCTTCCCCCACCGCCGGAACCTACAGCTAAGGAGCTAGAGATGGAGAAAGAACTACTCGTCAAGGCCAGGGAGGCATTGAAAAGTAAGGAGCGGCCGCGGATAGGGATCCGGGAGGTGGTGGAAGCGTGGAATCTGGCTGATACGGAGGCGTGGCGGTTCGTGAGGGCGTACAGGGCGAGGGCCAAGGTGGAGAGGCTGAAGTGGGAAGAGAAGGAGAAGAAATTTGCGGGCGCGGAGAGGACGGAGGGGGGTGGGTGGGGAAGGTGGTTTGATAGAGAACGGTAGATGTTTTACTCGTTTTGGGATGTCAGGTCAAGGCTTGGTAAGTGGTGTGTGTAGTACTATGTACATGGTGTTTTCCGAGCGTCACTTAGCGAGGGGTTTGCGATATCCGGGATATCTATAAGTTGCATAGCTGTAGTTTGGGGAAGTAAGCTATGTTCTCAGGATCGGCCACCACGCTCAAGCTCAGTGAAGCTTCACCAAATTGCTCACGGCCTTGGCCACTACGCTTATTAGTCTCTTACGGTGCATGTGACAGTGTAAAAGTACTTCTCGCGAGCAGAGATATTACGCCATTGTGCTACCAATGAACACAAATACCTGTTAGCCCTCCCCTCCTAATTTTCTTATATCCGCCTTCACGGTCTCCATCTCTTTCCAGATAGATCTATACCGAGCCGCGATCTCATTCATATCACTTCCTAACATCTCATACTCCGTCAATGTCTCACTCGCCGCCCTTTCCCTCTGCCTCAACCGCGTCCTCGTATCGTTAAGATGCTCCTTATACCTCCGCAACGCAGATTGTACATCTGGGGTATATATCTCAGCCAAGGCGTCGAACTTCATGACCCTACATTCCTACTCGTAAGCAGTGACCTACCATAAAATCTATGCCATGAGCTTTGAGAAGGACATACCTCAATTTCGCATCCATACTCTCCGCCACAACCGCCAAATGCTCCGCCCTCGCCTTCATCCCTCTCGCCACGCTTCCGTATTTGGTCTGCTCCAGTACGCGGATGATGCATTCGAGCAGCTCGCGGTGGGTGGAGAGGATAGTGCATGCTGTTGCGGCGAGGTCGAGGCGGGAGGAGGAGAGGGTTTCGCGGGCTTCGATGAGGGCGGTGCGGCGGGTGGTGAGGTCTTGGGGTAGTGATGTGGCTTTGGTGCGGAGGATTTTGGGGTTGGATTCTGTGATGGGAGGTTGGTCACGTGGGTTTATAGAGGGTG
>JAABUP010003040.1_pt1 | contig 30496 bp, 26 predicted proteins | sample 5559201 | NCBI WGS metagenome assembly JAABUP01 (sample SAMN10711887, study PRJNA513373) | rock metagenome | isolation source: Antarctica rocks | place: Antarctica | reverse complement strand
GCGCCCCCCTCAAGGCCTGCAGCAACAGCCGCCCATGCCCCGCGCCCCGCGCGCCCGTGCCGGCCCGATCAGGCGGCGCGATGTGCGCGGTGGACTGATCCACGAGTACGACCGCGCGGCGGCCTAGCCCGGTACCCGGTGTCGGACGGGGTTTTCACACCAAACAGGCCCTTCGGGAACGCGGCGCGGGCGATCCAGGCGGTGTCGGCAGGGATGGGCGGGCGTGGCTTGGGCGACAGCATCACGAACCTCCTGACGGCGAGGCCACAACGACGACGCGGCGAGCCTACCAAGCCACCCCGTGCGATGCCCGCCCCACGCTGCAGGATTCCATAACATTCGCCAGCACTTACATCTGCGCCGCGTACTCACGGACTACGCGGCGTTCTTCAATCAGGCGCGCCCGCACTGGCCCCGTCCGGTGCCGAGATACGCTCGGCGGCCTCCTGCACGACTACTATCGCGAGGCGGCCTAGATCTTGCATCCCACGTCGGTTGAATTCTTGCACACTACGCGGTGGCGTTTGTAGGTGGGGGCGGGAGCGTGTTCTTTCATGCGCCGAGTATCGCATACCCGCCCGCCCGCAAGGCTCGCCAGTTACCTTGACAATACCCCGGAAGACCTGCCGCCCTTCGCGGTCGCGGCCGTTTCTCCGCGCCACAGCGGAGTCGCACCGCAGGCATGCCATTTCGCCCTCGCTCATCTGCCCCCTCCCCAGCCGCTCGCGATCACGAGCGCGGAGGATACCACACCCACCCCGACAACACGCATCACGATGCATTGATGCTTTCGTGTATTGACATCGCCATGCGCGCGTGGCACACTAGACCCGCAATGTACGTACAGGAGATGCGACGATGCACGATGAGGCGACTACCCCAACCACGCCGCCACAGACGAAGAATAACGACGAGAAATTCCGGACGACGGTGACGCTCACCGAGCAGGAGCTCACCTCGCTCGACGAGCTACGCGTACACTTCCGGCGCGTCGAGAAGCGCAAGGTCGATCAGTCGCAGCTTATTCGCGAGGCGATCCGCCACTATCATGACGGTATCCTGGCGCGATCGTAGGTGCGGGCACGGGCGCGACAGCGAGCACGCTGTCGTAGGATACGCTTTCGGGAGGGGATGATGACGGGACCGGTGACGATCGCGATCGCTAATGCGAAAGGTGGCTGCGCCAAGACGACCTCGGTGCTCCATCTGGCGGTGGCGTTCGCCGAGCGCGGGCTCGATGTCCTCGCGGTCGATGTCGATCCGCAGGGGACGTTGACACGCCAGCTTGGCATCACCATCCGTGGACAGGCCAGCGTGAAGGAGGTCTTGCTCGACGGTTTGCCGCTCGCGGATGCGGTCGTCGTTGCGCGCCCGCAACTCGCGGTCCTGGGGGCCGACCTGCGGCTGGCCTCGGCGGATCTCGACCTGGCCACTGCGGTCGGCGGCGACACCCGGCTGCGGCGCGCCCTGCGGAATGCCCCCTACGATATCATCTTGATCGATTGCCCGCCCGCGATCGGGAAGCTGACCGTGAACGCCCTCGTGGCCGCCGATGCCTTCATCGTTCCCCTCGAACCGTCGCAATACTCGCTCGAGGGTCTCGACATGCTGCAACCCACGGTGCGCGCCGTACGCGAGAACTACAGCCCCGAACTGGCCTTCCTCGGGCCGGTGCTGGTGATGGCCGAGCCCCGCACCACGGTGACCAAGGTGGTGCGCGAGCAACTCGAGCGCGACTGGGCCGAGCGATTCTTCCGCACCTTGATCCGCAAGAGCCAGCGGACCAAGGAGGTCGCGTTCACCAGGGATACCCTCTTCGACGGCGGCGAAACCACCACCACCGGCAACGATTACCTGGCCCTGGCCACGGAGATCGGCGAGCGTCTCAACCTGCCGCTTGCGGCCGAGACGGTGGCGGGGGTGGGCGCGTGAAAAAGAACCTCCGCGCCGCCCTCGCCGAACGCGGGGTCGAGCGCGCGACCTTCGAGGCCGCCCCGGTCCTGGCGCGACCCGGCGAGCGAGCGATGCCCGGCGCTCTGATGGTCGAACGCCGTCGCCTCCAGCCCGATCCCGAGCAGCCACGCAAGCACTTCGACGAGGCGAAGCTGGAGGATCTGGCCCAGTCGCTGCGCCAGGTCGGCATCCTGCAGCCGCTCCGGGTCCGCCCCGGCGAGGATGGGATCTACCTGATCGTCAACGGCGAGCGCCGCTGGCGCGCCGCGGCACTCGCCGACGTGAACGAATTACCGGTGGTGGTCCGCGACTCCCCTGCCGATCAGCTCGCCTTCGAGATGCTCGTCGAGAATCTCCAGCGCGAGAATCTCACCGACGAGGAGGAGGCGGGCGCGTACCGCATCCTGATCGGCCAGGGCTACACGGTCGAACAGATCGCCACCCGACTGGGCGTGAGCAAGTCGCGCGTGAGCCGCGACCACCGCGTTTTCAGCGCCGAAACCCTGGCCGAAGCGGTCGTGGCCGGGCGCATCACCAAGAGTCACGCGCAAGAACTCCTAGTGGCCCCGCTCGAATTCCAGGCCCCGCTCGTGGCGCAAGTCGCGGGCGCGCGCGAGGCGGGCAATGTCGTCCCGGTAACCGAATTGCGATCGATCGTGACCGACATGCGCGATGCGCTTGACGAGGGCCAGGAGGCCGAGAGCATTATGGAAAGTGTTGCGAGTCGCAACGCGTTCCGACCTCGTGGGGAGACCGTCGTGCGCGCGCATCTCCGTCGTCGCCCCGTCGACCGGGCGCTCGACGACACGATCGCGCGCATGGCGAGTCTGCTCGACACGTACCCGAGCGCGGTGCCCGACGCGGTGCGTGTCGTGCAACTCGACGCCCTGATCGAGCGCTATCGACGCTGGGTGGCGCGCAACGGCGTGGCCGAATGAACGATCCGCGATGTGCCCGACCGCGGGGGATACGGGCCGGGATGGCGGCCTGTCGTGCGAGCACACCCCGATGACGCCGAGTGAGCGCCCGCCCGTCTCGCTCGAGGGGTATGAGCAGCTCCTCGGCGACGTGCGTCAGATCCTGGCCACGGCGCGCGATCGGGCGTATCAGGCGATCGACAACCTCCGCGTGCAGGCGTACTGGCAGGTCGGCGAGCGCATCGTGCGCGAGGAGCTACGCCAGGTGGAGCGGGCGGAGTATGGCGAGCGCATCCTCGTTCGGCTGGCCGCCGATCTCGGCTTCGGGCGCAGCGACATCTACCGCATGCTCCGCTTCTACCGCGCCTATCCGGTCGTGACGGCGCTCGACCAGCGCCTGAGTTGGACGCACTACACCGTCCTCATCGATGTTACCGACCCCGGCGCACGCCGTTTCTACGAGGCGTCGGCGGTCCGCGAGGCCTGGAGCGTGCGCGAGCTGCGCGCGCAGATCCGGGACGACCGCTACGCGCGCAGCCTCGCCACGCCGGGCGGGGCGACTGTCGCGCCGCGGCTCCTCCCCGCCAGCGCCCCCGCCGACGTGTTCCGCGCGCTCTACGACATGGCATTGCCAGGGTTGTCGACGGACTTCTCCGCGGCGCAGCTCGAGCGCTCGCTGCGCGCCGATTTCGAGCGATTCCTCGCGGAGCTCGGCCCGGACTTCTACCTGCGCGGGACGCAGCAGCAGCTGATCATCGACGGGAGCTATCACGCGGTCGATCTGGAATTGTACCATCGCGGGATCCCCTGTATCGTGCTCGTCGATCTCAAGGTGGGGCCGTTCGAGGATCGCTACATCGGTCAGATGAACAAATACGTCAACTATTACCGGGAACGTGTCCCGTCCTACGCGTGGGAGCGCCCGGCGATCGGGCTGATCATCTGCGCCAGCGCGGGACGCGAGGAGGTCCGCTACGCGCTCGGCGGCCTCGAAGAGAAATTTTCGTCGCGGAATATCGCCGCAAACTCCCGAGCGAGAAGGCGATCGAACTGGGACTCGGGCTACCGCGCACCGCAACCACCCCCCGTCGTAAGCGGGGAGAACGACCGTGACCATAGGGGGGGATTGTGCCACCAGTGGTGGCACAATCCCCCCCTATGGTGGCAATACCACCATCTCACGTCCGCCAGGCCGACACATCGGTACCCGACAAATGGGTGCCCTTGCCAGCGTTCTCAGCGGGTGGCACAATACCGTTGGATGTACGTACGCCGCCAAGGCGACCGAGACCACGGGCGACGATCTTTTGGCAAACGCCCTGACGGGCGCGCGGCGACGGCGGACAGAGCGCGCGATCGCCGGGCTCGATCCCAGCGCGATACGACCCGGCGGCGAAGCGGCATTATGGAAAGTGTTGCGACTCGCAACATGGGTGGCCAGGACCACAGGGGGTGAGAGGAGCATGGTGGCTGACGGCACGATCGCACTCCCCCCCTTCAATCCCGCCCTGTGGGTGGAACATGCCACCCGGCAGATCGATCTGGCCGAGGGGAGCCGCGGTCTACTCGCCGCGCTCACCGCACCCGAGACCTGGCAGGTGGGGGTCGACCGCGATGCCCAGCATCGCGACGTCCTGCAGAGGCTGGCGAGCGTGCTGCGCGCCGATACCCCCCTTTTCCTGCTCACCGCCGCGTTCATCGCCCCCTGGCTCCTCGACGCCCTGGCCGACGATGAGACGGGAGAGACGCACGCAACCCCCGTGCAGGAACGGCTCGTCGCGCTCCTCGAGTATCGCTACGGGCGGGTATCGTCGCCCGATTACGATCCCTGGAACGGGCTGGCGGAGTGGCTCTGGTCGCATCAGCATGCCTGGGCCGTCGCCGCGATGCAACGCGAACTCGGTCGCGACACCGTCCGGGCCATGCCCGACCACGAATACCGGCGCCTGATCGCCAACTACGTCGCGCGCAGCGGCGAGGGCGAGCTACGCGACCGGGCGAGTCAGCTGCTGATCACCTATGCGCAGGAGCTGTCTAAGGTCGTGGTCGATGCGCTCGATCTTGCCACCATCACCCCGGGCCGCCGTCGCTTGTTGCTTGGTCACGTACCGCTCCGGGATCCCGCCGCGCTGCTCCCCCCGAGCACGGTGGCACCCCCGATCTCCCGCGGGGTCGTCGCCCCGCTCCTGCGCGACAACCATCTCGCCGTCATCGGTGCCGACCATTACCATGCCCTACGCGAGGCCATCTACAAGAACACGTTCCGACGCGTCGACGGACAACCGTGGCCAACCGCATTGCTGCAGATGGGCGATGGCCTGGGCGAGGCGCAGTTGCGCCCGCCCGCCGCCGATGGCCAGGCGATCTTGCCGCCGGAGCAGCTCGATCTTTGGGCCGAGGCGATGTGGCGACAGCGCGAGGAACTCTCCGATCTCGACGCCGATGTGCTGGACGAGCTGTGCGCCCTCTTCCTCTATCAAGCGCGGACCACCACCGATCGCGCGGTCGCGGATATCGACGGCCTTCTCGCGATGCGCGGTATCCGAGAACGCCACCGCGGCAACGGCAAGCGCAGCGGCTACGAGCCCGAGCAACGCGCCGAGATGCAGCGCGCGGTGGCCCGGATCCAGAACATCTGGATCAACATCGCCACCGAGCGGGACCTCGACGATCCCGCGACGACGCGCGTCTTCCAGAGTCGCCTGTTCACGATGACGGAGCGCGTCGGTCAGCTCAACTTGCAGGGGGATCTCGACATCGATCGCTTCGTGTACCGCCCGGGTGACCTCTTCGCCAACTACCTCCTCGGGCCGGGTGCCAAGACCACGCTCCTCTCGGCGCGCGCGCTGAAATACGACCCCTACCGGCAGCAACTCGAGAAACGTCTGGCGCGCTTCTTTAGCTGGCAGTGGGTCGCGCCCAACGATGAGCCGGCGACCCGCCCGGGCGCTCGGCGTGGGCCGAACTGGCGGGCATTCCAGATCGGGACCCTACTCGATGCGGCGGCGAAGAGCATCGATCGCGCGCGACCGGCAGTCACCCGCGAGCGCCTGGAGCATTGTCTCGATACCCTCCTAGCCGACGAGGTGATCGGGGCCTGGCAATACCAGGATTGGGATGAGGATCTGTCCCGGCGGCATGGTTGGGCCGAGAGCTGGCGCGCGAGTTCGATCCTCGTCGCCCCGCCCCAGGCGGTGGTGGCGGGGATCCTCCGGGCGGAAGCAACCTCGGCGTTGTCCGGCGCGACTATGGTAGCGCCAGCACCCGACAATCTCGCCGCCTCGATCAAGGCCCAACGACTGGCGCTCGGTCTCAACCAGCGCGAAGCCGCCGCCGCGCTGGCGATCTCCCAGGGGCATTACAGCAAGCTGGAACGCGGCGCGCTCGCCGACCACACCCCCACTGCCGCCTTCCGCGAACGCCTCGCCGTCTGGCTCGCGAAGCCCGCCACTTAAACCCATCCCACGCCGATGCATCGATGCATCAAATGGCGGGTCATGCCAGCGGAAATTCGCGACCGATGCATCGCATGCATCAAATGGCGGGTTATCCGTGCGGAAACATCCGAGTCGGTGATGCATCGGATGCATGATCTGGTGGGTCATCCGCGCACGAACGCGGCTTTCCGGCGATGCATCGATGCATCGCCCGGAGGGTTATCCCGCCGCATTGGGCGGATCATCGCGATGCATTTCCCGACGCCGACACCTCAATTTCGGCGCATGGCGGCGCGGATCGACGCCTCGACGGCGTGCGTGGTGATGCATCACCGCGCGTCGCCACACACGCCGTCTGGTTCAGCCTCGTACGAGCCGGATCGTACAATAGGAGCGTGTGTGTCATCACGCGACATATGCACCAAGGATCGGGCATGAGGGATGGTGGGGATGCGCGGACGGATGCAGCGCGGGACCAGCGAGCATGGCGATAGTGCCCCGAGCGGTGCACACGATATCGATCCCGTCGCGCCGCCGACGATCCGGAAAGGGCAATCGTGACCGCGTTGCCGCCGCTCCCGGCAAGCAATGTCCTTCTTGGCGGACGCACTCTCCTGCTCCTGCCAACGCTCGTCGGTATGGTCGGGCTCAACGAAGCGATCGTCCTGCAACAGGTTCGGTATCGCCTCGGCGACGATTTGCGGCCGCATGTGCACGATGGCAAGCGTTGGACCCGCGACCCGCTCGAGCGCTGGCGCGAGCGCGATTTCCCCTTCTGGGAGATCGACACGCTTCGCCGCGCCTTCCAATCGCTTGAGGCGTGCGGGCTCCTGCACTCCGCACAATTCGACAAGCACCTGCGCGATCGCACCAAGTCCTACACGATCGATTTCGATGCGCTCGCCGCGCGCGAGCGCGACTATCGCGCGGCCCGTGCCGGCACCACGCCACCACGAGGGCGGACCACCGCGCGCGGACGCCGCGATGGTCCGCAGAGCGGCGATCGCGCGATTGAGGCGGTCTCGCTACCACCGCTCCCGGCCAGCGATCTCCTGATTGACGAACCCCCGTTGGTCATCGTCGTCAATCTCGCGATCGCGATTGGCCTGGACGAGGCCCTGATCCTGCAGCAAATGCGCTACTGGCTCGCCGATGAACGTCGTCCCTATGTGCGCGATGGGCGACGCTGGGTCTGCCCGCGCGAGGTCGGACTCCTCGCGCCCCTCGCGTTCCGATCCCCAAAAACCCTCGCCCGCGCGCTGCGTCGACTCGAACAATTGCAACTTATCGACTCTTCGGAACGGTACAACCGACTCCCGGGCGATCGCACCAAATGGTATAGCATCGACTTCGCGAGCGTCGCCATGCTTGCCGCCACACCAAAAGGACAAATTGCCGCTATCGAGTCGGACAAATTGCCGCTACCAGGAAACTCAGATTGCCGGATTCCAGCGGACCAGACTGCCAGTGCCGAAGGGACAAATCTGCCGGGTTCGAACGGGCCAGAATGCTTCGCACAACGGCCCATTTTGCTAGCATCTTTAAAGGATTCGGAGACTGATCCGGAGATTAAACGGAGAGAAGAACAACACGAACCTCAAGATGTTGTTGTTACGTTAACAGTCGATACCCATCTGCAAGAACTCCTCATCACACGTGGCATCACTCTCACAACAGCGCGCGCGCTGGCGCACGCGCACGCTGCCGGTATCGCCCGTCAGGTCGATATTTTCGACTGGCTTCGCGACGCCGACCGCGACGATCCGCGCCTCACCCCAGGGCGATTGCGGAAAATGATCGAGGAGGACTGGGCAGCACCACCGCACTATGTGCCCCGCCACGAGCGTGAGGCACAGGCGGCGGCCGCACATGCACGAGCGCGGCGTATCGAGGCGGAGGGCGAAGCGGCGGCGCTCGTGCACTGGGAACGCGCCGCCGCCGCGCAGCAGCGACGGCAGCTCGTGCTGGAGCAACTCGGATTGCGCGAGGAAGACCAGGGGGTGTGGGCCACCCTGATCGCCGGTGCCGCCGATTACCCACCATTCCTCCGCACGGCCTTCTTCTACCCGCCCTCGCGCGAGTCGCCGGTCGCCGTGATCATCTTCCCCGATGCCACTGGTGCGGTACGCGCCAGAGCGCTGCCATTGCCGATCCGCCGACGCTTAGCGCGACGTATCGCCGACTGCACTAGGCTGCCGATGGTCGAACTTTGGCTGTGCGATCAGGCGGAAATCCGTGCGCTCCTGGATGCCCCGGACAAGGCGCTCGCCTCCGACGTGTGAGCCACACGGTGCCACCATCGCGATTTGGCGTACAGCGGGAGGGAGGCCGGTGGTGAAGCTCGAAAATAGGGGCCATGTCGCGCCGCGCGATTGGCCGCGATGATGATGTGGAAGCGCGGCACGGGTGCTGGTGCATGGGGAGGTTCTATTGGGTTGTGCGGTGACGGCTGAGGCGAGGGGTAGCTTGGGACAGCGTGGCCGAAGGGCGGTCCCAGGGGAACTATCGCGCCAGCAGATTGGCTGTCAACGTATCCCACGCGGATGCCACGGGCGATACCAGCGACGGGGTCGCGTCACCGACGGCCCGCCCGAACTCGTAGAAGCCGCGGCGGAGGTTGCGCACGAAGGCGTGCGACCGGCAGACCACTCGCGCCCCGGTACTATTAATTAAAGTCGAGCTGGCAGGGCTGCTGGGGAACGAGGGCGTGCTAAGGGACGGTGGCGTCGTTGGTCAGGCCAGCGCCGGGGTGCCGGTGACGGTCCGCCAGGTGGCGAAACGTTCGGCTCGGATCTGGCGGTAGGCTTCGGCGGTCAGGCGGTGGCGGCGCGGGCGGCAGTGGCTGGCGATCGGGCCGTAGGCGGCGAGGAAGCGCTGGGCGTGCCCCGGGTCCTTGAACCGCCGCATCCGCCGCTCGCGCTCCCTTGTTGGATGGTGGGAATTCTCGGCCCGGTTGTTCAGCCCCTTGTGCCGTCGGTGCTCGACACACGGGAGCACGTCGCGCAGCGCCGCCCCGTAGCTGGCCAGTTTGTCGGTGATCACCACCCGCGGCACATCCGCGAGGCCCTTGAGCAACTTCCGGCGGAAGCGCACGGCCGCGCGCTTGTCGCGCCGGGGCTGCACCAGGATGTCGAGCACGTTGCCGCCTTGGTCTACCGCCCGCCAGCGATCGTGCTGCGCGCCGTTGATGCTGACGAACACCTCGTCCAAGTGCCACTTATCGCCAGGGCGCGGGCGTCGTCGGCGCAATTCGTTCGCATCGGCCTGGCCGAATTTCTGGCACCATTGCCGGATCGTCTCGTATGTGACGATCACCCCGCGCTCGGCGAGCAGTTCCTCCACGTCGCGGTAGCTCAGCGCGAAGCGGAAGTAGCGCCAGACCCCATGGACGATGATCGCGGGCGGGAAGCGATGGCGCTTGTAGCTCGGAGCGGAAGCCTGTTCTTTCATGCGCCGGAGTATCGCATACCCAGTCGCCTCGTTACGTTGACTCTCTGTCAGGATAGAGTTGGCCTGGCGAGGCGAGCTGACCCTTAAGTTGAGCGGCCACGTGCCCTTGCATTGACCTGTCGCCCTCTCGCCGGGCCTCCGGGGCCTGACCTGATAGGAGCCGGTCGCTGCCGTGCGACCCCAGAGAGTCCTGTCGGCCTCGAGGCGCGTGCGGTGGTGACGGATCGGCAGGGAGGTAGCGATGATCACGATCGGCGTTGATGCGCACACCGATGAGGTGGTAGGTCAAGGGCTTGCGAGATTTCCTGCTGAACCTGGCGTGGGGGGGGGCCCCCCCGGGGGCCCCCCCCCCACGCCAGGGAGCCGCCACTGGGCACGCTGAAACAGACCCCGGTAGGGCCGACACGCCCCAGGGGTGCGCGTGAGCGAGGCGCGTCCCGCGTCGGCAGCCCGCGCGGCGCGGGGGTACGCCGGGGTCGCCCCGGCGCCAGCTCGGCCGGTCGAAGCGCTGGCGGGCGGCACGCGGCACACCTGGCCGCCGCGCGTGACCCGCGTCAGGTCCGCCCCGATGCCCAGGCGCGTCAATTCGCGCCGGACGAGGGTACCGGCTGGCTCCCCGCCGCGCGCGACCTTCCCGACCCGCTCCGACCAGCTGAAGAACGTGCGGGCGACTTGCGCGGCGTCGGCATGGCGATCGGCCTCGCGCACCTGGAGGACGTGCCAGGCCACGACCAGCAGCTTCCGGGCGACCGCCACGATGGCCTTGCCGCTCCCGCGCCGCTGCTCCAACGGCGTGAAGACCGCCCGCCAGCGCGGGTGTGTCCGGACCGCCACTCACGCCGCCTCCACCAGCGCCGCGCGCAGTTCCCGCCGTCCCTGCTTGGTGATCCCGCCGGTGCGCCGGGTCTGCCCCGACTGGTGCACCCCCGCGCCGAGTCCGGCGTAGCCCACCAGCTTCTTCGCGGTCGGGAAGCGCGCGCTAGCGCCGCTGGCGGCGAGGAGCGCCATGGCGTTGACGACGCCGATGCCGGGGAGTTGCCGCAGGAACGCCGCCTGGCTCGCCCAGGGTTCCACCGTGCTCAGCCGCGCCAGCTCGCGCTCCACCTCCCCGACCAGCGTATCGAGGCGCTCCAGGAGCGCCAGATCCTGGCGCACGCGGAGCTGCTCGGTGGCCCCGAGTGACAGCGCCGCCCACCAGCCGCGCCGGGCCGCGGCGAAAAGCGCGGCTTCGGGCGGCGCGAGCTGGTGGCGCTGCAGCACCGCGTGCAGCTGGTTGCGCGCCTGCGTCCGCTGACGGACCAGGCGCTGCCGGTGGCTGAGCAGCCCCCGCAGTTCGCGGACCTCGACCGGTGGCACCCAGACCGCCGGGATGCGGCCGGCCGCGAGGAGGCGCGCGCGGTGCACCGCGTCGCGGCCGTCGGTCTTCACCTTGGTCGCGGCGATGCGCTGCACCAGCAGCGGATGCGCGACAGTGACGTCGGCGACCAGCGGCCGGAGTTCGGCGTGCACCTGCCAGGCGTCGGTCGTCGCCTCCAACACCACCACATCCGTCGGCGTCAGGTGCGCCTCGGCCCAGGCGACGAAGCGCTCGCGCGGGACCCGCCGCGGTGGCAGGAGCACGTGCTGGGCCGCATCGATGGCGGCCACGACGACGGAACCCTTGTGGACGTCGAGTCCGACGAAACGCGGGGCCGTGGCGGGCGGGGAATTCATGGCGCGCTCCTTACTCTCCCAAGCGTGAGGAAAGGGACCCCGGGGCGCGGCGTTCCTGGGCCGGGTGTCGTCACACACCGATACGAGCTTGGCTGTCGCCATCGCAGTTGAGTGGAGTCGCGCGGCCGACCAAACAAGCGGACGGGCTTGTGCATCCCAGTGCGCGTCACGGTCGGCCCAGACGCCCTGCGCCCCGCCTCCGCGTCCCGCCGACTCAACGTTGGCAGGATAGAAGGTGCCACGCCCCGGGGCAACTCCATACTAACAAGCGGGTGCATATGGCGGTGGCGGTGGACGACGCGGGGCGCGAGGTGGCGGCTAGTGGAGGAGTGGGCGACGGCGCTCGGCATGCCGTGCTGCTGGGGGATCGCGGGGGCCTGGAATTATGGTCGCGGCCTGGCGCAATACCTCGTCGCGGCGGAGGCCCAGGTCTACGAGGTCAACCCGCGTCGGACGGCACGTGAGCGCCGACGGGCGCGCAAGGTCGAGAAGAGCGACCGCCTCGACGCGCGCGCCGTGGCGCTGCTCGTCTGGCGCGAGGCCGCGACCCTCCCCGTCGTCGCCGCGGACGACGAGACCGCCGTGCTGGAGCTGCTCGTGACCGAGCGCGAGGGCGCGGTGGCGGAGGCCACCCGCCTGCGCAATCAACTCCGTCAGATCCTGTTGCAGCTCGACCCGGAGCACCGGGAGTGCTTGCCGCGTCTGCGGACGTCGGCCGGGGTCGACGCGGCGACCAGCTACGCCACGGACGACCCCAGCCCCCTCGCGCAGCACCGCGCTGGCGCGGTGCGCCGCCTGGCCCTGCGGCTGCAACTCGCCCTTGAGCAAGCCAAGGCGTTAGCCTGCCCGATCGAGGCATTGGCACGGGCGCGCTTCGCCCCGCTCACGCAAATTTGCGGCATCGATCTCCTCACGGCGGGCACGCTCGCGGGGATCCGCGGGCCTGGCCGACGCTTCGCCACCGACGCACCGTTGGCCGCCTATGCGGGGGCGGCACCGCTGGAAACCTCATCCGCCGAGCGGGTGCGGCATCGTCTCAATCGCGGTGGCAATCGGCGTCTCAACGCGATCCTCTATCGGATCGTGCTCACGCAGTCGCGGCATGCGCCGCAGGTGCAGGCGTATCTCGCGCGGCGCATGACCGCGGGCAAGACCCGGCGAGAAGCGGCGCGCGCTCAAGCGCTTCGTCGTCCGCACCATGTGAACAATGTCGGCGCGGCCCTTGTCGCTGTGCGATCATGGCGCCTAGGCTGTGCGGTCGCTCGCCCGACGGAAAGGACCACCCGATGTCGCCCCACTCGCCCGCCGACGCCGCGATCTCCCTCGCACCCGCGAGCGCGCGTGCCTTGCAGGTGCGCGCGCTCTACGAGCTGCTCGAGCGCCATGCCAACGGGAAGCCGTGGTCGCTCCAGGAGCTCATGATCGGCTTCAGCCAGGATGTCGGCTACCTCGGGCGGCTGATCCTCGCCGCCGAGGGGACCTGGGGGATCGACGGGGATGTCACCGCCGAGCTCGAGCACAAGCTGGCCGAGTCGCTCTGGTGGACTTTCGTCTTGGCGGACCGTCTGGGCATCGATATCAGCGCGGCGTTCACCGCGACGATGGCCAAGCTAGACGGCGAGCTCACGCGGCGCATCGCGAGCATCGTCGCCCCCCCGCCACCGCAGGAGGGCGCGCCCGCAAGCGTTGCCCAGACGGAGTGGCGCATCGCGAGGATGGAGGTCGAGGCGTTGCCAGGGCCCACCGCGGTGCCCCCCCGGACAGTGGTGCCCGTGGCCGACGTGCTGGCGGTCGGGCAGGGCTACACCATCACGCTCCATGCGGTGGCCGACCCCGCCCCCCCGGGGCCCTATCAACAACCGCGCGCGGGCTTCCGGCATGTCGCCTTCGACGTGACGGTGACGAATACCGGGCCGGCGCCGCTCGGTGACAACGCGGGCTCATTCCGGGTCGTGGCGTCGGACGGCCCCGGGCACCTCGTGTTTTTCCGCGGCGTCGAGCCGCAGCTCGATACCACGGGCCTGGGACCCGGTGAAGCGTCGCGCGGCTGGGTCACGTTCCATGTCCAGGCCCACGCCGCGCTCACCAGCCTCACCTACAACCCCCGCCCCCTCGCTTTCGCGCTGCGCTAGCCGCGCCGCATCACGCCCTCGCTCCTTCGCCCTGCAGGAGGGCTGGGGCGAGAACCACGCCGCGCTCCTGGCCATGGCGGCTGGTGACTGATGGGTGACAAGTGTCGAAGGGGGTTGAGCGCTCCGGTGAATTGGATACAGTTGAAGAGAATTCAGGTGGTTTGTGGGCGCGCTTGGGACGCTGGTGGTGGGGGCCTGAGGCGGGCGATGGCGTAAGGAGGGGCGAGGGTGAGTCGATCACAAGAGATGTCTAGCGGTGGGATCAAGGTGCGACTGATTTCGTGGCTCTGCCGCACTTCCGGTGAAGCAGCGTCCTGTCTCCGAGGGATGTTGCAGCCGCTCGTGGCCCGTCGTCAGGCGGCGTGCAACACCCGCTTCCGCAGCAGCGTGAACCCGGCGCGGCCGTAGCGCTAGAGCAGGGCTCATAATGGTTGTCCTGACATGTGGTAGCCGCAATGGCGGAACCAATTGGCGGTATCGGCGGGGCTGATCGCGTCGAGGGCGACCTGCCCCCTCGAAGTCGGCAGCTCCAATAGGGCGGAGGAGGCACCGGCAATGAGCCAACCGTTTGTGTTCCACACACAGTCCGAAGAAGGCCGGCTCGACGAGGAGGGCCGCCGCGAATTTGTGGCCAATGCCGCCGGGACGGCGGTGACGTTCTTCTTCGGAGAGGAGTACTGGGACTTCGCCGTCAACCATGAACGGCGCGGCGCGGCGCTGGGCGACAGCGCGATCGACCGGGTGGTCACAGACGCACGACCCGACCGGGCCGCCCTCATATCGATCATGATCGAGGGCGGCGAGACCTTGTCCCTCAGCGGCTTCCAGGACACGGTGGAAGTCGGCCGTTTCGCGGTCGGGGGCTGGCAGCGTTGCCTGGTCATGGCCAGCGAGAACCCGAACGGGACGCGCTTCACCGTCGTCTCGTGGGCCGCCGCCGAGCGAGAGCCGACCAGGGAGATCGATGTCGACGGCCTGCTCTTCGATAACCTACCCGTGTCGCCGCACCTCGCCATCGCCCAGGCGAAGGCGGAAGGGTTCCTGTACTTCACCGAGCAACGCCGCCTGCGGTTCGAGCCGGTTTCGGATGCGGTAGCCCTGTCCAGGCTCGGGGCCAACTCCGCCCAGCCGAACGGCTTGGTGAACGCTACCGGCCCGCAGTCGCCCCTGCGGCAGTGGCACGGCTGGTCGGTGATGACGCACGGCCGCGTGGTGTCGGTTGCGGTCGAGGTCGTTCGTCCGGGCGACTGGACCGGCCGTCCGGCCGCTGCGACGGCGATCGACGCGGTGGAGTTCGACTTCATCCCGCGGGCCGCGGGCCCGCTCAACGTCTTCAATGCCCGGGGGCGCAGGCTTGGCCCGGCGCTCGACATTCCCGGTGGCCCGCTGCGCGTCCGCGTGTCCGGGTTCGCGCGGGGGGCGAGCAGGCAGGAGGAGGCGTCGGCCGACGAGCGCTACGTCATCGAGATCACCAGCGGCGAGGGACTGCCACCGCCGGCAGCCCCGGCGATCCGGAGCGGGTTCGGGCGACAGTGTGCCGCAGGGCGACCCTCGACGTATTACGTCCCCCCGATGGAACATCTCCGCTCGGCCGATGGGACCGTCATCGCCTACGCGCGCAGCGGGTCCGGGCCGCCCTTGGTCCTGGTCCACGGCAGCATGGCCGACCACACGCGCTGGGGCAGGGTGCTGCCGGCGCTCGCCGCGCACTTCACGGTCTACGCCCTCGACCGCCGGGGGCGCGGCGCGAGCGGCGCGTCGATGACCGTGCCGTATGCCATCGAGCGCGAGTTCGAGGACGTGGCGGCCGTCGTGGATGCTGTCGGCAGGCCGGTCGCGCTCCTCGGGCACTCCTACGGCGGGCTCTGCGCGCTGGAGGCGGCGCGCCGCACCGGCAACGTGCGCGCCCTGGTGCTGTACGAGCCGCCCCTCCTCATCCCGACCGTGGGCAGCGCCACCCCGCCCGGGGTGGTCGCCACGATGGAAGCGCAACTGGCGGCGGGCGACCGGGAGGGGGTCGTGCTCACGTTCATGCGCGAGTTGGCGCGGATGCCGGAGGAGGCGATCGCCGGCCAGCGCGCCTCGTCGACGTGGCCGGCGCGCGTCGCGGCCGCGCACACCGCCCTCGACGAGGCGCGTGGGGGCGGGTCCTATGCCTTCGCGCCCGCGCGGTTCCGGGACCTGACGACGCCGACCCTGCTGCTCGTGGGGAGCGAAAGCCCGCCGTTCCTGCGGGCGGCGACCGAGGCCCTCGCGGCGGCCCTGCCCCACGGCCAGACCCGGGTCCTGGCGGGTCAGGGGCATGTGGCGATGGACAGCGCCCCGGACCTGTTCCTGCGCGAAGTGGTGGCGTTCCTCGCCCCCCACCCGTCGTGACAGCCGCGTCCCCGGCGTGGCCGGCCGTTGCCGCGCCAGCCGTCGGCCAGCGATGCGGCCCGCATCCCTACAGTGCCACGTCGCCGTTCCCCGCGTTAGGCTGCGCTCCTGGCACATGAGCGTGGGAGGGGAAGCGTGGAGATAGGTGGCACACCAGCGGCCGAACTCGCGGTACTTGACCGGTGGACGGCGTCGTTGGCGGAGGTGCAGCAACTGATCGCGCGCCGCTTCCGGCGGGTGGCGGTGCGCGAGCGCGTCGGCCGCTACCTCACCGGGTTGCTCGCACGGGTGGGACGCAAGAATAGTTGGCAGCTGGCGGAGGCGATGGGGGAGGGCGATCCGCACGGCGCGCAGCGGCGCCTCCATGGCACGGTCTGGGATGCCGACGCCGTGCGGGACGACGTAGGAGCGTAGGTCATCGAGCACCTCGGCGAGGTGGCGAGCGGCGTGCTCATCATCGATGAGACCGGCTTCCTGAAGCAGGGGACGTAGTCCTGCGAGGTCGCGCCCCAGCCGGGTACCCGCGCAGCCGGTGGGGGCACGGCCGGTGCGACGGCCAACGCGCGGGTGGGCGTGGTCCTCGCCTACGCCTCCGCCCGGGGCACGGCGTTCATCGATCGTACCCTGCACGCCTCGTCAGAGCCTGCTAGGTCTTGCCGACATTCGATGATCGAGGTGGGCCGTCCGGGGCAGTTCGCGCTATGCTTGCTGGTTGTGCCGTTGTCGCGCCAGCTTGGAGTAGCGAGTGGATACCCCTGCGTTCCTGCCCCATCTTGAAGGCCTCCGCCTTGACGAATACACAGCGACGGCGGGGCGGATCGCGCTCCGGGTCGCCGCCGTCACCGCGACCGCCCCGTGCCCGGCGTGTCAGCATCCTTCCCGTCGCATCCACAGCCGCTATGTGCGCATGGTCGCCGATGTGGCGTGGGGCGGCGTGCCCGTGACGCTCCGGGTGCAGGTGCGGCGCTTCTTCTGCGGGAACACCGCCTGCCCGCGGCGCATCTTCGCCGAGCGGCTCCCGCGCCTCGTCGACCGTTACGCCCGCCAGACGTGCATCCGGCGCACGATGTTGCAACGCATCGGGCTCGCGCTGGGCGGGGCGGCGGGTGCCCGACTCGCCGCCGCCCTCGGCCTGCCCGTGGGGCGCACCGCGTTGCTCGCCCTCGTCCGCGCGGTCCCGCGGCCGACGGGGGAGCCGCTCCGCGTCGTGGGCATCGACGAGTGGGCGTGGCGTCGGGGCCACCGGTTCGGGACGATCCTCGTCGATCTGGCGCGCCATCGGGTGGTCGACCTGCTGGCGGATCGCGCTGCGGACAGCACGGCCGCCTGGCTACGCCAGCGCCCGGGCATCGCCGTGGTCGTCCGCGATCGCAGCGGGCTGTACGCCGATGCCGCCCATCGGGGTGCCCCGGAGGCGACCCAGATCGCCGACCGCTGGCACCTGATCCACAACCTGGCCGAGGGGCTAGAGGCGTTCCTCCTCCAGCAACGCGCGGCGCTGCGCGCGGCGTCGGCCGTGCCCGGCGAGGCGCCCCTGGTGGCGAGTGACACCGCCCCCGGGCCGCTCACCCCGCAGCGGCCGCGCCACGGCCAGCAGCGGGCCGAGGAGGCGAGCCGCCAGCGAAACGCCCGCCTTGTCGAGCAATACGAGGCCATCCGTCGCCTGCACACCGCCGGCGCCGACGTGGCCGACATCGCCCGGCGCGTCGGCACCAGCCGTCGGACGGTCTATCGGTACCGCGACCTGCCCGAGCCACCCGCGCCGAAGCGCCCGCACCGCCCGTCGCGCCAGCGCGTGCTGACGCCGTACGAGCCCTACCTGCTCCAGCGGTGGGGCGAGGGCTGTCACAACGGCATGCGGCTCTACCGCGAGATCCGCGTGCAGGGCTACGCCTACGGAGCCTCGAATGTCATGCGTTTCGTGGCCCAGCTGCGGCGTGACGAGGCCGCCGGCCGGGCGGCGGGGGCAACCCGGCGCGCGAAGGCCGTGCCGACGCCGACCGCCCGGCACGTCGCCGGGCTCTTCCTCCGCCGCCCGGCCGATCTTACGCCCGAGCAGCGCGCCGGGTGCCCTCTGGGCGCATGGGGCGCGTGAAGCAGGCCGACGCGACGCTGGCGGCGGCCTATCGACTGACGCAGGAGTCCGCGGCGATGGTGCGCGAGCGTCGGGGCGAGCGGCTCGAGGTGTGGCTGGCCGAGGCGGACGCCTGCGCGGTGCCGGCATTGCAGCGCTTCGCCGCCGGGCTGCGGGACGATCTGACGGCCGTGCGCGCCGGACTGACCGAGGAATGGAGTAACGGCCCGACCGAGGGCTTCGTCCACAAGCTGAAGCTGCTCAAACGCCAGGGCTACGGGCGTGCCGGCTTCGACCTGTTACGGCAGCGCATGATCGCCGCGGCCTGACGGGCGATCATCGAAAGGCGGCAAGACCCATCATCGGTGACGCCGGCGTGCACCTGAGATGGCAGCATAACTGGCAGGTATGAGCGGCAGGTTTGGCGCTGGAAAGCCGTTTCGCGCCCGCCCGAGGGGTGATTTTCCTGCCACGCTGACTACACGCCGGTGTCACACATCATGGGTCTTGCCGACATTCGATGATCTGGATTCGGCTTTTCCTGAACAATGGCGCGCACTGTTGGCCGTCGGTGGTGACCTTGCGACGGCGGGCAGCAAGTGCAACCGATCCGCCATGCCAACGCATAAAATAGGCGGAGGGCGATCATCGAATGTCGGCAAGACCCCACATCATACGGCGAGGCGTCCATCAAGAAGGACGAGATCAAGGAGAACCTCGGCGGTCGCAGCCCGGACTACGCCGACGCCGTGATGATGCGCATGTGGTTCGCGCTACAGCCGGAAGGGCCGGAGTTCGACATCGGCTTCTTTTGAACATTGCCTTGTTATACGGCATGATCCTGCGATTACTCCACCAGCCGGACATCCTCGGCGCGTAGGCGCTCCGGCTTCAGCGGATCGGGGGCGGTGGTGAACACGACGCGCTGCTCTTCCTCTAACTCGTCGAAGGGCGGCCCTACCACCGCCAGGCGGTCGAAGTACAGCGCGCCACTCTCGCCGTCCACCATGATGAAGCCGTAGCCACGCGCACGGTTCAGCGTCTTGATTGTTCCCTCGGCCATGGTGTGCCCTTTCCGTGTTCCTGTTCGGCAGGTAAGTGTAGCAGGTAGCGACCACGACCGACACCGCGACGGGCACAATCAGCGCCCGCGTGTCCCCCTAAATCGTGGACACGCGGGCGCTGGTCTTGCTCGCTTTGCGCGGGGACGGCGCTCGCTAGGGCTGGCCCGCGCCGATCGCCACGTCGCTCTCCTCGGCCGCCTCCTGCGCGTCGTCGGCCGTGGCCGGCACGTCGGGGTGTTGCAGCATGCCGTAGATCACGGTCGCGGTCGCGCCCAAGGCGACGGTCGCGGTTAGCCAGCGAGGCAGGCGCAGGCCGAAGGCGCGGTCGAGCGAGAAGGTCCCGGGGCCGCTTGCGGCCAGGGCCAGGGCGGCGGCGCTATAGAGCAGCGTCAGCTCCGGCCCGCCCTCCGAGACGAAGATACCCTTCCCGAGGTGGGCCTTCTGCGTCGCCATCGCCATCGCCGACACCATACCGACCGGGCCGACCGGGTTCAGGAAGCCGAGCACGGTGAGCACGCCGCCGCCGAACTCGCCACCCGCCGCCGCCGCCGCCCAGTAGTGGCCCGGGCGCAGCCCCATCATTTCCATGAAGCCCGCCGTTCCCGCGAGCCCCGGCCCCTTGAGCGCCCCGAACAGCTTCTGCGCCCCGTGCGCGGCCATGAAGCCGCCCACCGTCGCTCGTAGCACCAGCGTCCCTGTATCCTTCAGCGTGTCCATCAACCCCGTCCTCTCATCCGGCTTCGTCACTGCCCCGCGCCGTGCGGGGCATCCCATACCGCCGAGAACGACGCCATCGCCGAACTTATTCCGGACGGCCGTCCTCTTATATGGTGTCCCAGTCACTCCAGTACAAAAACAGCCGCTCCGGTCGCATACCTGTCCGGGCGTACCGGTCAATGCAACAAGGTTGGCTAATGGACCGCCCTAATCTGCTACGAGCCACCAACCAGTCTCTTCTCGGCAAGCAAGAGCGCCATAGCGGCGATCGTTATCCTGCGCGATAATCTACGCCACAGCGGGAACGAGAGGAGCGTGGGCGATGGCGACTGGCGACGACCACTCCGGGAGCGTGATGCTGTTCTCGGCGGATAACCCCGACGCGACCTACCTGACGGCGGGCCTCCTCTATACCCGCCATCCGCGTTTTACCCCCATCACGCTCCAGAACATCGACCTGCCGATCATCGCGGAGGATGTCACGCTGGTGCTGGCCGAGATCGGCATCTCCTTCGGACGCTGGCGACCACGCGTGGTGGACCGGGAGAAGGGTTTGCCGGTCGATGTCGGCATCACCTTGTGCGTGCCCACCTGAGCGACCTGACCCGTGGTCAGGGATGCCGGTCGGCGTCTGGTGTGGTGCGTGGAGAACCCGCGCGATACCCCGCGTGATGGTCGCTTAGTGGTGTGTCGCCAAGTGCGCGATGAGCTGTTGCGGCTGATCGGTGATGAACTGGTAGGGGCATAGATAAAGCCGCCCGCGTCGCATTCCGGCCCGGATGATCCGGTGGGTGCAGCAAGGCAGGGCGGCCAGTGGAGCTAATTTTAGCAAGAATGTTCTAGTCTGACGAGGTGGCACGTGGCCTGAACCACTGGTGCATCATCCGGCAGCGTCGGCAGTAACGGGGAGCGGGACGCTTACTCTTGCGTGGGGTCATTACCTTTGTTCTGTTGCCACGTCGTAAGTACTGTTGTCTTTTCTCATCACCCGCACTGCCAAGATGCCGTGCTGATTTAAGAGCCGACACACGTCTTCCCGGTCATCATAGAACACCGTGATCCCCAGTTCTTGACACTTCGCCAGTTTTAGCGCCGGGGCTTGGCTCACATCGTCGTAGACCACCTCGAACACGCCATCGTTAGGGACGTTAAGGGATGTTCGTGAAAATAGGTATCCCGGGTATGATAGACTCGGTGGGTCAGGGGCGTGTGTCGCTGCGGTAAGGGAGGGGCGATGGAGTTGACGGAGGGGAAGTGTCAGAACTCAGTACAGAGTCGCAAAAAGTCGGGCGAGTCGGACGAAAAGTGGGGATCGAGCCGGTTCGTTGTGCCTTCATGAGCGGCCGACCGTCTCTACTTGGCCGCAATTGTCCACCAGGTGGGGAAGATTACAACGGTAATAGTGACGCGACCTGAGTTCTGACACTTCCCCCGGCGCGTCAGGGCGCGGATCCTCCCGCGGATCGCGCGCCAGGCCCACGCCGGGAGCAGCCCGGAGGGTCGGGCAGCCACGTCGAACAAGGTACTCGGCGCACGCTGCGCATGGGCTGACTGGTACCGGGAACGCCGTATCCCCGCCCTCCCACCCCGGCGATCGCCCGTCGCGGCGGGGGCACCAGCCGGGCACGCCGGCCGCCGCGTCAGCGCGGCTCCGCCAGCATCCGTAGCCCGTCGCGCGGGCGCAGCGTCACCAGCGCCTCCGGCTCGACCCGCTGGCCGGGGGCCAGGCGCAGGCGGTAGCGCCGGGCGACCGTCGCCAGCACCAGGTGCAGCTCGGTCAGCGCGAAGGCGTTGCCGATGCACTGGCGCGGCCCGCCCCCGAATGGCAGGTAGGCGTAGCGCGGCCGGGGTGGGGCGGCGTCCCCGGCCGCGAAGCGCTCGGGCGCGAAGGCCGCCGGGCGGGGCCAGAGGTCCGGCCGCCGGTGGGTGACGTAGGGGCTGATGGCCACGGTCGCGCCGGCCGGGATGCGGTACGGGCCGAGCCGGTCGTCGCCCAGCGCCCGGCGGGTGAAGACCCAGGCCGGCGGGTAGAGCCGCAGCGTCTCCTCGACCACCATCCGCGTGTACGGGATGGCGCGGCAGGTCGTCCGTCGTCGGTGTCCGGCCCGCGAGGACCGCGGCGAGCTCCGTCGCCAGGCGGCGCTCCGCGTCCGGGTGCGTGGCCAGCAGGTACCAGGCCCAGGACAGGGCGGTGGCCGTCGTCTCGTGGCCGGCGAGGAGGAGCGTGATCGCCTCGTCGCGCAGCTGCCGGTCGTCCAGCGCCGCGCCGGTCTCGGCGTCGCGCGCCGCGAGCAGCAGCGCCAGCAGGTCGTCGGTGTCCGCGCCCGCGCGCCGCCGCCGGGCGACCGGGTCGTCGACGACCCGGTCGAGCAGCCGGCGCGTCGCCAGCACCCGCCGGTTGCGCGGCGTGGGGACCCGCGGCGGCGGGTAGAACGGCGTGTCGAGGCGGAAGGCGACGTCCGCGCCGATGGCGGCGACCGCCCGCCGGATCGCCGCCGCGTCGGCCCCGCCGTCGGCGCCGAACAGGGTCGCGGTCGCGATGCCGAAGGTGAGGTCGCCCATCGCGGCGGCGATGCCCAGCGCCCCGCCGCGCGCGGCGACCGGGCCCCACGCGTCCAGCATCCGCTCGGCGGCCCCGGTCATCGTCGCGCCGAGGGCGGCGATGCGCCGCCGGTGGAAGGCCGGCTGCATCAGGCGCCGCTGTCGCAGCCACGGCGCGCCGTCGCTGGTGAGCAGGCCGTCGCCGAGGACGGGACGCAGCAGGCGGAAGCCGACCGTATTTTTGTCGTAGTTGCGGGCGTTGTCCTGGAGCACCCGCGCGATGTGCTCGGGATGGCTGACCTGGTAGAGGGTCACGGGGCCGAGGCGGTAGCGGGCGACGTCGCCGTAGCGGGCGGCGAGCGCCAGGCGGAAGCCGAGGCGGTCGCGCCCCGACTCCCGGGCGTGGCCCCAGAGGGGATGGGCGGGCGGCCCCGGCGGGGTCCGGCCCCCGGCGGGGGCACCGTCGGATGCGCGCGGTGCGGTCGCCATCGCCGATCCTCCTTCACCTCAGGACTCCTGTGCCCCCGCGCGCCGGGCACGGCTTGCGGCCGACGAGGCAAGGCCGCGGAGGGCCGGGGCGCCGGGCACCACACCGGCCTCGGGCACGAACGTCCGCATCATAGCACCCGGCGATCCAGGTCGACAGCGTGGCGAGCGCGACGGCAGGATGGCCGGGGCGAGCAGGTGGGCACGGCCAACGGCAGGCCTTCGCCCGCTCGGCCCGATTCGCGATGCTCGATGAAGCACCGTGTCGGTGCACGCGGGGGGGTGTTCCGGCCGCGTCGCTCGTCAGCGTTCGCCGCCCGGCACGCGACAGGGGCGCGTGACCGAAAATCGCGGTGGATGACCGCAACGGCCACGACACCTATCGGGTGGCATCCACGTAGGCGCCGACGATGGCGCCTGGCGAGGGATGCTCCCCTCGTCCGCGCCACCCGAGCCCTTGTGTTGGCTCCCATGGTCATCCGTACCAATTCGCGCTTCTCTGGATGCGCTATGCTGCGGACAGCGTGGCGTGAGCGCGGGCTGCGACGTAGCCGCACTGGCGAAAGTGGAGAGGGGGGCGCGTGCTAATGACCATCGCGACGGCGATCAGACGATGCGCCCGGACCGCGCTGCAGGCGGTCCACCAGCGCCTCCTCGCGTGGACCAAGCCCGCGACCGGGTCGCGCGTCGGCAGCACGGTCGGCGATCTGACCAGGACGAAAGCCGCCTTGGTCGCCGAGAACGCCCTCCTGCGCCACCAGCTCGTGGTGCTCCAGCGCCAGGTCGGGCGGCCCGTGTTCACCCCTGCGGACCGGCTCCGCTTCATCCTCCTGGCGCGTCTGACGCGCGGTTGGCGGGGGGCGCTGCTCATCGTGCAGCCGGAGACGCTGCTGCGCTGGCACCGGCAGGGCGTCCGCCTGGTCTGGCGCGCCAAATCACGCGGCGCGTCCACGCGCCCGCAAGTGCCTGCGGAGACGGTCGCGGCCATCAAGCGGCTGGCGGCGGAGAACCGGCTGTGGGGCGCCGAGCGGATCCGCGGCGAGTTGCTCAAGCTGGGCATCCGGACGGGCAAGCGCACGGTCCAGCGCTACATGCGCGCGGCGCGCTCGCCCCGGCCCGGTGAGGGCGGGCAGACGTGGGCCAGCTTCCTGCGCAACCATGCCCACGAGACCTGGGCCTGCGACTTCCTCCAGGTCGTCGACCTCGGGTTCCGGTCACTTTTCGCGTTCTGCATCGTCGAGCTCGGCTCACGCCGGGTCGTCCACGTCGGGGTCACACGCCACCCGACCGACGCCTGGGTCGCCCAGCAGCTGCGCGAGGCCACGCCCTTCGACCAGCGCCCGCGGTACCTGATCCGCGACAATGATGCCAAGTACGGGGCGCAATTCGATCGGGTGGCCGTCGGCAGTCAGATCAGGGTGGTGCGCACCCCCATCCGGGCACCGCGGGCGAACGCCACCTGCGAACGGTTCCTCGGCAGTGTCCGGCGCGAGTGCCTGGACCACATGCTCGTCTTGGGCGCGGGGCAGCTGCGGCGCGTGCTCCGCGAGTACGTGACGTACTTCAACACGGCGCGGCCACACCAGGGGCTCGGGCAGGCCATCCCCGCTGTCCCGGAATCAGCGCCGGCCGCACGTTCGGCAGGCCCCATCGTGTCGATGCCCGTACTGGGTGGCCTGCACCATGCCTATCGCCGGGCGGCATGATCACCCTGTGCGGCAGCACGACGCCACGGATGGCGACGGGAGCCAGCACAGTAAGTTATGCAGTGGTCTCTTGAGGGTTGATCGCCCGTCTATCCTCTAGTTGTGAGAGAAGAAATTCTCTCCCGAGGTTGCTAAGAGCGTAGAATCCGAGTGGGGATTCCCGCCAGAAATGGGTGAACTCTGCGCTCTGTCGCTGATTGCGCAAGAACTTGGCGACATTCGTCGCCTCCACACCAACTGTCCCGTAGCTATTTATGACTTGCGCAATTGTGCTCGCGCGGATTGGCGACAAGCCAGCCCTTGATGCCACCTCAAGCGCCCATAAGACTCGGAAGAGATAGACCGACCGATGAACTTTAATATTTTCCGGCATGGGGCCTAGCGAGTCGGCAGCCTTCTGGAACCCTTGCTCGGTAGTATCGGTTAGCTCCGGGAAAATACTCAGTTGCACATTGTCAGCCTTGTCCGACTTGTGCCGCAGTTGTTTGGGGACAACGGGGACGATGATCTGCTGCACAGGGCCTGTCTCCACATGGGGCGACGTTGTGCTTTCCTGGTTGTGGACCGACCGAGTCAGTTGGGTGCCAAAGACGCGCTCCTCCACGATATTGTTGACCACACGCGCCCAGGAAATATTCACGCGGGCTTGATTGACCTGGCATTCATGGAGCCATGCCCGCTTGAGATACTGGAAGAAGACCTCCCTCGCGCCGCTGGCTATTAGCAGATCGTCGGGATCGTTGCTCTGCTGGGCGGAGAAGCTTTCACGCAGCTCGCGGATGAACGCCGAGGCCCGCTCATCGTCGTACCAGATGGTATCTTCGGCTGCACGCACCTGATAATAGGCATCGCCCGCGAGCTGCGTGAGGAAATAGTAGCCTTTGGCCGAGATGCCGACCTTTGCCTCGCTCGTCAATTCGGGAAGTTCCTTCCGCCGTGACATGCCGACGGAGACTCTGGGGGAGAAGAGGAGAGAATCCCCCAACATTCGCCACGCCACGCTTTCCACATGGTGTCGCGGGTATCCGAAGAACAATAACTCCTGGCACAATTGCCGAACTTGGACCGTATTCTTCGGCGACACCCGTTCCCTACTGAGATAGGCGAGGATGGCCACGGCGATGAAATGACTACTCTGTTCTTCCGTCCCAACAGCGAAGAGGTTGTAGATGCGCGACTCTTTCTCGTCGTAGGTCCACCCATTCCGCAGCATTAACGCCTGGATGAAATGCGCATGTTCGCTCGCGAGATCCACCCAGTCGTCATCGGGGAGACCCTCTTCATAATCCTCGGCATACTGTCGATAGAGGCCGTGAAACAGGGAATGCGAGGAGGTGTAGTAGTCTTCGATGAGTTGCAGGCTGTCGCGAAGGTTGCCGAGACTCAATGCCGAGACATACCGTCGCAACCGATCATCCTGCCCGAGGAAGAGCACCTTCAGATGCCAACTCAGCGCCCGCACGAATGTTTTTGAAAGGGATAGGGCACGGGGCACCCTGCCGTGCTCGACGAGGTGGTCAACATATCTCCGTCTCTTCGCGATTACCTGACGCAACTCAGGTGGATTCAGCCGAAATACCAAGTCGGAACTGCGAACATTCAGGAACCCCGCCTCGACAGCCTCCAGGAAGGTGTCCTCGCGCAAGGTGATGAGCGTGACCGCTTTGGATTCCGACGACAGTTGATGGGCGAAGGCATAGACAAATTCCTGGTATGAATAGGTTCCCTGATCGATATTGTCGAGCGCGATCCATAACTTGTACTTCTTGTTGCGGAGGAACTGCGCATACCCAGCCAGGTGCTTGAACTTGTCCTCGCACAGGCGGTTGAGGTACTCCTCCTCGGCGATGAGATAGTCCTCCTCCCTGCGGCGCAGGAGTTCCGGGTGACGTGCCTTGAACTGCTCCACCTGCTGCCGGAAACATGCGCGCAACACGGAAGGATCAAAGGGGTCAAACTTCTCCCGAAAACGGTCGAACAAATCGTTGAGGATCAATTCCGAGATCGCCTGCACCTCGGTCTCAGTCTGTTCCCCTTGCCGCGCAGCGCGGTTGATAAGATCGATGACGACACAAACAGTATTCTTGGCTGTGGCTTGGCTGCGAACGAAACGGTGGATGAAAGTAGATTTTCCCGCGCCAATTCTGCCCGCAAGCAATATAGTCCTTGGAGCTTCCCCGCTCCACTGTTCCTCGATTGCCTTCCGAAGCTTCTCCTCATCCACATCCTTAACAGGGTCTTCCTGCTCGTCCAGAACCGCGTCATATTCCAAGAGTATTCGCAGATCGCGGGTAAACTCCTCGATCTCTCGATTCGAGACATAACACCGCTGCAACATGTCGGCGCGACTTTCACGGGTCAGGTCGCCCATAAAGGCATCAAAGAATCGTTCTGCGGCCCCCCGATCGTGCGTGAGGTCCAGGTCGCTGCCGATGGTCAGATCCTCTCGGGGCCTGATAGCCGTGGTCGGCTTCACCAAAATAGTGCTGCCGAAGTGGTCCTCAAGGCTGCTGCGCCTCACTGCATCGCGCGATATGAGGTCGTAAAACAGGCTGAATCGGGTCGCGACATCGGCCAGAGAATGAAAGACAAACGACTGGAGATTACCCCACGCCAGGCCGTCGATGAAGCCGACGAGGATGATCCAGACTTTGCCCGTGGTCGCCACGGCGTACCGCACACCACAGTCGGAACAATACCGTCGGCACTGATCGAGGAGCGCGGTGATATCGTCACCACAGCTCTTCGAGAGAAAGGAATTTTTATATTGAGGCTGGGAGAGCGTCTTGGGTAACGGTAGGTTCAGTCCGAACCGCTTTGCCTCCACAATCAACCGCGGTTGCCCGTCGATCGTAAGCCGGTAGTCCGTATACCCGCCATTAGAGGTGGCCTGCTCTGGCTTGTATTCGTCAAGAGGCCAACCCAAGATGGCAAGTACACGGTCGATGAGGAGCAGACGGGTCTCAGCCTCATTCGATTTCGAGAGCTGTTCTACAATAGATTCTTGCGCTAATTGCCGGATCTGTTCGGACGCCTCTTCGATCTTGCTCATTTTGCGCCACCTCATCAGACACCAGACTCAGCGCCGTTCTGTTGTAACGTGGTTTCGCCCTCTGAAAGCGTAGCCGCAGTATACTGCTATGACGAATACGCGTTAACAGCCAAACCCTCCCAATATGGGAGTACCATCGTCCTGCCCGCGATCCACCACTCCGGGCGATACCCCCGTCAGCTGCGCCGCCCTACACTACCAGCAGTGGCACAGGCGGCGTGTCACTTCTCCTCCATCCTCCATCTACCTTTCCTCCTCACTCCGAGCCGGGTCCCCCCAGACCCGGCTCATTTCTTTGCCCCTGCTATATGCTTGCGCGGCCGCCCGGCGTGGCAGGGTTCTTGCCTGCTCCGTCCCGGTCGAGGGGGCCGTTGGGCTGCACGCGGAGGGGCACACGATGGGCGCGATAGGCGGACTCATTGGCTGGCTGGTCATCGGGGTGATCGCGGGTTTCTTCGCCAATAAGGTGATGGGCGGCAATACCAGCCTGGGTAACGACCTGGGGGTGGGCACCTTCGGGGCCTTCATCGGCGGCATCATCATCCAGCTCCTGCCGTTCCTGCACGGCCCGCAGACGCTCATCGGCTCACTGATCGTCGCCTTCCTGGGCGCGTGCCTGCTGATCGCTATCCAGCGGGCGTGGGCACGACGACGAGCGTAGTACAGCCGACAAAGACCATCGCATGAACATTGGGGGGCACCATGTCAGGCCAGCAGCAACCCGAAACAGAAGACCGAACGGGCAAGTACGGCGGCGATGACGGCGCACTGGAGAACGAGCGGGCCTTGATCGCGCCGGGCGAAGATCCGGGGGCCGTCGCGCTAACAGAGGAAGAGGAGTTACAGCAGGGCAAGACCCCGGCGGAGCGCAAACAGGAGAAAGACCTGAAAACGGGCGAAGAAAATCCTGCGTAGGCCGAACCAGGGCCAAAGTACGGCCCCGACCATGGAACGTTCCGGTCGTTTCTCCTGTCTCTATATGTAGCGAAGATTCCTTGTGGCGAGCGGTCTTCGTTATCCTCCGGGGCGGGCGGTGTGGTTGGCACCGGCCCGCCCTATATTTGTCCTGTAGGCGCAGCCGTCCTCGCTTGCCAAGCGGCCCGCCCGGCCCGACAATGGACGCGTCGTCCCTGTCGCGCCGTCGCCACCTGGAGAACGCTATGCCGAACGAGACTGTCGCCCGCCACGCCGGGGTCGCCCGCTGGCCTGCCACGATCGCCGTCCTGTTGGTCGGCGGCCTCTACCTGCTCATCTCCGATCGTTATTCGGTCGGCCCCTCCTGGCTCGTGCTCGCCTTCGGCGTGGCGCTGATCATCCCCTTCTGGCTGGCCCGCCACGGCGGCCGCCCCGACCTGGCCCACCGCCTGGCCATCGGCGTCAACGGCCTGCTGACCCTCGCCGTCGCCGCCAGCGCGGCCCTCCTCGTCGTGCGCCTGACCCAGGGCAAGACCCAGGCGCTCGAACTGCTGCGCGACGCCGCGCTGATCTGGGTCGCCAACATCGTCACCTTCGCCCTGTGGTACTGGAGCATCGACGGGGGCGGCCCGGCCAAGCGGCACCCCGGCCGCCACGCCAGCACCGACTTCGCCTTCCCCCAGATGCAGCAGGACGACGACGGGATCGTGGAGGGTTGGTCCCCCACTTTCCTCGACTACCTCTTCCTGGCTTTCAACACCTCGACCGCGTTCAGCCCCACCGACACCATGGTCCTCTCCCGCCCCGCCAAGGTGCTCCTGATGGCCCAGTCCACCATCTCGCTCACCGTCGTCGCCGTCCTGGCCGCCCGCGCTATCAACACCATCGGGGGCTGACTGTCCCTTGGTACACTGAAAGCGTGACCATCCCCCTCATTGCTACCGACCGCGCCTATCTATTGGACAATGCTGGGGAGTACGTCGTCGCGGACAGCACCACGCCTAATGGCCCCCTGGTGACGGATCGACCCTCCCTGACCAGCAACGCCCGCCACGTTGTCACTCGCTCTGGTAGCACCGTCGTGGCCGCCTCTAGCGGTCGGGACATCGACACGCGCGGCGGCATCGGCCCGCTGGCTACAGACCGGCCCTCGTTGATCGTCCAACCTATCACCGGCGCTATCGCCACCACCGCTTTCTTGACCGAATCCGGCAATCGTCTCCTGACCGAATCAGGCTCTTTCCTCTCTTACCCTTAACTTATGGCAGACATTGAACTCACCCCTAGCATTTATAAGTCCCGCTTCTACAAGGTATGGTGTGATATGAAATCTCGCTGCCATACTAAGATCAACAGAATATCGTTAGCTTGTGAAGCAAAAGCTAGGCTAACAATTTCTTCCATTCTTACGCCCCAATCATCTTCAGCCGAATTAGTCGTGCATAGATGACCACCGGTAGCAGTTAGAACACCATGTCCTGAAAAGTAGAATAAAATATCCCCTTTATACTCGGGTGAGAATAATTCTTCACATTCTCTTCGCAGTGCAGCACGAGTAAGGGGTTTCCCGTCGATTGTTTGATCAGCAAGTGTTTTGCAGTCGTAATTAAGTGTCCCATCCTGATCTCGACTGAGCAATTCGCGCATAGCATTAACGTCTGCGACACAATATTTTAGGTTAGGTACGTTCTGATATGTGTCGATCCCGACTAAGAGCGCACGTCTTTCCATGTAGGTTATAGTCCGTTAATAAATGACGCCATGCCCGGCCAACTCCACTCGATAACTTTGTATCCGCTTAGTTCGGGAGGTAAACTTCCTTTATCGTCAGCATGTATATCTCTAGTTTTCGCTAACTGTGGGCAGTGAGTGCGGGAAAGGCGTCGGGCGCGACGCTCTGGTAGAGTCCGGGTGTTGAGACCGTGACTCGTCGGAGGTGCGCCCGATGCCGGAAGCAGTGTAT